>FWPU01001664.1_pt1 | contig 65647 bp, 63 predicted proteins | sample 2228361 | NCBI WGS metagenome assembly FWPU01 (sample SAMEA103939777, study PRJEB20133) | metagenome
GCGCGCGCGGCGCGCGTGAGCGCCCCGGCGATGCGGTCGCGGTAGGCGCGGTACGCCGGCAGGTGCATCGCCCAGGCGTCTCGCGCCAGGCGCAGGCGGCGCGCCGCGTCCAGCTTCTCGCGGAGCGCGGCGACGAGCGCCCGCATGACTTCGGGGCGCCGCCCGCCGAGCGCGGCGTCGCGGGCCATCGCCTGCGCGACCAGCCGCTCGAGCCCGGCAACGTCGCCGCGGCGCGCCGCGCGGTTCGCGTCCGCGAGCAGCCGGTGTGCCAGGCTCTTGTAGGCGCCCTCGGTGCGGAGCTCGGCGGCCAGCTCGGCGGCCGCGCGCCGCCGGGTCTCGGCCGCCCACGTCTCGGCGAGCGACGCGCGATGCTCGTCCAGAAACGCCACCGCCGCCCGCAGCAGGTCGATCCGGCTGGTCGAGTCGGCAGCCAGGCGCGCCGCGCGCAGGACCTGCCCGATGCTCTCCTGCAGCGTCGGCGGTGGGAGCAGCGGCGTCGAGGGCGGGGCCACGGCCCCCGCGACGAGATGGAGCTCGAAGTGGTCATCGCCGGTGGCGGCGCGGAGCTCCGACACGACCTCGTCCAGGAGCGCGGCCAGCTCGGCCACCTCGCGCGCCCGGTAGCCGTAGCTCGTGCGCGCGTAGTCGGCGAGCGCGCCGCGCGCGGCGACCGCCAGCGCCAGGCGCCGGCGCGCGTCGGCCGTCGCCCTGATCTCGTCGAGGATCGACGCGATTCGGCCGGCCAGCGCGGCGTAGTCCGCCTCGCCGCGCGTCGCCGCGTACTGGGCGCCGCGCACGGCCTCGACGTACCGGTCGGTCGCGCCCCAGTCCACCTCGTCCGCCGGGATGCTCACGAGCGTCAGCGCAGGCGCCGGCGCCGCGCCGAGGGCGCCGACGGGCATCGAGAAGACCACGCGGTCCTCGACGCGCGCGAACTCGCCGTAACTCGCGAGGGTCGAGCCGTCCTTGAGAAAGATCCGGTAGAGCGGGCCGGGCTGCCCCGATGCGCTGCCGGTCCCCGCACTGACCGCCAGCACCAACACCAGCGCGCACGTCAGCCGCGGCGTCCGACCGTCTCGTCTCGGCATCGAGCACCCAGGGCTGGACCTCTTCGCTATAGTCTGCCACGCCCGTCGACTCGCTGCCTACTCGACCGACCGCGCGCCTGTGGAAATCGTGTGGACGACCGGTGAATCACCTGTGCAGAACCCGACACGAAAAATTTTTTTCGAGCGGCCCGCCGCGGCGCGCGCGCAGGGCGCGCGGTGTGGACCGCGCCTTCGTCACACCTTTCGCTTGACGCCGCGCGCGCCTCGACTAGAATGTCGCGGTTCAGGATTCGTGAGCGCGCCACGACGGCTGGCAGGCGGCATCGCATCGTGACGGTTCGTCGCTTCGAAGAAATCATCAACGGTCGCGAGTACCTGATCGAGGTCTCCGAGGTCGGCGTCGACCGCTGGCGCGCGCAGATCGCACGCGTGCCCGGCGGCAGCGCCGCCCTGATGCCCTTCTACGGATCCACGCCGGACGAGGCCGCGCGGCATCTGAGCGAGTGGCTCATCCGCGCGCACCGCAACGTGGGCCACCAGGTGTGACGGGAGCCACGCCCACATGGACCCGCGCCTCCGCATCGCCCGCGTGCTCGGCGGCGTCGTCGCGGTCCCACACTCGGCTACGAGGGCGCGGCCGACCCGCTCGAGGGCTTCCGCGTCGCCGCCGAGCCCGCCTCTCGCGGCAAGGGCGTCCTCGTCGTCCTGAACGACGAGATCAACTCGGCGCGCGAGGTGACCAAGACCGACGCCTTCGGCCTGCACACGTTCCAGACGCGCGGCTGCGGCATCCTGGGCGTGGTCGATCGCGACCGGGTCGTCTACTACCGTGACCTCGTCAAGCGCTACACGTCCCGGAGCGAGTTCGACGTGGCGCGCGTCGACCGCCTTCCGCGGGTCGACCTCATCCTGACCTACCAGGACGCCCCGGGCGACCTGATCAGAGCGGCGGTCGACCGCGGCGCGAAGGGGATCGTGCTCGCGACAGCCGGCGCCACGAACGGACGACCCCGACGAGATCCAGCGGACGTTCAGAGAGTACTGACCGACGCGAACCCAGGTGGTGGACCAGACGGGATTCGAACCCGTGACCTCGTGAATGCCATTCACGCGCGCTCCCAGCTGCGCCACTGGCCCAGCCCGACGCTCCCATTCTAGTTCACTTCGCCCTCACGCATCATCCGGCAGTCGGCACCCAGTGAGCCGCGCGTACTCCTCGGGCGTGTCGACCTCCTGGAAGGGCCCTTCCTCCTCCACGTCCACGTCCACGACCGCGCCCGCGTGGGCGCGGACCACGCTCCGCGCCCCCTGCGCCGGGTCCGCGCTGCGCAGCTCGTCGAACACCGCGCGGTCGAAGACGACCGGGTGCCCATGCCGACCTCCCTTCGCCGGGCGCACGACCGGCGCCCGCGTCCGCCGGGCCCTCGCGAGCAACGCGCGGACGGTGTCGGCGGTCGGGAAGGGGACGTCCACAGGCCACACCAGCATCCCGGTCACGCCCGGATGGTCCACGACGGCGAGCCCGGCCTGGAGCGAGGAGAGCTGGCCGCGCTCCGGGCTCGGGTTCTCGACCGTGCGCACGAGCACCGGGAGCGCGCCAATGGCGCGCCGCACATCAGCCGCGCCCGGGGCTACCACGACCACGATGTCGTCGACCGATGCGGCGGCGAGCGTCGCGACGATGCGCTCGAGGAAGGTCTCCGGCTGGTCGGCCCGCGCGGGGAGCAGGGCCTTCGGTCGTCCCATTCGCACCGAGGCGCCGGCCGCCAGTACGACGGCGGGAATCATGCCGCCCATTCTACGCCGGCGAGCCACCCCGACCGCCCGCGCGCCCGCCCCGACCCGCGCGCGGGGACCCTCGGATTAGAATGCGGCTATGAGCGCGTGGGATCTTCGACTCCGGTGCCAGCGGTGTGGGGAATGGATGGAGATGCGCGACCCGGCGCCCGAGGGTCCCTGGGCGTCAGACCAGTACTGGGTCTGCCCGCGGTGCGGGCGTCACTTCTGGACGACATACCCGCCCCCCAAGCAGGAGGAACCCAGGGGCGCGGCTCCGGGCGCGCCTTCTCCGGAGCCGGCGCCGTCCGGGTGAAGGGGTCGTGCCCTAACTAACTGCTGCGCCCCGGTTGACTTCGGTTCGGGAAGCGCCTAGACTTCAGGGCGTCCTGGCCTTGGCCCGGCGGGAGGCTGCGGCGGGGGGGAGTTCCACCGGCGCAGCGCGCTCTGGGTCCGGAGGCGGGCAACAGCCACGGTGGCGGCTCGACGTCGGGGAGAGCCGCCCGGTGGAAAGACGTCGGTGGCTCGAGGCCGGCTCGGGCCGCGGGATTGCGGAAGGTCGTCGGCGTCTCGTTCTCGCCTGCGAAACGGGCCGCGTACCTCCCGGCCCTGCACCCTTGCCTACCGCCAGCTTCGCGGTCCCCGGGGTCGAGTCTGGTGGCGTCGTACGCATCGGAGGGCATATGCCGACCGGAACCATCGCACGCCTTCTCATCGACAAAGGCTTCGGCTTCATCCGCGACGAGGGAGGGATCGAGCACTTCTTCCACCGAAGCGCGGTGAAGGGCGCCGTCTTCGAGCTGCTCCGGGAGGGCCAGCGCGTCGAATTCACGCCCGAGGAGTCGACCAAAGGGCCGCGCGCCGGCGAAGTGCGGCTCATCGAAGGCTGATCGTTCGTCCCTCCTCGCTCGGGCGGGCTGGGGGTCTGGGAGACCCAGGCCCGGTCGCTCGCGGCGCCAGCCTCCCGCCTTCCTCAGCATCATGCGGGCTTCCGTGCGCCGAGTCGTCGGGCGCCGAGCCTTCGCCGTCGCGGGTACGCTCGTCGCGGCGATCGGCGTGCTCGGCGCGTACGCCGGACCGCGCCTGGGGGGCTTTCTCTATCGCGAAGACCCGCTCGCCCGGGCCGACGCCATCCTCGTGCTGGCTGGAGCCCGGGCGGACCGCTGGCTGGAAGCCATCGACCTCTACCGCGACCACTACGCGCCGCGCATCCTCGTCAGCCGGGGAGAACGAGACGGCGCCGAGAAGGCGCTCGAACGGCGTGGCATCGCGCTGCCGACCGAGGTCGACCTGCTGCGCCGCGTGATGGGCGAGCTCGGGCTGCCCGGCGACGTCGTGTCGGTGCTGCCGGGCGAACCGGCTTCGACCGCCGAGGAGGCGAAGCTGCTGCGGGCGCTCGCCGACGAGGCCGGCTGGCGGACGGTGCTGGTCGTGACGTCCAAGCTGCACACGCGGCGCGCGCGGCTCGCGTTTCGCCGTGAGCTGGCTGGTACGGGCGTCTCGGTGGTCGTCCGAGCGAGCCGCTACGACGACGCGGACGTCGCGCGCTGGTGGCGGCGCCGCCGCGACCTGCGCACGACGCTGCTCGAGTCGGTCAAGCTCGTCGTCTATGCGCTCGGCCTCGGGGCCTGAGTCGCGGCGGCAGCCCGAGACGCCTCGCACGGCGGGTGTCGGCAGGACGGCGGGTCACCCAGGATCGCGGATAATAGGGCTGAGCGGAAGCGAACGGGGCCCGGTGGCCCTCCCGGTCTTCAAAACCGGCTGCCTCCTGCGTTGCGGGGGGGCTGGGTTCGACTCCCAGGCGCTTCCGCCACTGGTGCTGGACGGCCGGTCTGAAGACCAGCCGCAACGGGTGCGTCCGGGCGCGGTCGCTACGGGAGGTTCACGTCCAGGGCCGCAAGCGCCGCTCGCGTGTCGGCGAGGTCGGCCAACACGTAGTCCGCGCCGCTCGCGCGCAGGGCTGTGGCGTCGTAGGGCCCTGTCGCCACGCCGACGGCGCGCGCACCGGCGGCGCGCGCGCACCTGACGTCGCTCGGCGTGTCGCCGACGACGAAGACCCGGTCGCGCGGCACGGGGGGCACGCCGTGCGCCGCGGCGCGCGCGAGCGCGATCGGCACGAGCGCCTCTCGCTCGCGCGCATCGTCACCGAACGCACCCCACGCGAAGTAGCGCGCCAGGTCGAAGTGCGCGAGTTTGATGCGCGCGGCGTGGGCGAAATTGCCCGTCACGAGCCCCAGGTACACGTCCGGCCGCGCCGCCAGCGCGCCGAGCAGCTCGCGAACGCCGGGCATGGCGCGCGCCTCGGGCGACGGACGCCGGATTTCCTCGCGCAGCGCCTCGACGTACTCCCGCTGGAACGCGGCCAGGGCGCTTCCGTCGACCCGACGCCCGGCCCGCTCGAGGGCCTCCAGCAGGATCGCCTGGTCGGTGCGTCCGGCCATGACAACACCGCGAAACGCGTCCGGCACCTGGAAGACCGCTTCGAACGCCCGCGTCATCGCTCGCACGCCCGCGCCGCCCGTGAGAACGAGCGTGCCGTCGATGTCGAAGAGCACCAGCCTCGGCGCCGTCGCCTCGAGCGGTGTAGAATCAGGCGGTCTGGAGGTCATCGATGCGACCGACGAGTTCCTGGGTCCTAGGACTAGGTGTTGCGTGTGCGGCCGGCGGCTGGCTGATCGCGCCGGCGGTCAGCAGCGCGGCGCCGCAGAGCCAAACGATTCGCGCCCGCGCTGAGATCAAGGGCGACGGGATCACAGGCACAGCCGAATTCCGAGAGGTCGCCGCCCAGCTCGCCGGGGCGACAGACCCCAAGCACCCCACCGGGACGATCGCCGTCGAGGTCAGCCTCGTCGTCAAGGGTCTCACGCCCGGCGCCCACGGCGTGCACCTGCACGAGGTCGGCGCCTGCGCGCCGACCTTCGCGGCGGCCGGCGGGCACTTCGACCCGGGCCCACACGGCATGAGCGATCCCGACGCCAACCATCCGTTTCACATGGGCGACCTGCCCAATCTCATCGTCAACCTGCAGGGCGAGGGTCGCTACACGGTGCGCACGACCCGCGTGACCCTGTCGCCGGGTCCGCTGTCGATCTTCGACCAGGACGGCACCGCCATCGTCATCCACGCGGACCCCGACCAGGGCGTCACGGGTGAGCCCAAGTCCGGCGTCGCCGGCGGCGCGCGTGTCGCCTGCGGCGTCATCACGCGCGTGCCGTGAACGCCCGGGACGCGCTCCTCACCTCCACTTGCCCGGGGCGAGGCGTCGTCGAAGCCCGCGCCACCAGGGCCGGCGGTCGACGACGGCGCCCGTCACCGGGTCGAGCGAGACGACGCGCTCGCCGAGTGCGCGGGCCAGGCGGCGATCGCCCGTGATTGCGAGCACGGCGAGGCGCCTGGCGCGGGCGATCCGCGACACGTCTCGCGAGAAGCGCCGGACGGCCTCGGGCGGCAGCGCGGCGCCGGGCTGCTCGAGCACGAGCAACTCGGGGTCGAGCGCCAGGGCGCGCGCCAGGTGGAGTCGCACGCCGACCTCCGGCGGCACCGCCTCGACGGGCGCGGACAGCCACGCCGGCGGGATGCCGGCCTCGCGCGCGAGCGCCTCGGCCGCACGCGCTACGTCGTCGGCGAGCGGGTCGATCGACAGCGTGTAGGGAACGGCCAGGTTCTGGAGCACGGTCGACCCCGGCACGAACACCGCGCGCGGCGAGACGAGGCCGAGGCGGTCGAGCAACGCGAACCACTCGCCCGCGTCGCGGATTTCGGCGGTGGACCGGCCGAGCAGCCGCACCTCACCTTCCTCGGGAACGGCCGCTGCGGTGAGGAGGCCCACGATCGTTTCCGCCCCGGGCGAGTCGACGCCGGTCAGCGCGACCCGCTCGCCGCGCCGGACGACGAGGTGATCGACGCGCAGGGGGCGGGGGCCCGCGGTGCGTTTGACGACGCGCGTGAGTTCGAGCAGGGCGGGCGCGTCGGTCACGGGCGCCGCCCGGTCAGGCGCGGCTCGCCGGGCGCCGAGCAGCGTGCCGCCGCGCCGGGCGACGTCGGCGCGCGCTCCGCACGAGCGCGCGGTACTCGCGCAGCAGCAGCTCGAGGTGCTGGCGCTCCTCGTCGGCGAACTCGAGGAAGATCTGCTTGCCTTCCGAGTCCTCGAACCGCTCCGCGTAGCGCGTGAAGAAGCGGTGCGAGCCGCGCTCGCACCGGATCCCGATGAGCAGGGCCCGGCGGTCGTCCACCCCGGCGGTGAGCTCGTCGGCGCCGGCGGCGAACAGGCCGTTGGCGGCGCCGCGGAAGAAGAGGAACGTCGGCCGCGACTCGAGCTCCGGATCCTGCGCGACGAGCTGCCGGTAGCGCGCCTCGAGCCGGCTCAGGTGCGCCTTCTCCTCGGCCGCGAGCCGCTCGAAGACGCGCCGGCCCCGCTCGTCGCGCGTCAGTCGCGCCGCGCGCGTGTAGAACTCGAGGCCGCTTCGTTCCGTGGCCATGGCGATCCTCAGCGCGTCGCGCGCGAACACCAGCTCCGTCGGCACGTCCCGCGCCGGCGGCCGCCGTCCCGACCGGCAGGCCTCGCACTCCCCGTAAATCTGCACCACCGTCTGGCGGGCGTCGAAGTTCCGCGCGGCCGCCACCTCCTCCAGCGCCGCCTCGATGTCCGAGCTCAGGAACTCGGCCGACGTGTTGCACGTCTTGCAGATGAGGTGGAAGTGGCGCGGGTGCCGATACGAATGCTCGTAGCGGAAGCGTCCCTCGCCGAAGTCCACCTTCCTCGCCAACCCGGCGTCCACCATCCACTGCAGGGTCCGGTAGACGGTCGCCCGGCTGATCCGCTGGTCCTCCCGGCGGATGAGCGCCGCCAGGTCGTCGGCGCTCAGGTGTCCCTCGTGCCGCAGGAAGACGTTGACGATGAAGTCGCGTTTACTCGACCGCTTGCCGCCGGGCGGACGCAGGACGTCGAGCGACGCCGCCCTCGTCTCCATGGCCGGTGTCCTGAACGACGGCGACGCGCCGCAGGCGTCGCCCGCTAGACGCTGAACGACGACCCGCACCCGCAGGTCGACCGCGCGTTGGGATTCTTGATCGTGAAGCCCCCGCCGCTGACCGTGTCGACGAAGTCCACCTCGGCGCCCAGCAAGTAACGCACGCTGACCGGGTCCACCACGAGCCGGATGCCGTTCGATTCGAAGACCTGGTCCGTCGACGGGTCCCCGTCGCCTTCGTCGATCATCAGGCCGTACTGGAAGCCCGAACAGCCCCCGCCCTGGACGAAGACGCGCAGCCCCGCCCCGACCTTGTTCTCCTCGGCGAGCAGCTCCTGAATCTTGGAGGCCGCCGCTGGGGTGACGTGAATCATGGGTTCTGCTCCGCTGCCTCGAATTCTCACGAAAATCGCTCGAATACGGGCATTATACCGGCGGCCCCGCCGGCGAGCAACCGGCCGCCCGCCGGGGGCACCGCCTCCCGCGACCCGGCGTCCCCGCCCCGCTCACCCCCGCAGCCCGGCCAGCGCCTTCGCCGAAACCTCCTCGATTTCCTGGTGCAGGCTCCGCCCATGCGCGTCCATCGTCACGATGGCCGGGAACTCCTTGACGTCGAGGTGCCACATCGCTTCCGGAACTCCGAACTCGAGCAGCGACACGCCGGCCACCCGTTCGATGCACCGCGCATAGAACTGCGCCGCGCCGCCGATCGCGTTCAGGTACACGGCGCCCACCTCCTGGAGCGCCGCCAGGGTCTTCGGGCCCATCCCGCCCTTGCCCATCACCGCGCGCACGCCGTAGCGCCGAATCACGTCGGCCTGATACGGCTCCTCGCGCAGGCTGGTCGTCGGACCCGCCGCCGTGATCCGCCAGCCGTCGCCCTCCTTGAGGACGACCGGTCCGCAGTGATAGAGGACGCCGCCGCGCAGGTCGACCGGTGGTGCCTCCTTCATCAGGTGCGCGTGCACCGCGTCGCGCCCCGTGTACATCCGCCCCGTCACGAGGACAACGTCACCCACGTGCAGCGAGCGGATCGTCGGTTCATCGACGGGTGGCGTGAGCGTCTTCTCGAAGCCGGTACGGGGGAAGCCGGTCGCCGCGCCCGGCGCCAGCATCGGTGAGGACGGCGCCGCCGTGGTGTACAGCCACTCGCGAATCGCCCCCGTCGCGGGATCCAGCCGGACACCGAGCCGCCGGAAGGCCCAGCAGTCGTAGGCCACCGAAACGAAAAAGCTGGCCGGGAGCCGGTTGAGCGCGCCGACCTTGCAGCCGATGAGCGTGACCGCCCCGCCGAAGCCCATCGTCCCGATGCCGAGCCCGTTGACCGTCGCCATGATCGACGCTTCGAGCTCCGCCAGCTTCGGGTCTGGATTCACATCGTCGAGCGTCCGGAAGAGCTGCGCCTTGGCGTGGCCGTAGCCCGACGTGCGGTCGCCGCCGATGCAGACGCCGACGGCGCCAGGACTGCACCCCTGGCCCTGCGCCTGCCACACCGCGTGGAGGATGCACCGGCGCACGCCCTCCAGGTTGCGGTCGGCGCGGCCCAGGTGGCCGAGCTCGCACGGGAGGGAGTACTGCGCGTTCACGTTCTCGCACCCGCCGCCCTTGAGAATCAGGCGCACGTCGATCTCGTCGCGATCCCACTGCTCGAAATCGACGATGGGCGTGCCGGGGCCGAGATTGTCGCCCGAGTTGCGCCCGGTGACCGAGTCGACGGAGTTCGGCCGCAGCTTGCCCCGACGCGTGGCTTCGGCGACGGCCTCTCGGATGCGCGCGTGCATCCAGCGCTGGTCGAGGCCCACCGGCACCTTGACCTCGAAGGTCGGCATGCCGGTGTCTTGGCAGATCGGTCCCTCGCACGAAGCCGCCTGGTCGATGTTCTGCGCGATCACGGCGAGGGCTTGCGACGACGGTGTCCCGGCCGGCTCGTGGTCGAGCGCCGCGCGCATCGCGGCGCGCACGTCCGGCGGCAGGTCGGTCGCCGTGCGGGTGACGAGGTCGAGGATGCTGTCGTAGAACGCAGGGAGCATAATAAGGGCAGTATACCCCCATGGGACGCGCGCGCTTGCCGCTCCTGCTCGCCCTGTTCGCCGCCGCCGGCGCGGCCGCAGCGGCGCAGGAGCCGCGCCACGGCCGGCTGTTTCCCCCGGAGAACCTCGGGCTGCTCGAGGGCCCCGACCGCGACGCCTGGCAGCGCCCCGACCAGATCATGGACGCGCTCGGGATCGCCGACGGCGCCACGGTCGCCGACCTCGGCGCGGGCGCCGGGTGGTTCACCATCCGGCTGGCGCGCCGCGTCGGCCCGAACGGCCGCGTCTATGCCGAGGACATCCAGCCGCAGATGATCGAGGCGATCACGCGCCGCGTCCAGCGCGAGGGTCTCCGCAACGTCACGACGATTCTGGGCAAGCCGGACGACCCGCGGCTGCCAGCGGGCAAGCTCGACGCGGTCCTGATGGTCAACGTCTACCACGAGCTCGAGGACCCGGTCGCGCTCTTGCGCAACGTGGCCCGGTCGCTCGCGCCGAAGGGCCGGCTCGGCGTCGTGGACTTCACGAAGGACGGGGGCGGCCCGGGTCCCCCGCTCGACGAGCGCGTCGACCCCGAGCGCATCGTCCGCGACGCCGAGGCGGCCGGCCTGCGCCTGCTCGCGCGCGAGACGTTCCTGCGGTACCAGTTCTTCCTCGTCTTCGGCCGGTGATCGCGTGCGCATGACCGCTGCCGTCCCGCCGCTGCTCTCGCCGTATCAGGCCCGCGTCGACGCCGAGCTCGAGCGGCTGGCCCCGGGCCCCGCCGACGAGCACGACGTGGTGCGCCGGGCGATGCGCTACACGCTGCTCGCCCCGTCGAAGAAGGTGCGCGCCGTGCTCGCGCTGCTGGCGGCGGAGCTCTGCGGCGGCGGGCCGGCACTCCAGGCCGCGGCCGCCGTCGAGATGGTCCACGCCGCCTCCCTCATCCTCGACGACCTGCCCGCCATGGACAACGCGCCGCTGCGCCGCGGCCAGCCCGCCAACCACCTGGTGTTCGGGGAGGCAACGGCCATCCTCGCCGCCTTCGGCCTGCTCACCCTGGCCTTCGAGTCGATCGCCCGCGCCTACGACGCCGGGCTCGCCCGACGACTGGTGCTCCTGCTGGCCGAGGCGGTGGGCCTCGACGGCCTCGTCGCCGGACAGGCGGAGGACCTCGCCGCGACCGAGCGCGACCTGTCGTTCGACACGCTCGTCCGCATCCACCACCGCAAGACCGGCGCGCTGTTCCACGCCGCCGCCGCCGCCGGCGCCCTGACCGCCGGCGCGAGCAGCGACCAGCTCGCCGCGCTCTCGGCCTACGCGCGCAACCTCGGCCTGGCCTTCCAGATCATCGACGATCTCCTCGACGTCACGGGCCGACCCGAGGCCACGGGCAAGGCCGTCCGGCACGACGCGCGCAAGACGACCTTCGTGTCGTTCAGCGGCGCGGACGGCGCCAGGCAGCTCGCCGCCGAGCTGTGCGCTACGGCCGACGCCGCGCTCGCGCCTTTCGGCCGGCGCGCCGAGCCGCTCCGCGCCCTGTCGGCCTTCGTGGCCGGCCGGGCCCACTGAGCCGAGCGCCCCGATGGAACCGACCGCCCCTCCGCCTCGCGTCCCCAACCGTGTCGACGACCTGCGGGATCGCCTCCGGGCGCTCGGCTATCTCGACGCCCGCGTCGACCGCTTCGTGCTCGCGCCCGCCACGCGCGAGCGGGGCGCCCTGTCCATCGCGCTCCGCGCCAGCCTGCGCATCGGGGCGCTCGCCGGCGCCTTGCTCGGCCCCGCCGCGGCGACGGGCGTCGCCCTCCGCCTACCCGCCCTCGTGACCGGACCGCGCGACGCCCTGGTCCTCGCCGCCTACTTCGCGCTCGTCGCCGGCGCCGCCACGAGCCTGGTCGCGCTTGCCGCCGCCGGCGCCGCCCGTCTGGTGGCCCGGTCGAGCGGTCGCCGCCCTAGGACCGCTCGCGGCGCCCGCCTCGGATCGGCCGCGGCAGGCCTCGCCGCCGGCAGTGCGTGTCTGGCCTACTTGACGTTGTGGTGGCGGACCGCGAGCGGCGACACGCCGTGGGGCACGCCGGCAGGCACGCTGTTCGCCCTCGCCGTCGCTGCGGCCATCAGCTTGCTGCTGGGCCACGCCGTCAGGGTGGCCGCGCTCGGCATCGCGGCGCGCGCCGCCGGCCCGAGCCTCCTCCGCCCGCGCGAGCCGCGCCCGCTCTGGCGCGGACCGATGGCAGCCGGCCTCGCGGCCTTCGGTGGCGCGGCGCTCCTCCTGGCCGCGGCCACGCCGCGCGGCACACCACCCGCCCCCGCGCCCGAATACGCCGTCGTCCCCACCGGCCTGCGCGTGACGCTCGTGGCCATCGACGGCGTCGACCAGGCGTCGCTCGCCCGCCTGATGGACGCAGGCGAGCTCCCCGCGTTCGCCAGGCTCCTCGGCGGAGCCCAGGCGGCGTTCGAACCGACCGACACGTCAGACCCCGCGCGCGTCTGGACGACCGTCGCCACGGGCCAACCGGCGGAGGTGCACGGCGTCTCCGCGCTCGAGACGCGGCGGGTGCCTTTCCTCCAGGGCGCGCTGGCAGCCCGGACGTCGCCACTGCTCGCCCGGCTCGCCGCCGCGACCGACCTCGTCCGCCTGACGCGACCGGCGGTCACCGACGCCGAGGCTCGCCGCGAAAAGACCTTCTGGGAGGTGGCCGCCGAGAAGGGTCTGCGAACGGCCGTGGTGAACTGGTGGGCCACCTGGCCCGCGAGCCGCGAAGCCGGCACGGTCGTGAGCGACCGCGCGATGGTGCGCTTCGAGCGCGGTGGGGATCTGGACGCCGAAGTCGCCCCGCCGGACCTCTACCCGGCGCTCCGGACCGCCTACGCCAGGATCGACGAGGCCGCCCGCCGGGCGGCAGCGGCAGCCTTCGCCTCGGTCGCGGACCCGCACGCGCGCGCAGTCGTCGAGCGGTCGGGCCGGATCGATGCCGCGCTCCTCGAGCTCGCGCGACACCGGGCTCTGGGCCCGCTCGACCTCCGCGCCGTCTACCTGCCTGGGCTCGACCTCAGCCAGCACGCGCTGCTGGGCGGCACGACGGCGACGCCCTTGCCGGTGTCCCTGCTCGTCACCCGCCTCGCCGCACTCGACGCGTACTACGCGTTCCTCGACGCGCTCATCGCCCGCGTGGCGGAGGACACGCTCGGGCCGGACGCGGCCACGACCGCGAACGGGACGCTGCTTCTCGTCGTGGCGCTGCCCGGCCGAGTCGCGGGCGGGGCCGGCGGACGCCTGTTCCTCGTCGGCCCAGGGGCGCGGCCCGGGGCGCGCGCCCTCGCGCGCGTGACCGATGTCGCCCCCACCGTGCTCTACGCGCTGGGCCTGCCAGCGAGCCGCGCGCTCGCCGGCCGGCCCCTGGTCCACCTGTTCGACGAGGTGTTCCAGGCGCACTACCCGCTGCGGACCGTCGCGAGCTACGGCGCGCGGCACCGCAGGGCGGTCGTGCGCGGGCGCGAGCCGCTCGACCAGGAAATGCTCGAACGGTTGCGGAGTCTCGGCTACCTCAGGTGAGAGGGGTCGCGCGAGGCTCGCGGCCGGCCCAGCAGTCGCCAGAGCTGCGGCAGGATGGCTGCCCCAGCCGCGACCTTCAGGAGGTCGGCCGGCAGAAACGGCCACAGCCCGGCCTGCGCCGCCGCGGCGAGCGATGGCGGTCCAGGCAGGGCGAGCGCGAGCCACCCGACCCCGCCGGCGAAGATCACGGCGAGCCCGACCACCAGCGCCACGACCGACGTCGGGTAGCGCCGGTCGAAGCCACGCTCGGCGAGCGCGCCGGTCACGAACGCCGCGAGCGGATAGCTCATCAGGTAACCGCCCGTGGGCCCCAGCAACCGCCCGAGCCCCTGCGGCAGCCCCGGCGCGGCGGCGAAGACGGGCAGGCCGGCGATGCCCGCCGCGAGGTACAGTATCTGGCTGGCGAGCCCCAGGCGGGCGCCGAGGGCGGCCCCGCCGAGCAGCACGACGAGCGGCTGCAGCGTGAAAGGCACCGGGGTGTACGGGAGCGGTACGCTGACCTGCGCGGCGGCGGCCGTGAGCCCGGCGATGACCAGCACCGCCAGGGCCCGCGTGCCCGCGGCGCTCGCCGCGGGGGCGAGCACGCCGACCAGCGTCACCGGTGAAGCCAGCCGTCGCTCGAGATGCGTCGAGACCATGCTGAGGATTCTATCCGTATGCGGACCGCCCTGACAATCGCCGGCAGCGACTCGGGGGGCGGCGCCGGCATCCAGGCGGACCTCAAGACGTTCGCTGCCCACGGTGTGTACGGCGCGAGCGCGCTCACGGCCATCACGGCGCAGAACACGATGGGCGTCACCGCCGTCTTCCCCCTTCCCGCGGACCTGGTGACGGCGCAGATCGAGACGGTGGCCGCCGACCTCGACATTCACGCCGTCAAGACGGGGATGCTCGCGACGGCCGCCACGGTGGAAGCCGTCGCCGCGGCCGTCGCCAGTCTCGAGCTGCCCTTCGTCGTCGTCGACCCCGTGCTCGTGGCGAAGAGCGGCGACCGCCTGCTCGAGCCCGAGGCCATAGCGGTCCTGACCGCGGAGCTGCTGCCGCGCGCCTTTGTCGTGACGCCGAACGTCCCGGAGGCGGAGGTGCTCGCCGGCTTTCCGATCAGGTCCCTGAAGGAGGCGCGGCGGGCCGCGCGGCGCATCCGCGACCTCGGGCCGCGTGCCGTCGTCATCAAGGGTGGGCATCTCGACGGCCCGGTGCTCGTCGACGTGCTCTGGGACGGCGAGGAGATCGTCGAGCTCCGCGGGCCACGCCTCGAGACCACGAGCACGCACGGGACCGGCTGCACGTTCGCGTCGGCGATCGCCGCGAATCTGGCGCTCGGGCGGTTGCTCCGCGAGGCGGTCGCCGAGGCACAGGCCTACGTGCGCGGGGCGATCGCGCGCGCGCCCGGACTCGGCCGAGGGCGCGGCCCGCTGCACCATTTCTGGCGCGGGGTCGTGTCGTGAGGCGGCGCCGGGGGCCGGGGCCTCGCAGGCCTGGGCTATACTGAGCCCATGGCGCTTCCGCGGTTCCTCGTCACGCGCGAGCCGCTCGCGCTCGAGCGCGTCGTGCGCCTCGTGACGGCGCCCGAGGATGGCGCAGGGGACGCACCCTGTGCCGGCGCGGTGGCGACCTTCGTCGGCGTCGTGCGCGACGTCAACGAGGGGCGCCGCGTCCTGCGCCTCGAGTACGAGGCGCACGAGGTGCTGGCGGTCCGCACGTTCGAGCGCATCGCCGCCGAGGTCGCCGAGCGGTGGCCGTCGGTTCGCCTGGCGCTTCACCATCGAATCGGGACGCTCCGGGTGGGCGAGGCCAGCGTCGTGATCGCGGCGGCGTCGCCGCACCGCGGCGATGCCTGCTCGGCCTGCCGGTACGCCATCGAGCGCGTCAAGCAGGTTGCGCCGATCTGGAAGCACGAGTACTTCGAGGGCGGCGACGTCTGGGTCGAAGGCGCGACGGCTGACCCGGACGATGACGTCGCGCGCCGGGAGGCGATCGAGCGCGCATGCGCGTGAGGGTGCGCCTGTTCGCCCGACTCCGCGACCTGGCCGGCGCGGGCGAGCTCGCCCGCGAGGTCGCGCCGGGTGCGACGGTGGCGACGGTGTGGACCGCGCTGGCGGAGGAGTTCCCGGCGCTCGCGGCGTACTCCTCGTCGATTTCGAGTGCGGTCAACGCCGAGTACGCACCCATGACGAGAGCGGTCGCCGACGGCGACGAGATTGCGTTCTTGCCGCCGGTATCGGGCGGCCAGCCTGGACTTCCATGATCGACAAGCTCACGGCGCTCGAGACTCGATACGAGCAGTTGATCGCCGCGATGGCCGACCCGGCTGTCCAGGCCGACCCGGCTACCTACCGCACGCACGCCAAGACCGTGGCCGAGCTCGAGCCGCTCGTCGAGAGGTTCCGGGAGTACAAGGCTGTCACCGCCGAGATCGCGCAGACCGAGGAGCTCGCGCGCGGCGACGAGGCGGAGCTGCGCGAGCTGGCGCAGCAGGAGCTCAAGGTGCTCTCCGCGCGCCGCGACGCGCTCGTCGCGGAAATCAAGCGGTTGCTCGTCCCCAAGGACCCCAACGACGAGCGCAACGTCATGGTCGAGGTTCGCGCCGGAACCGGCGGCGACGAGGCGGCGCTCTTCGCGGCCGAGCTCCTGCGCATGTACACCCGTTTCGCCGAGCGCCAGGGGTGGCGCGTCGACGTCCTCTCGCTCAGCGCAACCGACGGCGGAGGCGTCCGGGAAGCGATCCTGCTCGTCGAGGGACAGCGCGTCTACAGCCGGCTCAAGTACGAGAGCGGCGTGCACCGGGTCCAGCGCGTGCCGGTGACCGAGGCGAGCGGTCGCATCCACACGTCGACGGCCACGGTGGCCGTGCTGCCGGAGGCCGAGGCGGTCGACGTGCAGATCGCCGACAAGGACCTCCGCGTCGACACCTTCTGCTCGAGCGGGCCCGGCGGTCAGAGCGTCAACACGACCTACTCCGCCGTCCGCATCACGCACCTGCCGACGGGCATCGTGGTCACCCAGCAGGACGAGAAGTCGCAGATCAAGAACAAGGCCAAGGCCCTCAAGGTGCTGCGGGCCCGGCTGTACGAGATGGAGCGGCGAAAGCAGCAGGAAGCCATCGCGCGCGACCGCCGCAGCCAGGTGGGCACCGGCGAGCGCGCCGAGAAGATCCGAACCTACAACTTCCGCGAGAACCGGGTCACCGACCACCGCCTGAACCTCACGATCTACCGCCTCGCCGACGTGCTCGACGGTGACCTCGAGGAGCTCATCGACGCCGCCGTCACGCACTTCGAAGCGGAGAAGCTCAGAGAGGCGACCGAAGCCGACCATGTCGAGTCGTCGCTCGGCGACCGCGCCAAGACGGCCGGCGTCCAGCCCTGAGCGGGCGCCGGGCTCGACCGTCTTCGACCATGTCGCTCGTGCCGCGGCGCGTCTCGTGGCGGCCGGCCTGGACCCGGACGAGGCGCGGGGCGACGCCGAGGTGCTGGCGCGGCACGTGCTCGGCTGGGACCGCGCCGCCTATCTCGTCCGGGGCCGCGAGGTGGCGCCGCGGCACTTCGCCGACCGCTTCGCGGCGCTCCTCGACCGCCGCAAACGCCGCGAGCCGGTCGCCTATCTCACCGGCGCGCGCGAGTTCTGGGGGCTCGAGTTCGCCGTGACGCCGGCCGTCCTCGTCCCGCGTCCGGAAACCGAGCTCCTCGTCGAGGCGGCCATCGCGACCTGCGCCGGCCGCCGCGAGCCGACGCGAATCCTCGATGTGGGGACCGGCAGCGGCTGCCTGGCGGTCGCGCTCGCACGGGCGTTCGCCGGCGCGAAGGTGATCGCCACCGACCGCAGCGGGGAGGCCCTCGCCGTCGCGCGCCGCAACGCGGCGCGCCTCGGCGTGGCCGACCGCGTGCGGTTCGTCCTGGCGAATCTGCTGGCCGGCGTTCGCGGCGAGTTCGACCTCATCGTGTGCAACCCCCCGTACATCGCGACCGAGGACTGGCCGACCCTGCCGCCCGACGTGCGCGACTACGAGCCGCGCCGCGCACTCGACGGCGGCCCCGGTGGGCTCGCCGTGCTCCGCGCGCTCCTGGCGCAGGCGCCGGCCCGACTCGCCCCCGGCGGCGCGCTCATCGTCGAGATCGGCGCGGGACAGGAGAGCCCGGTCCGCCGGCTCTTCGAGACGACCGGCTGGCGCCTGCGCGACGTGCGGCGCGACCTCCAGGGCTGGCCGCGCGCCCTGGTCGCCGAGCGCGAGCCTCGCGCGAGGAGCGACCGGCATGCCCTCTGACTGCGCGTTCTGCCAGATCGTCGCGGGCCGAGCGCCGGCCCGCATCGTCCATCAGGACGACCGGCTCGTCGTGATCGAGGACATCAACCCGCAGGCGCCCGTCCATCTGCTCGTGATCCCTCGCCGTCATCTCGCGACCTTGAACGACCTGACGGAAGCCGACGATGCGCTCGTGGGGGAAATGATCCGGCGCGCGGCCATCGTGGCCGACGCGCGAGGCGTGGCCTCGTCGGGCTACCGGACCGTGTTCAACTGCAACCGCGGCGCGGGCCAGAGCGTGTACCACATCCACCTGCACGTGCTCGGCGGTCGGCGGTTGCGCTGGCCGCCGGGCTAGCGCGGCTCCCTTCGTGGGAGCCGCCTCGTCGCCCGCTCGCTCGAGGCGCACCGGATCTCGAGATCCCGCGGGACGGACCGGAGCCAGGCGTACCCGGCCCTCGAACCGCTCGCTCGTGAGCCGACGCGAGACGCCCACTGCCTCCAGCGGCTACGCCGCTTCGTGCGATAATCGACCGAGTCGCCACGGCCGGGCTTGTCTCCCGCCATGAGCACGCGGAGAACCGGGGGTCGTCCCGTTTCGGGCGGCCGGGGCGAGCCCGCGCGCCGGAGGCGCGCGCCGGATGCTCCGATCCACTGCAGGAGGCTCTTCACCCATGCCTGGGGGAAGGCTGCGTCGCACACCGCCCCTCGCCATCGCCGTCATCGGGGCCGTTACCGCGATCGCCACAGCGCCGACGGCCTGCACGGAGTCGCCGACCGCTCCGTCCAGCTACGCGCCGTTCAGCATCACGGACCTGCGGGTCGGGACCGGCACCGAGGCCGTCGACGGCAGCATCGTGACCGTGAACTATACGGGCTGGTTCTACGATCCCTCGAAACCCGACCAGAAAGGCGTCCAGTTCGATTCGTCCCTCGGGCGCGCGCCCTTCGCGTTCACCCTCGGGGCCGGGATGGTCATCGCAGGCTGGGATCAGGGCGTGATCGGCATGAAGGTCGGCGGCCTCCGGCGGCTCGTCATCCCGCCGTCGCTCGGGTACGGCGGCACGCGCCGAGGATCGATTCCCCCGAACACGACGCTCGTCTTCGAGATCGAGCTGCTCGACGTCGTGGTCCTGAGCCAGGGCGACGGTCAGTCCTGACCGACGCGCGAGTCGGCACCCGGCGCCGTGCGGCCACCCCGCCTCCCCGCGGCCGATCAGCGCCCGACGCGCACTCTCACGCCCCCGACCAGGAACGTGAGCCAGTCCCGCGTCCGCAGTTCGCCGGCGCCCGACCCTTCGATCCGCACTCGTCCGGCCTCCGCGAAGATCGCCGCCCGTGGCGCCATCCAAATCTCGACCCCGCCGCCGAAGAGCCAGCCCCACCCGGAGGTGCGCGCCTGGAAGACCTGTGTGCCCCCCTCGATCGTCATCGTGGTCTGCTCGTCGATCGCCACGGTGGAGGGATCGATCGTCTGGGTCGTCGTGGTCGTCGCGCGATGGTAGTCCAGGCCAGCGGACCCGAAGAGCCTGAGGCGACCGGCGGCCCCGCCCACCTTGGCCGCGACGGTGACGAGCTCGGTGTCCACCGTGGTCTTGAACCGATGGTTCGCCTCGCTGCCCGCCACCGTGGCGCGAGCCGGCTTGACGTACGCCACCTCGGCCCCCAAGCCGCGCCAGAACCAGTAGGTCAGGCCGGCCGTCGCGGCCGGGCGGGTCGCGTTGGGCGTGCACGTCGTGACATTGCCGCAATGCACCACACCGAGGTCCTGCAACGCCGTCAGGTCGCCGCCGCCGAAGAGCGCCAGCCCCCGCGGCGCGAGGACGGGCGGCCGCGGCGGACCTTCCCGCTCGAGCGCGGTCGCGAGCCACTCGCGGGGCGCCGGCCCCTGACGGATGCGCACCGAGGGCGACTGCTCGGTGAGGTCCACCACGAGCGTCGTGACCCGGCGCACCACGTAGACGCCGATCATCTCGCGACGGGTGCAGTCCGGGCCCGCCGGGGCCTCGGGCACGGCGGGCTCGGCCACCACGATGCGGCGCCCGTCGGGGCAGAGGTCGACCAGCACGCGGGCGTCGATCTCGGGCTTGCCCAGCCGGCCGGGCAGGTCCAGGGAAAACCTCGCCTGGCCCCGCGCGTCGACCGTCGCGCGGCCGACGGTCACGGCGTTCAGGACCAGCTCGACGGGAGACCCCGGCGGCGCGTTGGTCACGACCACCGATTGCGCCGAGGACACGCCCCACAGGAGCCCCGCGTGGAGCGCGGCCGCACCGAGCGCCACGCGCGAGCGGTTGGCGAGCTTGGACACCGTGGTCTCCTCTCAGCGAGCGGCCCTCGGCCGCCAGCGTCCCGCGGGCGGCCGCCAGCTCGAGACACGGCCGGCGGCCGGGTCGACCGGGCGCCTTGCCGATCTCGGCCGGGACCTCCCGGCTTCAGCGCCCGCGCCCGGACGGCTCGACGGGCTCACCCCAGCTCCCGAGGGCCAGCAGATAGCGGCCCGTGCCAGCCCCGCGGTCGAGCAAGAAATCCACCACCGTGTACCCGGCGGCGAGATACGGCTCGAAAATCTCGCGCGTCTTCAGGCGCCACTCGAGCGCCAGCTCAGGGTTCCGCTGCAGCATATCGGTGAAGTTCACCGGGATCTCCACCAGCAGCTCCGGATCCCTCCGGTCGAGCGCGAGCTCGCCGCACGCCAGCCACTCGCCGCGCCGCCTCGTCGTGTTGACCAGCGGGGCGCCCGGCGAGCCCTGCCGCGGCGTCGCCGCGGCGCCGAGCGCCAACCGACGCTCCACCTCGGGCCGCCGCACCCACCACTCTGCCACGAACCGGTCCGTCGGCGCGCCGCGGTGGAGCGGGCTCGTCGACTCGCCGTAGACGTTGAGCGCGTACTCGCGCACGATCACGCCCAGCTTCGCGAAGTTCAGGTGCGCGTTCGGCGCCTGCAACGGGTCGAACGTCCACTCGACGAGGTCGAGGCCCATGGCGAGCGCCCGGTCCCGTTGCGCGAGCTTCAGGCGCGTCCCGAGCCCCGCCTCGCGCACGCCGGGCACCACCCCGAGCATGTGCGACCACTGCATCGGGCGTCCGTGCCTCAACCCGGGCAACGAGTACACGAACCCCACCATCTCGCCCTGCTCGTCGAAGGCGCCGAGCAGAATCCCTCCGCACTTGACCGACACGACCAGGATCGGCACGCCGACGACGTCGTCGGCGTCGGTGTAGCCCCAGATCAGCTTCTCGAGCTCGACGACGCGGCGGAAGTCGTCGAGCGTGGTGAGGTCGCGAATCATGACCCGAGCTCCAGGTGGACGGCGAGCTCCCGGAGGCTGCGGATGACCGGCACGCCCGGCACCGGCGGTGCCGCCTGGCCCGAGCGCGACACGAGCACCCCCTTCATCCCCAGGCGGCGCGCGCCTTCGATGTCGTGCGCGAAGCTGTCGCCCACCATCGCCGCCTCGTGCGACGACACCTGCAACTGTTCGAGCGCCGCCTCGAAGATGCTCGGGTGCGGCTTCATGTAGCCGTGCTCCATCGACGATACGGCGACCGTGACGAGGTCCTCGAGGGCGAAGTGGCGCAGAAACGCCCCGAGCGGGCGGTGCGAATTCGAGATGAGGCCCAGCCGGAGGCCGCGCGCCTTGAGTTCTCGCAACACCTCGGGCACCTCGTCGTAGAGGTGAAAGTGCTGGTTCCGAGCCCAGGCGTCGTAGATCTCTCGGGCGCACGCGCCCAGGCCGGGCCCGTCGCCCCCCATCGCCCGGATGACCGCCATCGTGTAGTCGAGAAAGATCCGCGGATCGTAGATGAGCTCCTGCGCCTGGTCGAGCACCGCCGACGCGCGCGCGACCGCCGCGTCAAACTGCGCGGCATCCACCAGAATCCCGTGACGCGCGCAGAAGCGGCGGTAGCCCTCCCCCTGGAACGTCGGGCCAGGATAGATGAGCGTGAAGTCCACGTCGAAGCAAACCGCGCGCGTCATGTCCCGCTCCGACCGGCCTCGCCGGTCTCCGTGTACGGCCCGGCGACGGCCACCGCCGCACGCTCCGGCGACAGGAGCTGGGCCGCGCGGTGCACCTCGTCGCGCGTCACCGCCTCGATGAGGGCCGGCAGCCTCACGTCGTAGTCCTCGCCCAGATCGAAGAACTCCGCCGTCTGCAAGAACGTCGCGATGCCCGTGGTGGTCTCGAGCAGCCGCGGCAGCGACCCGATCAGATAGCGTTTCGTATCGGCCAGTTCCTCAGCCGTCACGCCTTCGCGGGCCATCTTCGCCACTTCCCCGTCGATCGCCGCGATCGTCCGGACCACGTTCGACCCGTCCACGCCCGCGCGAATGACGAGCGGCGCCTCGATGAGCGCCGCGTCGAAGCTGCTGTAGACGTAATACGCCATGCCCCGCCGCTCGCGAATGACTTCGCCGAGCCGCCCGCCGAGCCCGAACTGCCCCAGGACCGTGTTCATCACCCAGCACGCGTAGTAGGCCGGGTCCGACCGCGCCACGGTCGTGAACCCGTAGGCGATGTCGACCTGCGCCTTGTTCAGCATGGGCCTCACCCACTGCCGCCGCTTCGCGGCTGGCGGCGGCGGCAGCGGCGGGTCGGCCGGAGCCGGGGCCGTCCAGTCCTCCAGCAGGCGCGCCGCTGTCTCGACGGCCCGTTCGGGGTCGACGTCGCCCACGATCGCGAGCGAGACGCCGGCCGGCGTCACCTGCGCGCGGTGAAACGCCTCGAGCGCGGCGCGGTCCACGCGGCGCACCGCCGCCGCCGACCCCTTCACGCGGCGCCCGTAGGGATGCGCCTCGCCGTAGAGCAGCGCGAACACGCCCTCGAGCGCCTGCACGCCCGGGGCGTCCTCGTCCTGCCCGATCGCCGTCAGGATCTCGCCGCGTCGGCGCTCCACCTCCTCCGGAGGAAAGCTGGGGTGTCTGAGGACGTCCACGACGATCGCGAGGATGTCCTCGAAGTCGGACGCGAGACAGGTGGCGCTCACCGTCAGGGTGTGGCGGTTCGTACCGACCTGCAGCGCCACGCCGCGCGAATCGAGCGCGTCCGCCAGTGCGTCCGCACTCCACCCGGCCGTGCCGCGGTCGATCGTCTGGGCGAGGAAGTGCGCCAGACCCGGGTGGTCGGGCGGCTCGTACATCGACCCGGCACGGCACGCCGCGTGGATCGTGACGGCCGGCGTGGTCGCGACGGTCTTGACCGTCACGACGGTCCCACCGCGGAACACCCGCCGGGTCGGCGACAAAGCTCGCGCGGCCGCTCCGGTCATGGCTCGACGCGCGCCCTCCCGCCGCCCGACGGTGCCGGGATAAACCAGCCCACGGTCCGACCGGCCGGCCCCAGTCGGTCCCGCGCGACCTGGGCCACCTCGTCCGCCGTGACGGCGTCGACGCGCGCCTGAAGCGCGTCGAGCGTCTCGACCTCGGCGATCGTGGCGTAGAAGCCGATCTGATGGCCCAGGTTCGTGATCGAGTCGGCCTCGAAGACGAACCGCGCCGCGAGCTGGCGCCGGGCGCGCGCTACCTCCTCGTCGGTCACCCCGGAGGTACGGACGCGCTCCAGCTCTTCGGTGAGCGCGTGCTCGACGTCGGCACGCGGCGCCCCGGCCTGTGCCGTGACCGACACGGTGTACAGGAATGGCTGCTCGGTCGGCAAGAGCGCACCCGACACGGTCGAAGCCAGGCCCCGCCCCACCAGCGCCCGGTAGAGCCGCGCGCGCCGCTGCGGCGGCGGCGTCCGAAAGCTCGCCCAGAGGTTCAAGCCCTTCGCCCCGGTGAGGACGGCATCGAGGACCAGCATCGGCACGAACGCCGGATCGCTCACCGCCGGGGCGTGCCACGCCACCTTCAGATACGCCGTCGCGCCCTCGCGCTCGATCGTCACGCGGCGCTCGCCGAGCATCGGCGGCTCGCTAAACCGCCCGCGCGCCGGCACCGGACCGGGCGCCACCTCCCGAAAGCGCCGGGCGGCCAGGCGGAACGCCTCCTCCGGGTCCACGTCACCGACGATGACGAGTGTGGCGTTGCCGGGCACGTAGTGGCGCCGATAGTGCGCGTAGAGATCGTCCCGCGTCACGGCCTCCAGATCCGGCAGCCAGCCGATGGTGGGGTGTCGGTACGGGTGCGCCTTGAGGGCCACCGCCGTGACTTCCATTTCGAGCAGCTGATCCGGGTCGTTCTCGCTGCCGCGCAGCTCCGAGATGATGACGGTTCGCTCCGCCTCGCACTCCTCGGGCTCGTAGAGGCAGTTGGCCATGCGCTCGGCTTCTATGAATAGGAGGCGGTCGAGCGCATCTCGGCTCGCCGTCTCGAAGTACGCCGTCTGGTCCACCCAGGTATACCCGTTCCACGTCCCGCCGAACCGCTCGACCAGGCCCTTGACCTGGTCGCGGGGGATGTTGGTCGAGCCCTTGAAGTTCATGTGCTCCACGAAGTGCGAGGCGCCCGTACGTCCGGGTGGCTCGTCCCGCGACCCGACGCGATACCAGCACCACACCGACACGAGGGGCACGGCCTCGACGGGCCGCACGAACACCCGCAGCCCGTTGTCGAGCGTGGTGGTTCGCAGGCCGTTTCCGCTCGCCGTGATCGACATGCTGGGCGCCTCATTATAGCGGCCCGGCGCCCGCTCCACCCGCGTGCCGCCGCCCGCCCTCATATAGAATAAGAGGAATCGCCGCGGAGACCATGCGCGACTGGAAAGCCACCCTCAACCTTCCGCGAACCGCGTTCCCGATGAAGGCGAACCTGCAGGTCTCCGAGCCCGAGGCCCTCGCGCGCTGGGACGCGCTGGATCTGTACGCGCGCCTCCGCGCGCGCCGCGCGGGCCGTCCCCGCTTCGTCTTGCACGACGGACCGCCGTACGCCAACGGACACATCCACGTCGGCCAGGCGCTCAACAAGATTCTCAAGGACTTCGTCGTCAAGTCCCGCAGCATGGCCGGATGGGACGCGCCGTACCGGCCCGGCTGGGATTGCCACGGCCTGCCGATCGAGCTCAAGGTCGACCGCGAGCTGGGGCTCCAGAAGCACCGCATGGGCCTCGTCGAGTTCCGGCGCGCCTGCCGTCGCTACGCCGAGCAGTACGTGGCGATCCAGCGCGACGAGTTCCGGCGCCTCGGGGTCTTCGGCGACTGGTCGGATCCGTACCTCACGATGAGCCGCAACTACCAGGCGGCCATCGTCCGCGCCCTCGGGGCGTTCGTCGAGCGGGGCCTCGTCTACAAGGGCAAAAAGCCCGTGCACTGGTGCATCCACTGCCGCACGGCGCTCGCCGAGGCCGAGGTCGAGTACGAACCGCACGTCTCGCCGTCGATCTACGTGGAGTTTCCCCTCGCGCCGGCGAGCGCGCAGGCGCTCGCCGCGGGGACGCCGGCCCTCGCCGGGCGTTCGCTCTCGGCGCTCGTCTGGACCACGACGCCCTGGACCATCCCGTCGAACCTCGCGATCGCGTTCCATCCGGAGGCGAACTACGCCGCGTACGCCGCGCGCGGGACGGCGGTCATCGTGGCGGAAGCGCTCGCCCCCGAGGTAGCGCGCGCGATCGGCCTCCCGCTCGGCGAGCCGCTCGCCCGCTGGAGAGGCCAGGCGTTCGATGGCCTGACCTTCCGCCACCCGCTCTACGACCGCGACTCGCGCGGCGTCCTCGCGGAGTACGTCACCCTCGACCAGGGCACGGGCGCCGTGCACACGGCGCCGGGTCACGGCGCCGACGACTTCGCCACCGGCGTCCGCTACGGCCTCGACATCTACGCCCCCGTCGACGCCGCCGGCCACTTCCACGAGGAGGTGGGCCTCGTCGGAGGCCTCCGCGTCTTCGATGCGAGTCCGAAGATCGAGGAAGCGCTCGCCGCGCGCGGCCGGCTGTGGGCCCGCGCCACGATCGAGCACGCCTATCCCCACTGCTGGCGCTGCCACAATCCAGTCATCTTTCTGGCGACGTCGCAGTGGTTCATCGCGATGGACGCCGGCGACCTCAGACGCCGGGCGCTGGCCGAGGTCGACCGCGTCCAGTGGATCCCGCCCTGGGGCCGCGAGCGCATCGCCAACATGATCGCCAACCGCCCCGACTGGTGCATCTCGCGGCAGCGCGCCTGGGGCGTCCCCATTCCCGCCGTCGATTGCACGGCCTGCGGCACCCCGATCCTCACCAAGGCCCTCGCCGAGCGCGCGGCCGACGTCTTCGCCCGCGACGGGGCCGACGCGTGGTACGAGCAGCCGCTCGAGACGTTCCTCCCACCGGGCCTCGCCTGCCCGGCGTGCGGCGCCACGACGTTCGAGCGCGAATCGGACATCCTCGACGTGTGGTTCGACTCCGGCTCGAGCCACCTCGCCGTGCTCGACGGCCGCCCGGACCTGGCGTGGCCGGCCGACCTCTACCTCGAGGGGTCCGACCAGCACCGCGGGTGGTTCCACAGCTCGCTCCTCGTGGCGCTGGGGACGCGAGGCGAGGCCCCCTACCGCGCCGTCCTCACGCACGGCTTCGTCGTGGACGAGGAAGGCCGGAAGATGTCGAAGTCGATCGGCAACGTCATCGCCCCCCAGGAGGTGATTCGGGAAAGCGGCGCGGAGATTCTGCGGCTGTGGGTCGCGATGGTCGACTACCGCGAGGACGTGCGTCTCGGCAAGGAAGTGCTCGCTCGCGCCATCGAGGCGTACCGGAAGATTCGCAACACGCTGCGGTATCTCGTCGCCAACCTGTACGACTTCGACCCGGCAGCCGACGCGGTGCCGGTCGCCCGCCTCGCCGAGCTCGACCGCTACGCCCTCGCGCGCTACGCCGAGGCGGCCGACCGCATCCGGGCCGCCTACGAGCAGTACGAGTTCCAGACGGTCTTCTTCACCGTGAACACGCTCGCCACGCTCGACTTGAGCGCGTTCTACCTGGACGTCTCGAAGGACGTCCTCTACACCTCCGCGGCCGGCGCCCCGGAGCGGCGGTCGACGCAGACCGCGATGTTCCGCATCGCCGACGGCCTGGCCCGCCTCCTCGCGCCCATCCTGCCCGTGACCGCCGACGAGTTGTGGCGGCACCTCCCCGGCCAGCGCGAGGACTCGGTGCACCTCGCGGAGTTCCCGTCCGACCTCGACGCGCTGCGCGATGCCGCGCTCCTCGAGCGCTGGAGGCGGCTCCTCAAGCTCCGGGACGTCGTGAACAGCGAGACGGAGAAGCTCCGCCAGCGCAAGAGCGTCGGCAGCTCCCTCGAGGCGCGCGTCGCGCTGCGCGCGGGCGGGTCGCTCGCCGACCTGCTCGAGCAGTACGCGCCGGTGCTCCCAACCCTCTTCATCGTCTCTCGGGTCGACCTGCAGCGCGACGAGGACGCCTGGCGGACCGATGCGACGGCGGAGGGCGCCACCTACGTCGAGTCCGACACGAGCGGGGCCCGCGTCACGGTCACCCGCGCCGTCGGCCACAAGTGCGAGCGCTGCTGGCGCATCGTCTCCGAGGTGTCCACCGAGGCCGAGACGGCCGGCCTGTGCGAGCGCTGCGCCGACGCCGTCGGGCTTGCGGCCCGATCCCAGGCCAGCTCATGACGACCCCCGGCGCACCGGAGACCAGGCCTCATCCGCCCGGCGCGGTCGCCCGCCCGGCCGAGGGCTGGCGCTTGTTTCCGTACGGGCTGGCCGCGATCATCGTCGCCGCGGACCAAGCCACGAAGGCCATCGTGCGCGCCACGCTGGAGGTGCACGACAGCGTCACCCTCGTCCCCGGCCTCATGGCTGTGACCCACGTCCGGAACACGGGCGCGGCGTTCGGGATCCTGAACGCGACCGACTTCCCGTACAAGTCGACCGTCATGCTCCTCGTGGCGCTCGTGGCGCTCGCCGCCATCGCCTACTACGCCGCGCGGCTCGGCGTTCACGAGAGGTTCGCCCGCGTCGGCCTGACGCTCGTGCTCGCAGGCGCCGTGGGCAACCTGATCGACCGGGCGACGACCGGCTACGTGACGGACTTCGTCGACCTCTACTGGCGCGACTGGCATTTCTGGGCGTTCAACGTCGCCGACGCGGCCATCACGGCCGGCGCCGCGCTCGTCATCGTCGACCTCGTCGGAGCCGGACGACGTGTTCCCCGTCCTGTTTGAGATCCGGGGCTTCCCCGTCCACACCTACGGCCTGCTGCTCGCGGCAGCGTACCTGGTCGGCCTGCAGTTCGCTGTCCGCCGCGCGCCGCGCTTCGGCCTCGACCCGGGCCGCATCCTCGACCTCGGCATCGCCGTGATCTTCGCCGCCATCGTCGGCGCCAAGCTCCTGCTGGTCGTCGTCGAGTGGCCGCAGATCGCCCGCGAGCCGCGGCAGATCCTGACGGTGCTGCGGTCGGGCGGCGTGTTCTACGGCGGCCTGCTGGCGGCCCTGCCCGTGGCGATCTGGTGCGTCTGGCGCCACGGCCTGCCGACCTGGCGCATCGGAGACCTGGCGGCGCCCGGGATCGCCCTGGCGCACGCCGTCGGGCGCGTCGGGTGCCTGATGGCGGGCTGCTGCTTCGGGCGCCCGGCCGAACTCCCGTGGGCCGTCCGGTTCACCAGCGCCTACGCCGCCGACACCGTCGGCGTCCCGCTCGGGGTGCCGTTGCACCCGACGCAGCTCTACGAGGCCGGAGCCGAGCTGGCGATCTTCGCGGTCCTGCTCGTGACCGAACGCCGCGGGCGCCCGTTTCCGGGTCGCACGTTCTGGACCTACGTCCTGCTCTACGCCCTGGCGCGGTTCGTCATCGAGTTCTACCGAGGCGACCCGCGGGGGACGGTCGGGCCGTTGTCGACTTCGCAGTTCGTCTCGGTGTGGCTGGCGCCGCTCGCGCTCGGGATGCTCGGGTGGCTGGGGCGACGGAGCCCCGCGCCCGGCGCGCTCGCCAGGGAACCCCGCCGGCGCTCGGCGTCCTGACCGCGCCGGCCGCGGCGGGGCGCGCATCGAGCTCGCCCGGCCCGCGGCAGTCCGTGACGGCCATGACTTCGTCTGGAGCGCGCTGGCAGACCCAGTCGGACGCACGGCGCCTCGTGCTCGAGGCCAGGCCCGAGCACGAAGGGATGCGCCTCGACCGATTTCTCGCCGCGCTCGTCCCGGGTCGCTCGCGGTCGGAACTCCAGCGGCTGGTGAAAGACGGCTACGCCACGAGCGGCACCCGCGCCCTGCGTCCGAGCACGCCGGTCCGCGCCGGCGACGTCGTGGTGCTCCACCTGCCCCCGCCGCGCCCAGCAGCGCTCGAGCCGCAGCCGCTGCCGCTCACCGTCCTGCACGAGGACGCCGACCTCGTCGTCGTCGACAAGCCCCCGGGCATGGTTGTTCATCCGGCCGCCGGGCACATGTCCGGGACGCTGGTCAACGCGCTGCTGCACCACGTGCGGGACCTGAGCGGCGTCGGCGGCGAGCAGCGGCCCGGGATCGTCCACCGGCTGGATCGGGGGACGTCGGGCGTGATGGTGGTCGCCAAGCACGACCGCGCGCACGAGGAACTGGCGCGGCAGTTTCGCGACCGCGAGGTCGAGAAGGAGTACGTGGCGCTCGTCTGGGGTCTCGTGCGCGCCGGGCGGCGCATCGATCTGCCGATCGGGCGAGACCCCCACGATCGCCACAAGATGTCGGCGCGCGCGCGGCGGGCGCGCGCGGCCGTGACGCGGGTCACCTCGGCCGAGTGGCTGCGCGGCGTGTCGCTCGTCCGCGTGGCCATCGCGACCGGGCGCACCCACCAGATCCGCGTGCACCTTAGCGCGATCGGCCACCCGGTCGTCGGCGACGCCACCTACGGCGGCGTCCGACGCCGCCTGCCGGCGCACTTGCGGTGCCTGGGCCGGCTCACGCGGCCCTTCCTGCACGCCGCGCGCCTGGTCTTCACGCACCCGCGCGACGATCGTCGCGTCGCGGTCGAGGCGCCGCTGGCTCCCGACCTCGCGGAGGTCCTAGCGGCGCTCCGCGCCGCCGCCGGGAACCTTTGAGGACGCCCGCGGACCGCGGAAAGGATGCTGACCGATGAGTGAGCTGCCTGTCGAGTGCGTGGAACGCCGCACGGTGTTCAGTGGCCGGGTCTTCGCGGTGGCCGTCGAGCGCGTGCGCCTCGGTCCCGGCCGCGAAGTCGTCATGGAGGTGGTCCGCCACCCGCGGTCGGTCGTGCTCGTCCCGATGCCGGACATCCACCACGTCGTGCTGGTGCGGCAGTACCGCTACGCGATCGGCCGCTGGATCTGGGAACTGCCCGCGGGCAGCGTCGAGCCCGGCGAGGACCTGGAAGCCGCGGCGCGGCGCGAGTGCCTCGAGGAGATCGGCCGGGTGCCGCGGAGCCTCGAGCGCCTGGCGGCGCTCTTCCCGACCCCGGGCTACTGCGACGAGGAGATGACGTTCTTCCGGATCGATGGCCTGGAGTCCCCCGACGCGCCGGGGTCGCCGGACGAGGACGAGCAGATCGAGCCGCGCGTGTTCACGCTGCGCGAGGCGCGCGACCTGGTGGCGCGCGGCGAGATCGTCGACATGAAGACGGCCATGGGCCTCACCCTGGTGTGAGGCGGGTCAGGCCCGCGGCGCGGCGGCCCGGGCCGATCCGGACGCCGCGGCGAGCGCCTCTTCGACGGTAGCGACGTGGATGGCGACCGTGTCGTCCAGGCGGCGCGCGTAGCCTCCCGCGAGCACTACGACGACCGGCACCCGCGCCGCCATCCCGTGCTTCAGGACCAGCCGGTCGCGCCGCCGGAGCCCCTCGCGCGTGAGCGCGAGGCCGCCGAGCTCGTCGTCGGCGAACGGGTCCGCGCCCGCGAGGTAGCAGAGAAGATCCGGTGCGCTCGCCAGGACGCGCGGTAGCGCGGCCTCGAGCGCCTGCAGGTAGGCGGCGTCGCCCGTCCCGTCGAGGAGCCCGATGTCCAGGTCGCTCGGCGGCTTGTCGAGCGGATAGTTGTGCTCCTGGTGCATCGAGAAGGTGAAGACCGTCGGATCGCCCGCGAAGATCTGCGCCGTCCCGTTGCCCTGGTGCACGTCGAGGTCCACGACGGCGGCCCGTCGGATTCGACCCGCGCGCTGCAGCACGCGAACCGCGACGGCCACGTCGTTGAACAGGCAGAAGCCCTCGCCGTGGTCGGCGAAGGCGTGGTGGAGGCCGCCGCCGAGATGCACGGCGAGCCCCTCGTCCAGCGCCGCACGCGCCGCCGCGATGGTGCCACCCACCATGAGACGAAACCCCTCGGTGATGGCCGGTGACCAGGGCAGCTCGAGCCGCGCCAGCTCGTCAGGCGAGAAACGGCCGCTGCGAACGGTCTCGAGGTACCCGGGGGTGTGGACGAGCCCGAGGTCGTGCCACGAGGCCGGCTCCGGCTCGACGAAGGCGCTCGCCTCGACCGTGCGGGCGGCCAGCAGGCGTTCGCGCACCCGGGCGTACTTGGCCGTCGGCCACACGTGCGACCCGAGATCGAACTGATAGCGCGGCGACCAGACGAGCCTCACGCGACGGGAGCCGGCCCCGGGGCCCGCACGCCCGCGGCGACGGGCTCGGGCGCCCCGAGCGGGAGCGATCGCTCGGCCGGGGCCGGCGCGAAGGCCAGCGCCACGACCTCGTCGATGGTGGAGACGAGGTGCAGCGTCACGTCGCGGCGCAGCTCCTCGGTGAGGTCCTCCCGGACGTTCTTCTCGTTGAGCTTCGGCAGCGCCACCGCGCGGAGCCCGTGGCGCCGCGCCGCGAGCACCTTCTCCTTGATCCCGCCGACCGGCAGCACGCGCCCGGAGAGCGTGATCTCGCCGGTCATGGCGAGGTCGCCCCGCACTGGCCGCCCGGTGAGGAGCGACACGAGCGCCACGACCATCGTGACGCCCGCCGACGGCCCATCTTTCGGGATCGCGCCCGAGGGAACGTGCAGGTGGATCTCGGCGTTCTGGTAGAAGGCGGGGTCGATACCGTAGCGCCGGGCTTCGGCCCGGACCCAGGAGAGCGCCGCCCGGGCCGATTCCTTCATGACGTCGCCCAAATGCCCCGTGAGCGTGAGGGTGCCGCCGCCCGGCATGCGGGTGGCCTCGACGAAGAGCACCTCGCCGCCGGTGGGCGTCCACGCGAGCCCGATCGCCACGCCGGGCGTGGAGGTTCGCGCTTCGAGCTCTTCCTCCAGGTACCGTGGCGCCCCGAGCAGCTCGGCGACCAGGTCGGGCGTGACCGTGACTGGCCGCGCGTCGCCCTCCGCGCAGCGCCGGGCGACCTTGCGGCAGATCGCGCTGATCTCGCGCTCGAGGTTGCGAACGCCCGCCTCCCGCGTGTAGCCGCGGACGATCGTTCGGATCGCGGCGTCGCTGAAGACCACCTGGGTCTCGGCCAGGCCATGATTGGCGATCTGCTTGGCCACCAGGTGCTCCCGCGCGATCTGGAGCTTCTCCTCTTCGGTGTAGCCGGGCAGCTCCAGCACCTCCATCCGGTCGCGCAGCGCAGGCGGGACCGGGTCGAGGACATTGGCGGTCGTGATGAACAACACCTCCGACAGGTCGAACGGCACGTCGAGGTAGTGGTCGCGGAAGCTGTTGTTCTGCTCGGGGTCGAGCACCTCAAGCAGCGCCGAGGCCGGGTCGCCGCGGAAGTCGGACCCGAGCTTGTCAATCTCGTCGAGAATGAACACGGGATTCTTCGACTCGGCGCGGCGCAGCCCCTGGATGATCTGTCCCGGCAGGGCGCCGATGTACGTGCGACGATGCCCCCGGATCTCAGCCTCGTCTCGCATCCCGCCGAGCGAGACGCGAACGAACTTGCGGCCGAGCGCGGTCGCAATCGACTTCGCGAGGGACGTCTTGCCCACCCCGGGCGGGCCGACGAAACAGAGGATCGGACCCTTGACGTCCGGGTTGAGCTTCCGCACGGCGAGGTACTCGAGGATGCGGTCCTTGGCCTTCTCCAGGTCCGAGTGATCCGCGTCGAGCACGTGCTTGGTGTACGCGAGGTCGATCCGCTCCTCGGTGCGCCGGCTCCAGGGCAACGCGACGAGCCAGTCGAGGTAGGTCCGCGACACGGTGTACTCAGCGGCCGCCACGGGCATCTTCGACAGCCGGTCGAGCTCCCGGAGCGCCTCCTTCTTCACGCCCTCGGGCATACCCGCCGCCTCGATCTTCTGCCGGAGCTCCTCGACCTCCCGCTGCTGCTCGTCGCCCTCGCCGAGCTCCCGCTGGATCGCCTTGAGCTGCTCGCGCAGGAAATACTCGCGCTGGTTCTTGCCGACCTCCGACTGCACCTGGGAGTGGATCTTCGACCCCAGCTCGAGGACCTCGAGCTCCTTGATGAGCAGCCGGTTCAGGCGGTCGAGCCGCTGGCGGACGTCGAGGCTCTCGAGAATCTCCTGCTTGGCCGCCGTGCCGAGCGTGTTCAGGCTCGACGCCACGAAGTCCGCCAGACGCGCCGGATCCGCAATGTTGCTCGCGAGCGTCTGCAGGTCGTCCGACAAGAGCGGCGACATCGACACGACCTGCTGGAACACCGTCTTGATGTTCCGCTGCAGCGCGTCCGCCTCGAGCCGGTCTTCGTCGCGCAGCACCTCGGGCGCCTCCGAGACGCGCGCCCGCAGGAACGGCTGCGTCCCCAGCAGCTCCTCGAGCCGCAGCCGCACGAGCCCCTGGACGATCAGGCGCAGGCTGCCGTCCGGCAGCCGGAACATCTTGTGAATGTGAGACGCGGTCCCGACCGAATAGAGGTCGCTCTGCCCCGGCACCTCCACCGCCGGGTCGCGCTGCGTGAACACCGCGATCAGCTTGCCGCTCGCCAGCGCGTCCTCGACCAGGCGCACCGAGCTCTCGCGCGCCACCGCGAGCGGCATGAACGAGTTGGGAAAGAGCACCGTGTCCCGGAGCGGCAGGACGGAGAGCTCCGACGGAATCGACAGCGGGCGCTGCGGGCTCCCGCCCTCCTCAGGCGCGAGCCGCTCGTACCGATCGCGCATGCCGATCCTCCCGAAGACGATGGGCGTCGGAGAGCGCAGGCCCCGCCGCGGCGGAGCCTGCGCGCAAGGCACGAACCCGCGCGGTTCAGTTCTGCACGTCGAGGAAGAGCGACGCCGCCCCGCGCCGCTGCGCGAGTACGCGCTCACGCTCGAGAGCCGCCTCCCGCGCCTCCTCGCACTCCTTGCACCGCACCGCGAAGGGCAGCGCCCGGAGCCGGCGCTCCGAGATCTCCTCGCCGCACTCGAAGCAATACCCGTACGTGCCCTCCTCGAGCCGCGCGAGCGCCTCGTCGATCTTTTGAAGCGTCTCGGCCTTCATCTGGATGAGCGCGAACTCGATGTCGTCCTGGATGTCCGCGTCCGACGTCTCGACCGCGTCGAGCACCCCCTGCACGTTGCTCGCCGGACCCTCGCTCCGGACGTCCCGCATCTTCTCGTGCACCTCGCTCAGAATCTCCCGTCGGCGCTCCTCGAGCATCCGCTTGAGCTCAAGGTATCGCTCCTGGGGCATCTCGGTGCCAGTCGTATGTCCTCGGGTCATGGCTGCCCCAACTCCTTTCGTCGTGTCCATCACGGCCGCTCCCGGACGCCGCTATGCAAACTAGATGCCTTGACGACGCCCACGAGCCACCAGGCATCGGACCGGCGAACGCCGCACCAGGAATCGACCGAGAAGCAATACCGGGAGGGATCCAGGAAGGGCGAGCGAAAAGCGCCGACCTGCAACCGCTACGTGCCTCTCCAGGACCCTCGGCAGTCGCCTATCTCCAACATTGGCAGTCGCTTAGGGTCGTTTCGCCGAGTCCGTGCCGAGTTCCCGTTCCCTTTAACCGCACCCTTTAGACGCCAGGCAGGCCTCGCCGGTTCTTCCCGGTCCCAGGCGTCCTGGATATCACAAAAGGATGACACCAAGGCCCCGTGAGGTCAAGTCCCCGTAGCGCGCCATGCAAAATGTCACCAAGGGGGGGGTCGTCGAAGCAAAACCCCTGGACGGGCTCCCCGGTCCTAAAACGCGACAAAAATCCCCTGAGGCGTCCTGACCGCTCCTGGAACATGCTGTGTCTGTTTCGCCTCAGTCCCGCCCGCGGCGGAAGGGGAGGATGCGCGCCGGCGCGGGCTGGGGGTCGCCCCGGGTAAAGGCGTCGAGGAGGCGCGCGAAGCGGCGCGCGTAGAGGATCTCGTACGTCTCCTCGCGACCCGGGAAGAGCTCCAAAATGCGCGCGCGGGCCGCCCGGACGATCGCTTCGCCCTCGGCCCGGCTGGGCCGCTCCTGCATGATCACGTACGAGGCCATCGCCACGATGAGCTGCACGCGCCGGACCCGACGGTGTTCCTCGCGAAGCTCGTCGGCGCTCGGCATCGCAGGCCTCCGGCGCGTTCGCGACGCCACTCCCGGCGCTGCCCGCGCGGTGCCCCTCGATTATAGGGACGCGGATCCCGCCGATCAACCACGGCGGCGTTTGACGCGCGGCCGGGCCTGTGAGAAGCTGACGGCGATGTCGAGCTCCCGATGTCCCTCCTGCGGGCGGCGAAAGGGCCGTCGGTCGTGCCCGGCGATGGGCGCGACGATCTGCGCGATCTGTTGCGGCACTGGGCGCGGCGTCACCATCCGGTGCCCCGCGGACTGCGTGTATCTGACCGCGGCCGAGCAGCACCCTCCGGCGGTGGTGCAGCGGCGGCGGGATGGGCACGTGCAGTTCCTCGCATCGGCCGCCGCGGGCCTCGGCGAAGGCCAGGCAGAGCTGTTCCTGCTCGTGCAGTCGCTCATCGCCGCGGCCGCCGCTCGGCTCGCCGTCGAGCGGCTGACCGACAGCGACGTCGCTGCCGCCGCGGGCGCGCTGGCGGCGACGCACGAGACGGCAGCGCGGGGTCTCATCTACGAGCACCACGCCACGACGCCCGGGGCCGAACGGCTGGCGGCGGAGCTCAAGACCGCTCTGGTGGCGCTCGAGCGGGAAGGTTGGCGGCTCCGCCACGAAGATGTCGGCGCCGTGCTCCGCCGCGTGGAGCGCGCCGCGACGGACGCCGGCGGCGCGTTCGGGGACGCGCGGGCGTACCTCGCGCTCGTGGCCGAGCTGTTCCCACCACGCCGCGCCGCGCGCGGCGGCGTGGCGGTGGCCGCGGAGGAGGGGCCGCGCCTGATTCTGCCGTGACGTCCGGGGGCCGTGCTATAATCAACGCTCGTCGTTCCGAGCGGTCGTCTTCGCCCCAGGAATCGGCCGCGGCGCTCGTTCAAGCCCCGTCGGCGGGAGCCGAGCGTGAGCGGCCACCGACGAAATGCCATGGCCAAGCGTTGCGAGATTTGCGGAAAGACTCCGGCCGTCGGCCGGACGGTCAGCCACGCCCATAACGTACGACCGCGCCGGTTCGAGCCGAACCTGCAGCGCGTGAGGGTCCGGGTCGGCGGCGGGACGCGGCGGATGCGCGTGTGCACGCGCTGCATCCGCTCGAACCGCGTCACCAAGGCGGCCTGAGGGGCGGGGCAGGGACGCTCGTGCGCGAGGCCGTCTTCACCTCGGAGGCACCGCCGGCGATCGGGCCCTACTCCCAGGCGATTCGTGCCGGGGAGTTCCTGTTCCTCTCCGGTCAGATCCCGCTCGACCCGGCGACGGGCGAGGTCGTTGCCGGCGATGTGGCCGTACAGACCGACCGCGTGCTGCGCAACCTGCGCGCCGTGCTCGAAGCCGCCGGGAGCTCCCTCGACGCCGTCGTGAAGACGACGGTCTTTCTCGCGGACCTGAACGACTTTTCGGCGATGAACGCCGTGTACGGGCGCTATTTCCCCTCGCCCGCGCCGGCGCGCGCCACCGTCGAGGTGGCCAGGCTGCCCCGGGACGTTCGGATTGAGATCGACGCCATCGCGCGTCTGTCCGACTAGCGTGGCGTGGCGCGCCGCCCCGCTCCCGCCTGACGGGCCCGGCCCTACCGGCCCACTCGCTCCACGTCGAGCACGCCCTTGACGCCGCGCAGCGACTTGATGACCCGCTCGAGGTGCTTCATGTCGCTGATCTCCACGGTCATCGTGATCCGGCCGCGGTCCTGGTCGTCGGTCGTGGCTTCGACGTCGCGGATGTTGGTGTTGACGCCCGCGATCTTGGCTGACACGTCGGCGAGCAGGCCCTTGCGGTCCTCGACCCGGATGGCCAATCGCACGGCGTAGGGCGACCGATCGGCTCCCTTGTCCCACTCGACCTCGATCTGGCGCTCGGGGTCATAGAGCAGCTTCAGCACGTTGGGGCACGCGGCCGAGTGGACGGACACGCCCTTGCCGCGCGTGATGTAGCCCACGATGGGCTCCCCGCGGATCGGGTTGCAGCACCGGGCGCGCACGACCATCAGGTCGTCGAAGCCGCGGACCTTGATCCGCTCGTCGCCGCCGCCTAGCACGCGCTTGACGACGGAGGCGAGCCCCGTTTCGGGGCGGCGCTCGCGCAGTTGCTCCTGCGGGACGAGGCGGGCGAGCACGGCGCGGGGGGCGAGCTTGCCGTAGCCGATCGCCGCGAACACGTCGTCCGGCTTCTGCAGCCCGTGCTCCGCGGCGACGCGGCCGAGCGCCTCCGGACTCGCGATGCCCTTCACGTTGAGGTCGAACCGCCGCGCTTCCTTCTCGAACAGCTTCCGCCCGAGCTCGATGCTGCGCGCCTTCTCCTCGGCGTGGATGAAGTGTCGGATCTTGCTGCGAGCTCGGGCGGTCGCGACGAAGCTCAGCCAGTCGCGGCTCGGCGTGTGCCCCGGCGCGGTCACGATCTCGACGATGTCGCCGTTGTTGAGGCGGGTGCGCAGCGGCACCATCTTGCCGTTAACGCGGGCGCCGACGCACTGGTGCCCGACGTCCGTGTGCACCAGATACGCGAAGTCCACCGGCGTCGCGCCAGCAGGCAGCACCTTCACCTCGCCGCGTGGCGTGAAGACGTACACCTCCTCGGGATACAGGTCGACCTTCAGGCTCTGGAGGAACTCCCGCGGGTCGCGGATCTCCTGCTGTACCTCCAGGAGCTGGCGCAGCCAGGCGTAGTACTGCTCGTCGCGGCCCGCCCCGACCCGCCCCTCCTTGTACTTCCAGTGCGCCGCGATCCCGTGCTCCGCGACGCGGTGCATGTCCGCCGTGCGGATCTGCACCTCGAACGGGAAGCCGCGCTCGCTGACGACCGACGTGTGCAGCGACCGGTAGCCGTTGGGTCGCGGCATCGCGATGAAGTCCTTGATGCGTCCCGGCACCGGCGACCACGTCTGGTGGATGATGCCCAGCGCCGCGTAGCAGTCACGGACGGTCTCAGTCACGACGCGCAGCGCGACCAGGTCGTACACCTGCTCCAACTCGATCCGCTGCCGCTTCAGCTTCTGGTAGATGCTGAACAGGCGCTTGATGCGCCCCTCGATCGCGATCACTGGCACCTGGGCTTCGGCCAGCTTCGCGACGATCGTCCGCTTGAGCTCCTCGATCAGCCCCTCGTGCACCTTGCGCCGGCTCTCCACCTTCGCGGCGAGCGCGGTGTAGACCTCGGGCTCGAGGTGCCGGAAGGCCAGGTCCTCGAGCTCGTTCTTGATCCGGCTCATGCCCAGGCGATTAGCGATCGGCGCGTAGATGTCGCGCGTCTCCTGGGCCACGCGCAGCCGGCGCGCCTCCGGCAGGTGATGGAGCGTCCGCATGTTGTGCAGGCGGTCCGCCAGCTTTACCAGGATGACCCGGATGTCGTCGACCATCGCCAGCAGCATCTTGCGGAAATTCTCCGCCTGCCGCTGCTCGCTGGAGGAAAAGGGGATGGCGCCCAGCTTCGTCACCCCCTCCACGATGTGCGCCACCTCGGCGCCGAACAGCTCCTCGATGCGGCCGATCGGCGTCTGCGTGTCCTCCACCACGTCGTGGAGGAGGCCCGCCGTCACGGTGACCAGGTCGAGGTTCAGGTCGGCCAGAATCGCCGCCACCTCGAGGGGGTGCACCAGGTAGGGTTCGCCCGAGTGCCGAACCTGACCCTTGTGCTCGAAGGCCGAGAAAACGTACGCGCGGCGCAGCAACTCGACGTCCGCGTCGGGGTTGCTCGCCCGAACCTTCTCGACCAGGTCCTCGAACCGAATCATGGGCGGCGGTGTCTAAGGACGACGGGGTGTGCAGGCCGCCGGCGGCCCCGCTTGCCATCATAGCAACCGGCGGAAGCCAGGGCCAATGCCGCTCGGACGTCGTGGGAAGCCCCGGGGGGCCAGCGCCGCTTGACGCGACGATTTGGCGTTCACTATACTGGCGCGACTTCGGCGCCGGGTACCCGCCCGGCGCCGCCGACGCCGCGCCGGAACGCTCAGCTCGGCACCTTCCCGATACGCGCCAGAAGGGACATCCGGTACGAGGCACCGAAGGAGGATCTCAGATGCAGATGCGAGTCAGGCTGGCTTCATGGGCCGTCGTGCTGGCGGCGAGCGCGGCCGTCGTCGGCTGTGGGCAGTATTCGTTCACGAAGCTCAAGGCCAAGAAGCTGTTCCGCGACGCCAACGCGCTCTACACCCAGCAAGACTACAGGCGAGCCGCCGCCGTCTACGAGGACGTGCTCAAGGCCGACCCGGACTTCGTTCAGGTGTACTTCTTCCTGGGCAACAGTTACGACAACCTGTACAAGCCCTCTCGAGCCGGCGAGGCGGAAAACGACGCCTATCTGCAGAAGGCCATCGAGAATTATCGCACCGCCGCCGAGCGCGACCCGGACCCGAAAATGAAAAAGCTGGCGCTCGAGTACCTGGTCGCGGCCTATGGCCCCGACAAGCTCAACGACCCGAGCCAGGCCGAGCCCATCGTGAAGCAGATCATCGCCATGGAACCGAACGAGCCGGCCAATTACTTCGCGCTGGCGAAGATCTACGAGGACTCCGGCCTGTACGAGGAGGCCGAGGCCACCCTGCTCAAGGCGCGCGAGGTTCGACCCAACGAGCCCACGGTCTACACGACGCTCGCCGGCTATTACAACCGGCAGGGCGAGTTCGAGAAGACGATCGAGGCGCTCGAGGAGCGGGCGCGGCGGGAGCCGGAGAACCCCGAGGCGTTCCACACGATCGCCACCTACTTCTGGGACAAGGCCTTCCGCGATTTCCGGTTGACCGACGCCCAGAAGCGCGACTACGTCCTCAGGGGCCTCGACGCCGAGGACAAGGCGCTCGCCCTCAAGGCGGATTACATCGACGCGCTCATCTACAAGAACCTCCTCCTGCGCCTGCAGGCCAACCTGGAGAAGGACCCGAAGCGCCAGAAGGAGCTGATCGCGGAGGCCGAACGGCTCCACGAGAAGGCCACGAGCCTGCAGAAGAAGCGGGCGGCTGGCGTGGGCGGCTGAGCGCGGGGACCGGCTCGCCGGCCGTCCGACGCGCCGATGATTGGAACGCGCCGACTGGGACGAGCACTGCGCGGGACGCGCGGCCGCGCGCGTCCCGCCGCCACCTGGGGGTGACCCGCTGAGGCCCGGGCCTTGGGGGCCTGAGGCCGCTCGGGCGGCGCGTCGTAGCGGCTACTGTCCGACCGGCGCCGCCCCGGCCGCCTGCCGCATCCCCTCGGTCACGATGCCCACCTTCTCCACGCCGGCGCCCTTGGCGGCATCGATAACGGCCACGATCTCGCCGTAGCGCAGGGTTCCGGCGCCGACGATGAACATCGTCTTGTCCTTGCGCTGCTCGAAGATGTTGCGCAGGCGCGTCTCGAGCTCCTGGAGGTTGACCGCCTGCTTGTTGATCGAGATCTGCCGGTCCGCGGTGTACTCCACGACGATCTGGCTGATCTCCGGCGTCTGCTCCTGCGCCCGGCGCGTCTCGAGCGGCAGGTTGATGTCGACGCCCTTCTGGGTCAACGGCAGAGCCGCCATGAAGATGATGAGCAGCACCAGCAGGACGTCGATGAGCGGCGTGATGTTGATGTCGGCCGTCGCCTCGAGTTTCTTGCCGGTGACGACCCGTTCCGCCCCGAAGTGCTTGTGCGCGTGTGCCATCACTGTCCTCCCGCCTGGCCCGCGCGCAGCTTGCGCTCGGTGATGAGCCCGATGTCCTCGATGCCCGCCTGGCGCAGGTCGTCCATCGCCTGCATGATCGCGCTGTAGGGCGCGTCGGTGTCGCCCTTGATCACCACGAGCTTCTCGCGCTTGGTCTCGAGCTTGCTCTGGACGCGGCTGAGGAACTCCGCGTCGGCCACTGGGACGCCGTCCACGAAGAACCGCTTGTCCGCCGTCACGGCGATCACCGTCTGCTCCTGCGTATCGGGCTTGTCGACCGTGTTCCCGGCCTCCGGCAGCCTGACGTCGACGCCCTTCTGCAGCATCGGGGCGACGAGCATCATGATGATGAGCAGCACCAGCATGACGTCGCAGAGCGGCGTCACGTTGATGTCGGCCTGCAGGCCCCCTTTAGCCCCGCCGACTTGCATTGCCATGGTTGCGATCTCCCACTCGACACGCCGTCGTGCGGCGCGAAGCGGTCGGCCGCCCGGCGCCGCACGGCGCACCCGTCGTTACGCGGTCTTCTTGATGAAGTAATCCACCAGCTCGGACGACGAGTTGTCCATCTCGACCTGGAAGTAGTCGATCCGCAGCGACAGGTAGTTGTAGAACCACACGGCCGGAATCGCCACGGTCAGGCCGAGCGCGGTCTCGATGAGCGCCTCGGCGATGCCCGCCGACACCGCCCCGATGCCGCCCGACCCGGTCGCGGCGATGCCCTGGAACGCCGTGATGATGCCCACGACCGTGCCCAGCAGCCCGACGAACGGTGCCGTAGCCCCGATGGTCGCCAGCGCCGCCACGCCCTTCTTGAGGTCGTTGGCCGTCAGGGCGGCGGCGCGCTGAATCGCCCGGCGCACCGTGTCGACCAGGTCCTCGCGGCCCAACTGGCCCCCGGCCTCTTGCTGGAATTGGTACTCCTGCAGCCCCGCCAGCACCACCTTGGCTAAGTGGCTGTAACGGTAATTCTTCGAGGACGACACCGAGATGGCGTCCTTCAGGCGGCCCTCCTTGAGGTGCCTCGCCACCTGCGGGGCATACAGCTTCGACTGCTTCTTGGCCTGGGTGTAGGTGTAGATGCGCTCGATGGCGACACCGAAGGACCAGATCGACATGATGATCAGGATGACCCCGATCCCCTTGGCCACGATGCCCATCGAATTCCACATCTCGATGAGATTCATTCCGCCTACCATGCGCCCACCCTCCCGAAAATCACGAGGTTACGCGAGGTCGAATCACACGCGATACCGGCCCGCCGACCCCTGCTCGCGCCGGTCCATCCGTGCCGCGCCCTTACTGCAACGTGAAGTTCACCGTCACGGTCATGATGACCGGCACGGGCACCCCGTTGAGCAGGGTCGGCGTGTACTCCCACTGCCGCACGGCGTCGAGCGCCGCCTGGTCGAGCAGCGGCACCGACCTGAGCACGCGTGCGTCGACCACTTTCCCGTCCGGCCCGATGGTCGCCTCGATGATGACGACGCCCTGGACCCGCGCCGACTGGGCGATGGGCGGGTAGACGGGCTTTACATCCCTGATCTTCTGCGGCGGTTTGATGTTGCCCCCCACGCGGACCGGCTGCGGTGGCGGGGGCGGCGGGGGCGGAGCCTCCGGCAGCCCGCCCACGATCCCGCCCACGACGCCGCCCGGGATGCCCCCTTCGACGCCGCCCACGACGCCGGCGGCGGCGGCAATCCCCGTTTCCGGCAGGATTTCCTTGGGCGCCTCGACCGGCGCCGCCGCGGGGTTCACCTCGGCGATGGGCGGTGGCTTAGGTGCCGCACTCTGCGGCGGCGGGGGCGGCGGCGGGGGCGGCGGGGGCGGTGGCGGCGCGGCGACAAACGCCATCATGGATGGCGGCGTCGGCAGCACGTCTGTCGCCATGAGCGGGATGATGATGATCGCCGCGAAGATCGATACGTGGGCCACGATGGAGAGCGGCATGCTGTACCACTTCCGCGAGCCCACCTTGATCGTAGGATTCACGATATCCCCGAACAGTTCTCGTGGCACGAACGTTTCCTCCTACGTGGTCCGCTCCGAGCCCCGCCCGAAGAGGCGTGGATTATAGCCACTGGCGAAAAGCGCTGTCAACGAACCAACCCTCCCCCCCTCGGGCCCAGGGGCCGCTGACTCTGTTCATTAGACACCGCTCGCCTCGAAATGGCCATCGCCCCCTCTCCCCTCACGCGGCGGGGCCGCTCCCCGCCCGGGGACCCGGCCCCGCTGGCGCGGCGCCCTCCGCTCCCGGTCCCCCCGTCCTGGACGCGCGGACGTGTGCCTCGAGGGCCATCCCTCCGGTCAGAAACACGCGGATGGCCTCCTCCACGCTCAGGTCCGGGAACGAAACCCGCGCCCGCGGGTAGACCCGGACGTCGCCCAGGTACAGGTGATTCGTCGGCACGTACATGGCGACCATCGGTTCCGGGCCGTCGCCTCGGTCCACCGTGAACTCCCGGGTGAGGAAGCCGAGGATGAGGCCGCGCGCCGGGTCATCGGCCATCGCGACGCGCTTGAATCCCTGCTCGTTGTCCGGCGAGAACGCCGCGACGAGCTGCTTGACCGGCGCGTAGACGGTCCTGAACAGGGGCACCTTCAGGAGGTACTGCTCGGCGCGCTGGAGCAGGCGCCGGCCCACCACGTTGGTCGCCAGGATGCCGACGAGGAGCAGGCCCACGGCCGTCGTCAGGATCCCCAGGCCCGGGACCTCGCGCGCGAGCCACCGCGCAGCGACCGGTGCCGTCACACTGTCGATCACGCGGAAGATCCAGACGAGGGTCGCCACGCTGATGACGAGGGGGACGGCGACGAACACGCCCGCGAGGAATCGCCGCCGCAGCCAACCCAGCAGGTCCATCCGCATCGCCCTTCGGTCCGACCCCGCGCCCCTCCCGCTCAGGCGCTCGCCAGCCACCCCAGCGTCAGGGCGGCGAGCCCCAGCCGGTAATAGGCGAAGGCGTCGAGGCGGTGGTGCGAGAGGAAGCGAAGGAAGTACTTCACCGTCAGGTAGCCCACGGCCGCCGACGTTGCGACGCCGACGCCCAGCGCGACCGCCGTCTCGCCAGCGAGCCCTGCGCCGACCAGGGTGGCGCCTTCCTTGACCGCGGCTCCGGCGATGGCCGGCACGCCGAGCAGGAACGCGAAGCGCGCGGCGGCCTCGCGCCGCAGACCGAGCGCCATCGCCAGCGCGATGGTCGCGCCCGACCGCGAGACGCCGGGAATCAGGGCGAGCGCCTGCGCGACGCCGATCCCGAACGCCTCGCCGAACCCCAGCGACGTCTCCTCGCGGCGGCCAGTCCCGGTGCGCTCCACGACCAGCAGCAGCACGGCCACGAGCGCCAGCATCGCCGCGGCGACGACCGGTGTGCGCAGGGCCGTCTCCACCGTCTCGGTGTAGAGAAGCCCGGCGGGCACGATCGGCACGGTCCCGACCGCCACGAGCTGCAGGCGCCGTCCGGCGGCGGGCGTGGTTGGGCGGAACGCCGTCGGCGCGGCCGAAGCCATCGCCAGCAGATCGCGCCAGAAGTAGCCCACGATGGCCGCGAGCGTCCCGGCGTGCACCGCGACGTCGAAGGCCAGGGCGTGCGGCCCGGGCTCCCACCCGAAGAAGGCCCGCGCCAGAATCAGGTGCGCCGAGCTCGAGACCGGCAGGAACTCGGTCAGCCCCTGGACGACGCCGAGCACCGCTGCCGCAACGATCGTCACGCGCCGCGCCCCGCCGAGTCGGGCTCGCGCTGCCGCCGGCCGCGCGTCGTCACGACGCGCGAACCCGGCGCGACGCCTTGCGCGGTCGGACCGCCGCCTGCGTCGCCGCCTCCGGCTGCGTGGCCACGCGGACGCGGCGCTGGCTCATGAGGATGGCCACCGCCGCCGCGATGAACACGGTCGAATACGTCCCGGTCACGATGCCGACGAGCATGGTGAACGCGAAGCCGTGCAGCACCTCGCCGCCGAAGAGGAACAGCGCCAGGACCGCGAGAAACGTCGTGCCCGCCGTGATGACCGTGCGGCCGAGGGTTTGGTTGACGCTGCGATTGACGATCTCGGCGAGCGCATCCCGTCGGCTCGTCCGCAGGTTCTCCCGCACGCGGTCGAAGATGACGATGGTGTCGTTCACCGAGTACCCCGTGATCGTCAGCAGCGCCGCCACGACGTTGAGCGACAGCTCGTAGCCGAAAAACGTCAGGCACGACAGGGTGACGAGAATATCGTGGAGCGTCGCCGCGATGGCGCCGACGGCGAAGCTCAGGCGGAAGCGCACGGCGATGTACGCCAGGATGCCCACGAGCGCCGTCAACGTGGCGTAGATCCCCTTGCGCTGCAGGTCCCGCCCGATCACCGGCCCGACGATCTCGGTGCTGCGGATTTCGAACGCGCCCAGCTTCGCCGCCTCCATCGCCTCGACGACGGCCTTCGCGCCACGCTCGAGGCTGGCGCCCTCTTCGGTCACAAGTCCCGGCAGCCGCACGAGAATCTGGTGCTCGCCCGGGCGCCCGTACTGCTGCACGACCTTCTCGCCCGGCAGGCCGCGCAGCGCCTCGCGCACGGTCTGCTCGCTCACGGGCTGCTCGAACCTGAACACGACGATCGTGCCGCCCGAGAAGTCGATGCCGAGCGGCAGCCCTCGGGTCACCATCGCCACCAGGCCGGCCACGATGACCACTCCCGAGAGCGCCAGCGCGTGCCACCGCCAGCGCAGGAAATCGATGTTGGTCGTCCGACGGAAGAACTGCATGGCTGCTCGGCTCGGCCTCTCAGCGCGGATTGCTCTTACTCATGCTCATGATCCATGACCCTCGTCACCGCCGCGGCTGGGCGCTTCATGAACGGTCCGGGTCAGATGCTCAGGCGCGCGACGGTGCGCCGCGAGAGCACGGCCTCGAAAATCGTCCGGGACACGAAGACCGCCGTGAAGACGTTCGACAGCAACCCGAAAAACAACGTCGTCGCGAACCCGCGGATGGGGCCCGTCCCGAACTGGAAGAGGAACGCCGCGGCGATGAGCGAGGCGACGTGCGTGTCGAGAATGGTCAGAAACACGCGGTCGAACCCAGCGGCCACGGCCTGGCGCACGCCCTTGCCCGCGGCGAGTTCCTCCTTGATCCGTTCGAAGATCAGGACGTTCGAGTCGACGCCCATGCCGATCGTCAAAATGAACCCGGCAATGCCGGGCAGGGTCATGACCGCCTCGATGTAGGCCATGAACCCCAGCAGGATCACCAGGTTCAGCGCGACCGATACGATGGCGTTGATGCCGGCCGCCTTGTAATACGCGAGCATGAAGATCGCCACGAGGCCGAGGCCGACGAGCGAGGCCACGACGCCCGCGCGGACCGAGTCGCGCCCCAGCGTCGGCCCGACCGTACGCTCCTCGAGATAGGTCAACCCGGCCGGCAGCGCCCCCGACTTGAGCAGCAGGACGATGTCGTTGACCTCCTGGGTTGTGAACGCGCCGGTGATGCGCCCCTCGTCGAAGATGCGCGACTCGATGACCGGCGCGAGCTGCACGCGGCCGTCGAGGATGATCGCCAGGCGCCGGCCGATGTTCGCGCCCGTCACGGCGCCGAACTTCCGCGCGCCCTCCCGGTTGAAGCTGAAGCCGACGGCGGGGCGGTTGTTCTCGTCGATCGTGGGCCGCGCCGTCCGCAGGTCGCGCCCCGTGACGGCCGCGACCTTCCGCACAAGGTAAAACGCCGTCCCGCCGCCGGCCGCGTCGGACACCCCCGGCACCACCTCCATGTCCGACGGGGCGACGCCGTTGTGCGCCTGGAGCAACGCTTCGCGCGTCGGATACGGGCCGTCCTCCACGATCTTGAGCTCGAGCAGGGCGGTCGACCGGATGATCTCCTTCGCGCGGTCGACGTCGGCCACGCCCGGCAACTGCACCAGGATCTGGTCCCCGGCCGTCCCGTGCGGCGCGACGATGGGCTCGGAGACACCGAGGGCGTTCACGCGGCGCTCGATCGTCTGCAGCGCCTGGGTGACCGCGTCCTGCCTGGTGCGAACCTCGACGTTCGGCTTCATGCGGAACGTGTAGCGCCCCCCGGCGCCCGAGACCCGGTCGTAGAGCCCGCCGACCTGCTCGTCGGCGATGCGCCGGAACTCGGCGTCTTCCTCCGGCGTCACGCCCTCGACCACGAAGCTCGTCGGGCTCTCGGGGCGGATGGCGGCCACGCCGACGCCCTGGGTCCGCAGCTCCTCGCGCAGGCGTTCGCTCGCCGCCTCCGTCTCCACGCGGAGCGCATCGTCGGTCTGCACGCGGAGCACCAGGTGGACGCCGCCCTGCAGGTCGAGCCCGAGCTTGACCTTCGCCCTCGGCGGAGAGAACGCCCAGACGGCCAGCGCCGTCACGCCCAGGGTCGTGAGGATCTTCCAGCGGAGGTTCCGGTACATGGCGCCACTCGACCGCCGCCGGTCACGTCCGCGTCGACTCCGGGACGACCGGCTCCTGCCCCTGGTAGCCGCCGATCGCGGCCCGCGCCACCTCGATGCGCACCTTGTCGGCGATCTGCAGCTGCACGGACCGCTCGCTCAGCTTCGTGATCTGCCCATAGATGCCGCTCGTCGTGATCACGCGGTCACCCACCTTGAGCCCCTGCTGGAATTCCCGGATGCGCCTCTCCCGGCGCCGCATCGGCATCAGGATGAGGAAGTAGATGATGGCGAAGACCAGCAGGAACGGGAGGAGCTGCACGAACAAGCTCGTCGTGTCCATGGGCATTCAGGCGTTCGGCAGCAGTCGTTGCCGGTCCGGTCGGCCGCGTCGGGCCGGGGCGCATCCCGCGCCCATCAGGCGACCGACTGCCGCGAGAAGGTCCGGCGGAAGTCCTGTCGGAGCACTTCGAACGTGCCGAACACTATAGCCTCCCTGATTCGGCGCATCGTGTCAAGGTAGAAGAACAGGTTGTGCAGCGTCGCGAGCGTCGCCCCCAGCATTTCCTTCGCCAGGAACAGGTGGCGCAGGTAGGCCCGCGAGAACCGCCGACACGTGTAGCAGGCGCACGCCGGGTCGGGCGACGCCAGGTCCTGGGCGTACCGCGCGTTCCGGATGTTGAGCCGCCCCCCGTGCGTGAAGAGCTGCCCGTTGCGCGCGTTCCGCGTGGGCAGCACGCAGTCGAACAGGTCGACGCCGCGCGCCACGCACTCGACCAGATCGTCGGGCATGCCCACCCCCATCAGGTAGCGCACGCGGTCGTCGGGCAGGAGCGCGGCCGTGTGCTCGACGAGGGCGTACATCGTCTCCACCGGCTCCCCCACGCCGAGCCCGCCGATGGCGTAGGCGTCGAAGTCCAGCGCCACGGTCTGCTCGACGCTCGCCTCGCGCAGCCCCCGATACACGCCGCCCTGGACGATGCCGACCTGCAACTGGCCGGCCGGCACCCCGTCGTCGCCGGTGGCCGCGCGCCGCGCGAGGAACCGCGCTCGAGCCCGTCGCGCCCACCGCAGCGTGCGTTCCATCGCGGCGCGCGCGTCGCCTTCGGGTACGGTCGAGGCGCAGAGCTCGTCGAGCACGGTCGTGATGTCCGAACCGAGCGCGGCCTGAACGTCCACCGCGAGCTCGGGCGTGAGCAGGTATTCGCGACCGTCGAGATGCGACCGGAAGCGCACGCCCTCCTCGCTCACTTCGCGAATCGCCGCCAGGCTGAACACTTGGTAGCCGCCGCTGTCGGTCAGGATCGGCCGTTCCCACCCGATGAACCGATGCAGGCCACCGGCGCGGGCGACCAGCGCGGGCCCGGGCCGCAGCAGCAGATGGTACGTGTTGCACAGGATGACGTGCGCGCCGAGCTCCTCGAGGTCGCGCGGCGTTACCGCCTTGACGGCGCCCCGGGTCCCCACGGGCATGAACGCGGGGGTCTCGACCACGCCGTGGGCCGTCACGAGCTCGCCGCGGCGCGCCGCGCCCACTCGGTGCGTGACTCGGAAAGCCCCGCGGCTCGCCACGACGTCCAGCATACCTTGATTTCTCCCGCCGTCCTTGCCATCCTTCCCTCGTGACCCGTCTTCGCGTGGGCATCCTGTACGGCGGCCGGTCGAGCGAGCACGAGGTCTCGATCGCGTCGGCCGCCGCCGTGCTCGCGCACCTCGACCGCGCCCGCTACGAACCGGTGCCGATCCGCATCGAGCGCGACGGACGATGGGTGCTCGCGGATCGGCCGCCCACGACCGCCTCGACGGCCGACGTGATCGCGCAAGGCCGGGATGCGCCGGCGCGCCCGGCGCCCCGCGAGTCTGTCCTCTATTTCGCACCGCACGGCGACCCCGATCGGGTGATCGCGATCGAGCCGGACGCCCAGGGCGCCGAGCCGGCGTCTGGACACGACGTCGCTCGCCTCACCCGTCTCGGCCTCGACGTGGTGTTTCCGGTGCTGCACGGGCCGTACGGCGAGGACGGCACGGTGCAGGGTCTGCTCGAGCTCGCCGACATCCCCTACGTCGGCGCCGGCGTGCTCGCCTCTGCCCTGGGGATGGACAAGGCCGCCGCCAAGGTGGTGTTCGCCGCCCACGGGCTGCCCACGGTCGACCACGTCTGCCTGCGGCAGCACCGGTGGGCGGTCGAGCGCGATGCCGAGGTCGCGGCGGTGCTCGACCGTTTGTCGCTGCCCGCTTTCGTCAAGCCCTCGAACCTCGGATCGAGCGTCGGGATCTCGAAAGCGCGCACGCGCCAGGAGCTCGTCGCGGCGATCGACCTCGCGTTCGCCTACGACACCAAGGTCCTCGTCGAGGCCGCCGTCCCCGAGGCCCGCGAGATCGAGTGCGCCGTGCTGGGCAATCACGAGCCCGAGGCCTCGGTGCCGGGCGAGATCGTGCCGTCCCGCGAGTTCTACGACTACCAGGCCAAGTACCTGGACGGCGCGTCCTCCTTGCTCGTCCCCGCTCCGCTCGCGCCCAAAGAGGCAGCGGAGGTTCGGCGCCTGGCGATCGCCGCCTTTCGCGCCGTCGACGGCGCGGGCATGGCGCGCGTGGACTTCCTGATGGCCCGAGGGACGGGCGCCCTGTACGTGAACGAGATCAACACCATCCCCGGCTTCACCACGATCAGCATGTACCCGAAGCTGTGGGAGGCCTCCGGGCTCGCCTACGGAGCGCTGCTCGACCGCCTCATCGACCTCGCCCTCGAGCGCCACGCCGAGCGCCGGCGCCTGCGCACGACGCCGTAGAAAAATTTCTTGCGGCACCGTGCACTTTCCTCTTGACAGACGAATTTTCTCATCCATAATCTACATCTCGTATGAGGGCGGCTCGCTCAGCCCACCTGTTGGGACCCGCCGACCCGGCGATGAAGAGGAGCGGCCAGCCTCGAGGGGGGAGAAATGGCGAAGAAGGTCAAGGGTGGGAAGAAGAAGAGCGGCAAGCGGTGTTAGGCGGTGAGGCATCCCCAGCGGGAGGATGCGCATCCACGAGGCGACGAGCGCCGCGACGCGCAGCCTGACGTGCCAGGCGGCAGCGGGCATGCGGGGCGGTGAGAGCTCGCGCAAACCAACACCCGAAGAAGGGGGGGAGACACGCAATGGCGAAGAAGGCCAAGGGCGGGAAGAAGAAGGGCGGCAAGAAGCGGTAACGCCGCGCGACCCGCCGGAAAAGGGGGCGAGCCTCGCCCCCTTTTTTGCGTACGCGGTCTACGACCCGCCCATCGACACACCGTCCCACACCCGCACGCGCCGCATGACGTCCCATTGCTGCAGCCGATCGATCACGTCCAGGCCTGCAACGACCTGCCCGATGACCGTGTAGCGTCCGTCGAGGTGGGGCTGCGGCGCGCAGGCGATGAAGAACTGCGAGCCCGCCGTGTCCGCCCAGTCGAGGGCCAGGCCCACCGTTCCGCGCAGGTACAGCCGCTCGCTCACCTCGTCGCGCAGCGTGAAACCGGGACCGCCTTCGCCGTCGCCGCGGGGATCGCCGGCCTGCACCACGAAGCCCGGGACGACGCGGTGGAACGTGAGCCCGTCGAAGAACCCGCGCCGCACGAGCGCCATGAACGCCCGGACGCTCAGGGGCGCATCCATGATGGCCAGCTCGATCTCGATGGTCCCCTTGTCGGTCTCGATGTAGACGTGCGGCGAGTACGGGGGATTCAGCAGCTCGGGCGCGTCGTACCGCTCCACGCCGGGCGGCGGCGCGCCAGGGGCCGGCCGGAACGGCTCTGGCGGGGGTGCGAAGCCCGGTCCGAGCCCGGCGAGCAGGCTCGCCGCGCGCACCCGGACGGCCCAATCGCGGTCCGCGAGCGCCGCCCGCAGCACCGGGGCGGCCACCTCCCCGCCGTATCGGGTCAGCGCCTCGAGCGCGCCCGCCCGCGCGCCATACGTGCCCTCGGCAAGGCCGAGCTCGTACGCGCGGGTGAGCGCCGCGACCCCGGACGGGGGCCGGACCTCGCCGACCGCCCGAGCCGCCGCGAGGCGGACGACCGGGTCGCTGTCCTCGAGCATCGCCAGCGCCCGGCGCGCGGCGTCGGGCGCGTCGAGCGCGAGCAGCGACCGGAGCGCCGACGGCACGACCCGCTTGTCCTCGTCGGCCAGGAGGGCTTCGAGTCGCGGTCGCGCCGTCGCCAGGTCCAACTGCGCCAGCGCCGAGGCGAGCGCCGCTCGCACGCTCCAGTGCGGGTCCGGCCCGAGGCTGGAGACCACCGGCACGAAGCTCTCCCGGTCCATCGCGGCCAGCGCGCCGAGCGCCGCCGCCCGCATGGAGGGCCACGGGTGCGCGATGAGATTCATGACGAGCGGCACCGCGACCCGCGCCCTCAGGGTGCCCAGAGCCACCACCGTCTCGAGGCGCAGGTTCGGATCGAGGTCCGCGCGCGCGAGCAGGGCCGCGAGCTCCGGCGGGGCCTCGCCCCCGAGGACCGCCAGCGCCCGGATGGCGGCGACGACGACGCCCGGGCCGTGCCGCTCCGGATCGAGGAGCCGGGCCAGCGGCTGGCGCGCGGCGGGGTCACCGAGCCGGGCGAGACCTTGCGCCGCGAACGCCACCGTGTACCGCCCCGGACCTTGCAGCAGGTCAAGCAGAACCGGCAGGGCTCGCCGCTCCTTGAGGCGGCTGAACGCGTAGGCGACGGGCCACCACCGCGACATGGGGCGTCCGTCCCGCCCAAGCAGGGCCGCGGCCAGTGCGTCGTACGCCTCCAGGCCACCCAGCGCGTACACCCCGAGCCGCACCGCCTCGACCTCCGGGCCCAGCGGGTAGCGCTCATCGTCCGGGTCGATCGCGCCGAGCACGCCCTGCCGAACCAGGGAGCCGACCAGGTGCCCGATGGCGGGCGCGGCCGCGGCATCGCCGAGACGCCCGAGCGCCTCGGCGGCGCGTCCCTGGACGAGCGGCGCCGGGTCGGTCAGGGCGCGCAGCAGTCCCGCGCCCGCGCTCCGGTCGCCCACCAGCCCGAGGGCGAAGGCCGCCATCTGTCGCACCTCGGCTTCCGGGTCGTCGAGGAGGCGGACCAGGGCCGGCACCCCCTCGGCGAGTCGGATCCGGCCGACGGCGAGCGCGGCGCGGCGCCGGACGCGCGCGTCCGGATCCTCGAGCAGGCGCAGCAGGTCCGGCGCGGGCGGCGGCCCGGGCGGCGCGGCCCCGGGGCGCGCCGCCGGCGCCACCGGGAGCGGTGAGCCAGCCGGCTCGCGGAGCATCCGGACATCTTCCAGCCGGAGGATCCACGCCAGCTTCTGGTCGTCGGTGGGCGCCGGTGGCGCCGGCGCGGCCGACCGCTCGGTGGGCGCACAGCCGCCGAGCGTGGCGAACGCGACCGCGCCGGCCACGAGCCGCAGCCTGTCACCCAGGGACGCGCAGCGCGGTCGTCGCGTCCGGCCGCCCCCGCCGACGGCGTGGCAGTGGCGCGCGCACATCTCACACCCGGAGGTCGAGTTGCCGTTCGGTCGCGCGGGCGAGGCGCTCGGCCACAATCGTGACGCCGATGCCGCACCCATCGGGCACCGGGATGGTCCCGTCGGGCCGCACCTCGATCGGCGGCTCAACGAGGTCGGGCGCGTAGTAGCGCCGGCTGGCCGCCACGTCGCCGGGGAGCGAGAAGTTCGGCAGCGACGACAGGTGGAGGTTGTGCGCGCGGCCGATGCCGCTCTCGAGCATCCCGCCGTGCCAGACCGGCACGCCGCGCGCCGCGCACAGGTCGTGGAGGCGGATCGACTCGGCGTGGCCGCCGACCCGTCCGGGCTTGATGTTGATGATGCGGCACGCTCCCAGCTCGAGCGCGTCCGCCGCCGCCTTGACGCTGTGGATGGACTCGTCCAGGCAGATCGGCGTGCTCAGGTGTCGCTGGAGTCGGGCGTGATCGGTGAGGTCGTCGTAGTCGAGCGGCTGCTCGATCATCATGAGGTCGAAGTGGTCGAGCTCGGCCAGATGCGCCGCGTCCTCCAGGCGATACGCCGCGTTGGCGTCTACCATCAGGGGAATCGACCCCACGGCTGCGCGAACCGTCTCGACCGCCGCCACGTCCCAGCCCGGTTTGATCTTGATCTTGATGCGGCGGTAGCCGGCGGCGAGCTCGATGCGAATCCGCTCGACCAGCTCGTCGAGCGAATCCTGGATGCCGATCGAGACGCCCGCGGCGATCGCGGACCGCGTGCCACCGAGCGCGGCGGCGAGCGGGACGCCCTGCTGGCGCGCGTACAGGTCCCACGCGGCCATCTCGACGGCCGCCTTGGCCATCTGGTGGCCCCGGATCGCACGGAGCGCGGGATAGACCTCGCGGGGATGGGCGAAGGCGACGCCGAGGACGCGCGGGGCGATGAAGCGTTCGATGACGTGCCAGGCGGTCTCGGTCGTCTCGCCGCTGTAGTACGGCGCGGCGTCGGCCACGCACTCGCCGTAGCCGGCTTCTCCGTCGCCGTGCGCGGTCACGACGATGAAGGTCCGGTCGTGCACGCGGCCGAAGCTGGTCTCGAAGAATCGGACGAGCGGGAGTCGGACGAGGCGAAGCTCCAGGCGTTCGATGCGCACGAGCGGGATCGGCGGCGGCCCGCGCGTCGCAGGCCGGGTGTCCGCATCATAGCACGCGGGGGCGCGCCGCCCGCGCACGGCCCCTGGGCCCCGCCCCCCGGCGGCGCCGGCTTTTCGGTATACTGCGCGCCGCGTGGAGTTCCGGTACCTCGCCATCGAAGGGCCGGTGGGCGTCGGCAAGGGCCGGCTCGCCGAGCGGCTGGCGACGCGCCTCGACGCCGCGCTGGTGCTCGACGAGACGGACAACCCGTTTCTCGCCGACTTCTACGCGGGCCGCCCTGGCGCGGCGTTTCAGGCGCAGCTTTTTTTCACCCTCGCGCGCCATCGCCAGCAGGTCAGCCTGCGCCAGGTCGACCTGTTCACCCAGATCACGGTCGCCGACTACCTGTTCGACCGGGACCAGATCTACGCCCACTTGAACCTGGACGACAACGAGCTGTTCATCTACCAGCGGCTGTTCGCGCTGCTCGCGCGCGACGTGCCCGCGCCCGACCTGGTCATCTACCTGCAGGCCCCGACCGACGTGCTGCGGCGGCGGCTCGCGGACCGGCCGGATGCGGCGGCGCTCGATGCCGACTATCTCCGCGAGCTGAACGACGCGTACACGCACTTCTTCTTCCACTACACGGCCACGCCCCTGCTCGTCGTCGAGACGTCCCAGCTCGACCTGGCGTGGCACGACGACACGCTCGACGACCTCGTCAAACAGATTCGCGGGATGGGCGGCGGGACCAGGTACTACGTGCCGCGGATCCGGTGAGCGTGGCAGCGGCCGCCCGGCCGCTCTCTTGCTCTTGGGCACGGCGGCGGTGCGGAGCGGTGTCCTTCGGCGCGGCGCGCTCCACCCACGCGAAGCCAGCGCGCACCAGGTCGCCGGGCGGCCGAGCGGGTTCGCCGAGCCTGGTGCCGCGCCGCCGGAAAGGTGACAGAGTCGTGCTAAGCTGCGCGGTATGGCGTGGTTCAAGAAGGCGCGCAGGCGCATCGAGCCGCCCGCCGACAAACCGAGCCGCGTGCCCGAAGGCCTGTGGGTCAAGTGCCCCTCGTGCGCCGAGATCCTCTACGCGAAGGAACTGGCCGAGAACCTTCAGGTCTGCCGGAAGTGCAGCCATCACTTCCGGATGAACGCCGTCGAACGCGTGCGCTCGCTGTTCGACGACACCTGGACGGAGCACGACGCCGACCTGGTCTCGACCGACCCGCTGCGGTTCACGGACGCGAAGCCGTACCGCGAGCGCCTGGCGGCGGGCGCGAGGGCCACCGGGCTCAAGGACGCCGTGATGGTGGCCACGGGACGCATCGGCGGGATCGAGGCGATCGTGGCGGCGATGGAGTACGGCTTCATCGGCGGCAGCATGGGCGTGGTGGTCGGCGAGAAGATCACGCGCGCCATCGAACGCGCCCTCGACCGCCGCCTGCCGCTCGTCATCGTCTCGTGCTCGGGCGGCGCGCGCATGATGGAAGGCGCCCTCTCGCTCATGCAGATGGCGAAGGTCAGCGCCGCGCTCGCCAGGCTCGACCGCGCGCGGCTGCCCTATGTCTCGGTCCTGACGGACCCCACCACGGGGGGCGTCACGGCCAGCTTCGCGATGCTCGGCGACGTGAACATCGCCGAACCGCGGGCGCTCATCGGCTTCGCCGGCCCCCGGGTGATCGAGCAGACCATCCGGCAGAAGCTCCCTGAGGGGTTCCAGCGCAGCGAGTTCCTGCTCGAGCACGGCATGCTCGACATGGTGGTCGACCGGCGCGAGCTCAAGGCGACGATCGTCCGCGTGCTGTGCTTCGCCGGCTGTGAGCCGGCGCGGCCGGCGGCCGAGACGCCCGCGGTCGACCAGGCGGCGGCGCAGCGACCAGCGCTGGCGGAGTAGCGCCGGGCGCCGCGGCAGGCCGGACCGGCGATGGATCCGATCGGCTACCTCTTCAGCCTCGAGACGCTGGGCATCCGGTTCGGCCTCGAGACGATCCGCGCGCTCGCGGCGGAGCTGGGCCATCCCGAGCGCGCCTATCCGCGCGTGCTCGTGGCGGGCACCAACGGCAAAGGATCCGTGACCGTCATGACCGAGACGGCCCTCCGGGCTGCCGGCCATCGGGCGGCGCGCTACACGTCGCCGCACCTCGTCCGCCTCGAGGAGCGGTTCGTCGTCGACGGGCGCGAAGTCGAGCGCGAGGCGCTGGCCTCGGCGGCCGAGGCCGTGCGGGAGGCCGTCGAGCGCCTGCAGCGCCGCGGCGGGCTGCCGCAGCCGCCGACGTTCTTCGAGGCCACGACGGCGGTCGCCTTCGAGCTGTTCCGCCGCGCCCGCGTCGACGTGGCGGTGCTCGAGGTCGGCCTGGGTGGCCGCCTGGACGCGACCAACGTGGCACCCGCCCGAGCGGTCGCCATCACCACCGTCGACCTCGACCACCAGCAGTATCTCGGCAACACGGTGGCTGCGATCGCGCGGGAGAAGGCCGGCGTCATCCACCCGGGGACCGCCGTGGTGCTCGGCGAAACCCACCCCGACGTCGTGGCGGTCGTCTCCGAGGTGTGCCGGGAGCGCGGCGCCCGGCTCGTCCGAACCGCAGAGGTCGCGGAGGTGCAGGCGGCGCTCGGGCCGGACGGGCGGGCGCGAGTCGAGCTGCGGACGGCGCGGCGGCGCTACGGGCCGCTCGTGCTCGGCCTGCGCGGCCGGCACCAGGTCGACAACGCGGTGACCGCCGCGGTGCTGCTCGAGGTGATCGACGCCGACGGGACGGCGGTCCCTGCGGCCGCCGTCGAGGCCGGCCTCGCCGGGGCGGTGTGGCCGGGGCGGCTCGAGCGCTTCGTCTGCGGTGACCGCGAGGTCCTGCTCGACGGAGCCCACAACCCCGCCGGGGCGCGGGCGCTCGCCGCGTACCTCGAGGCGCAGCACCCGGGCGGCGTTCCGATCGTGCTCGCGGTGATGCGCGACAAAGACGCGGCCGGCGTGCTCCGCGCGCTCGCTCCCGCGGCGACGCGCTTTGTCTTCACCGCGCCGCGCATCCCGCGGGCGCTCCCGGCCAGCGACCTGCTGGCCGTGGCGCACCGCGCCGCGCCGGAGGTGCCGTGCGAGGTCGCGACGGATCCGGGCGCGGCCGTCGAGCGGGCCCTCCGCGACGCGCCGCTCGCTTGCGTCGCCGGCTCGTTGTTTCTCGTGGGCGCGGTGCGCGCGGGGCTCGAGGCGCGCGGGGCGACGCGCGTCGGGTGACCGTTCGGGTCGGTTGTCCTCCCCCGGACCTCGATGGTATCCTTCGCTGGCGCGTGCGCGCGCCGGGCTCGTCGTCTTCGACACCCATGCGCCGAGTGGCCACCCTGGTCCTCCTCGCGATCTATGTGTTCGCTTCCTCGGCTGCGGCGCAGCAGGGGTTCGAGGCGTGCACGCACTCGAGCCGGTCGCAGGAGCGCCTGGGCGAGACTCACTACCGGTTGACGGGCCAGGTCGAGATCGTGTGCCCGCAGATGCGCTTCTACGCGGACGCGATCGAGATCTTCGGCGACGCGCATCGGCTCGTGGCGGAGGGTAACGTCGTCTTCAACTCGGCGGCGAGCCAGATCGGGGCCGACCGGGTGGAGTTCGACACGCGCGCGCTCACGGGCCGCTTCGTCAACGCCACGGGAACGGCCTCGATCGCAACCCAGAGACCCAGGAGCGCGTTCGGCACGCAGGAACCCGACGTCTACTTCTTCGGCGCGCTCATCGAGAAGCTCGGCCCGCGCACCTACCGGGTCACGCGGGGTGGGTTCACGACGTGCGTGCAGCCGACGCCGCGCTGGGAGATCGTGTCGACGAGCGTGACGCTCACGCTCGAACGGCACGCGGTGATGAAGCACGCCGTCTTCAAGGTCAAGGACGTCCCGCTCTTCTACCTCCCTGTGATGTATTACCCGCTGCAGGAGGACGACCGCGCCACGGGTTTCTTGCTGCCCACCTACGGCGTCTCGACGCTGCGGGGCCAGAGCCTGAGCAACGCCTTTTTCTGGGCGATCACCCGCAGCCAGGACGCCACGTTCTTCCACGACTGGTACACGAGAACGGGCCAGGGCGTGGGGGCCGAGTACCGCTACGCGGCGGCGCCGGGCTCCGACGGGTCGGCGCGCGTCTACGTCCTGCGCGAGCACGAGGCGACGATCGAGCGCGCCGGTGTGAAGACGGTGCTGCCGGCGCGGCGCAGCTTCGAGATCAGGGCCGGGGGCACCCACCAGTTGCCGGCCCGGCTGCGCGCGCAGGCAAACGTCGACTACTTCTCCGACGTGACCGTGCTGCAGACCTACTACACGAGCATCTACGACATGTCCCGGCGATCCCGGAGCTACACCGGCGTCTTGAGCGGCACGTGGGGCCGATCGAGCGCCAGCGCCGCGTGGACCGTGTCGCAGTTCTTCTACACGGCCGACCAGTCGACTCGCTACGGCGCGACGCCGCGGATCGCCTTCAGCCAATCGCAGACGCCGCTCGGCCGCACGCCGCTCTTCGTCGGTGTCAGCGCGCAGTACGCCCGCCAGGTGTACGACGTCCGGTCGGGCCGGTCGGTGAGCGACTATGGCCTCGCGCGCCTCGACCTCCAGCCGGTGCTGCGGATTCCGGTGAACGCGCTGTCGTTTTTGAGCTGGGACTCGACGATCGCCTGGTCGGGGACGCGCTACAGCGAGAGCCTCGACGCCCGGGGCGTGCAGGTGCCGGAGCCGGTCTGGCGCCGCTACTTCGATTTGCGGTCGAGCCTCGTCGGACCCGTCTTCGTTCGGATCTGGAATACTCCCACGAACGGGTACGCCGAGCGGTTCAAACACATCCTGGAGCCGTCCGCCCAGCTCCGCTACGTCACGGCGTTCGAGACGGCCAACGTAGTGCGGGTGGACTCGTCGGACTACCTCATCGGCGGGAACTTCCAGATCCGCTACGGGCTGACGAGTCGGCTGCTGGCCAAGCGGCGGCAGGGCGCGACGTCGGTCGCGCGCGAGATCCTCACGGCGACCGTGCACCAGACGTACTACACGGACAAACAGGCCAGCCAGTTCGACCCGGCCTACAGCGCGAGCTTTCGCGGGCGCCCGCCGAGCGACCTGTCGCCGCTGGCGATCGGCGTGACCGCCGCGCCTGCCGACGGGTTCAGCGCGTCGCTCGGCCTGGAGTACGACTTCGACCTGCCGGGCGTCCAGAGCCTCGGGGTCCGGGGCTCGGGCCGCGGCGCCTGGGTGCAGGCGTCCGGTGGCCTGAGCCGGCGCCGCCTGACGTACCTCTTCAGCCTCGACAACTTCATCAACGCCGACGTGACGATCCACGAACCCGAGGCGAACCGGTTCGGGGGGACGTACGCGTTCAACTACGACCTCGGCCGGCGGACGCTCCTGCAGCAGCGCCTCATCGGCTACTACAACGCGCAGTGCTGCGGTCTCGCCATCGAGTACCAGACGTACAATTACCCGACGATCGACCCTCGGGTGGTCGTGCCGCAGGACCGGCGGTTCAACATTTCCTTCACGCTCGCCGGCGTCGGCACGTTCTCGAATTTCTTCGGGGCGCTGGCGGGCACACCGGATCGACGATGAAGGGCTTGATTCTGAGCGGGGGAAAGGGAACGCGGCTCCGACCGCTCACCTACACGAGCGCGAAGCAGCTCGTGCCGGTGGCGAACAAGCCGGTGCTCTTCTACGGCATCGAGGCGCTGGCGGCCGCGGGCATCCGGGAGATCGGGATCGTCGTGGGCGACACGGCCGCCGAGATTCGGCGGGCCGTCGGCGACGGGTCGGCCTGGGGCGTGCAGGTCACCTACATCGAGCAGGACGCACCGCGGGGGCTAGCGCACGCCGTGCTCATCAGCGAGCCGTTCATCGGCCAGGACCCGTTCGTCATGTACCTCGGCGACAACCTGCTCAACAAGGGCATCACGCCGTTCGTCGAGGAGTTCCTGCGCGAGCGTCCGGCGGCGCAGATCCTGCTGGCGCACGTGCCCGACCCGCAGATGTTCGGCGTGGCCGAGCTCGAGAACGGGCGCGTCGTCCGGCTCGTCGAGAAGCCGCAGGCGCCCAAGAGCGACCTCGCGCTGGTCGGCGTGTACCTGTTCGGCCCGGCGGTCTTCGACTCGGTCAAGCGCATCAGGCCCAGCTTCCGCAACGAGCTCGAGATCACCGACGCCATTCAGGACCTGATCGACCGGGGGCTCGACGTGCGCCCGCACATCGTCGACGGGTGGTGGAAGGACACCGGCAAGCTCGAGGACATGCTCGAAGCCAACCGCCTGATCCTCGAGACGTTCGAGCGGCGCATCGAGGGCGAGGTGGACGGCGAGTCCCGGGTCGAGGGCAAGGTCGTGATCGAGGCGGGCGCGGTCATCGAGCGCTCGGTGGTGCGGGGACCGGCGATCATCGGGCCACGGGCGCGCATCGTCCACGCGTACGTCGGCCCCTTCACGGCCATCATGAACGACGTCGAGATCCGCGACTCGGAGATCGAGCACAGCATCGTGCTCGAGGGCAGCGTGGTGAGCGATTTGGCGAACCGCATCGTCGACAGCCTGATCGGGAAGAACGTCCGGATCTACCGCGTGCCGCTCAAGCCGTCGGCCTACCGCTTCATGCTCGGCGACAACTCTGAAGTCGGCATCCGGTGGTGACACGATGGTCAAGGTGCTGGTGACCGGTGGCGCGGGGTTCATCGGGAGCAATTTCGTCCGCTACGCCATCGCCACCCATCCCGACTGGCACGTCACGACGCTCGACAAGCTCACCTACGCGGGGCGGCTGGAGAACCTGCGGGAGCTCGACGGGCACCCGCGCCATCGCTTCGTCAAGGGCGACGTGGCCGACGCGCGGGTTGTGGCGCCTCTCGTCCAGGACGCCGAGATCGTCGTCCATTTCGCGGCCGAGACGCACGTCGACCGGTCGATCATGGACGCGGGCGCGTTCATCACGACCGACGTCTACGGGACGTTCGTCTTGCTCCAGGCGGCCCGCCAGGCGCCCCGACTGCGCTGCTTCGTCCAGATCTCGACCGACGAGGTGTACGGGAGCGTCGCTGACGGGTACAGCCGCGAGACTGACGAGCTCAAGCCGCGCAACCCGTACGCGGCGAGCAAGGCCGGCGCCGACCGGCTCGCATACAGCTTCTGGGCGACCTACCAGGTGCCCGTCGTCATCACCCGCGCGTCGAACAACTACGGGCCGAACCAGTTCCCGGAAAAAATCATCCCCCTGTTCATCACTAACGCCCTCGACCACCTCCCCGTGCCCGTGTACGGCGACGGCTTGTACGTCCGCGACTGGCTGCACGTCACGGATCACTGCCGCGCGCTCGACCTGCTCATTGCGCGCGGACAGCCAGGCGAGGTCTACAACATCGGCGGCGGCAACGAGGTGCGGAACCTCGACCTGACCCACCGGATCCTGGCCCTGCTCGACCGCCCGCGCTCGCTCATCACGCACGTGCCCGACCGGCCCGGCCACGACCGGCGCTACGCCCTCGACACGACCAAGCTGCGCGCGTTGGGGTGGGCCCCGGGCGTCCCGTTCGACGAAGGGCTGCGCGCGACGGTCGCGTGGTATCGAGAGAACCAGTGGTGGTGGCGCCCGATCAAGCAGGGGGACCCGGCGTTCCGGGCCTACTACCGGGCGCAGTACGACGAGCGCCGCGGGTGACGCCGGTCACCGTGACTCGCCCCGTCCTCGTCACCGGCGCGGAGGGCTTCGCCGGCAGCCACCTGCTCGAGCACGTCGTGGCCGAAGGCTGCGGCGTCGTCGCCTGGCGCCGCCCCTCGAGCCCCGTGCCCGCCGACCTGTCGCCGGCCTGCGCGCGCGTCGAGTGGATGGCCGTGGACGTCCTCGACCGCGACGACGTGGCCCGCGCGATGGCGAAGGTCCGCCCCGCGGTCGTGTTCCACTGCGCGGGCGCGGCCCAGGTGGCGAGCGCGTGGCGCGAGACAATGAGCGCGCTGCGCACCAACGCGCTCGGTACCCATCACATCCTCGACGCGGTGCGCGGCACCGGCGTTCCGACGCGCGTCGTCGTGCCAGGGTCGGCCCTCGTGTACCGGCCGTCGACCGCGCCGCTGCGCGAAGACGACCCGCTCGAGCCTGCGAGCCCGTACGGGCTGAGCAAGCTCGCGCAGGAGCTGATCGCCCTGGATGCCGCTCGCGAAGGCCTCGACGTCGTCCTGGCCAGGCCGTTCAACCACATCGGCCCGCGGCAGCAGCCGAGCTTCGCCGCGCCGAGCTTCGCCCGGCAGATCGCACTCGCCGAGGCGGGCCGCCGCCCGCCCGTCCTCACGGTCGGGAACCTCGACGCGCGGCGTGACGTGACCGACGTGCGCGACACCGTGCGCGCTTACTGGCTGCTCGCCCGCGCGGGCCGGGCCGGCCGCCCGTACAACATCTGCACGGGCGTCGCGCCCTCGATCGGCGAGCTGCTCGACCGGCTGTGCCGGCTCGCGCGGGTCGCCGTGCGCGTGGAGGTCGACCCCGAGCTCTTCCGCCCGCAGGACAATCCGGTCCTTCTGGGCGACCCGGGCCGAATCCGCCAGGAGCTCGGCTGGCAGCCCGAGATTTCGCTGGAGCGCACGCTCGCGGACCTGATCGACTACTGGCGGGCCCGGGTGGCGGCGGGCGAGCCCGCATGAGTGGAGCCAGAGAGGCCGGCGCCTCGTCGAGGTGGGCCGGGGGGCGGCCGGCGATGGTGAAGCACTCGGAAACGACTCGGCAGGTCGTGCACATGGCCATGGGCGGGTTCGCCCTGACCTTGCGGGCACTCACCTGGCAACAGGCCTCGCTGCTCGCGGCCGCGGCTTTCCTCTTCAACCTCGTCGTGCTCCCCCGCGTCGGCGGCCGTCGCCTCTATCGTGCGACCGACGAGGCCAGGGGCTATCCGGTCGGCATCCTCCTGTACCCTGTCGCGGTGCTGCTCCTCATCCTGCTCTTCCGGCACCGGTTGGACCTGGCCGCCGCCGCGTGGGGCATCCTCGCATTCGGCGACGGCGCCGCCACGCTCGCTGGCCGTCGCCCGGGGCGCCGGAAACTGCCCTGGAACGACGAGAAGACGTGGGCGGGGCTGGCGGCCTTCGTCGCGGCCGGGAGCGCGGCCGGTGCGCTGCTCGCCGGCTGGACCGCGCCGGCGATCCAGCCGCCGCCGCCGACCTGGTTCGTCGTGTTGGCTCCGACCGCGGCGGCGTGCCTGGCCGGGCTCGCCGAGACGCTGCCGGTGCGCCTCGACGACAACCTGACCGTCCCTGCCGCCGCCGCCCTCGTGCTCTGGACGGCGAGCCTGGTCACGCCCGACGCGTGGGCAGCGTCTCGTCCGGACGTGGTAGATCGCCTGGTGATGGCCGTGCTCGTCAATGGGGCCGCTGCCGGGATGGGGTGGACGGGCCGGGCCGTGACGCTCGGCGGGGCGTCGGCCGGCTTTTTGATCGGCGTGGTGGTCTTCGCCGCGACCGGCTGGCGAGGCTGGCTGCTCCTGCTGGCGGCGTTTCTTTCGGCCGCCGTGACCTCTCGCGTCGGCCTCGCGCGGAAGACTATGCTCGGGATCGCCGAGGCTCGCGGCGGCCGACGCGGCGCGGCCAACGCGGTCGCCAACACGGGCCTGGCTGCCCTCGCGGCCGCGCTCGCGGCGGCCACGCCGTACGCGGACGCCGCGCGCGTCGCCTTCGTGGCGGCGCTCGTGGCGGGGGCGAGCGACACGGTGGCCAGCGAGATCGGCAAGGCTCGCGGAGGGCGAACCTGGCTCGTCACGACGCTCGCGCGCGTCCCCCCGGGAACTCCGGGCGCGGTATCCCTCGCCGGGACGCTCGCCGGTCTCATCTCGGCGGCGCTGCTTGCGGGCCTCGCGGCCGCCCTGGACCTCGTGCCCTGGGCCGCCGCGCCCACGATCGTCGCGGCCGCCACGGCGGCGGCGTTCATCGAGAGCGCGCTCGCGGCGGCGTTCGAGGGCCCGGGCGTGCTCGACAACGATCTGCTGAACCTGCTGAACACCGCGGCCGGGGCCGGCCTCGCGGTGCTCGTCTTCGTGGCGTGGTCGTGACCTGGACCGATCGCTGCCGCGCGTTGGTGGACCTGGCGCGTCCCTTCACGCTCATCGCGCCGGCCCTGGGGTTCGCCTCCGGCGCCGCCACCGCCGCCGGAGCCCTGCCGCGAGAGCCGTGGAGCTGGGATCTCGTCCTGCTGCCAGCGATCGGCTCGGCGATGGCCGCCGTGCTCAACGCGGGCAACAACGCGCTCAACCAGATCTACGACGTGGAGATCGATCGCGTCAACAAACCGAAGCGGCCGCTGCCGAGCGGCCGGGTGAGTGTCCGCGCGGCCTGGAGCTTCACGCTCGCGACCTACGCCACGGCCCTCTGGCTGGCCTGGCTCGTCGCCCCGGGTGGGCGCCGCGAGTGCTTCTGGATCGTCGGCGTCGCGGTGCTCTGCACCTTCGTCTATTCGGTGCCGCCGCTCAGGACCAAGCGCCTGGGTCTCTGGGCCAACCTCACGATCGCCATCCCTCGCGGCGTCCTGCTCAAGGTGGCCGGATGGTCCGCGGTCAAGACCGTGGCCGGCGTCGAGCCCTGGTACATCGGCCTCATCTTCGGCCTCTTCCTCCTGGGCGCGACGACGACCAAGGACTTCGCGGACATCGAGGGGGATCGGCGAGGTGGGTGCCGCACCCTGCCCATCCGCTACGGTGTGGCGCGCGCGGCCTGGATGATCTCGCCGTCGTTCATCGTCCCGTTCCTGCTGATCAACGCCGGCGCGGGCGCCGGCGTGCTCACGGGTGATTTCTGGCTGCTCCAGCTCCTCGGCGCCGCTCTGGCCGCCTACGGGCTCTACGTGTGCTACCTGATGCTGCGGCGGCCGGAGGAGCTCGCCATCGAGGAGAACCACGTCTCCTGGGCGCACATGTATCGGATGATGTTCGTCGCTCAGGTCGGCTTCGCCGCAGCCTATCTCCTCTGAGACGGAGACCTCGACGCCTCGGGCGGGCCAGGCGCCCCGGGTTCACGCGCTCGTCGGCGCGCTCGAGCGGTCTGGCCCGCTGCCCGCCTGGGCGCGAGACCGGCCGTTCGAGAGGTGTCCGGCGCGTGGCGCAACCGGTGGGGCGGCGACGACGGCGTCCGCTAGCTAGGCCAAACCGAGCAGGGCCTTGATCCGCGCCTCGGTTGGTGGATGCGTGCTGAAGAGCGACAGCCAGCCGCCGCCCGAGAACGGATGCACGATGAACATGTGGGCCGTGGCGGGATTAGCCTCCAGCGGAACCCGGCGGACGGCCGCGTCGATCTTGCGCAGCGCGTTGGCCAGGCCGTAAGGCGACCCCGCGATGGCCGCCCCGCCCTTGTCGGCTGCGAACTCGCGCGACCGGGAGATGGCCGCCTGGATCAGGATTGCGGCGATCGGCGCCACGATGATCGTCGCCAGGAGCGCGAGGGGGTTCGAGCCTTCGCGGTCGTCGCGGCTCCCGCCGAACAGCGCAGCGAACTGCGCCATCCGCGCGACCATCATGATGGTGGCCGCGATCGTGGCCGCCACCGAGCTGATGAGGATGTCGCGGTGCTTGACGTGCGCGAGCTCGTGTCCGATGACGCCATCGAGCTCGGATTCGTCCAGCAGACGCAGGATACCCTCGGTCGCCGCCACCGCCGCGTGCCTCGGGCTGCGCCCCGTGGCGAACGCGTTGGGCGACGCGTCGGGGATGACGTAGACGCGCGGCATCGGGAGGCCCGCTTGTCCCGCCAGGCGCGCCACGCGGCGCGCGAGCGGATGGTCCGGACCGACCTCGCGTGCGCCGTACATCCGCAGGACGATCTTGTCGGAGAACCAGTACGAGGCGAAGTTCATCGCGCCGGCGAGGACGAGCGCCACGACGAGCCCGTCGGGCCCCCCGAGGAGCTCGCCCAGCGCGAGCAACAACCCGCTCAGTACCGCCAGCAGGAGCGTCGTTTTCACCGTGTTCGTCATGATGCGCTGTCACCTGTCTCTCGCGTCGGACGTCCAGCTCGCCCGCCGGAACGATCCCCATTCTACCAATTTCGCCCGCTCAGTCGCGCGACAACCGCCGCAGCATCCCCGCCACCAGGGCCGCCCGCCACGCCAGCTCCTCGACGACCACGTGCTCGTGCCGCGCGTGGGCGCCGTCGCCGACGGCGCCGAGCCCGTCGAGCGTCGGGATCCCCAGCGCCGCCGTGAAGTTGCCGTCCGAGCCACCGCCGGTCCCGCCCTCGTCGAGCTCGCGCGCCAGCTCGCGCGCCACTTCCCGCGCCATCCCGTAGAGCCGAACCACACCCGGCGTTCGCTCGAGG
>FWPU01001667.1_pt1 | contig 65623 bp, 63 predicted proteins | sample 2228361 | NCBI WGS metagenome assembly FWPU01 (sample SAMEA103939777, study PRJEB20133) | metagenome
CGGTCAATCCGCTGACGATGTAACGTTGAAAGACCAACGCCAGCAGCACGGGGGGGATGGCTGCCAATACACCCCCGGTCATCATGCTGGTCACATCCACCACGTAGCGACCGGTGAACTCAGCGATCGCCACTGGCACCGTCTTGGCTGCCACGGTGCTGGTGAAGATCAGCGCAAAGAAGAATTCATCCCATGCCAATAGGAAGACAAACAATGCCGTCGAGACTAAGCCGGGTGCGGAGATGGGGATGAGAATCTGAAACAGGATGCGAGCCCGCGAACATCCATCAATCAAGACTGCATCTTCGATTTCGAGTGGGACTGTCTCGAAGAAGGCTGCCATCAACCAAATGGCGAAGGGTAACGCGAAGCACAGATACGTACCGATCAGAACATACGGTGTGTTCAGGATTCCGATGCGAGAAGCCAAGATGTATAGCGGAATCACCAACGATACTTCGGGAATCATCCCTTGGAACTTTCGAGATAATAGGGCACTTTCGGTCGTACATGGGATTAGGGGAACTGCTCTTTGAACATGGGCACGGTTGTGGCGTTGGCTTCGGTGTAACCCATCAGTTTTGTGAGCGCTTCTCCCTCGTAACTGGTCTTCCAAATCGGCAACAGGTGGGCGGAATAACGATTTTGGACATCCTCCGAAGTCAGAAACTCGATGTACTTCCAACCGGCATCTTTGTTGGGCGATTTGGCAGCCACCGAGAAGCCCATTGAGCCATTGATGGTGGCGTTCTTGACCCCGCTAGCCGCGAAGGCGGGCATCAATGCCATCTTGATCTGCCCGGTAACCTGCGATTCCTTTCTGTGCTGGCTGGCAACCCAATGCACTGAACAGCAAACACACCGTTAGGACAATGGTTATGAGTCGTAGGATAGGTTTCATCGCACACTCTCCTTAATACTCTTGAAGAAAAACGAAAGGGGGAGAACACGAAACAGTGGATGGACTTTGCTCGGTGCACCTCCTTGGAAGTAAATGGAAGGGTAAATGGAAAGGTGAAGGGTGGTTCTCGATTCTTCCTTGGTAAACGACAACATTAGAACCCAGAGAGACCATCGAATCGTTTGCCATTTATAATATATAGTGCGTGAGTATCTTTGTCAATAACCCCCACAGACGAGTCGGTTCTTTGGTCTATTTATGGAATAGAAATTGCCCTGTCGTTTTGGATTGGTACATCGTCGGATATACAAACAAGGGCATCGTTCCGAGGAGGTCGGGGCTATTGGGTTAGGCGAAGATAGTCCGCCAATTTGAGCAAGGGAGAGTGAGACAAAGATGATGAAAGATTACAGCCTGGAGAGCACTCCTCCAAATGAGCAACGATTGCCGGAGTACGCCTGTGATGATGAATGGACGCGAGAGTTTCTGAAGCGCGCCACCGTGGGGCATATCGCTACGCGTTGGGAGGACCAACCCTTCATTACCCCCACTACGTTTTGGTACGACCACGAACGTCACGAAATATACTTTCACTCAAACATCACCGGACGAGTGCGGGCAAACATTGAACGTCATGAGAAGGTCTGTTTCGAAGCCTGTGAGGTGGGAAGGTTGCTTCCATCGAACGTAGCCATGGGGTTCAGCATTCAATATGAAAGCGTCATTGCCTTTGGTAGGGCTCGCATATTGGAGGATGACGAGGAGAAACGACGGGCATTGTATGGTCTGATTGCCAAGTATTTCCCCAACATGACCCCAGGTGTGCACTATCGCCCCATCACCGATCAGGAACTCAAGCGCACTTCTGTCTATGCCATTGCCATTGACTGTTGGAGCGGTAAGCGCAATTGGAAGGATCGAGCAGAGCAGAGCCCGGAGTGGAAGCCTTTGGTGGATGGATGAGAACAAGCGGGGTGAATCAATCTCTTTTTCGTTCTGTGGCGGCTTGAACGAAAGCCTCAAAGAGTGCCCTCATGGACGGGTGTGCGGTCAGGCATTCTGGGTGCCACTGCACCGCCAAGCCGAAGGGATGGTGCGGTAGTTCGAGGGCTTCTACCAAGCCATCGGGCGAAAACCCTGTGGCACGCAAGGCAGGGGACACCTCGCGCACTGCCTGGTGATGCATGCTGTTCACCTTGACGGTATGTCCACCGAGGATGCCCGCCAAGCGACTGTCTGCGCTCAGATATACCTCGTGGGCAAGGTGATCGCGCGGGTAATCGGGAGAATACTGGTGACGCAACGCCTGGGGAACTTGGCTGGGAATGTCGAGGTAGAGCGTGCCACCCAAGGCGACGTTGATCACCTGAATGCCACGACAGATTCCCAAAAAGGGCACCTCTTCTCGAACCACGCGTTCCACCAGAAAGAACTCCATCTCATCTCGATCCACATCAACTCGGTTGATTTCGGGGATGTCTTCCTCGCCAAGGTGCTTGGGGGCAATATCGCCGCCTCCGGTGAACACAACTCCGTCCAGTTTGGAGAAGAGGTCGTTGAGGGCTTCCTTGGCAAGCCTCAAGGGAATCAAGATGGGACACCCACCGGCTTGGGTGATGGCTTGGACATACGCTTCGGGGGTAGCAATGTACAATCCGTTAGACTTGCTGGTGATGCGGGAGGTGGTGAGACCAATCAGGGGGATTGCCATTGATGTGCCTGGCTTGCCTCTGTGCTAGAATGGAAAAAAGGGCACAGCCTCGTGAGCGATCGCACACTTTCCGATGAGGAGGGCAAACCCTCTCAAGCAGTGAATTTTTGCTTCAGGCGGGCTCGCTTTCCGGTGCGTTCGCGCAGGAAGTATAGATTGGCGCGGCGCACCTGCGCACTGCGATGCACAACCACCTTCTCAATGCGCGGTGAACGTAGCAAGAAGGTCCGTTCGACGCCGATGCCGTTGCTGGCGATGCGCCTCACGGTGAAATTGGCTTCGTTGCCACCTTTCCGTATGCGAATCACCGTGCCTTTGAATTCTTGCACGCGTTCGTTGTTCCCTTCCTTGATTTTCAGGAAAACGCTGACCGTATCGCCAGGTCGTATGGCGGGGATATTTGGATTTACCGGGGCTTCAACTGTATTCAAAACCTCTTCCATGATCGTCTAACCTTATCCTATGATTGCCATAAAATATCACACGATCCATCACTATCGAGGAAGCGCGGAGACGCATTATACCACGACCCTGGGTAGGTGGGAAGAGAATTTTTCAAGTGCGTCGAATGCAGTTTGACCAAAGCCAACCCATCGGGTATAATTTGATTTCGCCAAAGAAACATGGCATCCCCTGCGTGTAAGGGGCAATCTATTACTGAGTAGGAGTGCAATGCCTAAACGGACGTATCAACCAAAAATTCGCCGTCGTTTACGTGTGCATGGGTTTCGGGCGCGCATGTCCACCGCGGATGGACGCAAGGTCCTGAAACGACGCCGGCTCAAAGGTCGCTATCGGTTGACGGTCACCAAAAATAACCATGTCAAGCGCATTGACTGGAGGAGTTGATTTCTTTCCAGAAAGGTAGAGAAGCCCCTGGCGTTGTTCAAAGGATAATCCTTTTGCAACGTGAAAGGAAGCGCAAACTGATCCCAGGGCACTTAGGTGAAACGCAGGTTCCGCTTGACCAGAACGAGCGATTTCATGCGGGTGCGGCGATTGGGAACATCTTATGCCCACCCGCTTATTGTGTTGGTTGCGTTGCCCAATCAACTCGATCGCTCGCGCTTCGCCGTGGTCGCAGGTCGTTCGGTGGGAAATTCGGTGCAACGCAATCGCGCCAAACGCTACTTGCGCGAGGCGTTGCGCCCGTTGCTGCCTCACATCGCGCTTGGTTGGGATGTCATCCTCCTGGCGAGGCGTCCCATTCTCTCCGTAAAATTTCAGGAATGCCAGATGGCGATCCTTTCTCTCTTGCAACGTGCAGGTTTATACCATGGTGAAGACGATCGTTCCAACGAATCCGGAGTATGCCAGTGAGCCGCGCTTGCGAGATTTGCCGTTGACCCTGAGCAATTTACCGCGTTGGTTGTTGCTTGTATTGATCCGTTCCTATCAATGGACTTTTTCCCGCTTGTTACCACCCGATACGTGCCGTTTTTATCCCTCTTGCTCTCATTACAGTTACCAGGCTATCTACAAGTATGGCGTAATCCGAGGGGGGTGGATGTCCGTTTGGCGCGTCTTGCGCTGTAATCCTTTTAATCCGGGAGGATATGACCCAGTACCGTGAATATCTATCGGCGACTCTTTACGATTTTCTCGATTGTTTTGCTCACTCTCTTGAGCGCTTGCTCGGGAGCGTCCACCATTCCGAGCAGTTGGCCAGGCTTGAGTGCGGGTAAGGGCGTGGCTTACCTGGCTTATCAAACCCAAGTGTATGCCATCAATGCCTCCACTGGGGTTCAATTGTGGAGTTATCCAACCGAGCCAGATAACCGTATCCAGTTTTATGCAGACCCTGTGCTCAGCCCCGATGGGCAATTGATCGTCGGGGGCTATCATCACGTCCTCTATAGCCTGAATCCCGAAACCGGACAGTTGAATTGGCAATTTCAGCAGGCGAAGAACCGTTACGTTGGCAGTCCGTTGGTTACCGAGAAGGGCATTTATGCGCCTAATGCAGATAAGACCCTCTATGCGCTCGATGCAAGTGGAGCGTTGCTTTGGACTTTCGAAACCAAGGGAGAGATCTGGGGGCGACCGATAGCCAGCGCAGATGGTTTCTCCATCTACTTGCCCTCCTTGGACCATACGGTTTATGCCATTGACGCCAATGATGGCAGTCTAATCTGGAGCACCGGAGACCTGGGAGGGGCGGTGATCGGCACACCTGCTTTGGGGGAGGATGGCACACTCTATTTGGGCACCCTCGGAAGCGAAGTGATTGCCCTCGATAGCACCGATGGGACTGTGCGATGGCGCGTTTCAACCGAGGGTTGGGTTTGGTCTGGCATAGCCCTAGCCGAGGGTCGTTTGTACTTTGGCGACTTGAACGGCAATCTATATGCCCTGCAGGCGGCTGATGGCAATCGTGTGTGGCAGATCAAATCCGAACAGTTGGATGGTCCCATCGTCGCAGCACCACTGGTCCATCAAGGTAGGCTTTACGTTGTCACCGAATCGGGTACACTTTATGCCGTTGACCTCGAAGGGCGTGTGCAGTGGTCTCAAACCCTGGGCGGTAAACTGTATACAACGCCGGCGTTGGTTGATGATGTGTTGCTGATATCGCCGATGAACTCGGAAGAAATCCTCATTGCTCTCACAATGGAAGGTGTGAGGAAATGGTCCTTCGCTCCGAAAAAGTAGTCTTGGCTCGTTTTCTTATCCTCCTCACCAGAGGATTGGTTAAAATTAAATTACGGAAGTAGGTTAAAGATTATGTGGGATACTTTGATTTTGAATCCAATGCTCAATGTATTGTTGTTGATTTACAGTTTCTTAGGGCGCAATTTTGGCGTGGCAATCATCCTCTTCACCATTTTGATCAGGTTGCTCATCTATCCTCTGACAGCCAAACAAATGAAAAGCGCCCAGGCGATGCAGGAGTTGCAAAAATCCAAGAAGTGGCAGGAGATTCAGAAAAAATACAAAGATGATCGCGAGAAGTTGGCACAGGAGCAGATGAAATTGTATAAGGAGATGGGCGTCAATCCGTTTGGCTCATGTTTGCCCACGCTCATCCAATTTCCGATCATCATTGGGCTTTATCAGGCGATCATGCGTGCGCTAGCGGTAACACCCATCCAACTGTTGGACCTCTCGCGGCATGTTTATCCATTTGTCAATGTCTCGTCCTTGATCCCATTGAACAATCGCTTTCTGTGGATGGACTTGAGTTTGCCGGAAAAGGATTTTGGGCTGGCGATTGCAGGATTTGGCATACCGATTTTAGCCATCTTGGTTGTGATTACGACCTACCTGCAATCCAAACTCATGACGCCTCCCGCCAATCCCGGCGATCAGAGCGCGCAAATGGGTCAGGCGATGAATCTCTATATGCCTATCTTTATGGGATACCTGGCATATACCTTCTCCTCCGGGCTGGCTCTCTATTTCGTTGCCAGCAATGTAGTCGGCATTGTTCAATATGCAGCGATGGGAAAGTTGAACTGGCGCAACCTCTTGCCAGCCAAGAAGAGAGAGTGAGGTTTAGAATTTGTAAAGAACGAGGCAAGTATGCTCAATAAACGCACAACAATCGAAATCATTGCTCCTACTGTGGAAGAAGCCATTCAGAAAGGTTTGGCGGAGTTGCGACTTCCTCGCGAAGCAGTGGAGGTGGAGGTCCTCGACGAAGGCAGTCGAGGACTATTCGGGCTAGGGGCACGGCAGGCGAGAATACGTCTAAGCGTTAGAGAAGCCCCGCAACCCGAGGAAGCCGTACCATCCTCCGTGCCGAGCGAGGCGGTTGCCCACCCCGAAGCGCCCCGTTTCCCCGGTGAAGAGGATTACATCCTGGACTTGGTTCGTGATACGGTCAAGGAATTGTTGACGAAGATGAAGGTTCGTGCTCAGGTGAGCGCTACCTTCGGTCAGGTAGATGATCCGAAGAGCCGTGTGCCGGTTCACGTCAACGTGCAGGGCAATGATCTCAGTTTCCTGATCGGACGCCATGCAGAGATCCTGAACGCTTTGCAGTACATCACCTTTCTCATCGTGAGCAAAGAACTTGGGCGTTCCATTCCCATCGTTGTGGATGTGGAGGGCTATCGCGTTCGCCGTGAAGGTCAACTTCGCCGCCTGGCAAATCGGATGGCTGAACAAGCCGTCAAGACCGGGCGCCGTCAGGTGTTGGAGCCAATGCCTGCCAATGAGAGGCGCATCATACACCTCGAACTGCGCGATCACCCAAAGGTCAAGACCGAGAGCATTGGCGAGGAGCCCAATCGGAAAGTAACCATCATTCCCAAGGACTGAACTTTGCGTGTTGACGACGTATGACCATGTCTGAAATCATTCAACCCCTTCCCATTGATTACCTGGTCATCGGTCATCTGACGAGAGACCTCACCCCAAATGGGGAACGCTTGGGTGGGACGGCGGCTTATGCTGCCTTGACTGCACGGGCGTTGGGGTTGCGTGTGGGGATCGTGACCTCCTGGGGGGAGGAGTTGCCCTTGGGTCCTTTAAGTCCGCTGCCCATGGTCAACCTCCCGGCCGAGGCAAGTACGACCTTTGAGAATATCTACACCCCCGATGGGCGCGTTCAGAAAATCCATTCGGTCGCCCAGAATTTAGACCTCTTCCTGATTCCTGAGCCATGGCTGAATGCTCCTATCGTGCACCTGGCTCCTATCGCGCAAGAGGTCTCACCAGGCATGATCCGTCGCTTTAAAAGTTCCTTCATCGGCTTGACGCCGCAGGGATGGTTGCGCGAATGGGATCAAAACGGTGAGATTCGCCCGGGCGAATGGCCAGAAGCCACGTATGTCCTCAGTCAGGCGACCGCGGCGGTCATCAGCGTGGATGATGTGGGTGGGGATGAGCAACGCATTGAAGAGATGGCGGCGGCTTGCCCGGTCTTGGCGGTGACGGAACATGCCCATGGAGCACGCTTATACTGGCAGGGAGACGTGCGCCATTTCCCCGCCCCTGAAGTTCCAGAGGTAGACCCGACCGGAGCGGGAGACATCTTCGCAGCGGCTTTCTTCGCGCGCCTATACTCCACTCGCGATCCCTGGGAGGCTGCCCGATTTGCCACCCGCCTTGCGGCATACTCGGTGACTCGTGTGGGGTTGGAAGGCGTGCCGACCTTTGAGGAGATTCAAGAATCGCTCGTCCAAGTGTTTTAGTGGATCACGATGGCGCGTATCTATACACTAGCGAACCAAAAAGGTGGGGTCGGAAAGACTACGACAGCCATCAATCTCGGCGCTTACCTGGCTTACTACGGTCAGCGAGTGCTTTTGGTGGATATTGACCCACAGGCAAATGCTACCTCCTGTCTTGGTGTGGATAAGAACGCGGTGCGAGGAGGCATCTATCAGGTTCTGATTCATCAGGCACCCCCTGCTGCCCACATCTTACACAACCCTCGTCTTAAACTTTCGTTATTGCCCTCCTCTCCGGCGCTGGCAGGTGCAGAGGTGGAGTTGGTCAATGAACTGGCGCGAGAAAGCCGCCTTAGACGTGCCTTAGCCCAGGTGGTTGAACGGTATGATTACATCTTGGTTGATTGTCCTCCCTCCCTTGGCTTGCTGACGTTAAACGGTTTGGTTGCGGCTCAAGATGGTGTAATCATTCCAGTGCAATGTGAATACCTCCCCTTGGAGGGATTGGGTCAATTGACCTATACCTTAGACCGCATTCGCAGTGCAATCTTTCCCGAACTGCGCGTGCGAGGGGTGGTGCTCACCATGTATGATGGGCGCACCAAACTGGCTAACGATGTGGTTGATGAAGTACGCCGCCACTTTGCCGACCAACTCTTCGAGACCATCATCCCGCGCAGTGTGCGATTGGCTGAGGCGCCTTCATATGGACAACCGATCAACATCTATGCACCGAATTCCAGCGGCGCAGAGGCTTATGCTGCCTTGGCAAGAGAGGTGCTAAAGGGTGACGGCGTGCTCATACCATCACATTAATCACGTGTTTCTCACCGTCTAGGTGCGTGGCTCTCGCAAAGGTTTGTCGAGACATACGATGAGTAGGTTTGTTGGTTGACTCAAGTGGAAGGAGATATGCCTCACAAAGCAGGACTCGGAAGAGGTTTAGATGCCCTGATCCCCGGTGGTGAGGGACCTCAACCGGTTGTCGGGGTCGTCGAGATCGAGGTAGAACGCATCGTTCCCAACCCTCGTCAGCATCGCACTCGCTTCGATGCGGATGAGTTGACCGAATTAGCCGAATCGATCCGTGAACATGGGGTTCTGCAGCCTCTGATCGTCACACGTGCCTCGGAGAAAGACCAGTATACTTTGATAGCCGGTCAACGTCGTTGGTTAGCAGCCAGCCAAGCCGGCTTGCGCACGGTGCCGGTGATCGTTCGCGAGGTCAGCGAGCAACAGATGGTTGAGATGGCTTTGGTGGAGAACATCCAACGCGCCGATCTCACACCACTGGAAGCCGCGGAAGCCTATCGTCAACTGGCGGAGGAGTTTGGGCTCTCTCACGAGGAAATCGCCAAGCGGGTTGGCAAGAGCCGAGCGAGCATCACCAACACGCTACGATTGCTCAAGCTCCCTGCTACGGTTCAACAAGCACTCACAGAGGGGCAGATCAGCGAGGGACATGCCCGGGCGCTCTTGTCATTGCCCAGCCCGCAAGCACAGGAAGCCGCTTTGCAAACTATTCTCAAGCACAATTTGAACGTTCGTCAAACTGAAGCCTTGGTGCGCAAGATGCTCGATCAACGAACGATGCCCTCTGCAAAACCTGCTTTGCCTGCCCACCTCCAATATCTAGAAGATCGCTTGCGTACTCGCCTGGGCACCAAGGTCAATCTGAACCCTCGCGGTAAGGGGGGCACCTTGGTCATCCATTTCTACTCTGACGAGGAATTGGATGCCTTGGCGCGCATCATCTTGGGGGAGGATTAATCCTTTTTGTTACATCCAGGTTCGACAGAAGGTTTTCCTCCTATGATTCTGCTCTATAACGCCCGTATTCACACGCTACACCCCACGCACACAAGTGCCTCTGCATTGGTGATTGACAATGATCGCATCTTGGCTATCGGCGACGAATCCCTAGTCAACGAAATAGATGGCAAAGGGCAACGGGTGGATTTAGGTGGTCGCACGATCATCCCAGGTTTGATGGATGCACATATCCACCTAACCGATTACGCCTTGGGATTGCAACAAGTAGATTGCGAAACGGCTACGCGTGCAGAGTGTTTGAAGCGCATTGCGGAGCGCGCCGCTCAGGTGCACCCCGGTGAATGGATTCTCGGTCATGGGTGGAACCAGAACGAGTGGCGTGAGGGGTTTGGGAGCGCAGCAGACCTAGACCGAGTCGCGCCGAACCATCCGATCTATCTCACTGCCAAATCCGGGCATGCAGCCTGGGTGAACACTCTGGCATTGCAGATTGCAGGGGTTACCTCTGCTACAACCGATCCACCCGGTGGGCGCATTCAACGCGATGAACAAGGTAACCCTACCGGTATCTTGTTCGAATCCGCTATGCAGTGTGTGGCGGAGGTCATTCCCCCTCATACACCACATCAGATTGCCCAGGCGATTCGCAAGGCGCAGAGCACATTGTGGCAATTTGGGGTGACGGGTGTTCACGACTTCGACGCGATGGCGGGCTTTGCGGCTTTGCAACTGTTGCACGCCGATGGAGAACTCGGCATTCGGGTGGTCAAGGGCATTCCGTTGGAAGCCCTAAACCATGCCATCGAATTAGGTTTGCGCAGTGGATTCGGCGATGAGTACCTGCGCATCGGTGCCGTCAAGATGTTTGCAGATGGCGCCCTGGGACCGCGCACCGCAGCCATGTTTCAACCTTACCTAGAGGAACCCGATAACCTGGGCATGTTGCTGATGAGCGCTGATGAAATCTTTGAGTATGGGCGTCTCGCAGTGATGAACGGTCTTTCATTGGCGGTTCATGCCATCGGTGACCGCGCCGTTCACGAGGTGCTCAATGCCTTTTCTCGGCTGCGTTCTTTTGAAGCCTCTTTGGATGCGCAAATCTTCCCTCAGTGGCGGAGTCCTTCTCTACCAATGAATCGAGGAGCGAGGAGCCTTCGTCATCGCATCGAACATGTTCAACTGGTTCGTCCAGAGGACTGCCCGCGCATGGCTGCGTTGGATTTGATCGCCTCTATGCAACCCATTCATGCTACCTCAGATTATCGGATGGCGGATCGTCATTGGGGCGAACGATCGCAGTATGCATATGCCTGGCGTTTACTGTTGAATCACGGAATTCGGCTTGCTTTTGGCTCTGATGCGCCGGTTGAGTCACCGAATCCCTTTTGGGGGTTACACGCGGCGGTCACCCGTCGTAGACGGGATGGTTCTCCGGGTCCACAGGGATGGTATCCTGAGCACCGGTTGAATCTCGGAGAGGCACTGCAAGGGTTCACCACCGGCGTTGCCTATGCGGCTGGCATGGAAGATCGTCTCGGCATGCTCATGCCCGGCTATCTGGCGGATTTGCTCGTATTAGACATAGACCCATTTGATTGCTCGGCGGAGCAGTTGGCGCAATTACGTCCTTCGGCGACGATGGTTGGGGGTAGGTGGGTTTATGTCGCTTCGGGGTCGTGGCTCAACGAGGTCGTTTCAGCCGCCGAACATCCCCCTGGCGTATCGTGAGACCGATGGCATCCAAATGCTCCAGTAGCGCCAAAGCATAGCGGCGACTGGTGTTGAAGTGGTCACGCACTTGGGCTGCGGTGATGGTTCCCTCTTGTTCTAATAGTCGTTGGACTTGCCGAACCATTTCATCGTAATCCTCGCGGCGGAAGACCACCTCGCTCGAGACCGGAATCAGTTTGCCCAACTCAACCAGCGCGTTATAGACGTCCTCCCCTACCTCGGCTTGAGCCTCTCTGATGCTCGGAGGGGCATAGGGAGATTCGGCAAAGCGGGCGAGCAGTGTTTGAACTGCGCGTTCTTGTTGGGGATTGAAGTGAATCTGATGTTCAGGGATTTGCACCCAAGGACCATCTTCCTTCAATGCACCTCCTCGAACGAGTTTGCTGAGGAGCGCATTGAATAATCGGGGGGACATCTTCAAGCGGTTCTTGAGTTCCTCGCGTAACATGCCACGGCGTAGCGGATAAAGCCGATGGTATGCTTCGACTTCCTGGATCATGCGTGCAGATGTGCTCTCCCAATAGGATTTGCTGCTGACGAGAACATCATGGTGGGGGGAGAGTTCGCTACCTTTCTCCTCTAGAACGATCAATTGCCTGTCGGCGAGCAACTCTTGCAGGGCGGCTTGGAGGCTCTCGTTGCTCAAGCCCGAACGAGGACTCAGTTCCCGCAAAGTGGTAGCACCTACGGTGAGCAAGGATTGCAGGAGCACTTCACTCGGCGTGCCGCGTGCCAAGATTTCAAGCCGTTCGATGAGACCTGGGGCAAAGCGCTTATGGCGCACTTTCGGATGTGGATCGATGACGATGCCACCTCCCAGCGTCTCCCCCGGCGAAGGGCGACGTAGGATGTAGTGATCGCCGCGCATGGCAACCACCGGGCGTTGTAGTTCCAATTGTAGGTAACCGCTTTCGCCTGGATTGAGCGATTCGCTGCCCAACAACCTGGCCCGAGCGATCACATCTGCAGTGCCGAGGAATAACTTCACCTCGGTGTTGTGTTGCAATGGTTGGCTTACATCGGGCAGCAGACGGAAGCGAACGTCCAAGCGGGTGGTTGGTTGGTAATCCCCCGGGTGAACCAATACATCACCGCGCTGGATTTGATCCACGTTGATGCCGGAGATGTTCACTGCCGTGCGACTGGCAGGCACTGCGATGGTCTCCTTGCGCTTGTGGGTCTGCAGACCTCGGATTCGACCGCGCAAACCGGTGGGCAAGATTTCGATGTCCTCGCCGACCTTCAATTGACCATCCATCAACGTGCCGGTGACAACGGTGCCAAAGCCGGCAATCGTAAACACTCGATCGATGGGCAGGCGAGGACGTCCTAGGTCTGGTCGGGTTGGTCGTTCTGCTAGAGATTCTCCGATCACCTGCTTCAATGCTTCTAGTCCGAGGCGTTGGCGCGCCGAAACACGCACGATCGGTGCGTCTTCAAGCACCGTTCCCTTCAGAATGCCCCGAATATCTTCCTCGACCATCTCCAGCCAAGCGGGATCGTCCACTAGGTCAATCTTGGTGAGGGCTACCACGCCACCGCAGACCTGAAGGAGGTCCAAGATGGCTAGGTGTTCACGAGTTTGCGGCATCACCCCCTCATCGGCTGCAACGACGAAGAGCGCCGCATCAATGCCACCAACGCCTGCCAGCATGTTTTCGATGAAGTCGCGGTGACCAGGAACATCCACGATGCCAATCTCTTCACCGTTGGGAAGCGTCATCCAGGCAAAGCCCAGGTCAATGGTCATCTCGCGCTCGCGCTCCTCTTTCAGACGATCGGGGTGGATACCTGTCAGGGCTTCGATCAATGTGGACTTGCCGTGATCCACGTGTCCAGCCGTTCCGATGACGCGCATGGCTATACCTCAAGGTTAGCGCAGATGGCTAAAGGCACGTTCGTATGCTTCAGCCCAATCGTGCACCAAGGCAAGTAGGCTTTGCAATTGCTTTTCGCTGTGTTCGTTCATTATGTAGAGCACATCCTGGAGTTCCTGAAGACTGTCTTCGAGATGGGTAACGCGCTCGGTTAACTTCTCCATCTGGCGCTTGAATTCATTCCGTTGCTCTTCCTGGACTAATGTATAGTTTGCCCAACGTTTTTGGTCATCGGCTTTGAAGGTGGTCCATTCTTGGCGGAAGCGGTCTTCGGTCAGTCGTTGCATCTCGGTGATTTCATTCATTCGCCGTTCGACCCTCTCCGACAATTCCTCCAGCGCTTCTTGAGCGCGTTTCACCGCCAGATATGTTGTTTCCAGTGATTGCAGTTGGGATTCCAGGGCTGTTGATTGTTTTTCGATGGTTTCAAAGCGAGTCTGCCATTCTTTCCATGTACGATCCCGTTCGACTTGGATGAGGGCTTGTTTATCCAAAAAGGCTATCTGTTCTTCACGTCGTTCGGCTTCCGAAGCTACCAGTTCGTTGATGCGGTTTTCATATTTACGTAGATTGGTAGATAATAATTCCATTCGCCCGCGTTGTTCATCCACTAATTTACGCAAGGTAGCGACTTCACCCTGTAGGTCAACCAGGCGTTTCGAATCCTGGCGGCGACCATCCTCGATCAGGCGGTACGTGCGGTTGAATTCCTCCTCAGCGCGGCGCATATCCTGGATTTTCGTGCGTAATTCGTCAATAGCGCGTGAGAGGCGTTGATCCTCTTCAACTCGTGCACCTAGTGCTCGCTTCAATCCCTCAATTGCTTCGAGTTCCTTGCGTATCTCTGCCAGATTGGTGTCAATTGCCCTCATCTCCACACGTCGCACTTTCTCGGATTCCTCTTCGCGTTTTTTCCCCTGTTTATCCATCTCCTCGAGTTTCTGATTGAACTCAGTGCGTTGTTGCAGCAGGGCTTCATCGAATTGATTCATGCGAACGACCAGGGCGGAGAGGCGAGTGACCTCACTGCTTAGTTCGCGCAGTTGCTTGTGAACGGCTTCCAAATTCCCCTCTAAAGCGAGAAGGCGGTCTTGTTGTCTGGCAATGAGGTCTTTATCCTTCCGCCGTTCTTCGTCGAGCCATTCGAGTTGTTTGAGGATTTGTTCTTGTTCCATAAACTCGCTCCACTAGTTTGAACCAATAACACCATAAGGCGAACACCGTCTATGCTTTCCTTGTTGCCGAGTGTTGGCTATCAATTATAGCATGAAGCCCAAGAGGGGATGGCTGAGGCACTTGGTGGTTAAAGCCGCTGAGCCAGGTTGGCAAAAAAGGGTAAAAACCACTGAGGGAACAGCCCGATGAGCAATAAGGCAATCAGACCGAGCAGGAGGAAGAACCGTTGAGGGATGTTCTCTTCCAAATGCCAGTTTGTTTCCGATGAACCTCCGACCAGTGCAGCCAAAGAGCGTACGCCTGCAAGCATCAAGCCGGCACACCCTAATAGTGTCCAATATGTCGCCTGGGGAGAAAGTTCTGCCAAGTTTTCCCAAAGTGCCAGGCGCACCGGAAAACTAGGGAACAAGGGCAGTCCGGCTGAAGAGAGATTCCCTAAAACCACCCCGGCAGTTGCCAATGGGTAACTCCTCCCTAGCCCTTCGACTTGGTTCAAGCGCAGTCCAGGGGATTTCGCGTGAAGGGTGGAAAGACCCAGAGCCCACACTCCAAACCCCAATCCACGCGGTAGAACCGCAGCGAAGAAGATCAGCAGCCCTACCTCGGTGTCTGTTTGGTTCACCATTCCGGCTGCGATCAGGGTGAAGCCGATCTCGATGAGCAGTGCATATCCTAACATGCGGGCTAGATGTCTTTCGAAAGCAACCAAAGCACCTGCGATCACCACCATGAGCACCCCAACCAGGCGGAGCACCGTCAATATCTCTGCCACCCGCAGCCAAGCAAAGCGCTGCAGGAATTCCAACAAGAGGAAGGATATCGCGCCGGGCAATAAAATGAGGACAAAGGTCGCGACGTAAGGGTGACAATCTTTAGTTAACATCGGAATCCAGGTATGGAAGGGAAAGACCCCGAAGAGCAATGCCAAACCCAATCCAATCACAATGGAGGCGCGTAGCGCCAAGGTCGAGTCGGCGGGTTCTGCCTCGATGCCAGCCAACATCCATCCGGAGAATAGAATGAATGGCATGCCCAGGGTCTGGAAAGTCAGGTAGCGCAATATGCCAGAGGGTCTTTGCGTTGAAGGTGGAACGAGCATGGGAATGCTGAGCAGGACAGCCAACTCAATCAGTAGTGCAGCATACAGGAATGGTTCCACAGCGATTGCAGCCGTTAGTAACGCAACCATACCCAGTCCGAGGGGCACAAACAACCGACCTGCACGTGCAACCGTGCTTGCCCCAAACCAAAATGCTACCCCGAGGTAGAGCACAACCAACATGGGACGTTCTTCTGCGGTCAAGATGAAGCGCCGACCGAGAACGGACAGCGAATTTGCCATGCGAATCACCCATGGACCGAGGAAGAGTTGTTCCTTATCGGGCATCCACCAGGCTAGCGCAGCCAGGATCGCACAGACGGACGTGCCAAGGAGGGCAACGAACCGTTCCCAACGTTGCAAGAGCAAAAGAGCAATTGCCATGAATGCAGGCAAGATGATCCACACCAGGGGGGTGCTCATTCTGCCTCTGGTTCTCCCGTCGAAGGTAATAGGAATGCCCCGACCAAGGCTAACCCTAAGTTGGTGACCGCCAATAATCCCGCAACAAGCGTTGAGGTTTCTAAGGCGGCATAGATGATTTCAAACCCCGCTAACACCGTGAGCAATCCCAAGAAGATGCGCAAAGGTTGCACCCCCAATCCTAACTGAAGCAAGCCCAACCCGATGAGAACCAACCCCCCACTTGCTTGTTGCACGGATACCTCGTTCACCCATGTAACCATCTTAGGAGTGGCTGAGATGGCTACCAATCCAACCATCCCACCGACCAGCAATCGAAGAAGGAGTTCGGAAAGGTGAAAGCGATCTTCAGGAGACCTTGCTTGTGGCATTCCCATTGCGGCTACACCAAGCACTGCCCCCGCCATCCAACCGGCGACTAACTTGACAACCGAAAGTTCGATCGGCCAAGAGCCCAACACCAAGATGAACGCGCCGATGTATTGAATAGCCAGAGCAGCAATGCTCAATCGCCAATCCCAACTGATCAGCAGCAGCAATCCAGTCATGGAGACCAGCCCCACTGCCGTGGAGGATAAGATGTCTAGATTCAACTACATTCCTCCTGCTGAGGCGCTTGCCAACCACGAGACCAATAAAACAAGCAGTAACAATGCCCATAACACCCCTCCCTCGCCCTCCAGCACCGTGGTAACGAAGTTCATCAACCGTTCCATCAGGCGATAGATCACCCAACCCCAGCGGTATTGCCAGTGTGTATAGGATAGCCCTTTCAAGAAGCGGAGTTCCAGCCTAGGCAGCCTGGATGTGTACTGAAGCACGACAATCACGAGGATGGATAGCCCGATAGAAAGGGCACCCGTCCACCACATTGATCTCAAAAGGAGGCTTCGTTGGGGTTGAGACCACCAGCCCCATGCAAAGTGAGCAAGGGGCATGGATGCCAATCCGAGGGGGTAAATCAGCCACACCCAACGTTCGATGCCGGTCAGTGACCTCCCAGGGCGGAAGGCATGGCGTAGGTAACCTAAGATGAACAACACCTGAGCCATCAAGTAAAGCAAGAGGGACGGTTGGAAGGGCATTGCATACATCAGGGCTGCTTCCCAATTTGGCGAATAGGGCAAGGTCGAGATGCCGAGAAGACCGAAGATGGAGAGCCAATTCAATCTACGATCGCGTACCGAATTCAAGAGCAGCAGACCGCCCGACAGCAGAATGGCGATTCCCCAAGAGAGACTGGCAGAGGGCTGTCCGCGTAACGCGCTGCCCAAGGCGAAGGATGCCATTCCCAGAATCCAATATGGGCGCCCTTCGAGTTCGTTGGCGGATAGAAGCCAGGCAGCGGCGGTGTATGTGGCTGCCAAGCCGGACAGAATGAGCAACAGTGGCGCGAAGGTGATCGCTTCCTCGGTGGTTGCTGTACGTGTCACCAGGCATAGGCTTGCCGCAGCCGGTGCCATCCGCAGGATCGTCCCATAGCCACGGCGCAACGGCAATTCCTTTGGAAAAGGTAGGTGAAGCGGCAAGATGCCCAAGCGCAACCCAACGGCGAGGATGAGCAGTAGCGCGGCTTGTGACGATAAGGCAATCACGGTTAGGGTGCTCTGCGGAGAGTGCGTTGTGACCACCGCGGCGACCAATAACCCACTTCCCACCACTCGGGTAGCAAAGGCGATGACCAAGCGCACGCGCTGTTCGCTCGAATGGATTTGGGCGAACAAAAAAATCAACTCCATCAAATCTATTGCCGTCCAGCCTAGCAAGATGGTGAACAGATTCCCTGCCAGGATGGCAAAAACCCCAAATGCAATCAAGATCAGGCTCCCTGCCCAGGCGAACCAATCCGCTTCAGGGGCGCGCAATACATCGGTTAGGATAGCAGCAAACATGAGCACAACCAGCCCCACCGCGTAAGAGAAGGATACACGGTCTAAGAGCAAAACCAATCCACTGGGGAATAGGCTATCGGTGGAGTAGGGGAGCAATGGAATGGTTTGAGGAAGTGCTGCACCACTGAGCAAAACCATGGGCAAAGCGAGAATAGTTGCCGCGGCGGCGATCAGCCAGTGGTAGGAGAACCCTGGTCTGAGCAGGCGAATGAGGCTCATCACCAAGGCGGCTAAGAAGAGTACCAGTATTGGAATAAGGATGGACATTATTGCAGTTGGTGCGAACTAGCGTATCAGTTCAGATCACAGGTGCATGGGCTTGGCGATGGAGGAACTTGCCGGTGCCTTTCTGTCCCAACCATCGGTCGCCATCCACGATCAAGCGCCCACGCGAGAACACCTTCTCCGGAAAGCCAACCAATTCCCAGTTTTCGTAGAGGTTGTAATCGGTGCGTTGGTGGCTGTATGCAATTCCATACGTCAATCGGCGTTCGGGATTCCATACCACAATATCTGCATCTGAGCCGGGGAGAAGCGTCCCTTTTTGTGGGTAGAGACCGAATATCTTAGCTGGGTTGGTGCTGGTCAATGCCACAAATTGGTTGGGGGTCAGTCGTCCGGCGCGAACGCCATAAGTCCAAAGGATGGGCAGGCGGTCGCCGATGCCGGGCACTCCATTGGGGATTTTGGTGAAATCCTCAGCCCCTAATTCTTTGCCGGGGATGGCAATCGGTTCGCCCTCGTAGAGGATCGGTTTGGTGCCATCGAAGAAGAATGGGCAGTGATCGGTGGCGATGGTTTGGATGGTGCCCTCTGCGAGACCTTGCCAAAGGCGTCGTTGGTCCTGCGGGGTGCGCAGAGGAGGGGAGCATGTATACTTCGCACCATCTGGCCGGCTGAGGGCATCCGCCGTGAAGAACAAATATTGGGGGCAGGTCTCTCCCATCATCTGCACACCGTGTTCTCGGGCATAGCGAAGCATATCCACCTCACCGGCAGTGTTCATGTGCACGAGGTAAAGTGGGGCGTTGGCTTGGGCTGCCAAGGCGGCACCCCGTAATGCTGCCTCTACGGCGCCCCAGGCCGGGCGGGTGTGTGCGTGCCACTCAGGCGTTGTGTGACCGGCTGCCAAGGCTTCCCTCACCAGGATTTCGATGACATCGCCATTCTCAGCGTGCAACATGGTCAGCAATCCATGCGCCGCGGCGATCCGCATCACCTGGAAGATTTCTCCATCTTGGAGGCGCAAGCGTTCGTTATAAGCCGTGAATACCTTCAAACTGGTGATGCCCATTTTGGGCAACTCGGGGATTTCTTCGGCGATTTTTTCGTTCCACCGAGAAATGTTCATGTGGAAGCCATAGTCAATGACCGCTTTGCCCTCTGCCTTCTTGTGCCAGGCTTCGATACATTGTTGCAAGGTAGGGTGATCTTGGGCAACGAAGTCAATGACCGTGGTCGTCCCGCCAAAGGCGGCTGCCTTGTGTCCGCTGTAGTAGTCATCCGAAGATACCGTATTGAACATGGGGAGGTCGAGATGCACATGCGGGTCTACTCCGCCGGGCATGACCAACATGCCCTCGAGGTCGATCACCTGGGCATTGGGATGTTCTAAATCTCTTCCGATGGCATGGATTTTCTCGCCAACGATGAGAAGATCAGCGGTGAACGTCTCTGTGGCGGTAATTAGTGTCCCTGATTTCAACAGATAGGTTGGGGTGCTCATCGTTTACCTTCTCAATCCTAACAGTAAGGATAGCAGTGCCTCATCAAGGATGCCCTCGGGTAGAGGGTCAGTCTGATAAGCCTGACTCTGCACTCCTCGTTCGCGTAGCGAGTGCCACAACCTCTGTCGTTCCTCTGAGTGCACAACCAGGTCGTCTATTGTCGTCGCCGAGGCAAGGTATTCGCCGGTTGTGTAGAAGAAGGTGATGCGCTTCCATCGGTTGGCTTTGATGGGGTGAGGTAGTTGTTGCAGAGGACCGAGTTGAATCTTGAAGTACTCCTCTCTGGCGCGAGGGTGGCTCAATTCGCTGTGTAACAGTTCAGCGCGCGTGGTCAATTCGTGTCCGCGTACAGGCGCAATCCACTCGATTTGCCACTTCTTCTCTCCAAAAGCGGCGGTCTGGTAAAACGCCAGATAGTCCACGGCAACCACTTTGGGAGCAGTGCGCAAGGGGATGCGATACCATCCCAACAGCCGCGCGATCTCTAAGTCGCGCGGCTGGTTGATGACGGCTACCAGAATCAACGAGGTGGGAGTGAGTACTGAATTCATCAGGGGAGTGGGCTAGAGCAATCCGGTCAAATGGTTGAACTCCTCAATCAGTGCATCAATCTCTGCCACCTGCTTCTGAATGGAGGTCCAGTAGTTGGGGTCATACCATTGAGCCAAAATCTCTTCGTAGGTTTTGCCTTGTTGCTCGACCCAGGTGAAATATTTGAGGTTGTGAATACGTCTGCGGTCCACATAAGTGAGTTCGAGCATGTGGTCGGTCGTCACACCCTGTACATATTGGGCGAAGTGGGCAGCCGCATCTACCTCTGAGTATTCGCCATACTCTTCGTGCATCTCGCGCAAGCGACTGCCGTAGAGTTCCATGGAATCGGTTAGGACGGTGAGCACGACATCGTTCTCGCCCAGTTCGTAATACTTTGCAAACTTGATGGATGAAAGCAGGTTGGAGATGCCTGAAAAGCCAAGCAGGTCGAGTTGGTTGACGAATTCTTCGGGTACGCCTTTCTTGACCAGGTATGCCCGCCCGGCTTTCTCATTGAACAGTCGCGCCAGATTGACCACGGCGGCATCGTCTATGGCTATGACCATGTCGGTATTTTTGACATTGTGAATCCAGGGCACATGTTTATCGCCAATGCCTTCGATGCGATGTGCGCCAAAGCCATTTTCTAGCAAGGTGGGGCATTGGAGCGCTTCGCTGGCAGCGATCTTGCTGCTCGGGAAGACCTGTTTCATATAATCACCACAGGCGATGGTGCCCGCTGAGCCGGTGGAGATGACCACACCGCGGTAAGCATCGTTAGAACGAAGTACTTGTTGGAGCACTTCTTCCATGGCGTGCCCGGTGATCTCGTAGTGCCAAAGGTAATTGCCAAACTCATCGAATTGGTTGAAGATCATCAGGTCCTGCCCGGAGCGGCGCAGTTCCCAGCACTTATCGAAGATCTCTTTGACGTTCGATTCGCTGCCGGGGGTGGCGATGACCTCCCCGGCGATCTTAGAGAGCCACTCGAAACGTTCACGGCTCATGCCCTCGGGCAGGATGGCGATCGATTCGCAGGCTAGCAAAGCCGAATCGTAGGCTCCACCTCGGCAGTAATTCCCTGTGGAAGGCCAGACCGCCTTTTGTGTGGTGGGGTCAAACTGACCGGTCACCAAGCGCGGTACCAGGCACCCGAAAGCGGCGCCCACTTTGTGCGCTCCGGTGGGAAACCACTTGCCGACCAGTGCAAGGATACGCGCGGGAACGCCCGTCAAGCTCGAGGGAAATTCGATGAAGTTGACGCCATCAAACCCTCCACCATGCGACACGGGTTCGTTCTTCCAAGTGATGCGGAAGAGGTTGCGTGGGTGAAGGTCCCATAACCCAATGGTTTTCAGTTCCTCTTTGATTCGGTCTGGTATCAGATCAGGGTTCTTCATTTGAGCAAAAGTGGGGATGATGATGTTGCGTTCGCGAACCCTTTGAACGGCACGTTCGCGTCGTTTTGGATCAATCGTCAAATCAATCATGCTCAATCACCTTCCTTTCTTTATATAAGGGATGTTTGCTTCATAAGATCGTTCACGCCATATCCATGAGCCAACGATAAGGGTAGTTTCGATCAACGTGTTTCTGGGGACTCGCTTTCGATCGGAGGTTCCCTCAGAATGTAAAGAGGTCTTCCTTTGGCTTCATCATACAGCCTGCCGATGTACTCTCCGAGGATGCCTAACGAAATCAACTGAACACCTCCCAGGAAGAGTACTGCGATCAGGGTAGTTGCCTGTCCGAAGAACGCCTTTGAACCAGCTAGGCGGAGGGCAATGACCACCGGGATTGCCAGGATGCTGATGCCAGCCGAGAAGAAGCCTAGGTAGGTCGCCAATTGTAAGGGAAAGTAAGAGAAACTGGTGACAGCATCCATGGCAAACTTGAGCATCTTCTTGAAGGGGTACTTGGTTTCACCGGCGAAGCGAGCGGCACGGCGATACGGGACGCCGATTTGGCGAAAGCCCACCCAGGCAGACATGCCGCGCAAGAAACGATGGCGTTCGCGCATATGTTTCAACACCTCCACCACTTTGCGATCGAGCAGGCGGAAGTCGCCAGTATCCAGCGGGATGCGCACGTCCGTAATTCGATAGATCAGCCGATAGAACAGAGAAGCCGTCCACAGTTTGAACCAATGTTCGCCTTCTCGTTCCTCACGCACCGCGTAGACGACCTCGTACCCCTCGCGCCACTTGGCGACGAGTTGGGGAATGATTTCGGGTGGGTCCTGCAAATCGGCGTCAATGATCACCACGGCTTGCCCCTGGCTGTGGTCGAGGCCGGCGGTGACCGCAATCTGGTGCCCGAAGTTGCGGGCGAAGATGAGGGCACGAACGCGTCGATCTTGGCGAGCCAATTGGCAGATCAAATCCGTGGAGCCATCGGTTGAACCATCATCTATCAAGATCAATTCCCAAGGTTCACCCAATTCGTCCATCACCTGGCAAACCCGCCGATACAGTTCGGGGATGGACTCGGATTCGTTGTAGATTGGCGCAATGATCGAATAAGCGATTTCCATGGAATGGCGACCGTTTATATAAAGGTCTCTTTATGATGCAAATTATAGCATTGCACCTCAGGTGCTGATGGCTCGGCGTACGGCTTCGAGGGTTGGTTCGATGATAGGCGCTTGTCCCACCGCTTGCATTGCCGCTTTGATGTCCTTCAGACCGTTGCCGGTATTGAGCACCAGGACTGGGTCCTCTGGGGTGATCATTCCCCGTTGGATTGCCTTGACCAACCCAGCATACGAGGTGGCTCCTGCGGGCTCGGCGAAGATGCCCACCTGCCCGAGTTCAGCCATGGCAGCGAGTATCTCGGCATCCGAGACGGTGAGATAGGCACCGTTGGTCTGCATTGCGGCGCGCACCGCCCGAACGCCATCTCTGGGCAGGTCAACCGATATGCTGTCTGCGATGGTATTAGCGGAGACGGGCGTGATGGTCTCGGTTTGGGCAAAGTATGCGTTGGCAATGGCTGCTGAGCCCTCGGCTTGAATGCCGAAGATGCGTGGCATCTGTTCCAGCCAACCCAAGGCTTGCAGGTCTTTGAATCCCTTGTGCAGTCCGGAGATGATGTTGCCATCTCCAACGGAGACAAAGACCGCCAGAGGGCGTTCGAGCGTTTGGGTGATCAGCAGTTGCTCCCAGATTTCCAAGGCAGCCGTCTTCTTCCCCTCGACCGTGAAGGGATTATAGCCGGTGTTGCGACAATACCAACCAAATTCCTCAGATGCCTGAATGGATAAGTCGAAGGCTTGATCGTAATTCCCATCTACCAACAGCACCTGAGCCCCATAGATGAGCAGTTGGGCGACCTTGGCGGGCGGCGCGCTGCGCGGCGCGAACACAATGGCTTTCTGCCCAATGGCAGCAGCCATGCCTGCCAAGGCGGCTCCGGCATTGCCGGTGGAGGCGGTTACGACCACCGGGGCTTTGATCTCCTGGGCACGTGCGACGACCACTGCACTGGCTCGATCTTTGAAGGAAGCCGTTGGATTGCGGCTTTCATCTTTGATCCACAAGGTATGGAGACCCAAGCGGGAGCGCAACCGTGGCGGTGAGAACAGACGCGTCCAGCCGGCAGCGCGTAGTGGGGTCATGTATCCCTCCGGATCGCTGACAGGCAAGAGGGGGAGATAACGCCAAAGCGAGCGTTCTTGTGAAGCATGGAGAGTTTCTGGCGAAATGCTCTTCTGTATGGCTGCATAATCCAGGATGACATCTAGATTGCCGCCATCTTTCGGACAGGTGTAAGTGACCTCGTGGGGCGCATATTCATGGTTGCAGAGGGAACAACGATACCCTACGAAGTGAGAAGGAGCAGAAGAGGATGTTTGGGACATGGTCTATCTACCTCGAATGGAAGATCTCAGATGCCTCGTTCTCCCCTCACATAAGGGGTTCCCAAGGCTGCAGGGGCTCCTAGGCGTTTGCGCATGGCTTCTCGGGAGCCGACGACAAGCACAGCAATGGTGAAGAGATAAGGTAACATGTTGGTGAAGTAGTTGAGCAACGGATCGCGCAAGATGAGATGAAAGTCTCCGGGCAGGGGCGGTGCGCCTTGCAGATCGAGCGGCAGGCGGCGGATGGCGCCAAATAGGTACGAACCAAAGGCAGCGCGGATGGGATTCCAACCGGCGAAGATCACCAAACCGACAGCAATCCAACCCTGACCGGCAGTCAAACCATCAATCCAAAGCGGTGTGATGGCGAGGCTCAGGCTGGCGCCAGCCATCCCCGCCAGCAACCCGCCGACGAAGACGTAAACATAACGCAGACGAAAGACATTGATGCCCATGGCATCGGCGGCGGCTGGGTACTCTCCCACTGCTCGTAGGTTTAGACCGGCGCGTGTGCGATGAATGAGGAACCAGGCAAGCGGCACCAACAGAAAGCCGAGATAGACGACGATGTTGTGACGGAAGAAAATCGGTCCGAGCACGGGTATCTCGGAGAGGATGGGAATGTCGAAGGCAGGGAGGCGTGGGGCATCGCGCACGTCAATTAAAGGCCAGCCGATGACGGAACTCAAACCACTGCCCACAAAGGTCAGTGCCAGTCCGCTCACCACCTGATCACCACGCAAGGTGATTGTCACCAGCCCGTGCAGCAGGCTCATTACACCGCCGATGAACATGCCGGCTAGCAGTCCCAACCAAGGATCGCCCGTGGTGTATGACACGCGATAGGCGGTCACTGCGCCCATCAGCATCATGCCCTCGACGCCGAGGTTGAGCACCCCAGCACGTTCGGCGAAGATTTCCCCAATGGTGGCGAAGAGCACCGGAGTGCCGGAGGCGACCCCGGCTGCCAAAATGGTGATGGTGAAGAAGAGATAGTCGTTCATGGCTTGCCGTTGTCTTTGGTTGTTGTGATGGAGGGGAGCCTCTCCAAACGCAGGCGATAGCGCAGGAGCAATTCGCCACCAATGACGACGAACAGGATTACACCGTTCAACATCTGCACGATGCCAAAGGGTTGAATCTCGTCGCCACCCACCAACAACCCACCAAAGAGATACGAGACGAGGATGACTCCCCAGGGGTTCAGTTTCGCCAGCCAGGCGACGATGATAGCGGTGAAGCCGTAGCCCGGTGAGATGTGTCGTTGAAAGATGTGGACGACCCCGGCGACCTCGCTCATCCCGGCTAACCCTGCCAATCCACCACTGATCATCATCACCAGCAAGATGTTGCGCTTGATGTTCATCCCGTCGTAGCGCGCCGCGTTGGGATTGTCACCGATGACGCGAATCTCGTACCCCCACTTGCTGTACTTCAGTAGATACCACAGGATCACGGCTGCCAAGAGCCCGAAGAGGATGCCCATATGCACAGTTAGTCCGCTGAAGATGGGCACCGCCTCTCGGAAGTCCAGCAACCTGGGCAACCAGGCATTCCTAGGAAACTTGGGGGTTACGCCGAAGCCCCGCAGGGACCAAGGTCCATAGATGAAGTAGTGGTTCCAGTAGGCTGCTACGTAATTCATCATCAAGGTGGTGATGATTTCGTTGACTCCCAACCAGGCTTTGAGTATGGCTGGAAAGGCAGCATAGAGAGCACCACCGAGGAACCCTGCTAACATCATGGCAGGGATCATCACCCAAGATGGAGTACTTGGATCGAGCACATGCAGTGCCACACCCGAGGCAGCCCACGCACCGATCAAGAGTTGTCCTTCGGCGCCGATGTTCCACAAGCGCATGCGGAATGCCAAAGCCAATCCAAGCCCCGCCAGGATCAATGGGGTGGCTTTCACGGTTGTATCGGAAAGAGGGTAGAGTTCTCCTTGAAACCATCGGGAGGGCGAGCCGAAAGCGGCTCGGAAGATGCGCGAATAGGCAATGATGGGGTCCACGTTGATCAGTTTCAAAAGGATGCCACCTGCCAGCAGTGCCAACGCGATCAGGATGATCGGCGAGACCACCCGCAGCCAACCCGGTTGCTCGGGGCTGGTTTCGACCTTCAAACGGAATGGCAAGCGCGGCATCATGATTGACCTACGTTTAGTGTGCGATTCTACCCGAATCGGTCCTGAATCGGTCATGGCGTTCCTTTCTCTGTCTCAATACGGCTGCCTGCCATCATCAGACCAATGTGTTCGATATCTGCCTCTTCTGCCTTGACGATGCCCATGATCTGCCCCTCGTAGATGACCGCAATGCGATCGGCTAGCGCAAGAATCTCCTCCAAATCCTCCGAGATGAGCAGGATGGCAGTGCCTTGATCGCGAGCCGCCAGAAGCACTCGGTGGATTGCCTCGGTTGCGCCAACATCAAGCCCACGGGTAGGGTGCATGGCGATGATCACTCGTGGTTGGGAAGAGGTCTCTCTGGCGAGGATCATCTTTTGCAAGTTTCCTCCAGAGAGCAACCGCGAAGGTGCATGGATCGAGGGCGTTTGGATGTCAAACCGCTTGACCAGTTCGGTGGCGTGACGAAACATGTGTAGACGATCGATGCGCCAACGGTTGCCGATGGGGGGAGTGCGGTAACTTCTCAAGGCTAGGTTCTCTGCAATGCTCAGGTTAGGCGCACTGCCCATGCCCACACGATCTTCTGGGATGAAAGAAACACCCTGCTCGAGGATTTCAGCGGGAGGTGAGTTGGTGATCTCCCTACCATGTACTCTGACGTGACCGGAAGAGGCTGGACGCAATCCGCAGATTACCTCGGCGAGTTCGCGTTGACCGTTGCCGGCTACGCCCGCCAAGCCGAGGATTTCGCCGGAGTGCACGGCTAGCGAGATGCCACGCAAGGCGGGCAGTCCCTTATCATCGAATGCTTCCAAATCGTTTATCTCCAGGATGACCTCCCCCGTTTGGCATGGCTTTTTCTCGATGCGAAACAGGACTTCCCGTCCGACCATCAGGCGGGCAAGTTCGTTCTTGGAGGTTTCTCCAGCCGGGATGCCGCTGGCTTCTACCCTTCCCCGGCGCAGGACGGTGATTCGGTCGGCGATTTCGAGCACTTCGTCTAGTTTGTGACTGATGAAGAGGATGGTATGCCCGCTGTGTGCCATACCCCGCAGTGTATTGAAGAGGTCTTCCACTTCCATCGGGGTGAGCACTGCGGTAGGCTCATCCATAATCAAGATGTTCGCTCCCCGATAAAGCATCTTTAGAATCTCCACCCGTTGTTGCTCTCCCACCGAGAGTTGCCAAATCTTGGTGTTGGCATCTACGCGCAAGTTGTAGCGTTGGCTCAATTCAGCAACGACGGCTTCGATCTTCCTTGGTTGAAGGATGAAGCGGGGTTTATCGAGCCCGAGGAAGATGTTTTCGGCAACGGTGTGCGAAGGCACCAGCATGAAGTGTTGGTGAATCATCCCGATGCCGCAACGTAGAGCATCTCTGGGGGAGCCAAAGTGAACTTGCTTCCCGCGTACCCAAATCTCCCCCTCGTCAAGCTTGTAGAGACCAGAGAGGATGTTCATCAAGGTACTCTTCCCTGCACCGTTTTCGCCGAGAAGCGCATGAATCTCCCCTTCCCTGACGGTCAAATCAACGTGGTCGTTTGCCAAGACGCCTGGGAAGCGTTTGACGATTCCACGCATCTCTACTGCATTGGTTTCAGATGTCACCCGTTTGTATCTCCTTATCTTCATTCTGAGATACCGGGCAACTCGAGTGAAGTGAGCTGCCCGGTATGCTCGTCAACCACCACCAGTTGAGGCAGAGGTTATTCCTGCGGCATGGCGGGGATCTCTGCTTCGGGCAAGAAGCCTTCCACCAACCAACTCATGCAGATGGTGCAGGGGGTGCGATCGAGCCCGAAGGTCTCGATGGTGGCTTTGTCCAATCCTTCCAGGTCCTCTTGGGTCAATTTGACGCCCTGCGGAACGACCAAGTTCCCCTTATTATCGTAGATAGGTCCAGAGAAGAGGTCAAAGCGGGTGAACTCGCCGGATTTCATCTTGTTCCATTTCTCTTGGACGAGCGGGATGACCCATTTGGGAACCGCTTCGGGGAAGGTGCCCGAGGTGATGCCCAACAATCCGACGATGCCGCTATCCGCGTCGAGGTACCAATCGGAGGGCTTCCAGGTTCCGGCTTGAACCTGCTTGACGAATTCCACATAGGCTACGCCCCAGTTCCAGTAAGGTACGGTGAGGCAATGGACGGGGTCGGCGTTGCAGGAGGTGTTGCTATCGTATGCGATGCCCCACAGATTGCGTTCGCCGGCTGCTTGGACCGGACCGGGGGTATCTGCGCCGGTAACGATGACGGTGGCGCCGGCATCCAGCAACGATTCGGCTGCCTGCCGTTCCTTATCTGGGTCAAACCAGGTGAAAATCCAACGGATGTCAACCACGCACTCCGGGCAGGTCTCCCGCACGCCCATGACCAGCGCATTGCCCAGGCGGATCACCTCGGCGATGGGCCAGGGAGCAACGAAGCCAACGCGGTTGCTGCCATCTTCCTTGGCACGCGCTCCGGCGATCATCCCTGCTAAGTACTTCACCTGCTCCATGGCACCCATCAAGTTGCCGAAGTTCTTATCGTTCTTCAGGAAGCCAGAGACGTGCAAGAAGGCTACATCTGGGTATTCCTCGGCAATCTCGGGCATGGGGAATTGGAATTCAAAACTGGTGGCGATGATCGCATCGAAGCCTTTGCGGGCCAGGCTGCGCATCACCCGGGCAGCATCTGCCTCCGAGATGATGGATTCGAGGTAAGCGGTATGGACGTTCTCGACATTCGCCTCAAGGTACTCGCGACCCTGGTTGTGAGCGTAGGTCCAGCCGGCATCCCCGATAGGTCCAACATAAATAAAAGCGACGTTGAATTTGCCCTCCTCGGGCTCAGGCAATGTGATGGTGACCTCACCGGTGAAGCCGCTGATGGTGATTTGTTCAGGGGAGGGTTGGGCGATTTCTTCTGGGGTGGGTGAAGCAGCAACCTCCTGCGGCGTGGGAGTTGCCTTTGGCGCGCACGCCGCCAACACAAGAGAAAGGGTTAACCATAGGCTGAATACTTGGAATGGTTTGATGCGCATTTCGTCTTCTCCTCTTCAAAAGGCATGGAATTCGTTTTGGTGAGATGTTTGGCACATGGGAAAGAAATCGGGTGGAGTTCCTCGATAGTCACCTCCTCATTGAACAAGAGTACTTCCCCAATATATATCAACCTTCTCTAAGGATACCCTAAAATGTAGGATGAGTCTATGTATTTCTCGAAGGTTTAAAATTAAAAAATTGGTGATAGCGTCCATCATCCATTGGTGTAAGGTAGATGACGGACGCTATTTGCTACGTGCTAGGCGTACATTCCGGATGCGAGGGGGTTTAATCGGGCACAATCCAGGTGCCGGTCTCACCCTTGAGAGCGCGACCGATGTTCTCTGGATTGGTGATGATCGCCGCTTTGCCGCCTGCCTCCAGGTACCAAATGATTGCCTGGATTTTGGGAGCCATAGAGCCGGTGGCGAAGTGGATGCCCTCCGCGAGGTACTTCTTAGCTTCGGAGAGCGTCATGCGGTCGACCCACTTTTGGTTGGGCTTGCCGAAGTACAATGCAACCTTCTCAACCGCGGTGGAGATCAGGAAGAGGTCGGCGTTGATCTCGCGAGCGAGCAGGCTGCTGGCATAATCTTTATCAATGACCGCTGCCGTGCCGCGATACTCGTGGTTTCCCACATCAATCACCGGAATGCCGCCGCCACCGACGGTGATCACCACGACACCGTGATCCAGCAGGATTTTGACTGCTTCTAGTTCCACCACCTCCTTGGGCAAAGGCGAGGCAACCACGCGGCGCCAGCCACGCCCGGCGTCTTCGATGACATTCCATCCCAACTCGGCGGCGCGTTGCTTGGCTTCGGCTTCGTCCATGAAGCCGCCGATCGGCTTGGTAGGGTTTTTGAAGGCGGGGTCGTCCTTGTCCACCAGCACCTGAGTGACCACGGTAGCGACCGGTTTGCGAATGCCCCGACGGTAGAGTTCGTTTTGCAGGTTCTGTTGCAGATGGTAACCGATGGCTCCTTGGGTATCTGCTCCGCAAGAATCCAATGGCACTTCGTGCATGCCAGCTACCTTGTGAGCGATCTCGGAACGGCGCAGGATGAACCCCACCTGTGGACCGTTCCCATGCCCGATAGCCACGTCCCATCCGGCTTCGATCATGTCTGCAATGTGATAACAAGTCTCTTTGGCTGCCTGATATTGGTCCTCTACCGTGATATGTTGATTATCTTTGATCAGCGAGTTGCCGCCGATGGCTACAACAGCCAATTTGCGTTCTGCCATCTTTCTCTCCTTGAGTAGGGAGTTACCTCATGGTCAAAGCCATGACGGCTTTCTGAACGTGCAGCCGATTCTCTGCCTCATCGAAGACCACGGATTGAGGACCATCGAGCACGCCATCGGTAACCTCAATGTTGCGGTCGGCTGGCAGGGGGTGCATGTAGATGGCATCTGGTTTCGCCAGGCTCATCTTGCGTTCATCGGTGATCCAATGGCTATATTTCTTGATGATCTTGGCACCCTCTTCAGGATCAGGCGTGTGCACCATGGCGCCCCAGGATTTGGCATAGATGATGTCGGCGTCTTTGAAGGCTGCCTCCATATCATCCATCACCTCGAAGCCGACCTTGAACTTGCGGGCTTGCTCGCGTGCTTGATCCATGATCTCGGGCATCAAGCGGAATTCGGGTGGGTGAGCTAAGATGACGTCCAATCCGAAGCGCGGCATCTGCAAAATCAAACTCTGGGGGACGGACATGGGCTTTTGATAGGAAGCGGCATATGCCCAGGAGACCACCATGCGCTTGCCGCGCAGGTCGCGCCCCTTCTTCTCAATGATGGTCATCAAATCCGCCAGGATTTGAAAGGGATGGTAGATGTCGCATTGCATGTTGAGCACGGGAGCGCGCGAGGCTTTGGCGACACCGTTGATATACTGATTTCCTATCCCCCAATCCACATGGCGGATGGCAATGCCATCGAAGTAGCGCCCGAAGATTTCGCCGATCTCTTTGGGGGTATCTCCATGGGCGATTTGGGTGGTCTTGGATTCGATGAAGGCGGCGTGACCACCCAATTGAGCCATGCCGGCTTCAAAGGAGCCGCGGGTGCGCGTGCTGGCGAAGAAGAATAGCATGGCAAGGGTCTTGTCACGCAGATAGGGGTGAGGCACCCCCAGGGCGCGCTTCTGCTTCAGGTCAAAGGCAACATCTAGTACGGTTTCGACTTCCTCTTTGCTGAAATCGAGATCGCCGATCAGGTCTCTACCTCTTAAATCGGTTTGCATAGGTACCTCCTATTCCATAGCTCCTAAGACGAGGGACAACAACGCCATGCGCATCACTACACCGTTGAATGCCTCAACCCAATAGCGGGCATGGCGGGTATCATCCACTTCGGTGGGTAGTTCGTCCATGCGCGGTAGAGAGTGCAAAACGATGCAATCTTGCTTCGCTTTGCGAAGGAGTTCCTTGGTGACCTTGTAGTTGGCAGGCGTCACGCCGACTTCACCGGTGCGTTCATCGCGCGACTTGGTGTAGTCGGGCTGTACGACCGGCTCCATGTAGATGACATCCGCTTCAGCGATGGCTTGTTCGACGTGCTCGATTTCCTTGAATCTCAAGTTCAGGGCGCGCAGTTCCTGCTTGAACTCTTCGGTCAGGCTCATCGCCGGGGGTGAGACGTAGAACGCGTCAATGTCGAACTTGGTCATGGCATAGGACATGCTGTGCATAGTGCGCATGCGCATATCGCCGATGAGCAGGAACTTCAAGCCATCCAAGCGACCTTTCTCACCGAGGATGGTGTAGAGATCGGTCAAGACCTGGGTGGGATGTTCGCCCCAACCATCACCCGCGTTGATGACCGGAACGCTTGCCCACTTGGCTGCCTCGTGCGGTGCGCCTTGCTGGAAGTGGCGCATGACGATGACATCGCCGTAAAACTCCAACATGCGCACGGTATCCTTGATCGACTCCTGGTAGAAATCACCCGCGCGGGTCATCTTGACATCGGAGAAGCCGAGCACATGACCGCCCAGGCGATGCATGGCGGCTTCGTGTGCCAAGCGAGTGCGTGTGCTGGGTTGGTAGAAAGCGGTGACCAAGGTCTTACCTGCTAGGAGGTCGCTGTTTTGGCGATTGCGGGCAATGGGAGCTAACCTATCAGCAACCTCGAAGACGCGGAAGTACTCCTCCCGCTCGAAATCTTTGAGTGATAGTATGTCACGTCCGAGAAAACTACGCATGTTCAATCTCCTTTCTTAACCAATAGAATTTTTTGCATGGTACCAGCCTGCTTTTGGATTTTTCTGGTGAGATAACCCCGGGCTGGCGGGGTCTTTTCACGTATTCAAATTCGTCGATCCAACCTCCAATTTTCTGAAGATACGTCGTCCCCTGCCGGGTTTGCCAACCAAGGCACCATCGCGAATGACGAACTCGCCGCGATTGAGCACCGATTGCACCCGACCAACGATTTGCCATCCTTCAAAGGGACAGAAATCGGTGTTCATGTGCAGAGTTTTTGAGCTCATCGTCCAACGCACAGTGGGGTCGTAGATGACGACATCGGCATCTGCACCTGGACCTAAGTGCCCCTTTTGTGGATACAACCCAAACAGGCGCGCCACATTGGTGGCGGTGATGGCGACGAGTTGGGGCAGAGTGATGCGTCCTTTGTGAACGCCTTCCGTGTGCAAGAGGTCCAAGCGCGGTTCGATGCCGGGCATTCCGTTGGGGACGCGGTCGAAGCGACCCTCACCTAAGCGAATGCGGTCGGCGGTGGGTACCCCGGCATCATCTGTAGAGACAACCTCGATGCAATTGTTTTTCAAACCCATCCAAAGCGCATCCACGTCGCGTTGGGTGCGCAAAGGCGGGCTGCAAATGTAGAAGTGACCGTTTTCGCCGAGCAATTTTTCTTCGGTCAATGCCAAGTAGTGCGTACATGTTTCGCTGTGGATGGGTAAGCCACGTGCTCTTGCTAGGTGGATGAGCGTTACACTTTCGGCTGTCGAGGTGTGAACGATGTAGACCGGTGCAGTCACTTCCGTCATCAGGTCAATGACGCGTTGGATGGCAACATTTTCGGCTGCTGGGGGGCGACTGCGAGCATGGTATATCCAAGCAAAATGTCCTTCCTCCACGTGGCGACGCAAATGGTGTTCGATAATCGTGTCGTTTTCACAATGAACCATCAACATGCCGCCATATCGGGCAGTGGCATCGAGCACGCGTAACAAACCGTCATCGTCCATCATGCGGTCGGCGTGTTTGTACGTAGTGAAACATTTGTAAGTGGGCACACCTGCTTCGATCAGTTCGGGGATTTCCTTCAAGGTCAGAGGGCTGGCATCTAGCAGGATTCCGTGCATGCTCCAGTCTATATAGGCTTTGCCTTTTGCCTCTTCTTCTTTCTTACCTAAATTCTCCAGCAGAGAGCCGCCTTTGGGTTGGGTGCTGAAATCAATGATCGTAGTCACCCCACCGTACGCCGCGGCAATGGTGCCATTGTCGTAATCATGCACCGTAGTTGTGCCCATGAACGGGGAGTTGAAGTGGACATGGGGCTCGATCAACCCAGGCAAGACGAGTTTCCCCGTTGCATCAACAACTTCATCAACCTCTTGCGGGGAAAAGGTATTGGGTTGTGCTTGGGCTTTGATTCGCTCACCTTCGATCAATACATCAGCCTGAAGCGTCCCGCTTTCATTGACCAATGTTCCGCCTTGAATCAAAAGTTTTTTGGGCATCGCTACCTTCCCATATCGCTAATTCAGATGTTGCTTTATCCATTTGGAGATCGTTTGGTATGCTTGCTCGTGCTGACGGTCGAGATGGATCGCATGACCGACGCCTTGGATGAAGAGCAAATGCTTCTCTCCTTGTAGCGTTTCATACAATTTCTTGCTTTGGTCCACAGGAAGGATGGCATCATGGGTGCCGTGCATGATGAGGATCGGTTTGTCCACTTTGCGCGCCGCGCGAGTGATATCCAACCAGGCGCTATGCAGGCTTTGAGGGACGGGTACAGCCTGGTAGTAGGAACGTATGAGGGGGTCATGCAGATAATTCTGGTTAATTTCGTCATCTACGGCGACACGCATTTCCTCAAGTTCGGCGACTCGCGAAAGGGTTAGGGGCTTTTTCCATACGAGCCGTTTTATGGAGGCTGCAATGGTCGCCAAACCAAAGGCTAATCGTTCGCTGAGCGGGGGCATCAAGAAGATCGGCGTTGCCAGGGCAACTGCACAACGAATGCGGGTATCGTGGGCGGTGGCAAGGATCGTGGCACTGCCTCCGCTATCCCAACCTACCAAGGCGAAGCGTCGGAACCCCCTTGAAGCGAGAAAATTCATCGCATCCCGAATGTTATATGCCCAAATGCGTAGGTCCACCCAGCCACGTAAGCCTTCGCTCTCCCCGTGTCCGACGAAGTCAAAGGTCAGGGCAGTCAGTCCACCCTTGGAGAGCTTCTCTGCCCAAGTTGCCCAATTGCTTTGATGTTCAAAGGCACCGTGGCAAAGCAGCACAGCAACCGGCGCGTTTGTGCTGGCGGGATATAACCGCCCGGATAATTGATAACCCTCTGAGGAAAACGTTACATTTTCCATGGCTTACCCGTTGCTCGATCGGCAGAGAGCCAAAGCGCATCGGTCATCATACGTTTGGGCAATTCGCTGACGAGAGCAAGGTAACCCCAAAACGCTTCATTCATTTGTTCGATGTGCACTTGGTCATGAAAGGTGTGGGCATGGCGTTCATCGCCAGGTGCAAAGCCAATGGTTGGAATGCCGGCTTGCGTGAGGTAGCCGCCATCGGTGGCAAACCCCCAAGGTTTGATCTCCACACTGCGCCCCAGCCTTTCTTCAAGGATCTCTCGCGCAAGCCTAGGCAGAGGATGATTCTCGTCTAACAGGTAGGCAGGGGCTGTGGCTGGCAGAGTGGTGGTCAAGCCAGTATAGGAACGAACCTCTTTAGCCAGCAGTTCGGCGCGGTAATTCATGTCCAAGGTGCAGACCTGTGCTAATATATCGCGCATGGATTGAAGCAAATCCTCTGGATCATCCCCTGGTAAACTGCGCCAATCCAGGTGAAGGATTGCCATTCCGGGGGTCATGTTGCCACTCTGGTGATCGGTATAGCATCGTGTGGGTGTCAATGCCTCGGGTCCTAGCCTCGGGTCTGCTTTGAGCGGGAGGTCTCTTAGTCGTTCCAATAAAGAGGCTAAAGCGTAGAGCACATTCTCTGCTGGTTTCGCCGTAGAAGCATGTTTGGCTTCACCCTCCATCGTGACGATGATCTCCGTGCGACCGCGATGACCGATGGCAATTTGATTCGCTGTGGCTTCACCTAAAATAGCCGCATCTGCTTTGAGGTGTTTCACCAAGTGTTTGCTGCCCCAAGACCCGGTTTCTTCATGAACGACGCAAGCGACGAAGACATCCCCTTTGAAGGAAATTCCCATTTCCCTTGCCCTGCCGATGGCGTGTATCTGGGTGGCAATGGCGCCTTTGGTATCGCTGGCACCCCGTCCCCAGATGGCACCGTGGATGATCTCTCCTCCAAACGGAGGGTGAGGCCACTCGGACGGATTTCCCACATCTACCTGATCCATGTGCGCATTGAACAGGATGGATGGTCCATCGGCACCCCGCATCCTTCCGATGACGTTGCCTACCTCATCGCTCCATACCTCGTCGTAGCCCAAGCGCTTCATCTCGGCTTGGACCAGAGTCGCTACCCCTGCCTCTTCTCCTGAGAGACTAGGGGTCTGAATCAGTCGTTGGCAAAACGTGACCATCTCGTTTTGCCAGGACGCAGGTATGGTTTGGAGTTGGTGTGCAGACACCTCCTAATCCGCCTCCCAATCTTTCAATAGGTCAGTCAATTCCTTGGTGAACAAGCGCTCGAGGTGTAGCATTCTTTGCGGAGCGGGGCGGGCGTAAATGCCACCGTGACTCACGCGCCAATTCCCCTCTACGAGGGTCTGAATCGCACGGCAACCTGCTTCAACCGGGTCAACGATGGAGACGGGCAAGCGCGCTTCGATGTCTTTGGTGAAGCCAGTTAAACCAGCACAACCGAGCAACAGTACATCTGCACCACGGTGGACCAGTTCTCTTCCTGCGCTTTCCAACTTGCCTAAAGTCTCTTCGGGATGCCTCTCAAAGTCGAGCACACGCATGTTCAGGGCTACTGTACCGGCATAGCGCGCCTCTAGTCCGTAGGTACGCACCATGCTATCCATCAATTGCACCGCACGATCCATTCCCGCCAGAATGCCAAACTTCCCCCCAAGCAATAATGCGATGGACATTGCTGCCTCGGCAATGCCAATTACGGGCACCGTTGCGATTTCTTTGAGCAAATACAACCCCGGGTCACCGAAGCAAGCCAGCACGATGCCATCAGCATCGCTGTGTTCCTTCAACAGGGGCAAGATGGCGATGCTTGCTAAATGGTAATCGCGCCAAGATTCCAGGGATTCCGGTCCAGCAGGTGCGTTCACCACGCGGAACGTCCAGGGTGGCTGGAAAACCTTCTGACCAGTTGCTTGAATATCCTGCGACATCTGTTCGGAAGTGTTGGGGTTGATGATCAATGCAAGAGGCATAGGTCAAGACCGATTCCCATATAGAGACAAGAAGGTTTCGTACATCTCTTGTACCGAGAGGATGTTTTTAGGAAAGCCATACGCATGCAGGCGTTGAGCCATTTGTGTAATCTGAGGGGGCTTGACGAAGGTTTTGGCGAGGATCTCCGGTTGAGCAAAGACTTCATCGGTCGGTCCATCCAAAAGTATGCGCCCCTGACCCAACACGACTGTCCTCTTGGCATATTGGGCAACGATCGGCATCTCGTGGGTGATGATGATGATGGTGTGCCCTTCTTTCTCCCATAGGTCTTTCAGGAAATCCATCACCTCGATAGACTGTTTGAGGTCTTGCCCGGTGGTAGGTTCATCCACGATGATGGTCTTCGGTCTCATGGCGAGAATTGAAGCGATCGCCACCCGTTGGCGAAGTCCCTTAGTAAGGAAAAAGGGATGTTCGTTAAATAATTGCTCCTCTACACCACATACTCTGGCAGCCTCTTTGACGCGTTCTTGCACCTCGTCCTCTTTGAGACCGATGTTGCGCGGTCCGTAGGCGATCTCTTTGAAGATGGTGTTGTTAAATAATTGGTGGTCGGGGTTTTGAAAGACATAGCCGACTTTTGTAACAATCTTCTTGACTGTGCCTTTTTCACGTGTGTCCATGCCATCAATATGCACATAGCCAGAGGTGGGCTTTAGCAGACCGTTGAGGCACTTCGCCAACGTGGTCTTGCCGGAGCCATTCTGACCGATGAAGGCGATAAATTGATTTTCATAGATATCCAAGTTGATATCTTCCAAGGCACGCGTGCCATCTGGATAGACAAACGTTAAATCACGGACCTCAATAAGTTTCTGAGTTGACATCATATCATGCCCCTTGTTTGATCTTTTGCAAGACCTTCTCGGTTGTTTGTACTGCGTCGTCCAAACTCACTGGTAGGCGACCGTTGTAGTACCCATCGCTCTTCAAGCGGTCAACGAACATGGTTGCTTGAGGCGGTTGTATGCCGTGTTCAATGAGGAAATCGCTGTTTTCGAAGAATTCTTCTGGGGGAGCCATTTTGGCTATCTTGCCATCGTAAAGCATCACCATTAAGTCGGACAATGAAGCGATCTCCTCAATATTATGTTCAACAACAATCAAGGTCATGTTCGTTTCTTTTTTGAGAGAAGTTAGAATTTCAAAAATGGCGTCTTTTCCAAATGGATCGAGCATTGAGGTGGGTTCATCCAGGATGAGGATGCGTGGACGCATCACCAAGACGCTAGCGATGGCTACCCGTTGTTTTTGCCCGCCCGAGACTTCATAAGGAGATTTGTCAAGCAAATCCCCAATCATGGTGATTTCACTGGCCCATTGTAGACGTTCCTCGATCTCGTTCAATGGAAGCCCAATATTTTCCAAACCGAAGACCAATTCTTCTTCTACAGTCATGGCAGTGAATTGTGCTTCGGGATCGGAGAACACAAAGCCGATGGTCGCGGCTAAGGTCTGTGGAGGTAAAGTACGCACATCCTGACCGAAGATTTCAACTTTACCTCGCCAGACACCGTGATAGTTGGTTGGTATAAGCCCTTTAATGCAAGAAACCAAAGTGGTCTTGCCGTGTTCATTGGGACCAACGATGCTGACAAAAGTGTTTTCCTCGATGTCTAGATTGATGTTCTCAATGGCAAATCGTTTGCGACCAGCATATTTCCATCCTAAATCTTTGACTGAAACTGCGATCATCCGTTAACTCCCGCTTAGCAACTGAATCAGAAATTGACGTAAGGGTGATTGTGTTACTACGAAGAAGCCAAAGCCTATACGTAACACAGCGACGGTGATAAAGATCAGCAACATGATCACAATCAAAATCAGGTCGATCCGATTGAAGGCATATTTGGTGAGGATATAGTCGCTTCTTTTTTCACCCGAGATCATCTTTCCGGAGATGGTGTAACCGCGTGCGTGTAGAGCATTGCTGATCTCGTCGGTGCGGCGAATCGCCAAAGTAAATAACGGGATCATATACATGGCGTATAACTTGGCGCGGTCGCTTAGTGAGAGGGAGGTTTCATCTAGCCCACGGGCACGTTCAGCCTCGCGAATAGTGCGCAGGTCCTCCATGAACATTCCCGCTGCTCGAAGTGCTAGGGTCAAAAAGTAAGTGACAGCAAAGGGTGTCTTGAGGCTACGCACAGCAACCAACGTTTCTCTCTCTCGGTTGGTTGAAAAATATTGGATGGTGCCAAACAGCATTGCCATTAAGCGAATATAACTGGCGAAGGTCCAATATAAAGATTCGAGATAGAATTTGATTCCCAAAAATTCAAAAGTATGATAGTCGGGGTTTTTCGTTGGGAAGAGGATGGAGACTGAGAACATGAAGAATGCAACGGTGAAGACCAAGGGCAGATAAATCCTCAAACCAGAGATATCGACCTTTGCCCATTTCATGTAGAGAAACAACAAGATCAACAGGACAAAATTGATCTCTGGCGGGTCAATGAACATTGGGATCACGCTGAAGACAAGGAGCGTGAAAAGACGGGTAACAGGATGCAACGCGTAGAGCGGAGAGGTGACCGGCACCGTTCCTAAGAGCGTACGGCGCATCCTGGGAGCAAGTTGAACAGTTTGTGCCACAAAAACCTCCAATTACTTCTATGGAAAAGGAGGCTGGAGCATATCTGCTCCAGCCATCCTCTTATCCGAGAGACATCCTTTTATGCCCAATATCCCTTGCAGAACGCCTTAGTCTTGATCACCAGAGGCGAGATGAACTTGAGCATCAAAACGCCCAAAATCCATGAAGCCACGGAGTTACCGATGAACCAGCCGGCCCAGGCAACCGGGTGTGCGGAGGGGGTGATCAGACCGAACAAGCGTAGCACGGTGGTACCCCAGGCAGCACCGAAGGCATTGGCTAGAATGATGCCCACTAGCGTGAAACCTAGCCAGTCGCGTCCGCTCTTCAAGGCTGGGTGGAGTTTGTATTGGCGGAATACCCAACCCGAAGCCATCCCCTGGACGAAGTTCGCGGGGATGTAAGCGAGCGACACAGGTAGCGGGGCAGAACCACTCAAGGCATTCGAGATCAATGGGAAGACGAATGCTGCAATGCCGCCCCACATCCCGTACCAAATCGAGCCAACGGCTTGGATCGCCTGCCCAGGCCAAAAAGCGGAGACAAAGCCAATCGGGATGGCTAGGCTGCCGAAGGTGCCCACGACGATGCCGATGCCGGTGAACAATGCCAGGGCTACAATATGGGCGATACCTGGCTTGCGCACTTCACCTTCTTCAAGCGCCCATACGCTTTCTGCTTCTGAAAGTGCGGATTGTGTTGACATAATTAAACCTCCTGATAATATAGATGATGAAAAGGAACCGATTGCATTTTTGGGGAGAGTTTTTAGGAATTTTTCTCAGGTTCACCTCCTAACTATGTGAATTTAGGTGCTCTTCTATGTGGGCAATTTGTGTGCGGTGAGGAACAGAGAGAGGGTGAAGGGGTTAATTCTATAAGGTATAGCAGCGATTCACTCTCCTTAGAGGAAATTTAGGTAGAACTTCGCTACGTAACCAACCCGTTTGTCGGTTTGAACAAATTGTCTGACAATTACTGTGTATGAGTATATATAAATTTTCAGGTGATGTCAAGTGTTTTTGTAGATAAAATCGGCAATTGTCAGTCAATCCATGCCGTGGTAGAATGATATGGTGTAAAATTGGATTTTTCAATTGAGGAGGTTGTTGGAATATGGAACAACAAGTGGCAACGTTTGCGGTCAAAAAAGGATTGGCGCAAATGTTGAAAGGCGGCGTGATCATGGACGTGGTGACGCCCGAACACGCTCGCATTGCTGAAGATGCTGGCGCGGTAGCGGTCATGGCTTTGGAGCGCGTGCCTGCAGATATTCGTGCTCATGGTGGTGTTGCTCGCATGAGCGACCCCGAATTGATCCTGCAGATTATGGACGCAGTGAGCATCCCCGTGATGGCGAAGTGCCGCATCGGTCACTTCGTTGAAGCCCAGATTCTGGAAGCCATCGGTGTGGATTACATTGACGAATCAGAGGTGCTCACCCCAGCCGATGAGGAACACCACATCAACAAACACGCCTTCAAAGTGCCCTTTGTGTGTGGCTGCCGCAATCTGGGCGAAGCCTTGCGTCGCATCGGCGAGGGTGCAGCCATGATTCGCACCAAAGGCGAGGCAGGCACGGGCGATGTGGTCGAGGCAGTGCGCCATGCACGCGCCGTGCTCGGTGAGATCCGCCGCTTGCAGAACATGCCCGAAGAGGAACTGATGGCGTACGCCAAGCAGATAGGAGCACCCTACGAATTGGTGCTCGAGACGCGCGCTTTGGGGAGACTGCCGGTGGTCAACTTCGCAGCGGGTGGCATTGCCACTCCTGCGGATGCTGCCATGATGATGCAATTGGGCATGGATGGGGTGTTCGTTGGCTCCGGCATCTTCAAATCGGGCAATCCCGCCAAGCGTGCTGCAGCCATCGTCAAAGCGGTGACGCACTACAATGATCCCTACATCCTGGCGGAGGTCAGCCGTAACCTAGGCGAGCCGATGGTCGGTAGGCAAATCTCAGCCATCCCCGAGGCGGAACTGATCGCCGGACGCGGTTGGTAGAAGCGGGTCTATGAAGATCGGTGTACTGGCATTACAAGGGGATTTCATCGAGCACATTGCGATGCTTCAACGCATCGGTGTGCAAGCGGTGGAGGTGCGCCTGCCTAAGCACCTGGAAGACCTAGATGGGTTGATCATCCCCGGTGGGGAATCTACCACCATCGGGAAACTGGCGGTTGATTTCGATCTACTCGAACCATTGCGCCGCTTTGGTCAGCAGAAGGCTATCTGGGGCACTTGTGCCGGCGCCATCTTCCTCTCAAAGGACGCCCATCGCTCTCAACCGTTGTTGGGGCTGATGGACATCACGGTCGAACGCAACGCGTTCGGGCGCCAGGTGGCTAGTTTTGAGACCGATCTCGATGTGCCGGAGTTGCGTAAGGTGTCGCCGGAGGTGCGTCCTTTCCGTGCTATTTTCATTCGGGCACCATTGATCCAATCGGTGCAGGGAGAGGCGTATGCGTTGGCATCTCTGCCAGATGGGCGCATCGTAGCCGCTCGACAAGGCAAACTGTTGGCAACTGCCTTTCATCCGGAGTTGACCGACGACGACCGATTTCATCGCTACTTTATCTCTCTGGCGGAGTGAGGGCAGGAGCGGACATGTATCACGTCTTTATGCTCATCCTTCGCACTGAGAGAAGTCGGCTATGACGGTTCGATCGTTTCGTTGGCGAGATTTGCCCATCTTGCTTCGCTACCGCAACGATGGCTTGTTCTTCGATAGTGCCCTGCAAACGACGCGCGGCACGACGCTGATACCCGCCGGTGCGCTGTTCTCCTACCTGGCACCTGCCACCGGGCTCTATACCTATGTGGAAACGAGCAATGGGCAACCCGATACGCTCCTGATCGGTCAGGTTAGCCATCCTTACGCTTCACCCTCGGCTCGTCTGACGTACATCACACCGCAGTCTGCTATGGAGTCGGACGCCCTAGCTCGGCTGCTCGAACAAATCATTGCACAGGTGGCTGAACGCGGCGCACTCCGCTTGCTGGCGGAGGTACCTGAGCGTTCGTTTGCCTTCCAAGCGTTGCGTGAAGCAGGCTTTGCCATCTACGCTCGCCAACGCCTCTGGCAACTGAGTGCAGAGGTCCCCACCGAACCTCCGCCCAGTGGAGCCTGGCGCATTCTCACAGAGCGGGATACGCTAGCGTTGCGCTCTCTGTATTACGATTTGATCCCTGGCTTGGTTCAACAGGTGGAACCTCTCGATGTTGAAAACTTTTATGGGTTGATTTATGATAAAGGAGAATGTTTGGCATATGTAGAACTTAAATATGGCTGGCGCGGCATTTGGGTGCAGCCTTTCATTCACCCCGATGTGGGTAAGCCAACCCATTGTTTGAGGGAATTGATTCACAGCCTGCCATATCGGTTGGCACGCCCCATTTACCTGTGCATCCGTTCCTACCAAGCCTGGTTAGAGCCGGCTCTGGAGGAATTGGGTGGCGAACCTACCCCAGATCAGGCAGTGATGGTCAAGCATCTCGCTGTCGCCAAGAAGGTTGCTCCCTCCTTTGGACTGCTCAGCATGGAGAGTGGTCGAGGGGAAATCTCCGCGCCGCTGGCCAGAACGGAGAGTGAAACGGTTTACTATGACTCAACGACGTATTACGGATGACTTAGATGTACTCTTAGGTGTTTTGCCGCCGGCTATCGCTCAGGCGGTGATCGCTGCAAACGATAGTGATAACCTGCTCGAAGTCATCCTCGACCTGGGCAGGTTGCCTACTGCTCGATTTGTCGAGCGGGAGGTGGTACTAACCGACCAAGAGGTCACCCATGCAGATATTGATTACGTGGTGCAGCGCGTTGGCGAATTTGATGCGGATAACCGCGCCGGTCTCGAACGTACCCTGCACCGCATCTCTGCCATTCGCAACCGTCGTGGGCATATTGTCGGGTTGACCTGTCGCGTCGGGCGAGCGGTCTATGGCACGACCGACATCATCCAAGACCTGATCGAGAGCGGCAAGAGCCTGCTCATCCTCGGTCGCCCCGGCATTGGCAAGACCACACAACTGCGTGAGGCGGCTCGTATCCTCGCGGAGACCAAGCGCGTGGTCATTGTGGATACCTCGAATGAAATAGGCGGAGATGGTGATGTGCCTCATCCAGCGATCGGTCGCGCCCGTCGTATGCAGGTAGCCACGCCCTCCCTTCAACATGAGGTGATGATCGAAGCCGTGGAGAACCATAATCCAGAGGTGATCGTCATCGACGAGATCGGGCGCGAACTAGAGGCTGCCGCTGCCCGCACCATCGCCGAACGCGGAGTGCAGTTGATCGGCACCGCGCACGGGAACACTCTGGAGAACCTATTGCTCAATCCTACTTTATCCGATTTGGTGGGTGGGGTCGAGTCGGTGACGCTCTCAGATGAGGAGGCGCGTCGTCGCGGCACCCAAAAGACCGTGTTAGAACGGCGTTCGGCGCCTACTTTCGATGTGTTGGTCGAAATCCAAACTCGCGATCGCGTTGCGGTGCACCATGATGTTGCCGAATCGGTGGATGCCCTATTGCGTGGGTATCCGCTGCAGCCGGAGATTCGTACACGTACTCCGGATGGCAAGATCATCACCGAACGGGCGGTCATCCCGCTCGAAATGCGACAGACCACTCAGAGCCAAGGCTTCCGCCGGCAGAGCAACGGTGGCGTGCAACGTCCCAGCCCACCACCGAGCCCTAGACAACCCAGCGCAAACGAAAAACCCCAACCCATCGAGCGCGAGACGGCACTTCAGACGACACACATCTATCCTTATGGTGTGGCACGCAACCGTCTAACCCAAGCCTCCAAGCGTCTAGGAGTCCCGGCGGTGGTTGTCAACGATGTTGGTCAGGCGGAGATTTTGGTGACTTTACGTTCCTATTATCGTAAGCGCATGCACCCGATCGTAGAGGCGGAACACCGCGGCATCCCCATCTATGTACTGCGTTCCAACACTGTCAACCAGATGGTACAGTTCCTCACTGACCTATATAACTTACCCCAAGAAAGCGTTGCAGATGTCTCGCTCGAACAAGCACTGCAGGAGACACAGGGTGCCATCAACGCCGTTCTGAACGGCGAACGCTGGGTAGACCTGCCCCCTGCTTCGGCTTACATTCGCCGTTTGCAACATCAAATGGCGCGCGAAGCGAAGTTGATCTCTCACTCCTTGGGTAAAGAGCCTTACCGGCGTGTGCGTATCTACCGCGAATGAGGCACTCAACTCGTGCGGGGTGGTAGTCTGAGGTTTTCATCCTCCATAGAAAAATGTTCATCACTTTCGAAGGCATCGAGGGCAGTGGCAAGACCACTCAAATTTCTCGACTGGTTGAGTCTCTCAAACGGGCAGGGTACGCGGTGGTCAGCACCCGCGAGCCAGGTGGTACTGCCATCGGTGATCAAATTCGGAACATCTTGCTCGATGTGCGCAACACGGAAATGCAGATTCGCACTGAGGTGCTGCTATTTCAAGCCTCGCGCGCTCAATTGGTCGAGCAAGTCATTCGTCCTAGTTTAGAAAAAGGCTATGTGGTCATCTGCGATCGCTTTGCGGATTCGACTCTCGCCTACCAAGGCTATGGGTATCGGTTAGACCTTGCGCAACTTCAGGAGATCGTCCGCTTTGCCACGGGTGGTCTGAAGCCGGACCTGACCTTGTTGCTGGATGTCGAGGTGGAGGAGGGGTTACGCCGCCGCTTTGGCGGCGGCGTCAGGAATCGCCTGGATGCCTATCAACCGGAATTCTACCATCGTGTTCGTCAAGGGTACCAACTGCTGGTCCAGGCTGAACCTCAACGATGGGTGCTCATTGATGCCAATCGACCGCCCGACTCGGTGCAGTATGATATCCACCGGGTCGTGTTCCAAAGGCTTGGTCAAAAAGTCGAAGAGCAATAGCCTCTACCTATTCTTTCAGAATTCATCTAACTCCCCAGAACTTTCTTCACCGGTGCCACCACCCAATTCCGGCAGGGCTTCCTCGATCTCCTCCGGGGTTTGCCCTGCTTCCAGGCGGTCGACCACTTCATCAAATTCTGGACCCAATTCTTCACCGATCTCGCTGCTCATCTTGCGCATCATGCGTGCTAGGGCTTTGGGGTCATCCTCCAAGCCTTCCAGGTTCGATGGATCGGCTAAGTCCTCTAGGCGACTTTCCTCGGAGCGGGCGAAGCGGATGCGTCCGATGCGACGTTGTACCTGCTCGCTGGCACAGTGCGGGCAGCGCACCGGTTGTTTCCCGTATTCATGATAAGAGAGATAGACCTCAAAGCGGCGCCGACATTTCAAACAGCGATACTCGTAATTGGGCATATACACCTCCAACCAAGAGATCCGCAGGAGAGATTAAAAACCACCTCAATATTATAATATCGGAGATGAAGCGATTGCTCCTGGCAAGCACGAACCCCGGTAAAGTCCGCGAGATTCGGGCACTCCTGCATGACATCTCGGTAGACCTTGTCACCCCTGCATGGATTGGCTTGGATTTAGAGGTAGCAGAGGACGGGCAAACCTATGCCGAAAACGCGGCTCGAAAAGCCTTGGCTTACGCCCGAGCTAGCGGTCTATTGACCTTGGCGGATGATTCCGGATTGGAGGTGGAAGCGTTGATGGGTGCGCCTGGATTGTACTCGGCACGTTATGCACCTCAACCCAATGCCACCGATGCCGACCGCAGGGCATTCTTGCTTCAACAGTTGAAAGACCATCCTCGACCGTGGTTAGCCCAATTCCGTTGCATTGTTGCAATTGCGCATCCAAGTGGGGAGGTTCATTTTGCCGAGGGCATCTGTCGAGGCGAGATCATCCCCCAAGAACGTGGCGAGCACGGGTTCGGTTACGATCCCATCTTCCTCCTGCCCGAATATGGACGCACGATGGCGGAATTGAGCATGGAAGAGAAGAATCGGATAAGCCATCGTGCTCGCGCTATCCGTGCTGCTCTCCCTCGCCTCACCGAACTCATTGCAAGATTGTAAACTAGCCGAATGTCTCTTTTCAGGTATCATGAAGAGTATGCAGAAAGAAACTCAGCCTGCCATCGTAGATTGGTTGGTCCTTACCTTACGTTGGCTTGCTCTGGTGGGTTTGAGCCTTTCGATTGCTGAGGGTGTAAGGCTTTCATTCGCATTGCGCCTGGTGATTTTAGTGTTTGCGCTTTGGAATCTCTTCTTGGCATTGTTGGTTGGGTGGAGGCAATTGAAGCCTGTACTACGGTGGCTGAGCATATGGCTAGACGTGCTCGTATCGAGCCTGCTCTTCTATTTGAGCGGCGCTTTGACGGGTGGTCTGGGTTGGTCGGGTATACTGCCGTTGCTTTCTGCAGGAATGTATCTGGATGGCAAGGGACTTTTTTGGGTTGGGTTGGTTACGATTCTCGTGCTGGGTGTGCAATCGGTATGGTTTCATTCGCCTATGACCGCCCTGACCTTTGTGATCGCCGCTAGCCTGCTCTTTATCCTTCTGGGCGCTTTCATCCATGGCTTGAGTCGACGAATTGTCGAGGCGGCGCAGAGGATAGAACGTGAACGCATTGGGGCACGTCATCGGGCGGAAGCGCACGAACGGGAGCGAAGGCGCACCATCTATCATCTCATCTCCACCTTGAGCGCCACGTTGAACTATCAACGCGTGCTAGACACCGCCTTGGATTTGAGTGCCTCCATCTTAACCAGTCCCACCGACTCCTCTGATCGATTGGTTAGTGCATTCTTGTTATTCACTGAAGGGAAAAGCGGAGAGACCGTGTTGCAAGTTGGTTCTGCCCGGCGCTTTACCAATGCGGATATGCGCATCCAACTACCCGGCGTCACAGGATTGATTGGGCGTGCCATCCACGATGGCGAAGCATGCCTGTCGAAGGATGTCGCTCGCGACCCAGAATTGGGGCGGATTGTGGCTCTGCACGCCTGTCAATCGGCTTACTGCATCCCTCTGCGCCATGGATTGGACACCTATGGAGTGTTGCTCTTTGCCCACCCGGAAGGAGAATACTTCACCCAAGAGCGACGTGAGATTCTGGATATTGTGGGCAACCAGGCGATGGTCGCCATCCAGAATGCGCGCCTGTACCGTGACCTGGAATTGGAAAAGGAGCGCATTTTAGAAGTCCAGGAGGAGGCGCGCAAGAAATTGGCGCGTGACCTGCATGATGGTCCAACGCAATCCGTTGCGGCATTGGCAATGCGGGTCAACCTGGCGCGTCGTTTGATGGAGCGTGACACGAAGTCTGCTGCCGAAGAACTCTTCAAGGTTGAGGATTTGGCGCGGCGCACAACCAAAGAGATTCGCCACATGCTCTTCACCTTGCGCCCCTTGGTGCTCGAATCGCAAGGGTTGATCGCTGCCCTTGAATCGATGGCGGAGAAGATGCGTGAAACCTTCCATCAGGAGGTGATCATCCAAGCGGATTCTCAGGTGGTCTCCTTGCTCGATTTGAACAAACAGGCAGTGCTCTTCTTCATTGCGGAAGAAGCCATCAACAACGCTCGTAAGCACGCCCAGGCAGAGCACATTTGGGTACGCCTTCAGGTCGTGAAGGAGGATTTCGTCTTGTTAGAGGTCGAAGACGATGGCGTAGGCTTCGATCTGGAAGCGGTAGATGGCAATTACGAATTGCGCGGTAGTTTGGGGTTGGTCAACATGCGCGAGCGGGCTGAGTTGGTCAACGGGGTGCTGAACATTACCTCGCAACCGGGCAAGGGCACACGCTTGCAGGTGGTCATCCCACTCCATGAAGAAGCTGTCGAACGCTTGCGTCATGGATATTGATTCTTTTCTTCTTCTCGTGCTCGTGCTGGAGAAAATGTGTGCCTATTGCAGCGAATCTCTACTATAGCGTTCATGTTGGAGAAAGAAAGGGGCGTCCACCGCTTGTGTTGATTCACGGTGCAGGAGGTAACCATTTATATTGGTCGCCTCAATTGCGACGCTTGCCGGATTACCGTGTCTATGCACTGGACTTGCCCGGACATGGCAAATCCGGCGGGCGAGGTTTACAGTCTATTCGGGAATACGCTGACGCGGTTTTTGAGTGGTTGTTGGCGGTAGGGTTGACTCAGGCAGTGTTTGCGGGGCATTCCATGGGAGGTGCGATCGCATTGACCTTGGCGCTTGAGCACTCAGAACACGTGTTGGGACTGGTCTTGGTGAGCACGGGAGCGCGCTTGCGCGTTCATCCGCAGATTTTGAGCAACGTTGCCAGCGAGTCCACCCATCGGAAGGCGGTGCAAACCGTCGTCGAGTGGTCATTCAGCGTGCACGCACCACCGCATCTGGTGGAACTCGCCGCCAAACGCATGGCGGAGACACGCGCCAGTGTTTTATATGGCGATTTCCTTGCCTGTGACGCGTTCGATGTCCGTGAGCACCTGACGAAAATCCACCAACCTACCTTGGTGGTCTGTGGTGAGGATGACCGCATGACTCCTCTGCGATTCTCCCAATATCTGGCTGACCTCATCCCCAATACGCGCCTGGAGATCATCCCAAACGCTGGGCACATGGTGATTCTGGAGCAACCTCAGGCAGTTGCGGATGCCCTGCTCTCCTTCCTCTCGAGGCTATGATTTGCCTGAGGCATTTGGGCAACGAATCGCTCCCTAGTTAGCCTAATGTTTGTCTTCATCCAAGTGGCAAGTTAAGCCCGACGAGAAAACTGAGCGTATTGAAGAACAAACTCGCCATCAACACTTCAACGAAGGGGATCGCTTTGCGCAACGGCAGGTAGAGGATGACAGTTTCTACAAGCCAAACCAGAATCTCTAAGCCCAGAGTCCACGCGTTAGACATAGTGGAGGAGCCTAACGCGTTGAGTGCGAGCCACGTTGCCGGCTGGGTGATTAGATTGACCCAAAGGACAAGGGTAAGCAAAGCACACACCGGTCGTTTGCGCCAGAGGGCGTAAAGGGTGGCTGCGCTCACTTCGATGGCAACCGTGGCGAGCAATGCAATGGAAATGAAAGCGCTCCCCACAAGCACCGGTGTGGCGAGCAGCCACGCAGCAAGGTACACTCCCCACCCAACCTTTTGCAAGTCAAACTTGCCTTTGCCTCGATGTGTGAGCAAAACCCCAAGCCACAACAAACCAAAGAGCAGTACAGAGACAAGGCAAATCCCGCTTAAATAGAGAATCATCAAAGAGTTGGATGCACCGCGCAGTTCTTTGACCACGAGGTCGTTCTCCCGCACGATCACCTGATAGCGGGCGCTGAAATATTGCTTGCCAAAGACATTGCTTTGACGCGTTTTTCCATCCGAAAAGAGAATGCTCAGCCGATGATATGCTCGATAGCCGTATGCCATCGAGGAGCACCGGTCTTCGCTGCAGGTGAATCGTTGCGGACCGATCTGTTTTAGCGGCTCAGCCTGGGTGCAGGATGCATCGTTGCACTCCAATAGTACACCCTCGATAATGGTCAAGGGATTACCGCTTTCGAAGATGAATTCGAACTCCATGGTCTCTTTGGGACCGATGTCGGCAAGAGCAGCATGTGAGGGGACCACCAGGAGCACCAGCAGAAACCACGCGAGAGTGAAGTTTCGTAGGACCATGTAAGATTTGGAATGAGACCGATCATTCATGGACTATCTCCCAAGGGGTTGAATATGTCTGGAAATTTGCCGATGGTCAGGGTTGGAATGCGTTGAAGCGGTCGAAGAGGATGCTGGTGCCCGGGATGTCGGCTGTGGCGACGATCAATCCCACATCACCGGCGTCGAAATCCTTATCCTCTGCCTGGGCGATCTTCATTCCATTGACATAAAAGGTCAACGTCTCGTAGGTACAATCGGCGCGCAGGAGATTGGTGGTCTTACCTTGGTGGATGTCTTGGCTGAAGTTCCAGCCCTGTTGATCGAGGTCGGTTGCCTTTCCGGCTTTGAACTTGAGGAGGTTATAGTGTCCATCTCCACGGATGACCAGGGCATAGAAATCGCCCGGACTTTGCAGGCGGCAGAGGACGCCGAAGAAACTTTCATCGGCACCTTCTACTTTGCTGGCTTCGACGGAGATGCTGACATTGTGAAATTTCAATTGGGGAGTTGCCCACTTCATGGAAAAGGGCTTATCTACTCGGATGCGGTAACTACCGGCAACGTAATCCATCTCGCCGGCGGCGTCTTTGCTTCGCTCCCAGCCGCTCTTAGGGTTGGAGAAGTCATCGTTGAAGCGAGTGACTGTCGTAGGTTGGATAGGCAGGCTCGGTACGGGCGATTCGGGTGCTGGGCTTGAAATCTCAACAAGCGCAGTTGGTGTGTTCCGGTGGGGCAGTAGAGCGGCAAACCAACCTTGATTGAAGGCGAGTATCGTTGATAAGGCACACACCCCGATCAACAACATCGCGCCCCCTATTGCGGCTATGCTCAATGGTAGAACCGTCCTTCTTTTGGCTTGAGGTAAGGAGGCAACCGAACGAACCTCCACTGGCTTTGCAGCCTTGAGGGGTCTTTGCGGAGGTGGGCTCACCGGTTCAACCACAACCGTCTGCACTTCGGGAGGTGGGGGAGTAGGTGGAGGAGGGGCTACTGTTTGAGGAATGACCTCCTGTTCCCCCTTCAAGGGGACAGGAAGCGGTTTCCCCTTGAGGATGGACTCTAAGGTATCTGCTAGATCACCGGCTTTGGCGAAGCGCTCGTTGCGATCCTTCGCCATGGCTTTTTGGATAACCAATTGGGTGGCTGGAGGTAGGTCGGCTCTGGCATCCAGGATGCGCGGCACGGGTTCGGTGATGTGCTTGAGTGCCACGCCCATGGGCGTGGTCGCCTCGTAGGGCTGACGACCGGTGAGCATCTCATAGAGGAGAGCACCCAAGGCGTAGATGTCGCTGCGTCCATCTAAGTCTGCCTCGCCACGCACTTGTTCGGGGCTCATGTAGGAGGGCGTGCCGATGATGGCGTCGCCGGTTAAGGTGGTGGTGGCTTGGGTCAGGCGGGCGATGCCGAAATCGGAGAGGAAAGCATTGTCATATTGGTCGAACAGGATGTTGCCCGGCTTGAGGTCGCGATGAACGATGCCGTGGGCATGTACCGCGTCCAACGCGGCAGCAAGGCGTTCCATGATGCGCAACGCCTGTTCGAGGGAGAGGGGTCCCTTTCTCAGGCGTTCTGCCAAGGAACCACCCGGCATATAACGCATGACCAGGTAGAGTTGCCCGTTCTCTTCACCGAAATCGTAGACCGGGACGATGGCAGGGTGCTCGAGAGCGGCGATGGTCTGCGCCTCGCGCTCGAAGCGGGCGCGCTGGGTGACATCCTCTACGAACTGCCCGGAGAGGACTTTGATGGCTACATCACGCCGGAAGCGCGGGTCATGGGCAAGGTAGACGACTGCCATACCACCGCGCCCGATCTCCAACTTGATCTGATAACGCCCAATACGTTGTAGGGTCACAAAAGCACCTTTAGAGTGATTATACCTCTCCCGATGAAGGCAGAGTAGTTAGAAAAAGGCGACTAAGGCTTCACGGAGTTACTGCCTCTTTGGCTTTGCGGATGGCTTGAAGCATTTCCTCATTGGTCTTGAATTTAAACTCTTCGAGCCCTAGGCGGGCTGCTTCTTCCCGCTCGACCTCTTCAAGGTGCTTCACATCCTCTTTGGTGATGATGGGCTTGTCCAGGTGTTCTAGGTGTCGTCGCAATGCAGTCAACACGCTATCAGGGTCGTTCAAAGGGGGCACGGTTTGCAGGTATTGTAAAACGGCTTGAGCACCGTTCTCACCGTCCTTGCGCGCAGTGCCGACCAGACCGCTGCTCGCCTCACGCGCCCACCCCGCTACAAAGGTGCGATCCACCGGACGGTTGGTATCGGGGTCGAAGGCTTCGTAAGAGATGCCATTGACCGGGAAGCGCGGCTCGGGATTCTTGACATATTCGTTCCAACGTACTGCCAAACCGAGCGATTCGTCCACTCGGTCGCCGATGCAGAAGATCACTGTGTCCGCCGGGAGCACTCGCCGAGTGCCCAGACGCTTGGCTTTGACCTCGCCATCTTCGATAATGAGGGTGGTATCTTCAATTTCTAAGCCGCGCACCACGCCGCGTTCACCCCCCACAATGCGACTGGGTGAAGCAAGGAACTCGAAGCGAAAGCGCGTCGCTGAGACGGGTGGTTCTGCTTTGGGCAAGGCAGAGAGAATGAACGCCTTTGCCGCAGCCGGGTCCTGTCCGATGCTGCGCATAATGGGCGCCACTCGATTGAATTCTTCCTCCAATGCTTCCAGGTCGAGGTTGGCTGCCACGCTTTCCAGTTCCTTCTTGGTGAACTTCACCTCCGCCGGTCCGCGACGGGCGACCGCAACCACCTCGTCCACCTTCACTTCGCGAATCAGATAGCGAGCAACATCCAGCATGACATTCCCTACCCCAACCAGAGCTACGCGCTTGCCAATGATGAACTCTCGTTCGCTATAGGGAGGTAACTTATTGTAGTGGTAGACCAGGTCCTTGGCGTGATATACGCCAACCAAGTCCTCGCCAGGTAAACCAAGCCATTTAGTGCCCTGGGCGCCTACGGTGACCAGCAACGCCTGGAAGCCCAAGGCACGCAGTTCCGCCAGGGTGAGGTCTCCCTTCTGCCCGATGAGGACATTGCCAATGTATTCAATTTGTGGCATGTCCAAAATCTCGCGAAATTGCTTGCGCAGACCTTCTTTCATCTTATACTTGGTTGGATAGATGCCGTATTCTGCTAGCCCACCGGGTTTGATATCGCGATTGAACAGGACAACGCGAACCCCTTGACTGGCGAGCAAACGAGCAGCGAACAATCCAGCTGGTCCAGCCCCGATCACAGCGACTAAGTGATTAGAGTGTTGTCGGTCCGTCATATCAGCCTCCCAGCAAGGTGGTGGTCGGGTATGGGTTACCGTCCTGCAAATACTCGTCTTTCGAAACCCATTCTTGATTATAGCCGGAGGCAGTCCATTGCACAAGTGAAATAGTGGACAATTATGGTTATATAAGTTCCAGTATAATTACCCCATTGCTTTTTCTTGCCGAAAGGCGCTGCTCATGCTATAGTGTTACATACATTCGATGATGCGAGGGATTATGCAGGATCAGATTGTCAAAGTGCAACTTTCCAATGGTCTCTACGTTCTATTGAAGGAAATTCATACAGCGCCGCTCATCAGCGTATGGATGTGGTATCGCGTCGGTTCACGAGATGAAGTACCTGGCATCACAGGCATTTCCCATTGGGTCGAACATATCCAGTTCAAAGGCACACCTCATTTCCCTTCACAAGTGTTGGATAAGGTCATTTCGCGTGAAGGTGGATATTGGAATGCATTCACCTTTCTAGATTGGACAACCTATTTCGAAACCATGCCTGCGGAAAAGATCGATCTGGCATTGCGTTTGGAAGCCGACCGCATGAACAACAGCACCTTTGACCTCAACGAGGTGGAATCCGAACGCACTGTGATCATCTCCGAACGACAAGGCAACGAAAATGAACCGCTCTTCCAACTCGGTGAGGAGGTGCAAGCGGCTGCCTTCCGCGTCCATCCCTATCATCACGAGATCATCGGAGACCTGGTTGACCTGCAATCCATCCAACGCGACGACCTCTATCGCCACTATCGTACGTACTACATTCCCAACAATGCGGTGCTCACCGTGGCAGGGGACTTCGAAAGCGAATCCATGCTGGCACGCATCCGAGAGTTATATGAGCCGATACCGCCGGGAGATACACCGCCTCGTTGCGCTCGCCCAGAACCGCCTCAACCCGGCGAACGACGCGTGACCATTGAAGGCACAGGGGAAACCACTTATGTGCAGGTGGCTCATCACGCCCCGGCTGCCTCTCACCCGGATTTTCACGCTTTCTTGGTGATGGATAGCCTGCTTGTTGGTGCGAGCAATCTCAACATGTTCAGCAGTGGCATTTCCAACAAAACCTCCCGCCTATATCGGGCTTTAGTGGAGAAGGAACTTGCGGTCAGCGTCAGCGGTGGCGTGCCGGCTACCGTTGACCCCTTTCTTCATACGATTTTGATCACCGTCCACCCCGAACGGACGGCGGAGCAGGTGATCGATGCCCTGGAGGATGAGATCAAACGTCTGCAGGATAATCCACCGCCTCAAGAAGAGGTGGCACGCGCCGTCAAACAAGCACGTGCTCTCTTCGCCTATGGTAGCGAAAGCATCACGAATCAGGCTTTTTGGATGGGTTATGCGGAGATGTTCGATACCTACGATTGGTTCCTTCACTACTTGGAAAATCTAGAGAAGGTCACACCGCAAGATGTCCAACGCATGGCGCAGACCTATCTGCGCCTGAAAAACCGTGTTGTTGGCATCTACCTGCCGAAGGACCATGGAGAGGGGGTTGAATGAAAGCCCATCGCGAGTTTCTCCCAACGCTTTTCTCACACAATGGTTTTCATCCTTTCACCTGGTTGCAGAGATTCGCTCCGCTATCATCACTATCCGTTCCGAGTGCAAAGGATATTTTGCGCCAGGAGTTGCCCAATGGCATTGTCGTTCTGGCGCGAGCCAACTTCAATAGCCCTTCGGTGGTTGTCAAGGGGTATCTCGAGGTAGGCTCTTTGTTCGATCCAGATGAACATTTGGGTTTGGCAGATTTCACTGCGGCTGCCCTGATGCGCGGCACAGCCCGCCGCGATTTTCAGAGCATCTACGACGCGCTCGAATCGGCAGCCGCCAGCCTGGGCTTCGAAGGGGGTACACATTCCACCGCGTTCGGTGGCAAATCTCTGGCAGAAGACCTCGATTTGGTCTTGGAGTTGCTTGCCGAGTGCCTGCGTTACCCCACCTTTCCCTCGGAGCAAATCGAACGGCTGCGTGCCCAGTTGCTCACTGCCCTGGCAATCCGTGAACAGGATACCGCCGAGATGGCATCCTTGACGTTTGATCAGATTGTGTACGATGGGCACCCCTATAGCCGCCCAGATGAGGGATATCCTCATACGATACAAGCGATTCGTCGAGAGGATTTAGAACGGTTCCATAGGATTTACTACGGACCGCGCGGGATGGTCATTGCCATCGTGGGGGCAGTTGAGCCGCGCTATGCTGTGGATCGTGTGGCTCACTACCTGGGTGATTGGCAGAACCCTCACCAACCTCAACCGCCCTCCTTGCCGCCCGTCAAACACCTGGAAAACACGGTCATGCAGAAGGTCACTATTCCTGAAAAGGCTCAAGCCGATCTGATCTTGGGTGTGGCGGGACCCGAGCGGCGCTCGCCGGACTACCTTGCCGCTGCCTTGGGCAACAGTGTGCTCGGGCAATTTGGCATGATGGGGCGCATCGGTGAGGTGGTGCGCAAACAAGCCGGTTTGGCATATTATGCCTTTAGCAGCGTAGAGGGCGGCATCGGTCCCGGTCCTTGGTATGTGGCTGCAGGAGTGGACCCGGCACACATTGAGCGTGCCATTGAGTTGATTCGCGGTGAGATCGAACGCTTCATCACTGAACCAGTGTCCGAAGAGGAATTGAGCGATAGCCAATCGAGTTTCATCGGGCGATTGCCCCTTTCTTTGGAGACCAACACAGGTGTGGCAGCAGCCATTGTGAATCTGGAGCGATTTGACCTCGGTTTGGATTACTACGTGCAATATCCAGATTTGGTGCGGGCTGTCACCCGCGAGGACGTGCTGGAGACCGCCCGCCGTTATCTTCATCCTGACCGCTTGGGCATTGCCATTGCCGGACCGTAACTCCGTGCTCGTCTGGGGAGGGCGAACGCATCGAAGAGCATGATTAGGCTTGCAACCGGGGTGGATTTGGTCGAGATCGAGCGCATCGAGAACATGGTGCAGCGCTTTGGGGCGCGTTTTCTGCAGCGTATCTACACACCCCAGGAGTTGGACGAGGCAGGTAATAGCCTTGCTTCCTTAGCCGCGCGCTTCGCGGCTAAGGAAGCAGTTGCCAAAGCCTTGGGATGTGGCATCGGTCGCATAACCTGGCAGGAAATCGAAATCTTGCGTACCCCCTCCCGTCAACCTGCCCTGAAACTACATGGTGCTGCGAAGGAACTAGCGGGAATCCTCGGTTTGCAAACCTGGTCGCTCAGCCTGAGTCACACCCAGACCCACGCGCTTGCAATGGTCGTTGCCATCGGGGAGGATTGAGCATTGTCCGTTGAATTGTTCATGCTGTGAGGAAACCAACCTTGATAGAGATTCCTTGAAATACGTCCTGATATTCGTTCATCTCTTCTTGCCAAAGGAGGTGTTCCATGGTTCGCTTCATCCTACGCTTGCTGCTCGTGTTCTTGGCTTTGCTTGCGTTGGTGAGCATTATCCTGGCTGTGGTCATTCCCATCAACACACGGCGCTCCTTCCCGCAAGTCGAAGGCACTGTTCGCCTTAATGGTTTGGATGGCGCGGTAGATATCTATCGCGATGTCCACGGCATTCCGCACATTTATGCCAGCACACCCCACGATTTGTTCTTCGCTCAAGGCTATGTCCATGCCCAGGATCGCTTTTGGCAAATGGACTTTTGGCGACACCAAGGAACAGGTAGGCTTTCTGAGTTGCTCGGAAGCGCGACGCTAGAGGTGGATGCCTTCTTGCGCACGTTGGGCTGGGAACGCATTGCCCGCCAGGAACTTGCCGAGATGGATGCCGAGAGCCTGTCTATCTTGCAGTCCTATGCTGAAGGCGTCAATGCTTATCTAGCGGAACATCAGGGGAGTGCTCTCAGTTTGGAATATATGTTCCTCAAGATCGTCAATTGGGGCTATCGCCCAGAGCCTTGGCAACCTTTGCATACCCTAACCTGGGCAAAAGCCATGGCTTGGGACCTGGGCGGCAATATGGATGCAGAGATTGAGCGAGCAATGCTGCTCAAAACGCTCTCTGCCGAGCAAGTGGAGCAACTCACGCCACCCTATCCAACCGATCACCCGCTGATTGTGCCTGATTTCGAACTGCCCTTGGCGAAACCGGAGGAGGAGAATCTAAACCTTGCGTTGCTCGATTCCCTCTCGCCAGCTTGGGTGGAGGTAAAAAGTGCGTTTGAAGCACTTGCTGCATTGCGCAGTACAGACTTTGCCCAAGTCGGTTCGAACAGTTGGGTTGTCTCGGGTGAGCGCACAGCCAGTGGCTTGCCTCTCCTCGCCAATGACCCTCACTTGGGCGTGCAGATGCCCTCGATTTGGTATGTCGTTGGTTTGCACTGCCAACCCAAGACGGCACAATGCCCCTATGAGGTGATCGGCGTCTCCTTTGCGGGTGCGCCGGGCATCATCATCGGTCATAACGATCGAATTGCTTGGGGTTTCACTAACGTCGGTCCAGATGTGATGGACTTGTACATTGAGAAGATCAACCCTGATAACCCCAATCAATATGAGGTCGGCGGCAAATGGGAGGATATGCAGGTCATCACCGAGACCATCCAGGTCGCGGGTGGCGAACCCTATGAACTCACCGTTCGCCTGACACGCCATGGTCCGCTGATCACCCAAGTCTATCAATTGGACAAACTCGCCGAGCAAGCCGGCATCGAGATACCCGAGCATTATGCGGTTGCCTTGCGGTGGACAGCACTCGAGCCCAATTACATCTTTCGTTCGATTTGGAAGATGAACGTTGCCCAGAATTGGGAGGAATTCCGCTCAGCGGCGCGAGAATTTGCCGTCCCAGCGCAAAATCTGGTCTATGCCGATGTGGAGGGCAATATCGGCTACCAAATGCCCGGCAAAATTCCCATACGTGTCCCTGGTCATAGTGGTCTATTGCCGGTGCCGGGTTGGACCGGAAATTACGAATGGCAGGGTTATATTCCCTTTGAGGAACTGCCCTTCACCTTCAACCCGCCGGAAGGTTACGTGGTCACGGCAAACAATGCCGTGGTTGGTGCCGACTATCCGTATGTAATCTCTAGAGAGTGGGACTATGGTTTCCGTGCCCAACGCATTGTAGACCTGATCGAGCAGGCAACGACCCCAATCACGGTAGAGTATATGCAGCAGATGCAAAATGACGCCATGAATCTCACTGCCCACCTCATGATCGAGGTGTTGCTTCAAGTACCACTAGAGGAAGCGCGCTTGGTGAATGCCCGCAATCTGCTTGCGGAGTGGGATGGGCAATTTGGGGCGGATTCGGCTGCGGCTGCCCTCTACGCCGCCTTTTGGAAACACCTTCTGTTGAACACTTTTCAGGATGACCTTCCAGAGTTCTATGAAATGGAAGGTGGTGGCGTGTGGATGGAGATCATGCGTCAATTGATCCGGAAACCACAAGACCGATGGTGGGATGACCAGAGAACATCCACCCGAGAGGAGCGTGATGTCATCTTGCAACGCGCCCTAGTTGCTGCTGTAGATGAACTGGAAAAGACCTTGGGCAAAGACCCCTCGCGTTGGAGGTGGGGCAACTTACATACTCTCACCCTACGCAACGAGGTGATGAGCAACTTCCCGTTGATTGAGAAGTTGTTTACTCGCGGACCCTACCCAACCGCGGGAGGAAGCAGCCTGGTCAACAACACCGTGTGGCGGGTGGATCGTTCTTACGAGGTGGTTGGTCTACCTTCCATGCGCATGGTGGTTGATTTGAGCAACTTGAGCAATTCTTGGATCATCCACACCAGCGGTCAATCAGGACATGCTTATCACCCTCACTACGACGACATGTCCATCCCTTGGAGCCGGGGGGATTACCTTCCGTTGCTGTGGGATTTGCAACAAATCCAACAATCTGCAGAGGGGCATTTGCGTTTAGTACCTTAGCCTTAAAAGAGTCCAGCATGGACAAATCATCCATGCGGGACGATGTCTCGATCTAACTAAGGAAAGGTCAAGCGCTAGCCTTTTGAGAGGAACGTGCTCGTTCCCTGATGAACTCGATCACGCCGGGCATAACCGAGATCAGGATGATTGCCAGAACGACGAAGGTGAAGTTGTTCTGCACAAATGTCAGGTTGCCGAAGAAGTAGCCACCAAAGGTGAAGATAGCTACCCAGGCAATGCCACCGATGACATTGTAACTGATGAAGCGCCAATAGGTCATCTCTCCAATGCCGGCAACGAACGGAGCAAAGGTGCGGATGATGGGGATGAACCGCGCGATGATGATGGTCTTACCGCCATGCTTTTCGTAGAATTCATGCGTGCGGATCAGGTACTCCTTTTTCAAGAAGCGGATGTTGCCGCTGAAGGCGCGCGGTCCAATATAGTGACCGATCCAGTAATTGACGGTATCTCCTAAGATGGCGGCGCCGCTGAGCAAGGCGAAGAGGAGGAAGACGTTCAACGAGCCAAGCCCTGCGAACGTGCCGGCAGCAAATAACAACGAATCGCCTGGCAGAAAAGGCGTGACGACCAAGCCCGTCTCTAGGAAGATGATCAGAAACAAGAGCATGTAGGTCCATGTTCCATAGGTCTGGATGACGGTGTTTAGATGTTCATCTAAATGGATGAAGAGGTCAATAAAGGTGAGGAGCAAATCCATGGGTTGGTTCCTTTAGGTGGTTATTTTTCTTCGATGACGATGGTCAGGATTCTGTCGCCTGGGGGCAGGTTGTCACTCTGCTGCGGATCACGAGGGGTCAACTTCTCCAGCGTATCCATGCCAGAGATGACCTGACCGAAGATGGTGTATTTACCGTTCAGGTGGGGGGTTGGAGCAAAGGTAATGAAGAATTGGCTGCCATTCGTACCAGGACCGGCGTTTGCCATGGCGAGCACGCCTTCCCGATCGAATTGAAGGTCGGGGGAAATCTCATCGGCAAAGGCGTAACCCGGACCGCCGTAACCGGTGCTGCTGGGGTCGCCACTCTGGGCGACAAAGTGGGGTAGGACGCGATGAAAGGTCACGCCATCGTACCACCCCTCGCGGGCAAGGAAGACGAAGTTGTTGACCGCCTGAGGGGCAACCTCGACAAATAGTTCAAGGGAGATCTCGCCTTTTTCGGTCTTGAGTGTGGCGAAGTACTTTCGGGTGGGATCAATCACCATAGGGGGGCAGGAGGTATATTGGCGTTGCTCCAAGCGTGTCAGTTGGATCACCACAGAGAGGTTCTCGTAAGTTGGCGGCACATCTTGAGCCCAGATTTTGCCGTTCACAATCAAATAGGGGGTATAGAAAATCTTATGAGCCAGCCCATCTTCCCAAGCTTTTTGAGCCAGGGCAACATTCTCCTGGCTGAGCAAATCGGAGGAGAAGCGTTCGATATCCAAGCCGAGGCTGCGGGCTTGTTCGATGAGCCATTCTTGAAACTCTTGTACATTCAGGTTCACCCAATCCGCTTGGTGGGCGAAGAGCAAATCGTGCATTGCCCAGAATTGCCCTTGGTTGCCGGCGGCTTCGGCGGCTTGGGTTGCCAGAGCGGCTTTATCGTGCACGTTGAGGATGGGGAAATGGCGAAAGACGAGGCGTACATCCTGCGGAAAGTCTTCGAGGAGTTTCGCCAACACAGGCGCAAGTCCTCCACATCCAGGGCATTGGAAATCGGCATATTCGATGATGGTCACAATAGCCGTCTCCGGACCGATAACCCAATCGTCTTGGCTGATCGGTGGGAACTGAAATTGTTCGGTGGGGGCAGGTGTGGGGGCACGAGCAATCAGGGTGCAGTGCATGGACACTGGCGTTGGGGTCGCTGCGATGGTGGGTGGGGGAGGCGTGAAGAGGCTCATGATGGGCGTTTCAGTGGCGTTTGCCGAGGAAGGGCTTTGGCATGCGCTGAGCAATCCAAACAACACAACGAGGAAAAAGGTTTTTCGCATCGAGGTAAACGGTCCTTTGAGGAGAACGTTCATCAATTTTACCAGAAGTTACCCTGATGACTTAGGGAGATTGTGCGCAGACATGCCAATGGATTGCATGGGGCTTTTCATCTTTCGCCAAGAGCGCGTTGCAATTGCTCAAAGGAGGACATCCAGGAGATGCGGTTGAGAAAGGCAGCCAAAGAGGGGCTTTGGGCGCGCAAAGCGCGCACGGCTGCCCCAACCGGGTCTTCTCCGGCGGCTCCGCCGGGTTCATCGGCGTAAGCACCATAAAAGGCAAAGTAAGCCTGGTTGAGTTTGCGGATTTGGTAACCGTTCTCCCAAAAGAATTGACGCCGTTGTTCCATGTAGGCTTCTGCTTCGGCGATCTTGCCCTCACCGAGCATTTGATCTACCGTGACACGGGTGAGGTGCATTTCAGAGCGGAAGTTGAAGGCGGATGGTTCGGAAGGTCTTGTTCTTTCCTCATCCTCTGGGGAAGGCTTTTCAGATGGAGGTGGGAGCAGTTCGGGATAGTAACGTTCCATCACCGTGCGTCCGATCTCCTTGCCGGCAATGCTTGCCGCGGTTTCGTTCATGGTGCGCAACTCGGGACTCGCCTGGTAACTCAGCCCCAAAGGTCTCAAGGTGAGGAAGTTGTGCGTCCACTCATGGGCAATCACCTCGACCAGCCAATTCAGGTCTGCCGTTTGCATCACCATGGTCGGATAGATGCCAATGCCTCCTACATTGACCACTAGGGATGAGACGTTGAGGTTGCGGTCTACTTGTTCTTCCAGGGATACAATCTGCTCTATGGTTAAATCGGCGCGTAGGGAAATGTTTGCGTCCTGGCGGATGACGTCGCGCGGTGAGACGATCAATGCCAGGGGGAGGGGTGTGGTGCGGTAGAGGACCGGTGGCAGTGGTTGACCGCCAAAACTCAGCCCCAGATCGGCTACCACCACGCCGATTTGGCTCTGCAGGATGGACTCTACCAAAGGACTTATCACATCTCGTTGCGTTGATAATTCAGCCAATTGTTGACGAGTCAACGAGGAGGCAATTTGCGGGTTGGGTATGTGGGGGTCTGCATAAATCGTCTTGATGCGATCCTCGGCTTGTTGGATGCGTCTGACCAGGTCGAGATAATCCAAGACGATCTGTCGTTGTCGATCCTCCGAGATGTAATGGGGTAGGTTTAGGGAAGATTGACCGATCTTTACTCCCAAAGCGTTGCCGGTCCAGGTGATGTAATCAAACTCGATGGGGCGGGTGAAGGCACGCACTCGCTCGACCGCATCACCGGGGGGGAGCGTGCTGTGCTCGAGGAGAAGCACGCCAAATAAAAGGGTGATTCCTAAGCGAAACAAGCGACTGACTAGCATGGCGGTGATGATAATGCGTTCCATCAACGGTGTCAAATGACCGAGCGCGGAGTTGTCTTTGCCTCTTTCGACGTAGAGGCGGCAATGGTCTTCAGGGTCTTAAAATTCCTTGTTTTCTTCATCAAAACGGTTGGTTTCGATTATCATTAAGTGTCGTGCTCATGCTATAATCGCCTAGCGATGAATTTCCTGATTACTGGTGCTGCTGGTTTCCTAGGTTCTGCTTTGGCGAATCGCCTGGCGCGCGAGGGGCACCATGTGCGCGGGTTGGACGATCTGTCCACCGGTGACTCGCGCATCCTCTCCCCCGATGTGCTATTCACACGCGGCGATGTCAATGACCGCCCGAAATTGTGGACTCTCCTCCAAGACATTGATGTCGTCTTTCACTTAGCCGCGCGTGTCTTGGTCTCCGAATCGATCTTGTATCCACGCGAATACAACCATGTCAACGTAGGTGGCACGGTCAGCCTGATGGAGGCGATCCGCGATGTTGGTGTGCGGCGGGTAGTGTTCATCTCTTCAGGTGCGGTGTACGGAGAGCAGCCCATACAGCCCCTGAGGGAGGATATGCCCCCTAACCCACGCTCACCTTACGCCGTCTCGAAACTGGCGGCAGAGTATTATGTGCATACCATTGGCAGTCTGTGGAACATCGAAACGGTCGTGCTGCGGGTATTCAACGCCTATGGACCGGGACAAAACCTGCCGCCCTCTCACCCGCCGGTCATTCCGAATTTCCTCCGTCAAGCGGTGCGGGGGGGTACATTGGTCATTCATAACAAAGGGATCCAAACGCGCGATTACGTCTTTGTAGATGATGTGGTCAACGCCATGGTTGCAGCCGCCACGGCATTGGATGTGAACCGATGCATCATCAACATCGGCAGCGGCACAGAGACCAGCATTCAAGAATTGGCTCATCTCGTTCTCAAGATCACTCAATCGAATGCTGAAGTGGTTTATAATCCCCATGGCGACCCGGGTGTCTCGCGCATGTGTGCTGACCTTACCTTGGCACGCGAGAAATTGGGTTATCGGGTGCGTGTTTCGCTCGAAGAAGGGTTGCGATTGACCCTCGAAAAAGACCCGCGATTTAGGAGCGAACAGACCCGTCCAGTACATAGCCGCGGATGAACCCCAATCTGTGCCGAACACTTATGCATCCTTCTGAACGGCTGGGGCGAGATTTCTTTGCTCGCCCAACCTTGCAGGTAGCACGGGAATTGCTCGGCGCCCGTCTGGTGCGCCTCGATGGACCGCATCGCCTCGCCGGCATTATCCTCGAGACCGAGGCATATATCGGCGAGGAAGACCTCGGTTGCCATGCCCATGTTGGCTTGACACCGCGCAATCGGGTGATGTATGGACCGCCCGGTCATGCTTATGTCTACTTTACCTATGGGATGCATTGGATGTTGAACTTCGTCACCGAAGCAGAGGGTTTTCCGGCAGCCGTGCTCATCCGTGCCATCCTCCCAACCGAAGGAATGGAACTCATTGCTCAACGGAGGAACAACGTCCCTCCTCAGCAATGGACGGATGGACCGGCAAAGATCTGCCGTGCCCTGCGGATTGATGGTTCATTGAATGGGAGCGACCTTTGCTCACCTGAGGCTGTTCTCTTCATCGAACGAGGCGAGATCGTCTCCGACGACCACGTTGTAACGACGGCTCGAGTGGGGCTGCACAACGTGCCAGAGCCGTGGAAGAGCATGCCATGGAGGTTTCTCCTGCGCAACCAAAGGTAAAAAGTAACAGATTGTCTACGATTCTTTTCGTCACATATTGCCTTCTTTTCGAACGACATTGTATTCTTTGGAGGAACGATGAGCGGTTTACTTGAAGGAAAGATTGCCTTGATCTTCGGCGTAGCCAATGAACGGTCCATTGCCTGGGGCATCACCAAAGCCTTTCACGAGCAGGGCGCGACGATCGGTTTGAGTTATGCCGGGGCAGCCCTGGAGAAGCGCGTCAAGCCACTGGCAGAGACGATCGGATGCACGTTTGTCGAAGCCTGCGATGTCTCACAGGATGAGCAAATCCACCGGGTTGCCCAGAAAGCCGCCGAGACCTTTGGCAAGGTGGATATCATGGTTCATGCAATTGCTTTTGCCAATCGCGAAGACTTGCTTGGGGCGTACTACACCGTCAGCCGTGAAGGTTTTCACCTCGCCATGGACATCAGCGTATATTCCTTCACTGCTTTGGCACAAGCCTTTCGCCCCATGATTCCGGCTGGTGGCTCATTGCTTACTCTTACTTACTACGGCTCCGAAAAGGTCATGCCCGGCTACAACGTGATGGGCGTGGCAAAGGCTGCCCTGGAAGCCTCGGTGCGTTATATTGCCTATGATTTCGGACCACATGGCATCCGTGTCAATGCCATTTCCGCCGGTCCGATTCGCACACTGGCAGCAGCCGGAGTGCCGGGCTTCAAGACGATGTATCGCCATTTCTCTGAGGTGGCGCCTCTACGGCAGAACATCACCATCGAAGACATCGGTGGGGCAGCGGTGTTTCTCTGTTCTGAAATGGCATCCAAGATCACCGGCGAGGTGCTCTACGTAGATGCTGGCTTCAACATCCTCGGTGCACCAGAACCGACGGAGTGAGGCATGATCTTTCGACGAACGGTTGAACCCGAAGCCGATCGTACCCCACCTGCCCCCATCGAGCGGGTGACTTCGGTGCTCAGCGAGGGCATCGTTTGCAAGGGGCAATTGGGAGGAAGCGGTGGGGTGCGCATCGAGGGTGCTTTCGAGGGCGATATCCTGTTGCACGGCTTGCTCGTGGTCGGGGAGACCGGGCGAGTAACCTGTCAGCAACTGCGCGCCAACGTGGTCATCGTCGCCGGGACGGTGCGCGGCGACATCACCACCGAGAGGTTAGAGATCCGCAGGACTGGTAGAGTGTGGGGAAACGTGGTTACGGCTTCCCTCTCCACGGAGGAAGGGGCTTTTCTACGGGGGCAAATACGCATGGAAGAGAAGGTCGAAGTCGAACCGACCACCGTAGGAGACTCGGGCTTTCCATCGGAAGAGGCGAACGGTCCTCTATCCGATGAACATTGACCACGCAGCGCGGCTCTTCATTGCTCCTTTCGCCCAAATCAAGGAGGTGAGGACCTCAAAACCACCTCGATCAGGGCGTATAGCGGAAGATATATAGCCCGTGGAAACTCGTCGCTACGTAGACGATGTCCCCAACCATGTCATAATTCCATGCCTCGATAACCTGCAGGGTATATCCCGCCATCACCGGATTCTTGAAATCCGAGACGTCGTATGCCATCAATGCATCGAGAATCAGAAGGTTCCCTTCCTGTTCCATCTTGGGTGTTCTGCCTGTCATGATATTATGGGTAGCAAC
>FWPU01001668.1_pt1 | contig 65609 bp, 60 predicted proteins | sample 2228361 | NCBI WGS metagenome assembly FWPU01 (sample SAMEA103939777, study PRJEB20133) | metagenome
CCCCGTTGACGGGGGAACCACTCACTTTTTTCGGTTCCCCCCGTTGACGGGGGAACCACTCACTTTTTTCGGTTCCCCCCGTTGACGGGGGAACCACTCACTTTTTTCGGTTCCCCCCGTTGACGGGGGAACCACTCACTTTTTTCGGTTCCCCCCGTTGACGGGGGAACCACTCACTTTTTTCGGTTCCCCCCGTTGACGGGGGAACCACTCACTTTTTTCGGTTCCCCCCGTTGACGGGGGAACCACTCACTTTTTTCGGTTCCCCCCGTTGACGGGGGGAACCTTAAGGAGGGGGGAATTGCCTCCCGAAAATGCGGGTGAACCGATAGAAAGTGAACCTGAACCGCGTAACCTTATCAGCTACTCCCTATTCCCTTGTGTATTGCAGGAAATCTCGCTTGCTTCCTGAACGAGTCGGATATGCAGGTAGCCTATGCAACCTTCACGGTGAACAAGCGTTATCCTTTGACCATCAGTCGGGGTACGACGGTACAGACTCAGAACCTCTGGGTGCGAATCGAGGCAGATGGTATCGAGGGCTGGGGCGAAGCCTCACCTTTCAGTATCGGCGACCATAAACAGCCTACCGAAACTCTGTTGGAAGGCATCGAGCGGGCGCGCACCCTTCTCACCGAGTATCATCCCCTCCAGCGTACCGCCATCGAGCAACGGCTTAAGTCCGCTCAAATCCCCTCGGCAGTGCGCTGTGCTATCGATATGGCGCTATGGGATTGGTTGGGGAAGCGGGCAGGCTTACCTGTGTGGCAGATATTGGGGCTGTCCCTTGAGCAGATAGTGCCCACCTCCGTAACGATTGGCATCAATCCCCCAGAGGTGGCGCGCCAGCGCGTTCACGATTGGCTTGAGCGCACCCGTGCCAAGTCGCTCAAGGTGAAGCTCGGCAATCCTGAGGGCATCGAAGCCGATAAGAGGCTTATCGAGACGGTTCGCGCCTGCGCCCCTCCTGATGTTGTGATTCGGGTGGACGCCAATGGGGGGTGGAACCTCCAGTCGGCTCTTGCGATGTGCGAATGGCTCGCAGAGCAGGGGATTGAATATGTCGAGCAACCTCTCCCACGCGGACACGAGGACGAACTTCCCGAACTCTACCGCCGAAGCCCAATCCCGATTTTTGTGGATGAGAGTTGCTGGGATACTCACGATGTGGTGCGCCTTGCCGACCGTGTGCATGGGATTAATATCAAGCTAATGAAATGTGGAGGCATCAGCGAGGCGATTCGGATGGTGCATACCGCGCGGGCGTTAGGGCTGAAGGTGATGTATGGGTGCTATTCCGATAGTAGCCTCGCCATCACCGCCAGCGCGCATATCAGCCCCCTTGCCGACTATCTGGACCTGGACAGCCATCTGAATCTTCTCGATGACCCCTTTGAGGGAGCCGTACTCACGGAAGGGCGTGTTATCCCCCCTTCGGCACCGGGCTTGGGCGTTCGCCTAAAGGAGATGACAGCATAGCATGGTGCAGGGACTCCATGCAATCGTCGGTTCGGAAGGGATAGGGACACTACGAGAGGAGTATTGCGTAGGGGGATGCGCTCCCCTAACTGTGGTGGCTCCCTCTTCCGAAGCAGAGGTAGTTGCCCTTATCCAGCATGCGCAAGGGCAGAGGCTACCTTTTTTGGTGGTGGGTGGGGGAACCCACCTCAGCTATCTTGTGCCTCCCGTCAGCCCATGGTGGTTGATGAGCACGGCGCGCCTCAAGGGTGTGGTGGACTACTCTCCAGCGGACCTGGTCATCACTCTGCGCGCGGGCACGACGCTTGCAGAGGCACAACAGGTATTGGCGGAACACCACCAGTACCTCCCATGGAACCCACCGTTGCCCGACCAAGCCACTATTGGGGGGATTGTTGCCAGCAATCGAGCAGGCTCGTGGCGATTTCGGTACGGAACCCCGCGAGACCCTCTGCTGGCGGTGCGCGCGGTACGCGGGGATGGCGTCGCCTTCAAAAGTGGGGCTAAGGTGGTCAAAAGCGTAGCAGGGTACGACCTGCACCGCCTGCTTTGTGGCGCGTGGGGCACACTAACAGTGCTCACCGAGATTACGCTGAAGGTCTATCCCAAGCCCCGTGTCAGTCGGGCAGTGGGCTGGTTTGTAGAGTGGGAGTCGCTGGAGCCGACACTTGCAGAGCTGATGCGCTCGCCCCTCCGTCCCGACGGTATCAATGTAGTCATGGTAGGGCAGGGAGAGCGGGCAGGAAAAGCCGCCACCGTCGGCGTTCAAGAGGAAAGTCGATTTGAGGTAGCAGAAGCTGATAAGGGTACACCTCTTAGGTTCACTCTCGACCCTACCTACCTTATTGCTTCTTCGCAAGGTGCTACCCCCCTCCTTAAGGTTCCCCCCGTAAACGGGGGGAACCGAGAAGAAGGTAAGGTTCCCCCCGTCAACGGGGGGCGTCTGGAAGAAAGCAGGGTTCCCCTCGTAAAGGGGGGGCACCGAGAAGCAAGCAAGAACTCTTCATCCATACCAACCCCACTTGCCCGCACGACCGTTTTGGAACCTCCTCCTGTGATGGAACTGCCTGCACTAAGCGAACTCTTACCTGAGACCGAACCTCAGATGGCACCTTTGGCATGGGAGGATGGGGGGCGTCCCTTCCTACTGTTGGAGTTTTCAGGCACGGAATCAGGTGTAGAGTGGCAAATCAACTGGTTGATAGAGAATGGCTACTCGCCCCAGACGGTGGAGGTGGAGCCACTACGCGACCTGTTAGCCCCCCGCACTCATAAAATGATGGTGCAACTGCTGATGCGCCCCAGCGAAGTCGCGCTGACGCTCCAACTCTGGCAAGGGCGCGGAGTGTCGGCAATCGCCCATGCAGGCAACGGGGTGGTCTACCTTTGGTGTGAGGCAGAGGAGAGCATCTCTGCGCTGATAGAGTACCTCCACAGCACGAGCGCAAAGTGGCGAGTCTTGAATTGCCCACCTGAGGTGCGATTGCGCCTTCCTCAAGCCCCGCTTTCTCAAGGGGAGCGCGTGCTGATGCGAAAAATCAAGCATGCGCTCGACCCCAGTGGATTGCTCCCTTCGCTACCGGGTCTGTAGCGACGCCTACGCAAGCCAAACAGCCCTGCCGAAGCAGTGCCCAACAGAAGCAAACTGCTTGGCTCAGGCACAAGGGTGCCCTCTGCGTGTAGCTCAATCTGCAAGTCCGTACTGAACCCTATCTCATCCAACACGAGGTCGAAAATCACATTAGCGGTGTAGCCGGGCGGAAGGATGGTGGGCAACCCGAACTCGAAAGGTGGGATGTCGAAGTTCGGTTGGAAACTCTGCCCAAAGGCTACGGTCTGAAGCGAAGTTAGGAGAGCGCTCTCGTTGTCCAGAATCAGGGTGCCCTGCAGGGGTAGGACGAAGGGAACGGTCTGAGCGAACGGGTTGCCCAGCAGGTCTAATGCAAACGAGAGGTCTACTAACATGCCTGCAGTAAAGCTGTACACCCCACCTCCTTGGGGAGTAAGCACGCCCGCTCCGACGCCTGTCTGAACCGCCTCTAACTGGCTGAGCGTGAGGCTCCCTATTGGTAGGGTAATCGGCACGACAAGGGGATAAACCGAGTCAGGGTTACGCGTGCGGAACGGTTCACCTCGTAAGGTAACGGTTGCAGGCAAGACCGCCGGACCGTTCGCCAAGAAGTTCAAGGATAGCCCTGAAAAGTTGATAGTATTCGTGGCGGTGTCTACGGTAAGTTGGAAAGTGCCTCCCGCTTGACGATTAATATTTCCGCCGACTTGCGCGTCGATATTGATGTTCACAGGAACATTTTCCGTCGGTCCGAACGGACCCCACAACCCAGGTTTCGTGCGAGTGCCATTAGGATTTGTGTCAGGGTCGTAGTTGCCTATCAAGGTGCCGGAGGTGCCCGCAGTGAAGGCGATATTCCCGCTAATCCCACTGGGTGGGGCAACCACCGTAAAGTCGTAAAGCTGGGCGTAAAAGGCACATAGCGTCACTAAAGTCGTCACTACAGTCCCTAAAAGCCGTGCTCCTCTCATGCCGAAAGATATAGACTCAAAAACAGGGCAAAATCGGACAGCCACAGGGGCAAATTAGCCCTCTCGATAGGCTTCGTACACAACACTGGCGACCGCCACATCCTCAAGGGCGATTCCCAGCGATTTGAAGAGGGTGATTTCATCTCGGCTCTGGCGTCCGGGCAGGAAGCCTGCTACCAAGTGCGCAAGTGGATAAACGCGCTCCCAGCTCAATCGGCGCGATTCTATCGGGATTACGAGTTCCGCCGACTCGATGCGCGCCTGCTGGGGGTCATCTACAAAGATACGGTCGCACCGTGCAACCGCTTGGGTGTCCATTTCGCGCCGAGCAAGCGAGTTTGCTCCTACTGCGTTGATATGCATGCTGGGCTGGAGCATGCTCCCTGTAAGCATCGGCTCACGGGCGGTAGTGACGGTAATCACGATATCGGCATTCTCCACGGCAGAGGCAACGCTCTCGACGGGTTGCACGGGAATACCCAACTGAGCGCGCATCTGTTGGCAGAAGGTGGCGCGCCGTTCCGCATTTCGGCTATAGACCCGCACCTCCTCTATAGCGCGCACCGCACAGACCGCTTCTAACTGTGTGCCTGCCTGCCCACCCGCACCGATGAGCGCAACGCGGGTAGCATCCTCACGGGCAAGCAGGCGCGCGGCTAAGCCACTGGCAGCACCTGTGCGGATGCGCCCCAGCCAGTCCGCCTCTATAAGCGCAAGCAGTTCACCTGTTTTGGCATCTGCAAGCACCACATGGAAGCGCGTGCCCTCTGGAAAGGAGAAGTAGGCTTTATAGCCGATGTAACCGCGCGCATGCCAACTTGCCCCCATCAGATGGAGCGTGCCCGAAGGGGTGTGAACGCGCTGACGCGGTTGGTTAGTGGCGGTGCCCTGTGCCCAGTCGCGGAACGCCTCTTCTAATACCTCGATTGCACGCGGCACGCTCAGCACCGCCCGCACCTCCGCCTCGCTAATCAAGAGGGGCTGGCTCTCTCCCAGCGTTATTCGAACAGGCATGAGGCTTCACTCACTCGCTTCTAATACTACCTCACGCAGGAACCGTGCCGAATCTTCAGGCGCAGTGATATTAATCCCCACGCCCGTGCCAATCTCGAAGCCTGCATCTATAGTTAGGCGCGGAACGATGCGCATGTGCCAGTAGAAATGCTCTATTGACAGGGGGTTAGTATTCGTATTCACAGGCTCGGTAAAAAGCATGGCGTTGTAGGGGGGCGACTCCAGCACCTTGTCGATGCGCTGGAAGGTCTCGCGTACGAGGTTGGCATACTCATCGCGCAGAGAATCTTCCAGTTCGGCAAAGGGTGCGAGGCGCGTTTTGGGCATCACCCAAGTTTCAAACGGCACCCGCCCCGCAAAGGGCACAAACGCCACATAATGGTCGCTTTCGCTTACGAGGCGTGTGCGCTTGGTTAGCTCGTGTTCAAGAAGCACTTTGTAGGGGCTTCCTCCATGCTGGGCATAGTAGCGGGCGACGCCGTCCAACTTTGTCTGAAGCACAGGGGGGATGAACGGCAACGCCACCAGCTGGCTATGGGGATGTTCTAACGACGCCCCCGCAGTGCGCCCTTCGTTGCGGAAGATAAGAATGGAGCGATAGCGGAGGTCTTGGGCAAGGGTGCGAATGCGCTGTTGATACATGCGCACCGCCTCGCGCCACTGAGCGGAGGGCATCGTGGAAGGGGTTTGGTTATGGAGTGGGGTTTCAATAATCACCTCGTGCGCCCCGACCGCATCGGTAAGCGTGTAGATGCCTGCTTGGCGTGGGATCAGGTCGCCTTGGGGTGCGAGCGCGGGGAACTTGTTCGGCACGGTGCGCACCCACCAGCCCGGTGTATCGGGCTGGGTTCCTTCCGAGCGAAACGACGCCACTTCAGGCGGTGTCATACCCTCATTTCCAGGACAGAACGGGCAGGTTTCCACCCGTTCGGGTTTCAGTGGAGACGGTTCCGACGCCTTCTTAAAATCGTGTGGGCGACGACTGCGCTCGGTCGCAATCACCACCCACTCTTGGGTCACCAAGTCCATTCGCAGTTCTGGCATACACTCAATTATGCCACATCTCTCCCAAGAAACGCCTGATAAGGGTACACAAGATGGGTTCATTTTTGGAGGTGAACGCGTAGTTTTCCGCAGGGGTTTCATCCCCCCTCCTGTAGGTTCCCCCCGCTTGCGGGGGGAACCGTTCAAATTTTTCTCGGTTCCCCCCGTTGACAGCTGATAAGGGTACATAAGATGGGTTCAGTTTCGGAAGCGAACCCCTACTTTTCTGCAAGGGTTTCATCCCCCCTCCTGTAGGTTCCCCCCGCTTGCGGGGGGAACCACCCAGTTGTTTCGGTTCCCCCCGTTGACGGGGGGAACCTTCCCCCTGTGTCTCGGTTCCCCCCGTTGACGGGGGGAACCTTCCCCTTGTGTCTCGGTTCCCCCCGTTGACTGGGGAACCACTCACTTTTTTCGGTTCCCCCCGTTGACGGGGGAACCACTCACTTTTTTCGGTTCCCCCCGTTGACGGGGGGAACCTTAAGGAGGGGGGAATTGCCTCCCGAAAATGCGGGTGAACCGATAGAAAGTGAACCTAACCTGTGTACCCTCATCAGCCCAAGAAACGCGGGGGCAACCTGCATGGTTGCCCCCTATGTTCACAAGGTGAGTAGAGAGAAGGCATTACTCAGAAGATTCGGCGGGCGTTTTGGTGTCGCTGGGTGCGACCTGTTCGGGTTGCACGCTATCGGTTTGGTTTTGCAGGCGTGCTACCCCGAACCGCTGAGCCACCTGCATCAGCTGTTGTGCCAGTTCGCTCAGTTTGCCGTTGCCGTCGCCCAGTGCTGATAGCCCTGCGAGTGCGCCATCGAGCGCCATGCCCAACCCCAGCCCTTTGGCGTATTGTTCGGTCATGCGGGCGAGGGTTTCGGGGTCGCCGAAGATGTTCATATTGCCTCGGCTCATGAACTGCCCGATAGAGCGAGCCAGCTCGACCTGCACATCGCGCTGTGCCTCGACGCGCAGTTTCTCCAGTTCGAACTTGAGCGCGGCTTCGCTGTAGGTCTGGCGGTATTCGAGGGCTTGGCGTTCCACCTCGACGCGAGCGCGCTCGACCTCCACCTGCTCGCGGGCGATGTTCACATCGACCATCTTGAGGGCGGTTTCGCCCTTTGCGACCTGTTCGCGTGCCTTTGCTTCGGCTTCGGCACGAGTGAGAATGGCTTGCGCCTCCAGCTCCGCTGCCATCTTCTGCGCTTCTGCCTTCTTCACCTCTGCGAACGCCTGCACCTGCACTTCGGTTTCGCGCTTGATGCGCTCTTGCTCGATCTGCTGTTTGGCGGCGATGAGTTTGGCTTGGGCTTCGCGCTCGGCGGCAGCGAGTTGCTGGACGGTGATAATCTGCTGGTTCGCGCGCTCGCGTTCGGCTTGGGCTTCGAGGGCGGCTTTCTCGGCTTCGGCGCGCTGGCGTTCCGCTTCCGCCACTGCAATCTCTTTCTCGCGCTCTGCCAGCTCAACCGCCTTCGCGCGCTCGATGTCGGTCTTCTGTACTTCCTGCTCTTTCAGGAGCAGTTGGCGGTCGCGTTCCAGGGCGGCGGAGCGCACTGCCTGCTCTTGCTCAATTTGCGCTTGTTGAACCAGTCGCTGTTGTTCTATGGCGTAAGTTTCCGCCTCGCGCTTCTTTTCGGCTTGCACTTTAGCGACCTCTGCCTGCTGAGCCGCTTCGGCTTCGGCGCGCTGGCGCTCCAGTTCCAGAATCTCCTTCTGGGTCTGCACATTTTTGAGTGTGATTTCGCGCCGTGCCTCCTGCTCAAGGCGGTTGCGTTCTACCAGCGCCGCTTGCGTAATCTCGGTAATCTTGCGCTTGCCTTGTGCGTCGAAGATGTTGTTGTCCGAGAGCAGTTCCTGCGAGGTCTGGTCTAAGCGCGAAATGGTCACCGATTCCAGCGTTAGCCCGTTCTGTTCGAGGTCGGAGCGCACCAGTTGTTGTACACTGCTGGCGAAGGCATCGCGCTGTGCGTGGATTTCCACGAGGTCTTTGGTCGCAGCCACGCTTCGCAGGGCGGAGACCAGCTTCTCGAACACCAGCGTAGAAACCGACTGTGCGTTCACCGATTTATCGCCCAGCGACCGCGCTGCGTTCAACACCGACTCGGCATCTGGGAGAACCTTGATATAGAACTCGGCTTTCACATCCACGCGGAGATTGTCGCGAGTAATCAGGGCGTCGGGTCCTTTGCGCTCGACTTCGAGTTTCATCGTTTCGAGCGAGACAGGCACCTTCTCGTGCAGGAACGGAATGTAAAGTCGGCTCCCATCGATTGCAACCCGCCGTCCCATAAGACCCGTAATCACATACGCGAGGTTCGCGGATGGGCGCAGAAGCCAGTGGCGAATTAGCCACAGGATCCCGCCCAGTAGGAATAGACCAGCACCTAATAGACCCGTGAAGGTGAAGGTTCCGGGTGTCAGCGTACCCTGTATCTGTCCGTACACGGCGTACGCTATCAACGCCAACCCAACAATCATCAGTAGCGGTATCATCTCTTTACCCCCTGTTAGTGTTATCTACCCCAAGATTGGGTTCGCTCTGTCTGTTCGTTCTCCTGCTGTTTCGGTTCCGAAAGCGCAGGAGAGAACGGGTGAGGCTCTACGATGTATCCGCCCCACTCTTCATTATACTCTATTACCAGTAGCTCAGTTCCCGCAGGGATGGCAGGTTGACCGGGCGCTACTCGGCAGGACACGCGCAGGATGTCGCCTGTTCGGCTCTTGATGTTCGCAGTGCCCTCCGTCTCGGTGATAGGAAACACGGCATAACCTGAGCATCCCACCAGGTCGCGCCGTGCTGGAGCGGGGGTAGTGTCAAATAGCCCCAATCGGCGTGCCAGAATGCCCGCCACTTGCCCCATAAGCATCATCCCACCCGTAGCAAACAGAGCAGAAATCGGGGCATAGAGGGCAGGCAACTTGAGGAGCGGTTGCAATAGTTGGTTGCTTCCCAGCCCCACGATGCCCCAAGTCATCATCAAGGTGGGAATAAGCACCGTGATTGGAACCCCTGTGCCAATGCCGAACAGGTGCAAAATGCTCATGAAGGAGAAGTGGTGACCATGGTCGGAAGCATCGTGGTGGCTGTCGGCATGGTGAGCATCGTGCGCTCCCCCTTCATGGGCATCTGCGTGTGCTCCTGCGTCGTGGGCATCTGTATGTCCCCCAACATCGTGCGCATCCCCGTGCCCATCGTGTGAGAAATCGCCCGTATCGATCAGTCCCGTGAGCACGAACAGCACTCCCAGCACCAACCCCACCACCAAAGGCAGTGCAAAGATATAGTTCCACCAGTTCATCAGGCTCGCCCAGGGCATATCCCACCTCCATGTCAATTATACGCAATTCTGCAACGAGGAGTCTCAGGCTCCTCTGAGGACAGGACGCCTTTTGAGGTAAAATACATTGTGGAGCGCAACTATGCGACTCAAGAACCCACCTTTAGTGGAAGTCATTTTCGAAATGCACTGGCAATTTGCCCCGACAGCTATAGGGGTTCCTTATAAAACACCGTATAGACTGTTGGTAGAGTCGCTCTACGAGGCACTAAAAGGCGAATCTGCCACGCTTGCTACCCTACTGAAGTGGTTGGATGAAGCCCACGCCCGCATTGAGGAGTGCTTTTTCCGAATGATAGAGGGTGAATTGAGGAGGCAATTCGAACAATGATGCCAATACCCAGTGTACCAACTTGGATGGAAGCACAAGGTTTGCATAGTAGGTCTCATCAGGTACAACCTGTACCAACAATGAGACCGTTGCCCGAGGAGACGGAAGATGAGATTCTGGAAAGAATGCACTTGCGCAAGATAGATTTGGAAGAGGACATGGTATTACCGTTTGTGCCTATAACCGTTCTACAGGGTGCAGTGCGTGTATGCTCAATTGAGCCATTCGTTCCTGAGATTATCTTTGAAGAAGAAATCGATTTGTAAGGTAGAGGAATAGAGTGGCGTCTCCAAGCTATCCTATATCGTCGTAGGGAGAGAGGAACCCATTCAGAAGAGTGATATCCTGCGCGAGTGTCCTGTTATCGTTCCTGAAGGGATACCTGACATTGAGAATAAAGTAGTTTCAGTACAGGTAAAAATAACCAGAGCGATTATCCTCACCCAGTCTTGTGATTTGATTCAAGGGCGCGTTGCTAATGTAGTGCTTTGTCCTCTTTACCTGCTCGGCGAGCGACAGGAATTCGGTTCCAAAGACAAGCGTGAGAGTCTTCGTCAATGAGAGTAAACTGCACGCTCCTTGCGACAATAGAACGGTATCTCCTATGGGTAGAATTCGTATCGTGATAGGGTTAGATGAGGCTGTGGAGCGGTTTTTGGTGCATTTGGCGACGGCGCGTTCGCCCCACACGGTCAAAGCCTATGGAACCGACCTCGCCCAGTTCGTCGAGTATGCCCTTAGCACGGGGATTCAGACGGTGGACACCCTAAACGAACGCTTGGTAAGGGCATGGCTCGACTCCCATCGCACTGCCACTCGCACCACGCGTGCGCGCAAGTTGTATGCCCTTCGCACCTTTTTCAAGTTCTGCCGAGCGATGGGCTGGATTCACGCTGACCCCACCGCCACTCTCGCACTTCCTATCGAGAAGCGACCCCTACCGAAGTTTTTGACCCGCTCGCAAGCCGAATCGGTTGTGGAGCAACCGGAGCAGGACGAAGCGACTCCCTTGCCTATCCGCTTACGCAACCGCGCCCTTTTGGAACTGCTCTACGCCACGGGCATGCGCGTGAGTGAACTGGTGAGCCTCGACATCGGCGCTATCGACTTTGAAACCCGCTCGATTCGAGTGCGGGGGAAGGGAGGCAGGGAGCGTATCGTGCTGTTCGGGCAGGCGGCGCACGAAGCCCTTACTGATTACCTGCGCGCAGGACGCCCAGACCTCATCCATCCCGAAAAGCCCACTCGCGCCCTCTTTCTGAATGCACAAGGCAGTCGGCTCACGGTGCGCAGTGTGCATCGCATCGTGAAACGATACAGTCAGCAGGCGGGCACTCCGATAAGCCCCCACACTCTTCGCCATACCTTCGCCACCCACATGCTCGACGGGGGTGCCGACCTGCGCAGTGTGCAGGAACTATTAGGACATCGCAAACTCAGCACCACCCAAGTCTATACCCACCTGACGCTGGAACGCTTGCGCGAAACCGTCCGGAACGCCCTCCCGAAACTGCTGGACGAGGAGGAGTAGCCCTCTGCACCCCTTGACAGCAACCCCATTAGGTAAGGTATACTGATTCTGCCACTGGGGGGATGCCCGAGCGGCCAAAGGGGCCAGACTGTAAATCTGGTGGCGACGCCTTCGCAGGTTCGAATCCTGCTCCCCCCACCAGCCCCTAAAACCTTGCCCGTAGGTATAATTTTCGCATTATGGATGCAACGGCGCAACCGGTGCGAAGTGGCGCGTTTCTGGAAGAAACGCCCACTGCTTGCTTTACCCCAGAGCAGTTCACCTCAGAAGACCGCCAGATGGCAGAGGTGGTCGAACGCTTTGTTAGGGAACAGGTTATCCCCTTTGTCGCCCGCATCGAGTATGGACACGCCCGCGAACTGCGCGAGATACTTGTCGACTCGGCGATGCTGGGGCTGTTGGGCATCGATATTCCTCCTGAATATGGGGGTCTGGGACTACCTAAAACCACCTCTGCCCTCCTAACCGAGAAGACCGCGCTCCAACCCTCCTTTGCGGTTTCGCATGCGGTGCACACAAGTGTGGGGAGTCTGCCCATTCTGCTCTTTGGGACCCAGGAACAGGCACAGACCTACCTCCCTCCGCTCACACGGGGTGAAAAGATAGGTGCCTATGCCCTTACGGAACCTGAGGCAGGTTCGGACGCGCTTGCAGGGCGCACCCGCGCAGAGCGCAAGGACGATACCTACTACCTCACAGGCAACAAAATCTGGATTACGAACGCAGGCTTTGCCGACCTGTTCGTGACCTTCGCAAAAGTAGAGGGGGAGCGTTTCACAGCGTTTTTGGTACCGCGTGAGGCACACGGATTGGTGGTCGAACGCGAGGAACATAAACTGGGGCTTCACGCCTCGTCCACATGCCGAATTGTGCTGGACAAGGTGCCCGTTCCCGTCGCCAATCGTCTCGGCGAGGAAGGTGAAGGGGCGCATGTAGCGCTCTACACGCTGAATCTGGGGCGATTCAAGATTGGTGCGGCTGCGATTGGCATCGGGCGAGAGGCGTTGCGAATCGCTACTGAATATGCCCAAGAGCGCAAACAGTTCGGGCGCCCGATTATTGAGTTCGAACTGGTGTGGCATAAGTTGGCGTGGGGCAGGGCGATGCTTGCGGTCATCGAGAGCGCGCTCTATCGCTTGGTAGGCGATTTAGAAACCGCGTTCGCTATAGGCTACAGTAAGGACTATACCGAGCGTCAGCGGGCGTGGCGTCGGGCATCGGCACGCTTTGCCGGCGAATGCGCCCTCATCAAGGTCGCCAGCACCGAGGTGCTTCACCAGATTGTCGATGACGCGCTTCAGGTTCACGGAGGGTATGGCTACTCCGAAGAGTATCCAATAGCGCGCCTCTACCGCGACACGCGGGTCAATCGCATCTACGAGGGCACGAACGAGATCAATCGGTTGAACCTTGTGGAGCGACTGCTGTATGGACTTCGTCAAGGCGATTGGGCACCCAGCACCCCAGGCGTTGCATTAGACCCAACCCCTGAAGCGACGCTCGCCACCTTGCGCACTTTGGCGGGAAAGGCATTCCGCGCCCTCCGCGCATACGAAGAACCGCCTGAGGCATTAGTAGAACCGCTGGCAGATATGGTAATCGCGCTCTACCTGCTCGATTCGGCGTTCCTGCGCGCCCAAGCCACCCGAAGCGAGTTCCACCAAGCAGTACTGGCGTTCTATCACGAGCAGGTGCGTCGGCAGATAGCGGGCTGGTCAGCCGACCTTAGCGCACTAACGGGAGAACCTCCTCTTATGCCCATACCCCAACCGCTCGCACCACTCTATAGCGCAGTATGGGAAGCAAAGTAAGAGGTATAATCTTCTGCGAGATGCGTCGGTCTGCTTGGCTCATTGTGATGAGTGTGGGGTTAATCCTCGCTGGTGTGAACAGTCCCTATGCACAGAGGCGCGGACAGCTGGAAGATGCCCTACGCCGAGATATACAACGCGCTCGTGACCGTGTATTTCCTGCACTCGTGAACATTCTGACCGTAGCCCGCTACTTTGAAGGGGGGCGTGCCCAGTATGGAATAGGCGGGGGGAGTGGGGTGATTGTCAGCCCCGACGGCTTGGTGCTGACCAACTACCATGTGGCGGAGAATTCCGCTCGCCTGTTTTGTACTCTCAGCTCTGGCGAGCGGTTCGAGGCAAAGGTCGTGGTGCATGACCCCCTCACCGACCTGAGTGTACTGAAAATTCAGCTCCCGCCCGACCAGAAGGAGCGGAAGTTCGCCTATGCAGAACTGGGCGATTCCGATGCGCTTAGCACGGGCGACTATGTGCTGGCGATGGGCAACCCGCTGTTGCTCTCATCCTCCGTCACCTTGGGGATAGTATCGAACCCTCGGCGCGTCTTTGTGAGCGTGCTGGGCGACGACATCGAGAGCGTGGAGTTCGAGCAGGGTGACCGTTCGGGGCTTCTTACCCGCTGGGTTCAGCACGATGCCCTCATCTTACCTGGCAATTCAGGTGGACCGTTGGTGAACCTGCGTGGCGAGGTAGTGGGCATCAATCAGTTGGGGGGCAGGGGATTGGGCTTTGCTATCCCCTCCAATATTGCAAAGCGCGTGCTGGAGCAGGTGGTTCGGAAGGGCAAAATAGAGCGTGCATGGCTCGGTTTCCGTGCTCTGCCTGTAGAAAAACTGCGCCGAACCACGGGGGTGCTGGTCGGCTCAGTGTCGCCCGAATCGGCCGCTGAGAAAGCAGGCTTGAAAGCGGGCGATATTGTGCTGGCGATCGATGGGAAGCCGACGAACGCCCGCTTTGCAGAAGAAATCCCACTTATCTATCAGCTGATTGCCGACCTGCCTATAGGCAAGCCCGTCTCTGTGGTAATCGAGCGGGCAGGGGTACGCCAAACCCTTACGATGACCCCCGAACTGCTGGAACCCTATTACGGGGATGAGGACGAGATACGCACGCTCGGCATCAGCATCCGCGACATCACACGCCCGATGGCACGCGCCCGCCGACTGCCCAAAGAGGGTGTGCTCATCACGGGCATACGCCCCGGCTACCCCGTCGACTCGGCAGAACCCAAAATCCAGATAGGGGATGCGATTATCCAAGTGGGCGATACCCCTGTGCGCAACATCCAAGAACTCAAAACCGCACTCAACCAACACAAGGATAAGGAGCTCATCCCCTTCACAGTTCAGCGACGCGAGGAAGTGATCCTGAGCGCAGTGCGTAACAAGCCCCCCACCGACCCCAGCCCCAACACGGAACTGCCTCGTGCTTGGCTGGGCGTTCGCACTCAGGTGCTGACGCGCCAAGTGGCGGAAGCCATCGGACAGGCAGAACTCAAAGGCTTCCGCATCACCGAAGTCTTGCCCTACACCGAAGCCAGCCGGGCAGGCTTGCAAGTGGGCGACATCCTCATCGCCCTCAACGGGGAACCTTTAGAGGCATACCGTCCCCAAGATGCGCGCGACCTCGAACGACGCATCGAGCAACTCCCAATTGGGGAAGAAGCGACCCTTACCCTGCTTCGAAACGGGGAGCAGGTCGAGATTAAGGTCAAGATGGAGCCAAGCCCCGCTTCAGCAGAATCGGCAAAGGTCGTGCGTCAGCGCGAACTCGAGTTCTCGGTGCGCGACATCACCCCCATCGACCGCATGCGCAACCGCTGGGCAGAAGACCAACAGGGCGTGCTGGTAACCGATGTTGCCAACGGCAGTTGGGCACAACTCGGAGGTCTGCGACCTGGCGACCTCATCCTCGCCATCAACGAGCAGACCATCAACAATACGCAGGATTTCCAGTCGGTTACCCAAGAGGCGTTAGAGAAACAGCCCCCAATCCTGGTCGTGTTCATCCGACGAGACCGAGAGACCACCTTCGCCTTTATCGAACCCGACTGGAAGGATATCAAACAACCTTGAGGAGGAACCAAAGAATGCGAGCGATAGCGATAGGAGGACTCTTCGTCCTGCTGATAAGTGTCTGTGGGGGTTTGAACGCGCAGGAGCAAGCGAACCCCTACCAGAAGCTGCTTGACCGCGTGGCACCCAGTATCGTCTCGGTGGAGATTGTCGTGAAGTATGAGTTTTCCTACGGAGGCGAAACCAACACCAGCGAGCAGAAAATACCTGCAATTGGCACCATTCTTACCCCTGATGGGCTGGTAGTGGTGTCGGCTATGGGCTTCTCAACCGAAACCTTTCGGCAGATGATGGGGCAAATGATGGGCGACACCGAGCAGTTCCAGTTCAAGGTTAGCCCGCAGAGCTTCAAGGTTCATCTCGCTGGGGAGACCAAGCCCTTGGATGCAGAACTCATCGCGACCGACTCGAAGCTGGGCATTGGTTTCCTGCGAATCAAAGATTTAGGGGAGCGAACGCTTACCCCTGCCCAGTTCAAGGAGGCTCCCCTCAGCGTGGGGCAGGAGCTAATGATTGTCACGCGGATGGGCAAGAACTTCGACTATGCGCCCGTAGTGCAGAAGGTCTTGCTTGGGGGCACGATTAGCAAACCGCGTCGGGCGTTCGTGAGCGGGGGGTTAGCCTCCACAGAGCCTGGCGCGCTTGTCTATACGATGGAAGGCGAGGCGGTAGGATTCACCATCTTCCTTCCCGAACTGTTCGCCAGTGATGAGGGCGAGGCGTTCAGCGCATTTACGATGATGTTCACCCGTTCGCTGATGTCGCTTGCTTCGCCCAGCGGGTTCATCTTACCCATTAGCGAGCTGAAGCCCATTATGGAGCAGGCACTTCAGCGCAAAGCCCCTGCTCCTGAAAACCAACAAAAGGAGTAAGCCATGAGAGACTACCGAATAGGAATCGGAATACTCTTGCTGTTGTGTGGATTAATCGCCTTCGCTCAGGCTCCTGCAAACCGTGCAAAGGAGCTGGTGCAGAAGGTTGCACCCAGTATCGTGACGGTACGCGCCGTCGTGAAGTATGAGGTCAAGTATGAGGGTCAGTCTGAAACGGATGAGTCGAAGTTCGCCCAGCGAGGCTCCATCATTACACCCGATGGGGTGGTGATGGTGTCGGCAACCCTCCTGTCGTCAGAGAGTTTCAAGCGGATGCTGGGGCTTGAGGATGAGGACAAAGTTGAGGTATCCCTCACTCCTCAGAGCTTCAAGGTCGTGATTGAGCAGGAGAGCAAGGAATATGAGGCGGAGCTCATCGCCACCGACTCGGTATTGGGACTGGCGTTCCTCAAAGTGAAGGACTTGGGTGGGCGTACTCTGCAACCTGTCCAGTTCAAGGAGGCTCCGCTGGATATTGGCAGTGAACTCTTCTGCGTGACGCGCATGCCGAAAGGGTACGACCTTGTTCCCTACTTGATGCGTTTAGAGGTGGTAGCGGAGTTAGCGAAACCGCGCCGCGCTGCAATCCTCAACTATTCCACCGATGAAGTAGGACTCCCCGTGTTTAGCGCAGATGGCAGTGCGATTGGGGTAATCGTCTATGTGCGCCCTGTTGCGAGCGACGACGGGGAGGAGGACCTCGGTTTCAATTTGGGCGCATCGGAGGCTGTATTGCCCACCTCTACCCTTTTGCCTCTTTTAGAACAGGTCAAGAAACGGGCACAGGAGGCGAAGTAAAAAGGGGCATGGGCGTTTTGCCTATCCCCCTGCCCCCCTTACTAAGGGGGGAATCAAAGGGGGGATTGCACGGGCAGGATGCCCGTGCTACAGAGTGGCTTGGGCATCTTGCCCATACGACTTGAGAGACCGATGACGGCGCAGGTGTTGGATGTAGGATGCATGCCCTACCAAGAGGCGTGGAGCCTTCAGCAACGGCTCCACGCCCAACGGGTGGCACGTGCGATTCCCGACACCCTGATTCTGGTAGAGCATCCCCCTGTGATTACACTGGGGAAGGGGTTTCATCCCCAAAACCTGCTGTTTAGCCCAGAGTTTTATGCTCAGCGCGGGATAGGGGTTTCACCAACTGACCGCGGGGGGGATGTGACTTGCCACAACCCTGGACAGTTGGTAGGCTACCCGATTTTTGATGTGCGTGCGCTCGGAGGCGACCTCCACCGCTTCCTGCGCCAAATAGAAGAGGCACTCATACGCACCCTACGCCCCTATGGAATCGAGGCAACCCGTTCAGAGGGCTACACGGGCGTATGGGTGGGGAACGAGAAAATCGCAGCGATAGGAATCAAGGTCGCCCGCTGGGTGAGCATGCATGGGTTCGCCCTCAATGTGAACAACGACCTGAGCCTGTTCCAGATGATTGTGCCTTGCGGGATAGCCGACAAAGGCGTGACCTCGCTCTCTCGCTTGTTAGGATATGCAGTCCCGATGGAAGAGGTCAAACAGCGCGTAGTAGCACAGTTTTCCGCAGTGTTTGGAATGCAATTCTCCCCTGATAAGGTATCCTTATCTATCTGATGGGCACTCTATCGCGGGGTGATGTCAAGGTTCGCAAAAAGAAGCGCAAGCGCTGGTGGAAGCGCGTGCTCGCCTATACCGCGCTTCTGTTTCTCGTGCTTTTGCTGGGCGGGATGACTTTCGTGGGGGTATTGTACTATCAAGTTGCCCAGATGATGCCTTCCGTCAGCGTAATCGAGAACTATCAGCCCCGCACAGCCAGCTTTATCTACTCTTCGGATGGAGTACAGTTGGCACGGATTGCAGAAGAGTATCGCGAGCCTGCTACGCTTGACGAAATCCCCCAACACCTCATTAACGCCACCATCGCCAAAGAAGACCGTCGTTTCTGGGGTCATCGGGGCGTGGACTGGTATGGCATCGCTCGCGCCCTCTGGGTCAACCTCACGGAGGGCGATATTCGTCAGGGGGGAAGCACGCTCACCCAGCAGTTAGCGCGCAATGTGTTTCTCAGTCATCAGCGCACTTATGCTCGCAAAATCCAGGAGATAATCCTCGCTCAGGAGATGGAGCGTCGACTGAGCAAGGAGCGCATTCTGGAGCTCTATCTCAATCAGGTCTACTATGGCAACGGGGCGTATGGAGTCAAAGCGGCTGCCCAGGTCTATTTCGGCAAGCCATTAGAGAAGCTGACCCTTGCGGAGTGTGCTTTGCTGGCTGCGCTTCCTCAACGCCCTTCTGCGCATGACCCCTTCAGCAATCCAGACGAGGCAATCCAACAGCGGAATCTGGTGCTGGCGTTGATGGCGCGCGAAGGGTTTATTACACCTGACCAACGCGACAACGCCCAAGCCGAACCGCTCAAGCTCAATCCCAATCGCCCGCGCACTCAGTTTCGTGCGCCTTATGTGGTGATGGATACCCTCCGCACCCTTGAGGAACTCTACGGGCGTGAACTGGTTCTGCAAGGCGACCTAAAGGTCACGACCACGATACACTGGGGCATGCAACAGGCAGGCGAGCGTGCCCTGCGACGAGGCATCTCGGCATTCTCACGGCAGGGAGTCAATCAGGGCGCACTCGTGTTAATCGATCTCCGCACAGGGTTCATTCGGGCGATGGTGGGGGGAGTCGATTTCCAGCGCAATCAGTTCAACACGATTACGCAAGGGCGACGCCAGCCCGGTTCCGCCTTCAAGCCCATCGTCTATGCTACTGCTTTCGAACTGGGCGAGTTGACCCCCAACAGCATACTTCAAGATAGTCCCCTCAGCTATCCCAGCGGTGTGCGGGGGAAGGCATGGCGCCCCCAAAATGCGGATGGAAAGTTCCGAGGTGCTGTCACGGTAAGGCGTGCGCTTGCTGCCTCTATCAACATTCCTGCAATCCGAGCGATGGAGAAGGTAGGTCCCCAAACTGTGGCTCGATTTGCACGCGAACGGTTCGGAATCGAATCCCCCCTTGAGCCTGTGTTGCCGCTGGCGTTAGGTGCTTCTGCGGTCAAGCCCATCGAGATGGCGAGAGCGTTCAGCGTGTTCGCTACGGGTGGAACGCGCGTGGAGCCGGTGCTGATTCGCAAGGTGGTGGACCGCAACGGGATTGTGCTTCTGGAACAGCAGGGGACGATGGTGCCTGATCTCCTTTCTCGGCAGACTGTGGAGTCGATGGACGAGCTCCTGCGCCAAGCGGTGGTGAATGGCACTGGCAAGGCGGCAGCGCGCGTGCCGAACGCGCGAGGCAAAACAGGGACAACCAGCGACCACCGCGACGCTTGGTTCATCGGCTATACTGACCACTATCTGGCTGTCGTCTGGGTTGCCAGCGAGCACTACAATCCTGAAACCCACACTTGGGAATACCGCCCGATGAACCGCGTGTTTGGCGGCACAGTCTGTGCGCGCATCTGGGCAGATTTCATGACCGAGGTGCTGGCTATCGACAAGACTCTGCCCGTGCCCAAACAAGGGCAGGAGCGAAACATCTCTTCAGAGGAGACACCTACCACTCAAGAACGCAACGAACCGTCTCTCTCTGGTCCTGCTACCGAAGGGACGGACGCCCCTCTGCAGCCGCAGGAAACCCCTACCGTACTCCCTCAAGAGGAGCCTCGCGTCTCGGTGCCTCCTCCAAGCCCCACGGAAGCAACTCCAGCAGGTGGTTTTCGCAGTGCGCCCTCAGCCGAGCCTCAGGCTGTAGGGGCGAAGCCCAATCCACGCCAACCGCCCGCCCCAGAGCCTCCGCCACCCTTGATTACCATCCCTATCTGTGCGGACACCGAGCAGGTAGCGACCGATTACTGCCCGGAAGTGATGCGCAAGCAGTTTCCGAAAGGTTCTGAACCGCGCCGACGCTGTAGCAAGCATGGGGTGAATGTGCGATGATTCAGCGTCCGAAACGCTACTTGGGCATCCGCTCCGAAGAGCGACGCAAAATCCGACCTCAGGAGTATGCCCTGCTCGCTTTTGTTGGATTGACCCTGAGCGTGCTGATTGCGCGCTTGTGGTATCTACAGATTCTGCACGGAGAGGAGCTGTCAGCCCGTGCTGAACTGGTGCGCACCCGACTTCTGCGCATACCGCCCCCGCGTGGGCTTATCGTCGATAGAAACGGCACTCCCATCGCCGAGAATCGCGCCCAACTGGTCATCAGTGTCCTGCCCGACCTCCTGCGCCAAAATCCCAATCGTATCCCCTTTATCGCAGAGCGGTTAGGCATGACCGAGGAGGAGCTTCGCTCGTTAGTAATGAACCCCCGTATCAACCCCTATGTGCCGTTGGTGGTGCAAAGGGGGGCAGACTATCGGCAGGCGATCGATCTCATCGAGAGCCAGTATAACCTGCCTGAGGTGGAGGTCTCGGTACAGGCGATGCGCCACTATCCCTACGGCAAGCTCTACGCCCATATCGTGGGCTATGTGGGGCAGATTTCGGCTGAAGAGCTGAAAACCTATACCGAGCTGACCCGTGAGGACGAGCCGAGCGATTGGCTGGAAGCGCGCCTCTATGATGGAACCGACTTTGTGGGCAAGAACGGGCTGGAACGCCAATACGAACTCTATCTGCACGGCAAACCCGGTGGTGAACAGGTAGAGGTCACTCCATTAGGCAAGCGAGTGCGCACCCTGCAGGAGATTGAGCCTACTTCCGGTGCCCGCCTTGTTGTTAGCATCGACACTCGCCTCCAGCAACGGGCATATGAACTGTTGGAAGGGCACAAGGGTGCATTCGTAGCACTTGACCCCCGCACAGGCGAGGTGTTGGCGATGGTCAGCCAACCTTCTTTTGACCCTAACCTGTTCATTCCCCGAATCCCTGAGACGGTGTGGCGCCCTCTAATGAACAATCCAAGCGCACCCCTGAATAACCGTGCGATTCAGTCCAGTTATGCGCCCGGCTCTGTCTTCAAGCCTTTGCTGGCGTTGGAGGGTCTGAAGCGGGGACTCATCACGACGAGGTCGCGGGTGCACTGCGGGGGTGGCATGCAGGTAGGCACGCGATTCTTCCGCTGCTGGAGACGACACGGCACGGTCGATTTCTTCGCTTCGATTGCGCTCTCGTGCGATGTGTTTTATTACCAGCTGGCTCAGCGGATGGGACCTGATTTGATGGCACAAGTGGCGCGCGAGTTTGCGCTGGGAGAGCGCACGGGGATTGACCTTCCCCATGAGCGTCGTGGACTGGTGCCCGACACGCGCTGGAAACGGCAGGTGTTGAAACGGCTATGGTACGGGGGAGAGACCCTCAACTACGGTATAGGGCAGGGCTATCTCAATGCCACGCCCCTGCAGATAGCGGTCGCTACGATGGGGATTGCGAACCGAGGCACCATCTATCGCCCCCATTTGATGCGCGAGATAGTGTCGCCTGATGGGCAGGTGATTCGGCGCGCCCAGCCAGAGGTGATACGCACCATCTCGGCGTCTCCCCAACAATGGGAAGCGGTGGTGGAAGGGATGATACGCGTGGTAGAGCAGGGCACAGCAGGGCAAGCGCGTGTGCCGGGCGTGCGCGTTGCGGGCAAAACGGGTTCTGCTGAATTTCGCAAAGGAGGCAAAACCCACGCATGGTTTGTGGCGTTCGCCCCTGCAGACAACCCGCGCGTGGTGGTGTGTGTGATGGCAGAAGAGGCAGGCGGGGGCGGTGCAATTGCCTCGCCCATCGCAGGCGCATGGCTCAAAACCTACTTCGAACTCTATCCGAATCCCGATAACTGAATCGGTTCACCCGCATTTTTAGGAGGCAATTCCCCCCTCCATAAGGTTCCCCCCGTCAACGGGGGGAACCGCGACACAGGGGGAAGGTTGCCCCGTCAACGGGGGGAACCGCGACACTGGGGGAAGGTTGCCCCGTCAACGGGGGGAACTGAAAAAAAGTGATTGGTTCCCCCCGCTTGCGGGGGGAACCTACAGGAGGGGGGACGAAACCCTTGCGGAAAACTGTGCGATTCGCCTCCTAAAATGAACCTATCTTGTGTACCCTTATCAGACTCCCCACTCCCCATTCCCCTTAAAAGTGAGGTATCCTCTATCTTGTGGAACAGCCGTTTGAGAAGGAGCTGGAACTCCTGATACGGGCGCGTTATCCCATCCTCTACCTGCTCACACACGAGGAGCGACGGGCAGACGAGATGGTGCGACAGGTGGCGAACCTGCTTCAGAAACGGTTCCACCGCTGGAGCCTCACGCGCAGCTATGAACCACCTCTCCCCACCCCCTCCGAATCGCCCACCCGAACGCCTCTTAGCGCAGAGGTAGAAGCCCTCACCGCCCTCTTCCGCCCCGACCAGAACGCCCTTATCCTCTTGCGAGACTTTCACCCCTACCTGAACGATGTGCGGGTGATACGGCTTCTGCGCGACCTCTATCCCCGCTTATATGAGACGAGGCGTACCCTCATCTTGCTCTCGCCCATCCTGAAGCTACCCCCTGAACTGGAAAAAGAGGTGGCAGTGTTAGAAATGCCCCTGCCCAGCAGAGACGAGATTGCCCAAAAACTGCGCGACATCGTCCTGCATGTGAGCGATAAGCCGGGCATCACGACCGAATTGACTCCCGAAGAGTTCGATGAGTTGGTGCAGGCGGCGCAAGGGCTGACGATGGAAGAGATAGAGAATGTCTGTGCGCGTTCGCTGGTGGAGCATAAACGGCTCGTGGTGGACGCCATTCTCAGTGAGAAGCAACAGATTGTGCGCAAATCGGGCGTGCTGGAGTACTACACCCCCAGCGAGACGATGAGCGATGTAGGGGGATTAGACTTGCTGAAGGAGTGGCTACGCAAACGGCGCAGGGCGTTCAGCCAAGAGGCGCGCGAGTTCGGACTGCCAGCACCGAAGGGAGTCCTGCTGTTGGGAGTGCAGGGCACAGGAAAAAGCCTCAGTGCCAAAGCCATCGCCAGCCTTTGGAACCTGCCGATGTTGAGGCTCGATGTGGGGCGCGTGTTCGGAAGCCTGGTGGGTGCATCGGAGGCGAACATGCGCTTAGCCATTCGCACCGCAGAAGCCGTTGCGCCATGCATCCTCTGGATTGACGAGCTGGAGAAGGGCTTTTCGGGTGTCCAAAGTTCGGGCATGTCCGATTCGGGCACCACTGCACGCGTCTTTGCAACCTTCCTGACATGGATGCAGGAGAAGCGCAAGCCCGTGTTCGTGGTCGCAACTGCCAATGATGTGTCGCTCTTACCGCCCGAGCTATTGCGCAAAGGGCGTTTTGACGAGATATTCTTCATCGACCTGCCCCATGCACCCGAACGGGAGCAGATTTTCGCCATTCACTTGCGCAAGCGCAACCGCGACCCAAACACCTTTGACCTCAAACGGCTCGCCCAAGCCACCGAAGGCTTCTCTGGAGCGGAGATTGAGCAAGTGGTGATTGGCGCGCTCTTCACCGCCTTCGATAAGGGGCGCGACCTCACGATGGACGACCTGCTGAACGAGATTAAGAGCGTCGTGCCCCTCTCGGTAATGATGCGCGAGGAGATCGACGAACTGCGCACTTGGGCACAGATGCGCACCCGCCCCGCCAGTAGCCCTCCCAAGCAGAAACGAAAGCGGTAGTGCGAGGATGTGAGGGTGTTGACATACCGCTGACACTAAGGGTATTATTAGTGAGATGTTCGATGACGAGCAACAATCTGCTTTCGAACAGGCAATCCAGCGGATTGCAGAGGCGGATAGGGAGCGATTGAATCGGCTTCGTAAGGAGGTAGCAGGTTTACGCGCCCTTGTGCGCCCAATCCAACCACGCTCTATCACAGCAATCTCGCTGGTAGCAATGGACGGGGGCGAGAACCGTATTCCGTTTGACCCCTTCCTCATCTATCCCGTGCGTGTGGTCGATTCCTATGGAAAGCCGTTTTTTGTGGACGCACTTGCTCCCCATATGAACATGGCGCAACTCAACGACATGCAGTTTGAGAGGGAAACACCACTTGGATTGCTGATGAAAGACTTGGGAGCGCCCAACCTATGGGCGCTTAGTCGGTTTATCCCCTCTCCCGATACCCCCTTCGAGAGCTTGCGGCTAAACTGGGTGCGCGCCTATCGCGACCTCGTCGAATGGTCCGTGCTTTACTATTATGTGACGCGCACGAACTTTGCGACCGATACCTTAATTGTGCGTGATGGATTTCTGCGCAGTCTGGTGTTCGAAGGAAGTTGGTTCGCTCAGATGTGGGAGCGCATACGCGCACGGGTGGACGAAATTTATCGGCGAGAACGGCGTCGCCTCTTCATCGTTGGTGTGGCAAAGCGAAGCAAAATAATTGACAGATATCACCTGGCGTTCGTGATGGAGGGTGTTCTGGTTCAGCAGGGCGCCTGCTATCTTCCCGTTGTACCTCCTATGGAGGAGCAGGTTTATCGCTGGACCTATTATGAACAACCAACCGATGCTCAGCTGGAGATGTCCGTGTCCCCCTATAAGGTGGGGTATCTCTATTTGGCAAAGTTTGGACCCCAACGATACGACCCCATCTATGCAGTAGATATCTGGCGCTATCACCAAGAGTTGGGACAAGTGGACGAGGTGTTTAGCTACCTACTTGCGGATGCGCAAGTGGGGTTCCCCCAACCGTTCTATCCTCTGCGGTTCGACTTCAGGCAATTGCACAACCACTGCAAGATAGCACTACAGAGGTCAGCGAGGATTATTATCAAAGAATACGGCGAGTCGCTATTGACCGTTTGCGTGGTGATAAGAAATTCGTTGGTGAATTGCATAAAAAGAAGGGAAAAATATACTGGGGATCTGTGAAAAGATACCTTATACAGCACATCCAAGAAGTGGAACCAAACCTAAGCAACTTAGACAAGGTAGCGTATGACCTTGTCCGTCCTACTTTAGAGGAGCTTTTTGGAGCAGAATCAGAAGCCTGGACGACCGAGCGAGAGAACGGTAAGACCTACATCATTATTGCTCCCAACGCACTGAAAAAGTTTTTGGGTTCCTATCAAAAGCGGGCGCGTCTGAATTCCAACACTCAAGAGTAGTTGAGGCTTGCGGTTTAGGAGGTGGAGACCTAAACCGTAAATCCCTTTAGTCAGAGGTGCCTGCTCAGGGTATAATCTCCTTGTGCATCGTATCGTTGGAATCGAGACCGAGTACGGGCTGGCTGTGGAGGGGCGAGGGGTGGCAGACCAGGTGATGGATGCAGTCTCGCTCTTGCGCAGTTGCCCTTTCCCAGCCGTCAAGTACCGATGGGACTATCGTTTGGAAGACCCCCGACGCGATATGCGCGGGTTCCGAGTCGAGCAGCTCTCGGTAGACCCCCAAGACGCCCAAATTGAGCGCGAGCACCCCGTCTCTCTCTCGGAGCGGGAGGTGCGTTCGGACCATGTGCTGGGGAACGGCGCACGGCTTTACAACGACCACGCTCATCCCGAATATGCCACACCCGAATGCCGACGGCTGTTAGACCTCATCGCCCACGATAAGGCAGGCGAGCGTATCCTGCTGGCATGCGTTCAAGCACTGCAAAGCCAAATTGGAGCGAAGGTCTCACTCTACAAGAACAACACCGATTATCACGGCAGTAGCTACGGATGCCACGAGAGCTATCTACTAAAGCGGGATGTGCCTTTCGAATCGCTGGGACTGACGATGGTGCCGTTCCTCACGACGCGCCTGCTCTACGCGGGTGCAGGCAAAGTAGGGGTGGAAGTGAATCCCCATCCGCGCGTGCCGTTCCAACTTTCCCAGCGTGCCGATTTTTATATGGATGTGATGAATGTGGAGACGCTCTATCGGCGCCCCATCTTCAACACACGCGATGAACCGCACGCCTACGCACGCCACCACCGACGCCTGCATGTCATCTGCGGAGATGCCAACATGAGCGAGTATGCAACCGCACTCAAAGTGGGCACTACTGCGCTCGTGCTGGACCTTGTAGAAGAGGGCTGGCTCCCCAACTTGGTAATCAAGGAGCCAGTGCGTACTGCCCAAAGCCTCTCACGCGACCCCGACTGGAAGTGGCTTGTGGAGACCGATGGGGGTACTCTCACCGCCATTGATGTTCAGCGAATCTATCTTCAAGAGGCACAGCGTCGGTTCACTGGGCGCGATGCCGAAACCGATTGGCTCTTGCACGAGTGGGAGCGCGTCTTGGATGCCCTGGAAACGGACCCCGACACCCTCGCAGACCGCCTCGACTGGGTCGCCAAACGCCAACTGCTGACGCTCTATGCCGAGTCGGAAGGCGTTTCATGGGACGACTCGATGCTTTTCGCCCTCGATTTGGAGTATCATAATATCGACCCTGCGGAAGGGCTTTACTATGCGCTTGTAGAGCAGGGACAGATGCGCACCATTGTACAAGAGGAAGCGATTACGCATGCTATCAGTCATCCGCCCGAAGATACACGGGCGTTTATTCGGGGGATGTGTGTGCAACGGTTCGCCTCCCATGTGGAGAGCCTCAACTGGGAGCGAATCGTGCTCAGAAACGACGAACAGACTGTTCGTCTGGACCTGAGCGGGCTTGTAGAAACCGACCTGAAACCGCTGAACCGCCGTCTAACGGGGGTAGAGAGCATCACGACCTTCGTTCAGGAGGTCAAGGAGGCTGTGAAATCATGATCTGGCAAGCAGAAGAGCGACTTCGGCGTCCGATACCCCAAGAGCCGATTACGCGTCCGGGGGGCGATGGCGACGGTCCTTCCCGTCCCGATGTGAAGCGTCCCGATACGAACGAACTGCTCAAGCGGATGCGTCGAATCGACCCTGAGCAGGCACGCCGATACCGCCAACGCAGTGGAGAGTAGCCTATGACGCACACGGGCGACTTCTTTCAGCTCCTCCAGCGCATGGGGAGCCGAAACCCCTTCTTAGCGTATACCCCCGGCACCGAGGGGCATAAGACGCTATCCCCACGCCGAGAACCCTCGACTTTGGAGGTACACGGCACGACCGTTATCGCAGTGAAGTTCAAGGGGGGCGTGCTGAATGTGGGCGACCGACGCGCCACCGCCGCCAACGCCATCATGTACGACCGCGCCGACAAGATTATCCCTCTGGACGACCACACGCTGATAGCGATTGCGGGCGCATATGGGCGAGCGATGGAAGTGGTGCGCTACCTGCGCCACGCCTTCAAATACTACGCCCGAAGCCAGCTTCAGCCGATGAGCCTCGACGGCAAACTGCAGGAGGTCAGCCGTGCACTCTCGGCTAACCTGCCGAACGCGCTGTCGGGCATCGGCATCTTCATTCCCATCCTCAGCGCATACGACCCCGACCGCGACGCAGGGCGCATCTTTTTCTACGATGTCAGCGGGGCACGCTTCGAAACGCAAGAATACGGCTCGGCTGGCTCTGGCGCTGAACGCATCCGAGGCGTCTTCGACTATATCGTGAAGACCAAAGGCCCCTTCAGCGAGCGACCTTTAGAAGAGGTGCTGGAAGAGGCAATCACCATGCTTGATATCGCTGCGGATTTGGACTCGGCAACAGGTGGGATCGACAAGGTTCTGCCCACCGCGCGCTATGCGGTTCGTGACGGGGTCTACGAAGTGCCAGAAGAGGAGATTCGCAAAATCGTGGACTCCCTTCGCTCAAGGAGTCGTTAGCCTATGCTTACCCCGTATGATTTTCAGGAGAATCTACAACAGCGGGCGCAATATATCCGTAATCGCCTTCAATCGGGTAGCCCCGTGATAGGCATCAGCTACGATAACGGAGTGCTCCTGCTGTCGGTGAGGCGTCAAACCCGCAAGGTGTACGAAATCTACGACCGCCTGATGCTTTCCGCAATCGGTAACCAGTCAGATGTAGAGACGGTGCGCCTGGCATCGATCGATTTTGCGCATCAGGAGGGGTTTGTGCGCAGCCCCGACGATGTGACGGTTCAGCGTGTGGTGGGCTTTGCGCTTAGCCCTGCCCTCAAAAAGGCGTTTGGCGACCCTCTCACGGCTCCTTTTGTGTTTCGAGGGCTATTCGCAGAGCTTCATCACACCCCAGAGCAGGATACTTTCTATGTGCTGAACTATGATGGCGATTTCACCCCCTACAACCGTTTTGCCGTAGTAGCAGGCACCCCCTATGCGGAAGAGCAGGCAATGAACTATCTCCAAGAGAACCTTTCTGGCGTACCCACCCTGGAAACCGCTCTCCCTTTGGCACTCAAGGCTTGGGGGATTGCGCGCCGAATCGCCACCCAAGAGGAGACCGAGCAGGTTTCCGAACGGGAGGCGTTAGAAACCCTGAAAGAGGTGTTGGGGAATGCCCAAGTGGAGGTGGGGCTATTGGAACGCCACACCCTTCGGGAGAACCGCTTCCGCTTGCTTGCCCCCGAACAGTTGGAGCCATACCTCCGAAGACTGGAGTAGCTTCGTAGCCGGGCGTCCTGCTCATGTGCTTGCTTGGGCGAGACGCCCAAGCCACGAGGGCTTACTTGGGCGAGACGCCCAAGCCACTGTAGCACGGGCATCCTGCCCATCGGCTCTGTGGGCGAGACGCCCAAGCCACTCCCTTAGCCCAGTATCGTCGCCGACACCGTCTCGCTCAGCGGACCCGCCTCGCCCCGACGGTTCACCCAACGCCCAATAAAGGAATCTCCTGCCAGCACATCGGGGTCGGTGGCGGTCAAGCCCAGCTCCGCAAGGTTCGCATTCACATACGCCCGAAAGTTCGCTTGCCAACTGTCAAACTCCGCGTCACTTCTTGGAATGTAGCCCATATTTACAATATACCCGTTTCTCCAGACGATTCGGACAGATGTACGGACGATTCGGACATCTGTACGGACGATTCGGACAGATGTACGGATGATTCGGACATCTGTACGGACGATTCGGACATCTGTACGGACGATTCGGACAGATGTACGGATGAGTCGGACAGGTGTACGGATGAGTCGCTGAAGCCCTCATCCCCCCAGCCCCCTTCTCCCAGTGGGAGAAGGGGGAGCCAGACTCCCCTCTCCCGCAGCGTGCTTACTGCACGACACTTTTTGAGGGAGAATCGAAAAGGGGCGTACACGGGGGTGCGCCCCTACCAAATCGCTTGCCTGTAGGGGCAGACCCCCGTGTCTGCCCTGCCCAACAGAAGGGGCGTACACGGGGGTGCGCCCCTACCAAATCGTCTTGCCTGTAGGGGCAGACCCCCGTGTCTGCCCTGCCCAACAGAAGGGGCGCACACGGGGGTGCGCCCCTACCAAATCGCTTGCCTGTAGGGGCAGACCCCCGTGTCTGCCCTTCTCAATAGGAGCTTTGGGCACGAGTTCGAAAAACTGTCGTGCAGTAAGCCGTCAACGGGGAGGGAGACCGCACTCTCCTCTCCTTGTGGGAAAAGGGCAGGGGATAAGCGCTGGGATTCTTCGCCTTATCGTTTACAAAGTCAGCAGGGGGATGGCGAATAGCGCAGGGACAAGACGCCCCTGCTTTTTTGTAAACGATAGTGTAAACGAATATATTGCCTTTCACACGGAGCGTAAGATGTAGAACAGCACGCTGTCTTCAGCAGGGTCCATTGCCTTTTCTACCTCGTGAACGAGGCGTGCAAACTTCGCTTCCGTCAGTTCGCCTTCCAGAACCTAAGCAACCTCTTGATAGGGGACGGTCTGCGGTCTCCAAAGGGTATACTGCTACCGATGAGACAGTTTGGTCTAACCTTAGTGAGCCTGTGGGTGGTTGTGGCGAGTGTGTGCGCCCAGTCGCCTTTGCCAAAAGACCTTCAGCAGAAGTATGAACGCGCGGTGAACCTCGCTCGGCAGGGCAAGTATGCCCAAGCAGAGCCCCTTCTGAAAGAAATCATCCGGAAACAGCCGAACTTCGCCCCAGCACATCTGAGCCTTGGGCTGGTCTATCGCTTCCAGAACAAATGGGAGCAGGCAAGCGAGCATCTGCGCAAGGCGTCCGTTTTGAACCCGAAAGACCCCACCCCCTTGCTGGAACTGACCCGAATCGCCCTCGATCGGGGCAAGTTGGACGATGCGGAGGGCTATCTGCGCACCCTGAGAACGCGCCACCCCAACCATAAGGAGATGCCCATCCTCACAGGCTCACTGGCGATGCTCCGCGGAGAGTGGCGGAGTGCCTACAACGAGTTCAAGCGGGCACTTTCGGCAAACCCCAACGACTTCCGACTGCTCTACAATATCGGCATCTGCGCCTACCAGATGGGCAACTTAGACGAAGCGCGCAGTTTCTTGGAGCGCACCACCCGCGCCAAACCCGACTATACCACCGCATGGAAAGCGCTGGGCGATGTGTACGAAAGCATGAAACGCCCTGAGGACGCCATCCGAGTCTACACCGAGGTGTTGAAACGGGAGCCGAACGACCTGTCCACTCTGCTTCGGCGCGCCCGCCTCTACGAGCGACGGCAAGACTCCGATTCCGCCCTTGCCGACTATCAACAGATTCTTCAGGTTTACCCTCGGAATGTGGATGCGCTCATCTCGGCTGGGCTTTTGCTGATGCAAAAAGAGGAGTACGAGCAAGCCTCTGCCTATTTGGGCAAGGCGCTCCAGATGTTCCGCCAAGAGGAGCCTTTCTACTGGAGCCTATTGACAGAGTTGGCACACTGCGAGCTGAGGTTGAAACGGTATGGTAAGGCGCGTGCCCACTTCGCCGAGATACTCAAGTATTTCCCCAAGAACCGCCGTGCCTACGAAGGGCAGTATCAAACCCTCCTTGCACAAGGAGAGAGCGAGCAGGAGATACTGCCTCTCCTGCGTCGGTGGGAAGAGAATCTCCCTGACGACCCCCAGCCAACCCTGCTGATAGCGAAGCTCTACGAACGCAACTCCGCATTCGACCAAGCCGAAGCCGAGTACCGAAAATTGCTGGAGAAGTTCCCTCGCTATGCCGAAGGGCGTCAGGAGTTTGCGCGGTTCCTCAGCCGTCGGGGGCGCGACCAAGAGGCGATTCAGCAGTTTGATGCGGTTTTAGCGGAGTACCCGAACGAGATCTCGGCGCTCTTTGGCAAGGCGCGCGCCCTTGAGAAGCAAGGGCAGTACGAGCAGGCGCTCCAGCTCTATCGGCGAATTGTGGAGTTAGACCCGACGAACGAACCCGCCCTGCTCAGTGTTGCCGCGATGCTGAGAGAACTGAAGCAGATCGACTCTGCCTCCGCCATCTATCGGCAGTTGGCGTTCCGACCTGAGCCGAACACGCTCGCCATCTCCAGCATGATTCAGATGCTGAGGGCAGAAAAGCGCAACGAGGAGCTCATTGCCTTCCTACGCGAGTGTGTTGAGCGACATGGCTATGAGTATCTTCCTCTACTGGCGACGGAGCTCATCGCAATAGGGCGTCCTGAGGATGCGCTCCAGGCATATCGGGACGCTATCCAGCGCAACCCGAACAACCCCACCCTTTACAAGGGGTTGGGCATCCTTGCCGAGCAACTCCAGCGCCCCGACGAGGCGCTGACCGCTTTCCAGCAGGCACACCGCCTTGACCCTCAAGATACTTGGACGCTTGCCCGAATCGCCATGCTCTACATCCAGCAGGAACGCCTCAGCTCGGCTTGGAACACGCTTATACAAGCCCTCCAGATTAATGCCGATGACATCAGCCTCTATCCCCTGCTGGAGCAGGTCGCCCAGAAAGCAAACCGAATGGACGAGTACCTCCAGCTCCTTCAGAAACTGGCGCAACGGGATACACCCGGTCAAGAGGCGAGCAAAGCCTATGTAGAGTGGCTACGCAGACAGGAACGCCTAAAGGATGCGCTGGAGTTTGTTGAGGGCAAACTGCGCACGCGACCTGAGGATGTGCCGTTGCTCTCTCTCAAGCTCAGCCTTTTGGAAGCCCTCGACCGCCCCCAGGAGACACTTCCTGTGTATGAAGTGTTGGCACGCCTGCAACCGAAGGACCTGCTCATCCTGCGCAGCTGGGCTGGGCGCGCGGAACAGTACGGTACCCCCGAGCAGATGCTCCGCGCCTACGAGGCGCTCTACCGTGCCCTGCCCGATGAGGTGTCGATCGGCTTGAAACTCGCACGACTCTATTACCAGATGGGCAACCGCAAGCGTGCGCTGGACATCTTGGAAGAGCTGGAAGAGAACTTTCCCAACGACGAGAACATCAAGCGCACAGCGAACGAACTCATTGCAGGACGATGAGGCGCGAATGGCTTGCGGTGATAGCCATCTTGTTCACGCTGGGGCGTGGCGCCGTACGCGAACTGGAAAAAAGTGCTGCGCAGGAGATTCAACACTACATCGGGGGCAAGGTGGAGGTACGAGTCCGACTAAATGGAGTGAACGGGCTAACTCGAGGCACGCTAAGCCGACTTACCGTCAAAGCCAGTGGGTTTACCCTCGATGGTTTTCCGTTCACCCTTGAACCCGAACGCCCGCGCTCAGGGCATATCCGACGCTTTATTCTTGACCTGTCGGATGCGCGCTTGCGAGGGCTACGCGCAGAATATGCCTATGCCGAAATCCCCGATGTCTACTACGACCGTCATCTTGCGCTCACCAAGCGTATTTTTCGGCTGAGCGCGACGGGACGCGGGCGTGCCGAAATCGTGGTCAACCAGCACGACTTGGCAGACTACATCCGCAGAAAGTACGCGCCCTACCTTCCCCAAGTGCGCGTGCAGATTAGTCCAGAGCAAACGGTGGTGGAGGGGCAGGCAGTGCTATTCGGCAGTGAGGTTGCCTTTCGTGCGGTCGGGGTGCTAACGCCACGCGAGGGAGTCTATCTCGATCTCGCCTCTGCGGAGCTCAGTATCGAAGGGGCACAGCTGGCTCCTCCCGCGATGGAACTGCTGAAGCAGTGGCTCAACCCGATTATCGATCTGGAGCGCGATCTGGGCATTTACGACGGGCTATTTGTCGAGCAGGTGGTCAGCGAGCAGGGCAGGATGAAAGCGATAGGGAGCGTGTGGATACCCGCTCGTCGTTCTTAGCCTCGCTTGCGCTTCTTGAGATACTGCTCCTCCAGTTGCTCCAGCTGTTCGAGGGTCGGGCGCGCAGGGGTGGTTTGGGAGGCTTGAGCGCGCTTGGAGGCAGAAGTGCTTTTCCTCTTCTCACTGGTGTCCTTAGCACTCTCTCGTTGTGAGCGGGAGACAGAGGATTTGCGCTGAGCAGAGGTGATAGGCTTTTCCTCTGCTGAAGCGGTGGGCTTGCTTGGGGTAGCCGAGGTAGACTTTCCCTTCCCCTTCTCTTGGAGCGGAGCAGGGGACGTGCTCTTGGAGGCACCGCTTTTGAGTGCTTCCAGGTCACTTTCGGGTAGTAAAACGACATAGCGCAGTCGGAAGCTCTTCTCCTCATCGGTAAGGCGTCCCTGTGCTTCGTCTGAGAGCGAGTTGAGCCACTTCTCGTGCATTGCGCTCTGCTGTTCGGCATGACGGGTACGGATCGTTTCGGGTAGGCTGTCGATATCGAGGTCTACCGCTATCTCTTGGGGGCTATAGACCTTGAGAATCGTGCCGACAGTGCCTGCTAAATGGGGTGCATATCGTCCTTCGAACGCCTCCTTGCCCTCTGGTTCCCGCGTTTTGACACGCACGCGGTCGCCCTCTTTGAACTTCGCCATAGCCTAAGTGTACCCCAAAATGCATCCGATAATTAGGGTACACTTTCGCTATGTGCTGGAAGAAGTTTCTCCCTACGAGGGAGCGGGTCAGAGCCATCTGGGTGAGCGTGCTTCTGACCGGGTTGATAGGGAATGCGCTTGCCGACCGCTTGATTGAGATACCGACGGGGAGCATTATCTATCCTGCACGGTTGCGACTGGAAGGGGGTGCGCTTATCGGGAAGACGAACGAGACCCGCGCCCAACTCTTCCTGCGCCCTATGCCCAACTTGGAACTTTACAGCGTCCGCACAGGGTTTGACCGACGCACCGAGTTGTATGGTCTTCAGTATACTGTCATCCCGGAGGTGTTGGGCTATTCGCCAGGGCTATCGGTCGGGGTCTCCGATATTTTTGACCGTTCCCGTGAGGGGCGTGGCTATTTCGTCGCCATCTCATATGGGCTTGCTTCGCTGGGCGAAACCCCTTTAGATTTAGACTTGCGTATTCATCTGGGCTTCGGTTTTGAGGGCATGCCCAGTTTCTTTATGGGGTTTGAAGTGCCTCTGACCAATCAGTTCGTGTTGCTGGCAGAGCACACGGGCGAGCGGGTAAACTTTGGGGCGAGTTTGCGGGTCAGTGAATACCTGCAGATGCGTGCCAGTGTGGTTCGGGGACAGACCTACTGGAGCGCGAGCCTACGCCTTTGGGAGGACTGAGATGCACGAGGTGGGCAGAAAGCGCACACCAGTAATCCGAGTCATCTCTGTGGATACGAAGGCTCGGCTGGGGCATGCGCTGATACTGTTCGTGGTGCTGGCGTTCTTTGGGATAGGGCTGTATCTGCAACCGAACCCAGAGGGATACGGGACCCACCAACAGTTGGGCTTACCGCCTTGCACCATCCATTTTTTGACGGGGCGTCCGTGCCCATCCTGTGGGCTTACGACCAGCGTGAGTGCGTGGCTTCACGGGCAGTTCGCTTTGGGGTGGCGGGCGCATCCGATGGGCGTTCTGATTGTGTTGTTCGCGTTGGGGTTGGGGCTAAACAGCCTTATGGCTTTGGCAAGAGGTCGCTCCCTTTGGTTCCATCCCAACGCTGTATCGTGGGGGTTAGTGGCGCTTCTTATGTTCTGGCTCCTTTATGGGCTTATTCGCTTCCTGCTGGCTTAGGAGGGAATGGCTCCTCGAAGCGTTGAATTTCGACGAGGTAGCCGTTGGGGTCGCGGGCGAACAGGTGGAAGATACGGTATCGCTCGTTATAGGTAGGGGGCTTGATAATCGGCACTCCGTGTGCCCCTAAGTGGCGGTGCCATGCCTCCACCTCCTGAGTTACGAGCGTCAAGATGACCTTCTCTGGTGGGGTTGGGGTTTCCCCGCGCTTGCAGAAGCCCAAGAAGCCTGCGCCTGCCACTTGGTAGATTCGGCAGTCGCCTTGGTCTACAACGCAGGGAAGCCCCAACACCCGTTCATAGAACTGTATCGTGCCCTCCCAGTCGGACGCTGGCAGGAAGGTGATGAACTCTGTAATCGGCAAAGGTAGCATAGTAGAAGGGTTCGCCACAAGAGCCGGGTTTCCTCTCTTTGTAGGTAGAATCCCCTTGATGCATGCGCTGAGAATCGGACTCATAGGAGCCTACTTATTTCTAATCGCCTTTGGAAGCCACATAGGGCGCCCTCAGGAAGGGGTTCGTGTTCAAACCCACCTTCTGCCGATGCGGGATGGGGTGCGCTTAGCCACCGATATCTATCTGCCAGCTGGCTCTCCACCCTATCCTGTGTTGGTGGTGCGTACCCCGTACAATAAGGATGCTCTCAAGCCTATCGGGGAAGAGGGCGCGCGGCGGGGTTGTGCAGTTGTCATCCAAGACACGCGCGGTCGGTTCGCCTCGGAAGGGGAGAACTTACCGTTTGAGGGCGATGGCTGGTGGGAAAACCGCACCGATGGGGCAGACACTCTGAAATGGGTGGCGCGCCAGCCGTGGTGCAATGGCAAAATCGGCACACTGGGAGGCTCAGCACTCGGTATCAATCAGATAATGCTTGCAGGCACGGGCACACGGCTGATTACCGCCCAGCATATCGTGGTCGCCACTCCCAGTCTTTACGACTCGCTCTTTCCCGGAGGCGTGCTGAAAAAGGCACTGGTGGAAGATTGGCTACGCCAGCAGAAGTTTGACCCCAAAGCGTTGGAGCTGTGGACACGCCATCCCACCTATAACGACTTTTGGCGCACACGGGACGCCAACCGACGCTATGCACGCATCGATGTGCCTGCGGTGCATATCGGAGGCTACTACGATATTTTCGCACAGGGCACGCGCGATGCGTTTGTAGGCTATCAGACACGAGGCGGTTCGAATGCACGCGGGAAACAGAAACTGCTGATGGGACCCTGGACACACGGCGTGCTTCAAACCAAAGTGGGTGATGTGCAGTTCCCGAACGCTGATAAGCCTCCTTGTACCTTCCACGATGCTTGGCGCTGGTTCGACCACCACCTGAAAGGCGAGCCGAATGGCGTCGATAAGGAACCCGCTGTGGTCTACTATGTGATGGGAGCCGTGAATGAACCAAACGCCCCCGGCAACGAGTGGCGCGTTGCAAACCAGTGGCCCCCCGTACCCACCCGCGCCACCCCACTCTACCTGTATGCCGATGGGCGCGCGGGGTTCGCTCCACCCACTGTGGGCGCAACGCGCACCTATCGCTATGACCCCAATAATCCCGTGCCTACTCTGGGCGGGCGCGAACTCACTATACCAGCGGGCATCAAAGACCAGCGCCCTATCGAAAACCGACCTGATGTGCTGGTGTTTACCACCGACCCACTCCCAGAACCGCTGGAAGTGATTGGACGGATCAAGGCGGTGCTGTGGGTCTCGACGAATGTGCCTGATACCGATTTTTTGGTGCGCCTATGCGATGTCTATCCCGATGGTCGCTCTTACAATATCGCGGAGGGTATTATCCGTGCCCGCTATCACCGCTCGCGTAGCCACGAGAGCCTGCTCCAGCCCAGTCGCATCTACCGTTTGGAGATTGACCTCTGGAGCACCGCTATCGTGTTCAATAAGGGGCATCGGTTAAGAGTGCATATCACCTCCAGCAGTGTGCCCGGCTACGACCCGAATCCGAACACAGGGGAGCCGTTCCGCCAGCACACTCATACGCGGGTTGCCCTCAGCACCGTTCACTTCAGCCCGCGCTATCCCACCCAACTGGTGTTGCCTGTAGTGAGAAAGTGAAGAGCACCCCCACACCCCTTGACACAGCGTGAATCGATAGGGTATAATAAGGGCACACCGCGGGGTGGAGCAGTCCGGTAGCTCGTCGGGCTCATAACCCGAAGGTCGTGGGTTCAAATCCCACCCCCGCAACCAATTTTTTTAACCCCCATACTTCTGCTTGAACCGCTCGTGTGCTTCCTGAATGAGCTGGTGTGCTGTGCGTGCGGTGCGCCACCCCAACAGGGCAGTGGGCTTATCCTCCAGCAGTTTGTAGATTTCGAAGAAGTGCTCCACTTCACGCACCGTATGGGCAGGGAGGTCGGTTAGCTCATTCACCTCTTCGAAGCGGGGGTCATGGATGGGCACTGCGAGGATTTTCTCGTCTTCGCCCTTCTCGTCGCGCATCACGAGTGTAGCAATCGGTTGTGCCATAATCACACACCCCACGAAGGTTGGGTCGGTTACCAGCACCAGCGCGTCGAGGGCGTCGCCATCCAACGAGAGCGTCTGAGGAATAAACCCATAATCGCCCGGATAATGGAGCGGTGAGTAGAGCACGCGGTCGAGGCGAAAGATGCCCAGTTGGGGGTCATACTCCACCTTATTACGAGTGCCCATCGGAATCTCCACCACCACAGGCACAACTTTGGGCGCCTCAGTCCCTATGGGCAGATGATAGAGGTTCATTATCCTACGCTACCTCCGCCTCCGTTTAAGCTGGTAGTAGAGACGCGCAGGCATACCATGCGCTTTGACTGCACCGCTCATCTCGGACTGGTCGAAGGCGGTCTTGTCATCGAAGGAGGCGAGTGCTTCATCATACAGTGCCCACTCGCTCTGGCGCCCTACGACCACCGCCGAACCCTTGAACAAGCGCATGGTAACCGTTCCCGACACACGCTCCTGCACTTTATTGATGAACGCCTCAAGCGATTCCTTGAACGGGTCGATCCATAGCCCGGCATAGGCGAGTTCTGCCCATGCACGGTCTGCCTGCGCTTTGAAGCGCAGTTCGTCCCGTGCGCACACAAGCGCTTCCAGCGCACGGTGGGCGGTGATGAGCACGGTCGCTGCGGGGCATTCATAGTTCTCCCGCACCTTGAGACCTATCATGCGGTCTTCCATCATATCGATGCGCCCCACCCCGTGCTGACCTGCCAACTCGTTCAAGTGCTGGATGAGCGCAAGTGGTTCCATCGCTTGACCGTCGATGGCGATGGGCACGCCCTGCTCGAAGGTAAGGGTGAGGGTGTGGGGTGTATCGGGAGCGGTGAGGGGGCTCTGCGTCCATTGGTAGATTTCCTCTGGAGGTGCATAGTTCGGGTCTTCTAAGCGTCCCCCTTCTATAGAGCGTCCCCATAGGTTCTCGTCGATGCTCCAGATTTTCTCGCTACTCTGGTGGATAGGCACGCCTCGTGCGCGAGCGTATTCAATCTCTTCAGAGCGGGTCATGTTGCGCTCGCGCATTGGGGCAATAATCGGCACATTCGGCATCAGCGTGCGGAGCATGAACTCGATGCGGAACTGGTCGTTGCCTTTGCCTGTACAGCCGTGTGCGAAGGCGTCCACACGGGGCAGGGTTTGTGCTACCTCTACCGCCTTGCTGGCAATCAGGGGGCGTGCGATGGCGGTGCTGAGCGGGTAGCCCTGATAGTCGGCGTTCGCTTTCACGGCGGGTATGCAGTAGTCGCGTGCGAACTCGGCGCGGGCGTCAATTGCGTAATGCTCCGTGCCGAGAATCTTGGCGCGCTCCCCTGCATCCGCAATATCCTCGCGGGGCTGACCGACATCGACCGTAGCCGTCACGACATGCTCAAATCCGTACTCTTCCCTTAGGAGCGGAATGCAAACCGTCGTATCCAATCCGCCCGAATAGACCAGAACAACCGTTTTTCCCATGGCGATAGGGAAAGTATACCTCTTGATTAGCCCTTGAAAGGTGGATGCTACTCTGGAAGACATGTACGCCTAATAAACCCTGCTGTTGCTGATGGATTAGACATACTCTGGTAAATCTTTCGAATAGGGTTTAGGGAGACACCCCGTGAATCCAGCTCTTTACGCTGATAGTGAAGCAGGTCTTGAACCATATCCTCCACCGCATTGATAACGAACAGAGCATATCTCGTTTCCACACAGGGGTCACTTTCAGGGAGTGAGCGAAAAGTGCCGTCGTCATGTCGCTGGGCTGTGCATAAATGGTTTTTGAATCTTTTTTCATAATCATTCTGAGTAGGTTTCGGCATCCAAACTCAGCTGATAGTTCTTCAAGCGTCTAAATGCCTCCTCAGCAATATCAGGGTTAATTTCGTATCCTATACCATTTCGTTGGAGCTTTAGGGCTGCGAGAAGCGTGGTTCCAGAACCAACAAACGGGTCTAAAACCTGTTCACCTACATAGCTAAATGCCTTGATAAGCCGATAAGGAATCTCTAATGGAAATGGAGCCACATGGATACGCTGGTCACCACTTCCTTCGGGTTTAATGGTTCAAACATCGCTTTTCTTAATTTCAATCCAAAACTCTCTATCCAACTTTGACTGCTCTTTTTGCTCGTTCGTTAAGTGAGCATATTTGTTATACCCCTTTCGCATAGGCTTTTCAAACTCAAGTATAAACTCATGCATATGGTTGATTAGAATACCACCTGGATAGGGATAGGTTCCAAAATGGGCACGGACGGAATTAGTCTTGTGCCAAACAATATCACGCTTATATATGAAGCCTATCTCTTCGCATAGATCGATGGTTTTGCCAACAAGATTAAGCGTACGAAAACTCCCGTCCCCTGTACGAACGGGGAGGTTCATTATGTTGATAAACAGCTTACGACCAGGTTGAAGCACTCGGAACACCTCCCGCCATACGATACCGATTGCCTCGAGCCAGCAGAATTAGAGTTCGTAGGTATCCGTTGGCGGAGGGTTTGTAAATCTGCCAGAGCAAAGCGTTTCTGTCCGCTCGCTGAAGTAAAAGCCTTTAGTTGACCCGTTTCAACAAGATGGTGGACGGTTGCTACTGCCACACCCAGAAACTTCGCTGCCTCGATTGCAGATAGGTAGCGACGCTCGCGATAGTCGATCGCTTCCATTTTTAGAGTGCCCTCTCCACAAATTATAGCATGAGCTCACCGCTGTACTGTCTGAATCACAGCGCGTTCGGCAGTGCCTCCGTCGCGGAGTGAGAGGGCGTAGAGTTCCACCTCGTCGCGTGCAGGAGGGCGACCGCGAGGAACCCACACGCGCACCCGCAGTTCCACACTCTCGTTGGGCGACACCACAGGTGTCGGGTTGGGGAAGACCTCCGTGCGCCACTGATTACCCACTATCAGCATCGCGTATTGCTGTGAATATCGGCTCAGGTTAGTCAACTTCAATCGGTACTCACTCACACGGGGCACAGTCAAAATCCGACGCTGGTAGTCAGGCACCAGCCCGATCCCCGACTCAGCGGTCAACTCTATCAAGGGGTCGCTTTGGATTGCGCTTCCCCACACCCACTCCCAAGCCTCGAAGTTGCCTCGCAGGTAGAGTTCGAAAAAGGCGGTCAGCAGTCGGCGCGTGTAGGCAAGCTGAACCGCTCGCGACATGGGACCAGAGTCGCACCCAAAAGATGAGCTGTCCATAAACCCGCAGTGCCAACCGCCCTGAAGTACGGGCAATAACTTCGGTGCAAACCCTGCGTTGTACATCCGTAGCCCGTGGTTTTGCAGAGGCGTAATCGTATCGGCACTACCAGAGATGAGGCTATGCGGAATGGTGAGGTTTGCCGATTGTTGAATAGCGGAAGGGTTCGTTTCGGCAGCGGCGAGCGTAGCGATGGCTTTGATACGCAAGTCGGCAGCAGCCGCAAGAACACCTGCGCCACCACCCATTGAATGCCCTGAAACGCCGAACTTGTCGGTCGCTACTTGCTGGTAGAAGGTGGATGTGGGATTAGTGTTCTGCTGTTCCAGATAGGTAAGGCACCAGCGCATATCCTCCGAATAGCGTTGGTGATTTGGAAAGAGTCCCTGTTCCGATTCAGTGGCTATCACCAGGTAGCCCCAAGTGGCGAGATGCTCTAAGGTGGAGCGATACCGTTCGGGTGGTTGGAGAAACCCATGTCCAAAGGTGATGGCAGGGTAGGGCGCACCCGAACCGTCGTAGGGCGTACCGTCCCCTTGCGCAGTTGCAGGGTAGTAGAGCTGGGCAGTGAAGGTGGAACCGTTCGGGCGTTGTACCGACACACGCACGCGCCCTGCACGAAATCGTCCGGGTGCAGAGTAGTCTATCGTTGGCATAGTCAGACTCCTTTCGCTTATATTGTACCTTGGTGTCGATAGGTATACTCTAAATGAAGGGAGCTGAAATGTTGCTCACACAGAAGCGGAAGCACAGAAGGCGCCGACTTACGGAAGAGGAGTTCATGCGCCTCCCAGATAATGGGCGCAAGTACGAACTCGTGTGCGGGGAGGCAAAGGAAGTGCCAGCAGGATTTGAGCATGATACCATCGTCGCCAAGTTGATAGCGTACTTAGTGCCCAAAACAGGAAAGCGAGGGTACATCACCGCTTCTCAGGCAGGCTTTCGAATGGTAAGCGGTAATATTCGCAGTCCTGATGTGGCATTTATGCTCAAAGAGCGCCTGCCAGAGGGAAAACCTCCTAAAGGATTTGCTGAGGGCGCACCTGACCTTGCGATTGAGGTTGTGTCGCCGAGCGAGCAGACCCCTGACATTTTGCAGAAGGTAGGCGAGTATTTCGAGTCGGGGGCAAAACAGGTGTGGTTGCTGTTTCCTGAAACCCAGACCGTGAAGGTGTTCACCGCTCCTTTTGAGGTTCTCACCTACCATGCAGATGATGAACTTACGGGAGGTGAGCTTCTACCTGACTTCCGATGTAAAGTGCGCGAGCTGTTTGATATCGGCTAATCCTCTGAAGCGTTGAGCTGCTGGTAGACGCTGGCAAGCGTGTTTTCTAACTGCTTTTGGGTGGCAGTGAGAGTGAGGTCGGAGCGGGTGCGCTCTAAAACCGCTCTTAGCGCATCGCAGTTTCGACGCAGTCCTGCCGTGACCCCATCGGGATAGTCGAAGGTGATGAGTTCGTCGTAGATTTCGTCCATCACTTTCAGCAGGGTTTCGGCATGCACCAGTTCACCTGCGCGCAGGAGGTCTAACACATACCGCCGACATTCCGACGCCGCTTCGGCAATCCCGTTCAGGTAGGCGGTAGGGGATACCTCCAGCTCGGAAGGTTCTGGGAACGGATTGCCCAGCACAATTGCATAGAGCACTTCGCCCTCCACATACTCTTTTTCGGCATCCTGGAGGAACCCAGCATAGTAGAGGGCAGGGTAGGGCTTGAGTCGTTCGCGCGCCTGCTGAATCAGCTGATGAGCCGTGTCTAACAGCGTGCGACACGCTTCGAACTCGCGGCGATGCAAACTGCGAATGGCGCGTGCACAGGTTTGAATGGCTTTGCGAGTATACTGAAGGCTCTCTTCACGCGCCTGATGGCTCTCCTCGATATGCTGGCGCAACTGCTCGGCTATCTCGCTCCAGTGATTCATCGTTCAGGATTATACCTCTCAAAGAGGGCGCTTTCTGCCTCGCGAGTCCAGTAGCGCTCCTCTTCCAGATGAGCGTAGACATCGGGCATTTTCTCTCGCATCTCTTGCAACCCCACCAGAGGAAGGTCAGGAAGGTGCGGGTAGACCACGATTTTGCCCAAGTAGCGGTGAGTGCGCACTGCCTCAATCGCCTCATGAAGGCTGTTTAGCCCTCCGACCGCCGTCAGCACCTTGCGTGTGGGAAGTTCGCCTGTGGCGGTGAGGTGCAGACAGAGTCGGATATCGTCCATCGTGGAGCCACTGCTACCTATTAAGCGCATGTGGCGCGTGGCAAGCGGGGTGAGGTCGAGCGGTATCTTGTTCCCCTTCGGAATGCCCGCAAACAGGTTCAGCACCCCCTCATCGGTGAGCAGGGGATAGGTGAGCGCAACTGCTTCGGGGGAAGACGCCATCATCATAATCTGGTCGTAGCCGTGAGGTGTTAGGGTGCGCAAGTGCTGGAGCTGGTCTTCAGGAGCGGTATCGGCGTTGCAGTAGAGGTGGAACTCAATTCCCCGTGCTTGGGCAAGCGGGCGTCCCATTGCCTCCAGCGGTTGGAGGCGTTCGGGGTGGCGGTCTACTACGACCACCTGAGCAGGTGGGTTCGGCGCGCTGAGGGCATAGTGGAGGTGCACCTGCCCCATTGGACCGCCCGCACCGAACAGCAACAGACGGTCGCCCCCTCGCAGAGCGGAACTGCGCGCGTAGCGAAGAGCATCGGTGATGTCCCAACTCATCGTGCCCATTACCTGCAGGCGGTCGTAGTGGAGGCGTCCCACATCCACTGGCACTGGCTCAAGCGGGCGGTGGCAGGTGAAACTCAGGCATCCCTCGTAGGCGAGGCTATCCAGCGCACGCTCCAACAGGACAGGGGTGGGGTTGCCAAACAGCAGAATATCATCGAAACCTGCCGATTGCGTGTAGGTTGCCTGCAAGTGGGGGAGCCAATCCGCATTTGCAAGCTCATCCTGAGCCATCGGGATGAGATGAACCTCCATACCAAGCCGTTGCGCAGACTGCTGGAAAGCCTGCACAAGGGGGTTCCCACGCTTATCATACACAATGAGCGCAATCCCTGTAGGCTGAGCCTCGCAGAGGGTCTCCAGCGCGGAACAACGATAATGAATAGTGGGGCTATGGGGCAGGACGATAAGCCACCACGTGCCTGCTCGTGGGGTAGGGCGGGGGACTATTTGATAGCTAGCCACAACACATGCCCAAGGCTCCACCAGTGCCGATTCGGCATAGGTAAGATGGTCGGGGCATTTCAGCAGGTAGCACCCTGCATCGCCAAATAGCACTGGCTCGGTCATGAGGGCATATTGGGTATAGCCTCCTTCCAGTGCATAGCCCACCGCTTGCACGCGCCCATTCAGATAGACATCTGCCTGCACGATATAACGCTCGCCCGCTTGGAACTGCTCGGTGAGAGCAGAACCCACTTGTGCTATGGTGCAGGCAATCTCGTGTCCCATCACGACGGGGTGTTGTTGGAGATTGCGAGCAATCTTAGGATGCTCTCCACCGAGGCGAATAATCTTGAGGTCGCTGAAGCAGATGCCGACCGCATCGATGCGAACGAGAAGTTGCCGTTCACTGGGGCGGGGAGTAGGCACGAGTTCGGGCTTGCCATCCCAACCTAAGTTCTGCATGCCCGCCCCGTAGAGGTTCCAGCGCAGGTGTCGTTCTGGAACCTCCACGGTTTGTTGGTACAGTTCGTAGCGTGTCATGGTTGGTCAGGAGCAGTGCCCAGCACGACCTCGATGTCCAGCACGCGCCCGAACCGCCAGACCTTGAATCGCACACGGTCACCCGGACGGGCACGGCGCATGAACTGCTCTAACTGTTCGACCGCTCGGAGAGGGCGTCCGTTCAACTCCAGAAGCACATCGCCTGGTTCGATTCCTGCACGGTTGGCGGGCGAGTTGAGCCATACATCCAGCACAATCAACCCATTTTCAGGAAATCGAATGTCAGGAAACAGGTAGGAGAGATGATCCCTGATTTCTTTGTCTGCGACATTCCTATAACTAATCCCAATCCAAGCAATCCCGATCGACCCATAGGTGAGAATCTCTTTTACGACCTCCCGTACTTGATTGATTGGGATGGCAAACCCGATTCCCACATTGCCTCCACTGGGCGTAAAGATGGCAGTGTTAATCCCAACAAGGCGTCCACGCGAGTCCGCTAAGGCGCCTCCAGAGTTTCCCTGATTAATTGCGGCGTCGGTCTGGATGAGGTTATCAGGCAGTCCGCGTACCCCTCGCACGCGTCGGTTGAGAGCGCTCACGATGCCTGCTGTCACGGTGCTTTCAAACCCGAACGGGTTGCCCACCGCAATCACCCAATCGCCCACTTGGAGGCGGTCTGAATCGCCGAGCTGGGCAGCTGGAAGGTTTTTGGCGTCCACTTTCAGTAGGGCAATGTCGTTGCGTGCGTCGGTGCCCAGCACGCGCGCGGGAAAGAATCGCCCATCCGAGAGGGTAACCGTAATATTGCGAGCAATGTCCCTGCCTATACGCACTACATGGTTATTCGTGACGACATAGCCGTCTGGGCTGATAATCACACCTGACCCTCTACCCTGCAATAGCCTACGGAAACCTACCTCGCCTGTTACATCCACTTTCACGACAGCTGGTGAAATCCGAGCAGTTGCATTGCGCAACATCGTCTCGAAGGAGGTAGGGGCTTCTGCCACAGGAACAGGTTTCTCAAGGGCTTCAATCAGAGTGCGTGCCTCTCCACTCAACTCTCTCGTAGGAGCAGAGTGCCGACCGAAAGGCGCATAGTTGAGAAACACATACGCTCCCAGTGCAAACCCTAAGCCGAACAGCACCAGAAATCCCAGAAACTTTCGCATAGCCATCCCCACCTTTCGAGTGTACCCCGAACCTTCCTGCTATTAGGTAGCACGGGCATCCTGCTGTGTAATCCCCTATGATTCCTCCCTTGGTTAGGCTGATAAGGGTGCACAAGATAGGTTCATTTTCGGAGGCGAACGCATAATTTCCGCAAGGGTTTCATCCCCCCTCCTGTAGGTTCCCCCCGCAAGCGGGGGGAACCATTCAATTTGTTCGGTTCCCCCAGTTGGGGGAACCTTCCCCTGTGTCTCGGTTCCCCCAGTTGGGGGAACCTTCCCCTGTGTCTCGGTTCCCCCCGTTGACGGGGGGAACCTTAAGAAGGGGGGAATTGCTTCCCGAAAAATGTGAGCGAACAGATAGAAAGTGAACCTGACCCGTGTACCCTTATCAGCCTTAGAGCGTCTAACAAAAGTGGCTTGGGCGTCTCGCCCAAGCATTACACGGGCGGGACGCCCGTGCAACGGTTGGGCTTGTGGGCAGGATGCCCGAGCTACGAATCCTGCATTTTTCGAACAGCCTCTGGGTGGGTTAACATTTTTGTTAGGCGTTCTCAGTACGGGGGGCAGGAGGGATAGGCGAGACGCCCAAGGCACCTCGTAGGGCGGGCGTCTCACCTGCAAACCCTAAGTATCACGCTTCCTCGCTCTCAGTCGGCTCTTTTAGCGCTTCGATAATCACAGGACCCGCCTTGCTGTCGGGCAAGGTTTTGTGGGTGCCATCACAGAACGGGAAGTTCTTTGAGTGCAAGCATCGGCAGAGGGCAACGCGTTCGCCTGGCTCCAGTTTCATCGTGGTGCGCAGTTTGCCATCTCGCTCTTCGGTGTTGTGAATCGCCATCGCTTGAGAGACCCCCTAATAGTTGAGCGCTTGTAGTTCGGGCAGGACGAACTGTCCATCTTTGCGTATCAGCCTACCGTCGAAGTAGATTTCGCCCCCACCGTATTCAGGGCGCTGAATGACCACCAAATCCCAGTGCACTTGCGAGCGGTTGCCGTTGTCGGCTTCGCCATAAGCGTTGCCCGGTGTGAAGTGGAACGACCCCGCAATCTTCTCGTCGAAGAGGGTGTCGTTCATGGGGTGCAGGATGTAGGGGTTGAAGCCGAGCGACCACTCGCCGATGTAGCGTGCGCCCTCATCCGAGTCGAGGATTTTGTTCAGCTTGCGTGGGTTGCCTGCACCAGGGCGGTCGCCATCGTCGGCACAGGTTGCCTCTACTATCTTGCCGTCCTTCAGCCTGAACTGAATATTGCGGTACAGGTTGCCCTCGTAGACGCTGTTGGTGTTTATCGTAATCGTGCCGTTGACCGAGTCGCGCACGGGGCAGGTGAAGCACTCCCCATCGGGAATGTTGCGTAGCCCATAACAGGGCACTACGCCAATCCCCTCGATGGAGAAGCGCAGGTCGGTGCCCGGTCCGAGAATATGAACCTCCTTTGTGCGCTCCATTAGCTCTACGAGGGGCTGGACATCGCGCTCCATCTGGGCGTAGTCCACCGTGCAGACCTTGAAGTAGAAATCCTCGAAAGCAGAAGTGCTCATTCCTGCGGACTGCGCCATTCCGACGGTGGGCCAGCGTAGTACGACCCATTTGGTTTTTGGCACGCGCACCTCCTGATGAACGGGCACCCACCAAAGTTGGCGTATCATCTGCATCTTCTCTTGGGGCACATCGGACATCTCGGCGAAGTTAGGCGTGCCGCGCAAGCCGATATAGCCCTGTACACCTTCCATCCGAGCGCGCTCTAGGCCCGCGATGAACTGAATCTGCTGTTCGGTGGCGTCCATATAGAGCATACGCAAAACGGCACTGCTTTTCATATCGGCAATAGGGATGCCTCCTGCGTCGCTTATTGTGCGCATTAGGAGCGACACAAAGTCGGGGGGCATATCGAACGCTTCGATGAGTACTTTCTCACCAGGTTGAACCCGAACCGAGTGGTGAACCAGCACATCCGCCAGTTTCTGCCAGCGTGCGTCTATCATAGCGTATACTCCGACACGATTTGGGTGAGGGTTGCGAAGCGGGCGTTGTGCTTTTTCAACAGAAGAATTGCCTCACGCAAGGTATCGACGCTATCGTGATAGTCATATCCACCGATGCAGAGAACGGGCGTTTCCTGCTCTAAGTGATGCTCTAAGATGGTACGGACGGTCTCCCAGCCGTTATCGAGGTAGGCAAACTTGCCGTTGTAGGTGGCGATGGGCACTTCCAGAATGCGCGCCTCGCCGGGCTTACGCAAATCTTCATACGACGGATGGTAGGGACGAGTGGGCGCATCATCCCAGTCCACAAACATGCGGTACTCAGCGTTCGGAATGGCACTGCTGTCCACCAGAAATCCCATATCTTCCAGATACTTCAGGTCGGTGGGGATAAGGGCGTAGGAGCCTGCGCGGAATGCGGTGGGCTTGAGGTGAACCTGCTTCATCAGGTCTTTGCCTGTTTGAATCATCTCACCGCGTTCGCGAGGGTCTTCAACATAGCGTCCCTGAGCATCTTCAAAGTGCAGGTGCAGTCCGAACTCGTGCCACGAGGGGATTCGATGCAGGTACTCTCGGTAGTAGAGCTGGACATTCGCCATAGGGTCTTTACCTGACACTTGAAGCATCCATGTGAAAGGGATGGTGAACTCTTCTGCGACTTTGATATAGTCTTTGGTGTAGCAGCGAGGGTAATCGGCTGCTTCACAATCCAGCGTAATCGCTACGGTCGGCATGGTTATCAGTCCTCCTCCTTCGCGCAGTTGCGCATACAGATAGATTCGCTCTTTTCCACACGACTCCTGCTAACGGAGGAGGGCAATTGACTCAAGAAACCCCCTCCAATCCTATGTGATTTTCCAGCGGGGGTTCTCTTTCGAAAAGTACCTGCGCAAACACCTCGAACCCAGCCTTCGCAACAGCGTAGGCACTTAGACCGGGCAGGAGGATGCGCTCGGTTAGTACCCCAATGGAGATCGGGTGTGGTTCAGGGCTAAAGAGGGGTGCAAAAGTACGCGTGGCGTGGAACGCTCCTGTGGCAGGAATCGGTGAGGGATGGTGAACTGTAAATATGGGCGCGCTATGTCGACCGAAACCCGACGCATGCTGGTGGGGCATCTGTTCATCCTACCGTGGTTGGTGGGGTTTATGCTGTTCACGCTCTATCCCATTCTCGCTACCCTGTACCTCAGTTTCACCGACTTTCGGGTACTGGATGAACCTCGATGGGTGGGGCTGGAGAATTACCGTAGTCTGCTAAGCGACCCCGACTATTTTTGGCGTGCGGTGGGCAACACGCTGTTTATTATGATCGAGGTTCCGCTGAGTGTGGTCGTGGGGATTGGGCTGGCGATGCTGCTGAATCTGAAACTGCGCGGGCAAGCGTTGTATCGCACGCTGTTCTACCTCCCTTCGGTTGTGCCTGCGGTGGCGACGGCGTTCCTGTGGCTGTGGGTTCTAAACCCCCAAAATGGTCTTGCTCAACCTCTCAATGCGGGGCTGATTCGGCTGGGGCTTTCCCCCATCAACTGGTTCACCGACCCTGCCACGGCGAAGTGGGGCTTTATTGTAATGGACTTGTGGGCAATTGGGGGCACGATGGTCATCTACTTAGCAGCGCTTCAGAGTGTGCCCGTTCATCTCTATGAGGCGGCGGTTATCGATGGGGCGCGTGGATGGCACCTGATTCGGCATGTCACCCTCCCTCAGATTGCCCCCGTGATTCAGTACATGGTGATTATCGGGGTGATAGGCACCTTCCAGTATTTCACCCAAGCCTTCGTGGCGACTCAAGGCGGTCCCGAAAACAGCACGATGTTCTACGCGCTCTATCTTTTTCAGAACGCCTTCCAGTTCTTCCGGTTCGGGCATGCCTGTGCGATGGCATGGCTATTGTTCCTGATTACTCTGCTGGCAACCTATCTTATCTGGCGGGTATCTCTCCGGAAGGTCTTTCAAGAGTCGGTGGGCGTGTAAGGCTCGGGCATGAAACTGGGGTATCCTACCCTTATGATGAAGGCGCACACGCTTGTTGCGGTACAGATGGCGTTTCGTTTGGAAGACTACCGCTCGCCAGAGGCGTTTCACAAGCGAATAGGAGGGCTTTTGCAGACGATACGCCAGCGGTTTCCGAACGATGAGCTGTTGGTGGTCTTCCCTGAGGATGTAGGGTTGGGATTGGTCTTCACGCAAGACTACGAGGCAGTTCACACCTGTAGCACGATGGTGCAGGCGGGGATGCGCCTAATGGATCGTCATGCCTCTCGCCTGAAGATTTCGGAGGGAACCTCACTCCCGTTTCCCTTGATGGTGCGTCGCCTTCTGGTTCTGATGGGAGGCTTTGTCGAGAAGGTCTACCACGAGGTCTTTTCCGAATCGGCGCGTCATTACAAGGTATGGCTTGTGGCGGGCAGTGCCCCTTTGGCGGAAGGAGAGTGCGTCTATAATGTCAGCTACACCTATGACCCGAAGGGCAAGCGTGTGTTGGTGCAACGCAAGATTAACCTTGTGCCGTTGGAACAGGAGGCGGGGTTGAACCTCTGCTCTGCCCCACCGCAGCTACCGACTGTGCAGACACCGTTCGGTAAGTTGGGCGTGCTGGTTTGTCTGGACGGCTTCCACCATGACCTGCTGGAGCAGCTGGTAAAACAGGGAGCGCGTGTGATTGCTCAACCCTCCTTCAACCCCTTGCCGTGGAGTAATGAAGAGGCGCACGGGTGGGAGGCAGGACTATTAGCGGGCGTTCAGAAGCACCCAAATGTGATAGGGGTGAACCCGATGGGCGTAGGGAGGCTGTTCGATGTGGTAGCGGAAGGGCGCTCCTCTATCGTAGCACACAAAAGCCAGACGCCCGATGGTACAGGCTACTTAGCCCGCGCTCACAGCAAGGATGCAGAAGAACTCATAGCCTACACACTCCCGCAGTCGGCTAACTGAGCGGGTATAATTGAGGCATCTCTCTGTGCCCCCGTAGCTCAGTGGATAGAGCGCAGGCCTCCGGAGCCTGGTGCGCAGGTTCGATTCCTGCCGGGGGCGCATTTACCGATACTTATCCCTCAGCGCCAATAACCGTTTTGCAAAGCGTGGCACGACCTTCTCAGGGGGGTCGGTATATTCATATTCTATCGCCAACACGCCCCGATACCCTGCGTTTTTCAAGATACTGAAAATGCGCTCGTAATCCAGCTCGAAGAACTCACCCTGAGCATTTCGCGAATGGGTTTTTGCGTGAACGCTCACCGTGTAAGGAGCCAACTGCTCTACCACCTTGTAGTGGTTCTCGGTGAAGTTCGCAGGGTCTAACAACACACCGAAATAGTCGCTTTTGAAGTGGCGGACGAGTCGGAGTGTGCCCTCTGCGGTTGCTGTAAGCCCCCAGTGGGTCTCCAATCCCAACACCACTCCTTGCGCCTCGGCATACGGGAGAACCTGCTCGAAGCACTCGATTGCCCATGCGAAAGCTTGCTCTTCGCTCACTCCTGAGGGGATGCGGTCGGCAAACACTCGAAGCATCGGCGCACCAAGCGCTACGGCTATCTCGATCCACTGTTTTGTCTTTTCGACCTCCACCTTGCGCTGGTCGGCTTCAGGTTTGAGGTACTCGTTGCGCATAGCAGTACCTGTGATTGCCAATCCGAGTCGGAAGCACTGGCGTTTGAGGCTATTGAGGGTAGGGCGCGTGGTATCGGGGAAGTAGTAGCCTGTGAGTTCCACACCGTCCAGACCGAGGTCTGCACAGAGCTGAAGGAAATCGGAGAGGCTCATCACCTTTTTGGTGAGAGCCTCCCGAAACGAGTAGGCACAACAGCTGATGCGCATTGCTATTCGCCTTGCGAACCGAAGGCAAAGAGCACAATCAGCAGGTCGGCATCATCGACTACCCCATCCCCATTCACATCGACGGGATTGGTAGTCGCCTGTCCGAACTCGAACAGCACGACAAGCAGGTCGGCATCGTCCACCACATTATCGCCATTGATATCGCCCAGCACCAAGTCGAGGTCGAGGGTGGTGGTAACCAGCAAGCGTCGCTCTGAGAAGGCACGCGCCAGTGTGCGGTCGCCCTTGATGCGCAGTTTCCACAATCCGGGCGACACGCTCACCGAATAGGTACCGGAAGAGGTCAAGTTAGTCGTGTAGGTGTGGGCTACATTCCCAGTGAAGGGGTCGATGAGCTGAATGGTCAACTGCACCACGGCGGGGTCGCCTGTGAACCCGCTCATCGTGACCGTGCCTTGGAGGGTGGTCGGAATGTTCGGGGTGGAGAGGTAGACCTCCCATTCGGTGTCGTTGGCGTTGCGCACTGCCCACAAGATTTGTCTTGAAGAGTTCGTCGCAAGGGCATAACTTGCCCTCGTCTGCCCAACCGCCTCTTGAGTAAGATTCACGCTATTATTCTGTGCCCAGCGATAGTAGAATAGGTTGTCATTCCCATTTGTGCTGGTATGTCGTCCTTGCCAAAAAGCATTTCCGTCAGGGTAGACTGCGATGCCGAGCGTGACCCTTGAGCCTGCGCCCCCGCTCCCAAACTGGGTGAGACTAAGATTGCGCGTGGCACTTGGCTGGCTCACAAACACATCGTAGTTGTTAGAGTTATTGCTTCCTATGCCTTCCCACAGCACGGAAGCACCTGCAACTGCAACGGGTAGGCTCTCCCGTCCAGTTCCTAAAACACTGGAGCTAAGGTTTTGCGAGCCACCCCCAACTGTGGTAGCAAAGGTATCGTAGAACCATCCCGTACCAGACGAGCGTCCCGTCCAGATAACCGTGTTGCCATCCACACCAAACGCTTGGGCATCGCGAGAACCTGTACCGAGAACAGAACTGCTAATGTTGGTAGTGTTGAAAAACACATCGTTGTAGTCGCCATTTGTAGTGCCCGCGCCTGTCCACACAGCGTCTCCATTCGCATTCACGGCACCCGCTATTGCAAAGCGTGATGCCCCCAGTACGGATTGGGAAACATTATTTGTAGTAGAGGCATTAAGGTTTGTGCGAAACACATCCCGATTCAGCCCTAATGTGTTTCCAGAACCGTCCCAGAGCAAGATATTGTTCGCATTCAACGCTGTAGGAACTGCATCACGTCCACTACCCAAAATCGAGGCGGTGAGGTTCGTGCTTCCTACGAAGATATCGAGGTTGTTGCCATTGTTCGTTCCCCCTCCTGACCAAATCGCCCGCCCATCAGAAGTCAGCCGGAAGGCAGAGGCAAAGCGGTCAGAGCCTAAGATGGGGGCACTTAAGTTCGTGGAGTTGAGGAACACATCAAACTTGCCACCTGTGGTAGAGCCTGCCCCCTCCCATAGTAAACCGTAGGTGGGGTGATAGTCGGCAGGGTAGGCTTCACGCTCACTGCCTAAGAGGGACTGGGTGAAGTTGTTCGCACCCGTAATCAGAAAGATGTCGAGATTGTCATCCTGTTCCCCACACCAAACAGGGAAACCCGACTCGCTGAGAACACCCTTCGGCACATCATTATAGCCTGTGCCCAGTTTCTGGTGAATAAACGCCTGCGTATTGCCAATCGCAACACAGAGTAAAATCCCCAATAGTCCGCTTAGCTGTTTTCTCATGGTCGTACGCTCCTTATCGGTAGGCTCCTTTCGTTTAGGAGGCTCCTACCTTATTATAGCACATTTGGCAATCAGATGGTGCATCAAATTCCCCTATTGGCAACAGGAAATCCCTGTCGGTTGGCGAAACCCCTTTCGGTGTCCAGAAGCTCTGAACAACCCTCTGGCAAACCTGACTACGATGCAATATGGAAGGAGGCAGTTCAGTACCTCTTTCGTGACTTCCTTGCGCTTCTGTTTCCCAATGTCGAGCAGGCGATAGACTGGTCTCATAAGCCTGAGTTTCTCAATGTTGAGCTTCCGAAGCTGCTCCCTCGCGCAGTGCGCGGGTTGAGACGCCCTGACTTAGTGGCAAAGGTGAAACTCGCCGATGGGAATGAAACACTAATCGTGGTGCATGTAGAAATTCAGGTCTCTCAAGAGGCTAAGTTTGCTGAGCGGATGTTTACCTATTTTTACCATCTGCGTGAACGCTATCAGCATGATGTTGTAAGTCTTGCAGTGCTGGCAGACTCCAATCCCAACTGGAATCCGACTGAGTATCGGTATGAGCGATTAGGCACTTCCGTGCGCTTCGAGTACCTCGCCTCAAAACTATGGCAACTGGACGATGCTCTCTTAGCCGAAACACAGAACCCCTTTGCCCTGTTCATATCAGCACACCTCGCCTCCTTGCGCTATCGTGGCAACCATGCTTTGCTGGCAGAGGAAAAGAAGCGATTGTTTCGTCGGATGATCGAGGGCGGGTATAATGCAGAACAGATACGCACCCTGTATCAGGAGGTGGACTATCTAATGAGCCTACCCATTGACTTAGAGCGTGAAGTTGAAGAGGTTCTTGAGGAAATCAAGCGTCGACGCCGACGCAAATGGATAGCGCCTCAAGAGCGACTGGCGGTTGAGCGCGGCTTGCGTCAAGGTTTAGAGGAAGGACTGCAACAAGGACTGCAACAAGGACTGCAACAAGGACTGCAACAAGGACTGCAACAAGGACTGCAACAAGGACTGCAACAAGGGGTGCGGGAGGGAATTGTTCGCACTATCAAGACAGTTCTTCGCGCCCGTTTCGGTGAGGTTTCTGAGGAAGCGCTTGAAGTACTGAACTCTATTGGGGATGCCGAGGTTCTCTCCCAACTAAGTGTAGAGGCGGTTCAATCCCCCTCTCTGGAGGCTTTTCTGGAGACTGTCCGTACATTCTTAGTAGACCAAGTTCAGACTCAATAATCAAGCCCTTTATTGGGGGAGGTGAGACTATGAGCCAAGCGTGGAAGGGACCACTTATTCAGATCGATGAGTACCGTTGGCGTATCCCGAAAGACTACGAGCCCGGGATGCTGGTGGATGGGATTATCTATGCCAGCAAATCGATGCTGGAGACCATCGTGCAAGATCAAGCCCCTGAGCAGGTGGCGAATGTTGCCCATTTGCCAGGCATTCAAGTCGCATCACTTGCCATGCCCGATATCCACTGGGGCTACGGATTCCCGATTGGCGGTGTTGCAGCGATGGATTTGGAAGAGGGGGTTATCTCGCCTGGTGGGGTCGGCTACGACATCAACTGTGGCGTGCGCCTGCTTCGCACCGACCTCACCGAGCAAAAAGTACGCCCTCATCTCAAGGAACTGGTCGACCAAATCTTTCGTGATGTGCCAGCAGGCTTTGGCGGTGAAGGACTCATCAAACTCAAGCCGAAAGACCTGCGCGAAGTGATGCTCAAAGGCGCGCAGTGGATGGTGGAACACGGCTACGGATGGGAAGATGATGTGCTCCACACCGAAGCCTTGGGGCGTCTGGACCTGCCAGACCCCGATGTCATCACCAACAAAGCCATCGAGCGCGGGAAAGACCAGCTCGGCACTCTTGGCGGGGGCAACCACTTCCTTGAAATCCAAGTCGTGGACGAAATCTACGACCCAGAAGTTGCCGAGAAGTTCGGCATTACTCAAGTAGGGCAGGTCACGGTGATGATTCACACAGGTTCGCGCGGGTTCGGACACCAAACCTGCCAAGACCACCTCGACCTCATGGAGGTCGCTCACCGTAAGTATGGCATCTCCCTGCCCGACCGCCAGCTCGCCTGTGCCCCTATCCGATCTGAGGAGGGGCAGACCTATCTGCGCGCCATGCACTGCGCTGCGAACTTCGCATTCGCCAACCGACAGGCAATCGCCCACTGGGTACGCCAAGCGTTCGCTAAGGTCTTCAAGAGCACACCCGAATCGTTAGGCATTCGGCAGGTGTATGATGTTGCACACAACATCGCCAAGATAGAAGAGCATGTGGTCAACGGTCAAGTGAAGAAGGTCTGCGTGCATCGAAAGGGTGCCACCCGTGCCTTCCCACCTCACCATCCCGAAGTGCCCGAAGTCTACCGTGAGGTGGGACAGCCAGTGCTCATTCCTGGGGATATGGGGCGCTACTCGTTCCTGCTCGTTGGCACGCAGACCGCTATGGAGCAGACCTTCGGCACGACTTGCCATGGCGCAGGGCGCATGATGAGCCGAAAGGGCGCCCTCCGCGAAGCAAAACAGCGCAATATCGCTAAAGAGCTGGAGGAGCAAGGCATCATTGTGCGTGCCCAGAATCGCGCCACTCTGGGCGAAGAAGCCTCCTATGCCTACAAAGATGTTGCAAATGTGGTGGAAGTCGTCCATAACGCGGGCATCTCTCGCAAGGTCGCCAAAATGCGCCCGATTGGGGTCGTGAAGGGGTAAAATACCCCTATGCCTGAACCGTTCACTTACAAGGACGCAGGGGTCGATATCGACGCAATGAACCGCGCCCTGCAAGCGATCAAGGAGAGCGTCCATCGAACCTTCACGCCTGCAGTGCTCTCCCAAATCGGCTCGTTCGGTGGGATGATACGCCTCGATCTTCAGAAATACACCGAGCCGGTGCTCGTCGCCAGTGTCGATGGCGTGGGCACTAAAGTGCGCGTGGCGCGCATGATGGGGCAGTTTCGCGTCATCGGTTACGACATGGTTGCGCATGGCGTCAACGACCTTCTCGTTCACGGGGCAGAGCCACTTTTCTTTCTCGACTATCTCGCCATGGCGAAACTGGAGCCAGAAGTGCTTCAGCAGGTCGTAGAAGGCGCTGCCGAACTCTGTCAGCAACTCGGAATTGCACTGCTGGGCGGGGAAACTGCAGAAATGCCCGATGTGTACATGCCTGGTGAAGTCGATGTGGCAGGCTGTATCGTCGGCATAGCGGAATACAGCCAGATACCCCAGCCTTCGCAGGTGAACTCAGGCGATGCCGTTATCGGAATCGCTTCCAACGGATTGCACACCAATGGCTACACGCTCGCACGCCGAGTGTTGTTCGATATCGCCAACATGCGCTTAGACGAAATCATAGAGGAGACAGGCATGACACTGGGCGAGACTCTGCTTCAGCCTCATCGCCCCTACTTCCAAGCCGTGTATCCCCTGCTCTCTACGGGAGCCATCCACGGCATGGCGCACATCACTGGAGGCGGTTTTTACGACAACATTCCCCGCTCCCTCCCCAGCGACCTGCGCGTCGTTATCGACAGGCGCGCTTGGGAGGTACCCCCCATCTTTCGGATGATTCAAGAGCTGGGGAATGTGCCCGACTCGGAGATGTACCGCGTGTTCAATATGGGAGTCGGTTTCATTCTGATTGTCGCACGCGAACGCACGCCAGAGGTGCTGAACGCGCTCCAATCAGCAGGCGAAACAGCCTGGCTCATCGGTGAAGTCCAACGCGGTCCTCAGGAGGTGCAGATTATATGAAGTCCGTTCGTGTAGGGGTGATAGGCGCAGGCGGAATGGGACGCGGGCACTGTCGGTTTCTCTCAGAAGTAGTGCCTGAGACCGACCTTGTTGCCGTTGTGGACCGAAACTTTGAACGCGCGCAAGAGGTGGCACAGCGGTTCGGCGTACTTGCATTCGAACACCACGAACAACTGTTTCAAAGCGGATTGGTCGATGCGGTCGTGATTGCGACACCTCACTATGCACACTCAGAGATTGCTATTTGTGCTTTCGAGCATCGGCTCCATGTCTTCATCGAGAAGCCCCTCACCGTTACCGTCTCGGAGGCAGATAAAGTCATCTCCGCTTGGCGTTCTGCAGGCACGAAGTTCGCCATCGGCTACCAACAGCGTGCCCATGCTCACAACCGCGCTGTCCGCAAACTCATCGAACAAGGCTTCTTGGGCGCGATTCAGCGGACTCTGCTCATCACCGCTTGGTATCGCACCCAAGCCTACTACGATTCGGGAGGCTGGCGTGCCACTTGGGCAGGCGAAGGCGGAGGCGTGCTCATCAATCAAGCCCCACACTTCCTCGACCTCCTCCTCTGGTTCGCAGGGCTACCCGCCACCGTCAGAGGGTTCAGCCGCACACGCCTCCACGAGATAGAAACCGAAGACGAGGCGTTCGCTCTGCTGGAATATCCGAACGGAGCGCATGGCTACCTCTACGCCACCACCAACGAGGAACCCGCTCATACCCGTATCGAACTCGTGGGCGACCGCGGAACCATTCGCTGGGAAAATGGGCAGGTCTCTGCTTGGCGTCTTCAGCATTCGATACGAGAGTTCACCTACGCCAGCGAGGAGATGTGGGCGGGCATCCCAGCAGAGCCAGTGCCCTTGCCTATTGAGCCTGAATCGGAGGGGACACTACGAGACCAGCCAGCACTTCTGCAAAACTTCGCCCGCGCCATTCTCTACGATGAACCCCTCTGGGCACCGGGCGAGGAAGGGCTGGCAAGTGTGGAGCTTATCAACGCCATTATCCTCTCCAGCATGCGCCAGCAACCCGTTTCCCTGCCCGTAGACCGTCAGGCATACGACGCGCTGATAGAGCAACTCAAAGCGCAATCACGCCCCAAGACGCGGGTGCGCGAACAGCACCTCACCGACCCCAAGCTCGGCTGAATGGGCTACTCGGGGTCATAGTAAGTATCGCCTGTCGTGGGAGCGAACCAGCCGATGCGGTTTGCGCGCGGGTTCGCATTTGGATAGGCACCGCTCTGGTCGGTCGATTCCGCCATCTTCAGCGTGCGCAAATGTCCATCCACGAAAACCACATTCGCTACTCCCTGATGTCGAAAATGAACTGAAGGGTCAAGCGGATAATAGGCGTTGCGGATACGACGAAGCACATCAGGGGGCGCAATCAAGAAGGTATACTCGGCAAGTCCGTCGGTAATCGCCAGCGCGCCATCGGCAAACATCGCCGTCTCTGCAGGCTTTCCTATCTCCCATTCGGCAAGCGAACCGTCATAAGCGGGTAATCCCTCCGTGTAGCCGATGAACCACAGTCGTGAGCCGACCCCGACATCGTTGTACACATAGCCTCCTGTGCCAATATCGAAGCCGACTGTCGTCTCAAAGGATGGACAACGACGCAGGGCACCTCCATCCTTCATGTACGGCACCAAAGGACCGTTGCGCGGTTCGAAGCGTCCTTCTCGATTGCGCGTGCCGAACCATCGGCGTTGGTCGCGCAGAAACTCAGGGGCAGCGGGCACATAGTAGCCATCATAGTCGTGGGCATAGAGCTGATTCGCAACTGCCAGTTGACGCAGATTTTGCGCGCACGCCGATTTTCGCCCTGCCTCACGCGTCTGCATCAACACAGGCAAAAGAATCCCTGTGAGGATGGCGAGAATCGCTATCACCACAAGCAGTTCCACAAGGGTGAATCCCTGATACCGCACCTTTGGAAGCATACCCCAAACACCTCAGAAGAAGTCGATAGGACGCAAGCAGGGATTGCGAAAGGGAAAGAGACTTTCCAAAGTGCGACGCAGGTTGGGGGGAAGCGCAAGTTTCCAGTTCAGGAACAGTTGCAGGGCTTCCATCGCTCCCAGCACCAGTTGAGCCAGTGCCGATGCTGAGAGCGCAACCACTGGCTCCACTACCCTACCTTGCTGAACCGTGAGGCTTCCTTCTTCAGCCATAATTGCCACTGGGGGATGCGCGCCCAGGATGGGGTCTTGCACTTGAAGTGTGAACGGTGTAAAACCCTCCGGTATTGGCTTGCCCGATAGGAGGTGGCTCAGCAGGCTGGGCACCTCTACCACGCGCGCCATAAAGCCGGGCATCAGCTCGTACTGAAGAAGGGGCTTCTCAGGGTCGTCGTGTCCCTCTTGCAGGGGAGGTAGACGGAGATGCAGGAGCTCCTCCAAAGTGCCGTTGAACTCGATCCAGCGGACGCGCTCCTCGTTGCGTGCGAGCCACCCGAAAAGGGCTTGGCGTGCCCGTTCCGTTGCCCACAGAATTTCCCGTATTCGCAACACGCTACCCCCCTCCAAGAAATCGTACATCATATAGCCTTCTATCTGCCCCTCAATCTCATACACCCACTTATGGCGAAAGTTCCAAAACAGATACTCCCAGCGCAAGGTATCCCGCTCCAGCATCCCTGTTTTCGGGGTGGTGAGCTGGGCGTGCAGACTTTGCATAGCAGGATAGTCGCTGGGGAGCGCGCGGCGCACGCCCAACGCAGGAAATTGGCTCAGATGCGCAGGTGAGACACGCACGCGCCCCAAAGTGCCCACCGTCTCCCATCCATACCGCCGATAGAAGCCGTGATGGAAGGCTTGTAATATGGCAAGGGGCACTCCCTGCTGATGGAGGGCGCGCACTAATGAGGTCAACAGCTGCCCAGCGTAGCCTCGTCGTCGGTAGGGCGCATAAGTGCCTACACCCGCTATTCCCACACAAGGGAGAAGTCTGTCCCCTACCCACATCTCTAACGGCACCACCGTCAGTACCGAAACCAGTCGCTGTCGGCTCCCTTCCTCAACCCACAACCCCCACCGCTGATTGTAGGGGTAGTACGGATCCTCGTAAAAGTGGGTGCGGATACTCAGGGGGTCTATGCCGAAGGCGTTTGCGACCACTTGCAGAAATGCTTCCTCTTCCTCAAAGGGCACGCGCTCGATTCGTACAGGTGGTCGCCGAAATCGCCACATGGGGGAACCTCACACCAGCCATTCTTGGAGGGCACGCCCCATCACGAGATAGTCCGCTCCCCAGCGGACTGCCTGCTCTGGGGTAGCGGTGCGTCGCTGGTCATCGGTGGTTCCCAGCACACCTGCTGGGCGAATGCCCGGCGTCACCAGCAGGAATTCGCGCGGGAGGTGTCGCCTCAAAAGTCGCGCCTCCTGAGGTGATGCCACCACCCCATCCAAGCCAGCCGAATGGGCAACTTGTGCCAGCCTCAACACCTGAGCGCGTGGAGAACGCGGAATGCCCAGCGTGCGCAAAGCCTCCTCATCCAGACTGGTCAGCACTGTCACCCCCACCAAAAGCGGGCGTTGGGAATAACGGTGCGCCACTTCGATTGCCGAGCGCAACATCGCCAAGCCACCCGCAATATGAAGGGTCAGCATCCAGACACCAAACTCGCATGCAGAATGCACCGCCAGCGCCACCGCATGGGGAATGTCGTGGAACTTCATGTCCAAGAAGATACGCTCTGCGCCCGCTTGGCGCAAATATTCCACCACGCCCAGCCCATGCCGAAGCACCAGTGCCCCTCCAATTTTGAAGGCGTGTACTTGATGTCGGTATCGCTCTACCCAAGTACACGCCTCCTCCAAGTCGGGCGTATCTAAGGCACAGATGATACGACTGGCAAGGGCTTCAGTGTGCATCCGCTAACTGCTTGGACTTCTCAATAGCGTCGGTTAGGGCTTTCTCCAGCTTCTTCTCGGTGCCCGGTCCAAAGCCAACCTGTACGAACTGCACCTTGCCCTCCGCATCGATCACTACGAAGTGAGGAATTCCACGCACCCGATAGCGCGCGCTTACTTCGCCCGTCGTGTCCATCAATACTGTGAACGAGTAGTTATTCTTCTCCATGAACTCGCGCACCTTCTCGGCTTTCTCTTGCAGATTCACCGCAAAGATATGGGCATCGTTGCGAAACTTCTTGGAAAACTCTTCGGTATGAGGCAATGCTCGCCTACAAGGACCGCACCAAGTCGCCCAGAAATCGAGAAACACGGGTTTCCCCCTCAGTTCACTTAGCTTGACGGTTTTGCCATCCAGTGTCTCAAGGGTGAAATCGGGAGCTTCCGTGCCAACAGGAAGACCTTGCTGTTGGAAGATTGCCGTCGCACTCAACACAACCGCAATACCCAAAAGGCTCACAGCCAACCAGCGTGTTTTCATTTTCATTTCCTCCATAAAGCGATTATACCGCACGATTAGCAGAAATGGAGCAAAGGCACTTATCCGCTTGCTTTGCACAATCCTGTAAGCCCTCACTCTCCCCTGCCTTCCCTCACCCACCTGATAAGGGTACACGGGTCAGGTTCACTTTCTATCGGTTCGCTCACATTTTTTGGGAGGCAATTCCCCCCTCCTTAAGGTTCCCCCCGTTGACGGGGGGAACCGAGAAGAAAGCAAGGTTCCCCCGTTGACGGGGGGAACCGAGAAGAAAGCAAGGTTCCCCCCGTTGACGGGGGGAACCGAGAAGAAAGCAAGGTTCCCCCGTTGACGGGGGGAACCGAGAAGAAAGCAAGGTTCCCCCGTTGACGGGGGAACCGAAAAAAATTGAATGGTTCCCCCCGCAAGCGGGGGGAACCTACAGGAGGGGGGATAAAACTCTTGTGGAAAATTGTGCGGTTCGCCTCCGAAACTGAACCCATCTTGTGTACCCTTGTCAGCCCTCTTCCACTGGGAGAGGGAGGGAGAATGCCCTGCGAAGGAGGGCTAATCCCTACTTGAACTCTATCTCTTCCAACGGTAGTGGTGGCTCTTGGCGGAAGGCGCGGGGCGTCTTGCCAAATCGCTGGCGGAACAGGTTCGAGAAGTGGCTGAGGCTCAGATACCCCACCTCCAGCGCAATCTCCGAGATACTCATGTCGGTGGTAAGGAGCAAAAGCGCTGCCTTCCGCAAGCGTAGCTCTGTCAGGTATTCCGAAGGTGAACATCCTACAGCCACTCGGAACAGGCGCTGACACTGCCGTGCGCTCACTCCAATCTGGCGCGTTGTTTTCTGTAGAACATCAGGGTCGCTCAGATGCGCTTGCAGGTATGCAAGGGCTTCGCGCAAGCGTCCTTCCTCAGGTGCAGACACCACTTCTGGCTCTGTGAAGCAGAGATACGCCACCAACTCCCTTAGCTTCGCCTCGTAAAACAGGCGCAAACTGCCCACAGGTGGTGGGAACAAGAGCGACTCGACCACCGCGCTCAACAGAGGATTGTTCACTATTAGGTAAAGGGTGTGGGGGAATGTGCCCTGCTCGGTAAGAAACGGCATTAACTCTGGCAGGACGCGCTCCGAATCGGGAGCAAGCAGGTTGCGCAAGTAGCTTGGGGCGAAGCGCACCACCAAGTGATGATGCAGATAGCGCACATCGGAACGCAGGGTACGGGGACAGGTAAGATACTCTGGATCGGGTGGGCGCAAGCTCAGCACAAACTCTATCCAGTCGGTGGGGTTCTCGAACTCTGGGGCGTCGAGAGGAGCATCCGAGTAGAAGCGTCGCTCGAACGCCAACGCATGCGGGAGCCGACACAACAGTCGCGCCCCCGTAGGCAACTCCTGCTCCTGGTTCGTATCGACTGCGTGCATTTTCACAACGCCCATTCGGCTATTAGGATACCCTAACCCTCAGAATTCCCCCCTTGCCACATGACCCATACCTCTTGAAACTTGGTTTGGAGGCTTGGCTCCACATAGAGCGCTGTGGCGAGCGCATCGCACAGCACGGGATCGGGATGGCAGACCGACACGGTTCGGGGATTCATTACGGGGTAGCCCGTTCGCGGGTCGAGGATATGGGCGTAGCGCACGCCTTCCACCTCGAAAAACTGCTCTGTGCATCCAGAGGTGGCGAAGGCGGTATCACGCAGGGAAAGGGTTTCCGATTCGGAGAGGCGCACTTGCCAGCCCTCGCTATCAGGGGGTGAGCCCATGGCATACAAAGTGCTGTTGCCCGCGCTTAGCAAAGCGGAACGCACGCCCAGCGAGCGCAATACCCACACTCCCTCTGCAACCGCCCACCCCTTGCCGATGGCCCCAAAACTCAACTCTACTCCCTCTATTGCATAGTAGACCCAGCGACCTTCTGGCTCCAGTAGCACCAAATCCATTCCGATATGCTCTAAGGCGCGGGTGATTTCGGAAGGTTCAGGCACTCGGTACTGCTTATCCACGAAACCCCACAGGCGCAGGAGGGGGGTGATGGTGGGGTCGAATGCGCCCCCCGTGCGCCCCCACAGCGTTTTGCAGGTCTCCAGAAGGCGGAACAGGTCGGGTTCCACACGCACAGGCTCATAGGGAGCATGAGCGTTCAGGAAACAGAGGTCGCTGTCGGGCTGATAGAGGCTCAGTTGGCGCTCTAACCGTCGGGTCTCCTCGCGAACTTGCTCGGCAATTGCGGAGGCATCTGCAGGAGATACCTCAGCCAAGTAGAGTTCGTACTCGGTGCCCATCGCACGCCAGCGAAAATAGTGTATCATGCCCTCAGCACCGTCCGAAGCGCCTCCTCCAGAGTGGGGTAGCGAAACTGATAGCCCGCTTCCAACAACCGCTTCGGCAGAACCCGCGACCCTTGTAAAAGCATCTCAGCCGCCTCGCCCATCGCCAGTTTCAGCGCAAAGGTAGGCACGCGAAACAGGGTCGGTCGCAGGAGTATCCGCCCCAAAGTGCGTGCGAACTCGTCCATCGTGACAGGGTTCGGGGCAGTGAGATTGAATGCGCCCGCGAGCTCGGAACGCTCCATCAGGAACTCGGAAGCGGACACTACATCCTCTAAATGCACCCACGAGAGCCACTGCTTGCCAGAGCCAATCGGACCACCAGCGCCCAGCTTAAACGGGGTCAGCATGCGCTCTAAGGCGCCACCCCCTTCTCCCAACACGACCCCGATACGAAGCCAACAGACGCGCACACCGAGTTGGGTGGCAGGGCGCGCCGACTCTTCCCACGCTTGCCCCAACTCGGCTAAAAAGCCCGTGCCAAGCGGCGAGTCTTCCGTGGCTGTGCTGGCAGGGTCTTGGTCGTAGATACCAATTGCGGACGCTTGCAGTAAGGTATGAGGGCGAGTAGAAACTTGGCGCAGGGCGTCCACCAGCAGTCGCGTGGGCACCACTCGGCTTTGACGCAGACGCTCCTTAACCGCAGGAGTCCAGCGCTGGGCTACCGACTCGCCCGAAAGGTTTACCAGCACCTCGCTCTCGGCTAATGCCTGCGCCCAATCGCCCAGCGTTGCACCGTCCCAAGCAATGGGTTCTACGCCCTCTGGTAGCCGTTTGCGAGCGCGCTCAGGGTTTCGTGTTAGCACCCGAACGGTATGATGGTCTGTCCATGCATGCGTCATTGCCCTACCGATAAACCCACTGCCTCCTGCGATAAGGATACGCATGGAACGGATTGTACCTTCAGAGCGACTGGCTCGCCCACAAACCCCTCAGGAAAAAAGCACTTTGCAAGCGTCGGGGCTTGCAAAGTGCTCGACAAGTATCTGGGTAAGAAGAGGCAGGTTGATTACCGTTGGGTGTTGCGAGACTGTTGGCGTTGTTGGCGTGCTTGAATCGATTTCATGCGCGCCTCCCACGCCTCCGCAGGGTCAACACCACCTGGCAAGACCTCATCCCACGGGCGATAGACTTGGAAGTCGCGATGCTCCTTGCGCACCGCTTCCACACGCCAGTCGAACTCGTAGTTGCCCCGCCCGTTGAGCAGTTCAACCACCTCGATGCCGTCCAAACTGACGCGCACCGCAGCAAGCCCTTTCGACTCGCCTGAACGCGGGGTCAGTTGAACGGTCATGTCCTGCTCATCAGCGAGTTTGCGGAAGTGGTCGGGCAGTTCAATCCAAGCACGCCCGTTGACCAGTCGCGCCGTGCCCCGCACATACATCGCCGCTTCGGGTCCCTCAATCGAGGCGTACCAGATGTCGCGCGTGGGATCTTCAGGGTCAGGCACGCGGAAGTTCTTGGTGTCTCCCCAAACAATACCATAGCCATCACCGTCGACATAAAGCCCTGCTTCTAAGTTGTTTGCTGCATCGGATACGCCCATAGCTCCATGGTTGTAGTGCCCTGTCGGATAGGATATGAGCACATTGGAACTCTCGTTAGCACCGCGCGTCTGAACGACACCAACCCACTGTCCACCGCCGGCATGACTGGCTAAAATTCTCACACGCCAATGGTCATAGGGGCTACCTCCACCGCCCACAGAGAGCCAGTTCCCACCGACTAAAGCATTCCCACTGAAAAACCCGTTGCCTTCCACATGCAACCGCTGGCTGGGGCTACTCGTGCCAATCCCGACATTCCCGTTTGAGGCGATATATAGGTCAGGACCCCCTGTCGCATCGCCATACAAGCGCATGTCGTTGTAACCCACCAGCTGGTCTAAGCCAGAGATATCCCCATCATCGGCAAGCCGAATATTGCCGTTCACATGCAATCGCTCGGTGGGGCTGGTCGTGCCAATCCCGACATTGCCGTTGCCCTGAATGGTCACAATCTCGGTTCCGTTCGGTGCATTCAGAAACGAGAAGCGGTTGGAGGAGTTCGGCAAGTGAATCCGAAACTGACCTGAGCCAACTCCAAATCCCATCACATCCGCAGCCGTGTTGCCCTGCCAGAGTGCCAGTTTGGTGTTGGCGTTCCCACCACCTAACGAGAGGGGGGCGAAGGGGTTATTCGTGCCTATCCCCACATTCCCGTCGGTGTAGAAGATGTTGCTCCCACTGGTCTGCCACGGACGCAGGGCATACGAGGCGTAAGGGGTGGGGGTGATTTTCGGTAGTCTCCCTATGAATCGTTGATAGGAACAGGAACATGGGTCAACAGCTCCTCCAAGCTCCAGATGTGGTCCGTAAGACCCGCCACCAT
>FWPU01001672.1_pt1 | contig 65463 bp, 51 predicted proteins | sample 2228361 | NCBI WGS metagenome assembly FWPU01 (sample SAMEA103939777, study PRJEB20133) | metagenome
CGTCAGCCTGGAAGAAGCCTGCCGGATAGCCCGCATTCAGGCCGAGCAGCTTGCCCAGCAGCACCAGGCCCAGGACCCGCCCGGGTGTGGGCAGATTAGAAATAAGGATTGCTGGAGGTGCGATGGGACGCAGCTTGTTATGGTTACCGTACCGCTAAATCAACCCTGCCCGCTAGGATTTACGGAAGAGAAGCCAGATTGCACACCTAAGGTAAAGTGCTATAAGTGTGAGGGTAAAATATTAGTCGAGCAACAATTTCTTGGGTCATGCCCTGAAGACCGCGGTTGGTTACCCGAACCTCGGGATTGTTCGCCACGCGAACAATGCTTTGCCGTTACTGGCCAGGTTGAAGCGATTTTATGGGACTGTTTATATCAAACATGGCAAAATCCCAGGGGATGCGGTGAATGGACTACTATCTCGCTTACCGGACAGGTAACGGCACAGGGCAAGACATGCCAGGAGGCTGAATCTCGTTATCGCGCGCTCGCGCAGGTCTGGTGCCAGGCTCAAGCTACAGGGAATCGACGCTTAGCTGAGTGCATTCCTTTGGGAGGAGAGTGCCAGTCCTGTCAATAAACTAAAACGGCTCAGTTGTGAACCTGGATTCGATGTCGAGTTCCTTTCCATTAATTCGGGCTTTTACTTTGACTCGATAAGTGGCCTCCTTTTTAAATGGCTTCTTGGCAAAAATTCCTATTGAACCCCCCTCGAACTGGAATAGAGGTGGTTTGACTAGATGAAACTCAAGCTCTTGCTCTTTATCATCTAAAAGCTTAATCTCCAGAACCTGGGCAATAAATGCTGCAAAGAACGACACTCGAATCGCGGGAGCAACAGCCTCTTGTCCATCAGGCAAGTCAGGCAGCGGAGCCGGGTTTTCGCATCTGCCGCAAAACCACCGAGGAACGAGACGCTGGCCACTGCCGGGATAAATCGCCCAACTTATGTTATGGTTCGAATTCTGAGACTGGCCTGGAAAGCCGTTCCCTAATTGGGTCACTAAACTACCAAAACCACGCTCATTTCTGACAAAACCGAGTCCGGTAGTGGTCATTTCTGGACTCATAAATATCTGCCTGTGGAAGAAGCTGCGTGCTTGCTCTCGCAGAGATTCTAGCGGTGTTCTTGCGCCCCAGATATTGCTAGTTTCGGCCGCTAATTTTCCTTCATCAGTATAGCCCGGAAACCCAGGGGTTTCGGTGTGGGTTGTAACAGTCCCGTCGGGTCGGGTAAAAGCCGCCGGCCAATTCTTCGGGAAATTCAGCAACATATAATTAGAATGCTTTGTGGCCCCATCTTGTGCCGGCGGATATATCGTGACTTTCTCAAGTACCCCTGTCCCTCTATTAGTAGTTACCCGCGAGCGATGTAGGTTCAAAAACCAGAGCGCTTGTTCCCTCTCTTCCTCTTCCGTCAAGGGCTCGGGCACAATTCTGGGCACAACCTGCGCCTCAATTGGAACCAAAGAATCTTCCGTTATGAAAAACTCAATTGCGTAAACGGGACTGGGCGATGGCTCAATATAAATATACCCACTTGTCTCGCCACGAACCGTCTCAAGCAAATCCTCGATCAGAAAAGCTCCGCCGCTTTTCTCCTGATCAAGAGGTGTGTCCAGGGTTGTTGGTGGAAGCCCGCGCCACTGAATCAGCTTACCATTAGCGCGAATCGCAGCAACTTTAGGTGTATGTGCACCCCACTCATCGATGACCATACCGATGCCGGTCAGGAAGCCAAATCCCTGCGCGAGGTGCGCCAGGACGAGAGGCCGGGCCGGCTCGGGAAACCGCCAGGTCGGGTCGCGCGCCGCGGCGCGGTAAAACGCCACGCTCCCCTTTTCCAACCACTCCAGGCGCGCAACCGCTACAAGACGAGCCGCAGGGCCGCCAAACAACTGAATGTAACCCTTGCCGCCGACGCCGGCCAACGGGAAGCTCTTGTAACCATTAGCATCGAGCACCAGCTTCGCCTCTCGCTTCAGCTCATTGTCGTAATCGAAAACCTTGACCTCAACCTCCGTGCTCTCTGTCCCAAGATTCAATATCCTGAATTCGGTGCTGAAACCCGGCTGGTCGGTGAAGAAGGGAAACACCAGAGCCTGCGCCGCCGCCGGAACCGGCACGCCGCTGAGAAAAGCTGCTCGTCGGCCGCTCTCGCGCACCAGCGCGGTCCCCAGAACCGGGCCGTCGGCCTCCAGCCATACGAGGCTTCGCGTCACATCTCTGCCGGCAAAAACAGTTGCCAGCCGAAGCCTCCGCTGCTCTCTCGGCCGAAGCGCCAGACTCGACGACGGGCCCGTCCTTCCGGTCTCATCTATAAGCTTGAGTTCAACTCCAACCTGGCTCGCTCCGGGATTAACCAGAACCAGTTCGCTTTCGCCCGTTACATAGCCGAATACAAGCTGCCGGGCAGCTTCGGGAGGTATCTGTCCGCTGGTCGAATCTTCGCCGACCAGCCATAGCCCGACGATAGGCGCGGCGCTTTCGGCCCGTATCCAGGCCGGCCTTGCCCCCGGAAACAGGTCCGAAACCAGATGGGCCCCCTGCCCCGCCGGAGAGACCTCGCGGCTGGCACTGCCGACCAGTTCCCCGCCTGCGCTGTAGGCAGAAAAGCGCACCGAAGCAGGCGACTGCGATGCGTTTACCATCGCCAGGCCGGTCCAGCCTTTTTCCGACACATAGGGGAAGTCGAGCCGGCCCTCTGCTCGTAGAGGCAAAATAGACAAGATCAGCAGAGACGAGCAAGATAGGAATTTAACGGCCGCTCCTCTCATCGGTGCGGTTTTAATTATAGTCTCGGCGGGCTGCGATTTCAAGAAATTTTTTTCATAATGTAATGGACTTTGTTGCCAGCCAGGAGGCGGCAATGCTAGCGATCTTAAGTTGTGACCGGGCTTTTGCCAAATCAGTTTTGCTCCGAAGGAGCACGCCCCGGCGAGACGAAATCCAGAATTTGCAAAAGTCCAGTATTAGCATGGCTTTTGTATCGAACATTTTGCAAAGATCAATAATACAACGAGGTGACTTTTTTTACCGTGCCAGGGCCTCTATCGCTGCATCCCAGTTATCAACTGGCGCCAGTATCGGGAGCTGTGCGCCAGCCGCGCGATAGGCTTCGATCCTCTGGCGGCAATGTTCGGGAGTCCCGGCGACCGCAAGCCGGTCCACGATCTCATCCGTTACGGCGCGCGCCCCATCCGCGCGTATGCGCTCGAGCGTCTGCTCATCTAGGCCGCTCTCCCGCGCGATGTTTGGAAATCCCGACAGGTACGTTGCTATAAGAGGGCGAACTCGGTCGCGAGCCCTGTCTCCATCGCTATCGACCGATACCACTAGCATAATAGCGATCTCGAGGTCTTGCATCGACCGCCCGCTGCGCTCGGCTCCGGCGGCGATCCTTGGGATAGAGCGTCCTACATAATCAATCGATGTGAAGCCGTTCAAGAATACGCCGTCGGCAGTTTCGCCCGCCAGTTGCAGGGCGCGCGGCCCGGTAACGCCGAGATAGACCGGGACGCTGCGCGCCGGGGCGACCTCAAGCCGTGCCCGATTCACACGAATAGTCTCGCCCTCGAATGTCACCGGTTCGCCTGCCAGAAGACGGCGCAGGACCTGCAGGTACTCCCGAAGCCGGGTCAGCGGCTTGACGAATTCGACTCCCTGTTGGGCAAGGACCAGAGGCGAGCCGGTGCCCAGTCCCACGACCACGCGACCGGGCGCCATCTCCTCGAGCGTGGCAAAGCTTACCGCCATCAGGACCGGGCCCCGCGTGTAGACATTGACGATCGCCGTTCCCACGCGGACCTTTGATGTAGCAGCAGCGATCGCCGCCAGCGGTACAAAACCATCGCGGCTGATTCGCGTCTCAGCCACCCATATCGATTCAAATCCCAATTCTTCAGCGCGCCTGGCAAGCCGGGCCATCTCCGGAACCGAAGGCGCACCAAGGAAAGCGATGCCGGTTCGCTCGCAGTACATTCGACTCTCCTCCCGAGCACTGGTTGAAGTTACACATTTCGAGCTGATTTTATCTGAAAGACCCGCCTTGTCAACTCAAATCCGGCCCCAGCATTCAGGCTCTCCAGCCCATTGTGATACAATCTGCACAAGAGATAAGGATTTTGGAGCCCTTCTATTTTCGAGTGAAGAGATATCCGCGGGCGTTATCCTTTTACGTGGTGCTCCGAAAGCAATTGAAAAGGTTCATCGGCAGCTTAAAAAGCTTATAAACCGTTACATGCCTCGAAATCCGGCGCACGCCTTGTTTTTAACCTTTTTTTATTGTACAATCGGCGCCTGTCCACGGAGGCGATCAATCTATGCCATTACGGGTATTTCTCCTGCTGCTCGGTTTCATTTTATGCATTCCGCTTGCTCCGGCCCAAAACGAGGAGGGGCGGCGCCGGGTAACCTTTGCTCTTACCGGCGATTCGATCATAACGCGCAGGCTTTCGGTATACGATGAGCCTGAGTTCCTGGGCCTGATCGAGACGATCCGCAATGCCGACGTGGCTTTCACCAACCTGGAGGTGCTCTTCCATAACTACGAAGGATATCCGGCGGCGCAGAGCGGCGGGACCTACATGGCGGCCGAGCCCTATATGGCCGAAGAGCTGCAATGGGCCGGTTTCGATATGGTCGCGCGCGCCAACAACCATGCCCTCGATTACGGCATCGAGGGGCTCCTCGCAACCAGCCGCGCCCTGGATGAAGTCGGCCTGGTGCATGCCGGCGCCGGCGAAAACCTGGCGATGGCCCGCGCTCCGGCTTACCTGGATACCAACAAGGGGAGAGTGGCCCTGATTTCCTGCGCGTCCACCTTCCCGGCAGCCGCGCGGGCCGGCGCCCAGCGTCCGGACATAAAAGGAAGGCCCGGCCTCAACCCGCTGCGCTTCACCACGACTTTTTTTGTCGATGGCCAGTCGCTGGCCATGCTCAAAAAGCTCGCCGAGAGTTTAAAGCTACCATCGCAGGGCGAAGAGGGCCGGTTTACCTTTCTCGGCTTTGTGTTTGAAGAGGGAAAGTCCCCCGCTGTGGTCACCGAGCCGCACGAAGGAGATTTAAGAGAGATACTCGCGTCGATTAAAGATGCGCGCCGGCAGGCCGACTGGGTGATCGTTTCGATACATGCGCACGAGGGGGCGCCGGGCAACCGCGAAGCGCCGGCGCAATTTCTGCCCACCTTCGCCAGAGCTGCGATCGATGCCGGCGCGGATATCTTCGTCGGGCACGGGCCGCACGTGCTGCGCGGCATCGAGATATACAAAGGCAAGCCGATCTTCTACAGCCTGGCCAATTTTATCTTTCAAAACGAGACCGTCCGCTTCCTCCCTTCTGAAATCTATGAGCGCTACGGCCTCGACAACCGGGCGCTGCCGGCAGACCTTTACGACGCCCGATCAGACAACGACCGCCGCAGCTTTCCCGCCGATAAACCAAATTGGGAAAGCGCGGTCGCGCTGGCTGTATTCGACAGCGAAAGGGTGCTGGAAGAGATCAGGCTCTATCCGATCTCGCTCGGCTTCGGCAAACCTCGAACTCAGCGGGGCCGTCCTCTGCTCGCGGGCGAAGCCCTGGGGAAAGCTATTATCCAGCGCCTGGCCGACCTCTCGGCGCCATTCGGCACGAAGATAACCTACAGCGGCGGAATCGGCATAATAAAAGTTAAACCGTAATTTTCCACTCGCTGCTAAGAAAGGAGGAGCCCGTGCTTAGCTTCAAGCGCTTCGCTTCCCTTCTTTTCGTTTTTGGGTTAGTAGCTGCCGCTCCGACCCCAGTCGAGGCCGAGATAAAGAGCCCTAAGGAGCACCTCGGGTTCGAGATAGGCGAGGACCGGAAGCTTGCCGATTGGGGACAGATCACCGACTACTTCAGAAAGCTCGATAAAGCTTCGGACCGGATAACCGTGACTGAGCTGGGCAAGAGCACCGAAGGGCGCTCCTTCATAATGGCGATAATTTCGGCGCCGGAAAATCTGGGGCGGCTCGAGCGATACCGGACCATTCAGAAGCAGCTGGCCGACCCGCGCGGCCTATCCGAAGCCGAAGCGCGCAAGCTGGTCGAGGAGGGTAGGACGGTGGTCCTGCTCACCTGCAATATCCACTCGACAGAAGTTGCCAGCGCTCAGACTGCCGTCGAGTTTGCCTGGCGCATGGCGACAGAAACCTCCCCTCGGGTGCAGGAAATTCTGCAAAACGTGATCCTGCTTTTGATCCCCTCGCTCAATCCCGACGGCCAGCAGATGGTGGTCGATTGGTATCGCAAATATGTCGGCACGCCGTACGAAGGGTCGCAGCTCCCCTGGCTTTACCATAAATACGTCGGCCACGACAACAACCGCGACTGGTATATGTTCACGCAGGTTGAGACGCAGCTTACCGTGTCGCGCGCACACAACGCCTGGCACCCGCAGATCGTCTACGATGTGCACCAGATGGGGATGTACGGGGCGCGCATGTTCGTTCCCCCATGGATCGATCCGATCGACCCTAACATCGATCCCATTCTGGTCCAGGGGATGAACTTCCTCGGCATGAGCATGGCGGCGGCCCTGACCGCCGAGGGGAAAAAGGGGGTTGTGACCAACGCGATCTATGACCTCTGGACCCCGGCCCGGCATTATCAATGCTACCACGGCGGCCTTCGTATACTGACGGAATCTGCTAGTGTAAAATTGGCCACTCCGGTCGATATACCTTTCGAGAAGCTCGAGGCCGGGCGCGGCTATGACCCCAAGCAGCGGAGCTGGAACTACCCCGACCCCTGGCGCGGAGGGCGCTGGCGATTGCGCGATATCGTGGAATATCAGCTCTCGGCCTTTTTCTCGCTGCTCGAGACCGCGGCGCGCTACCGCGATCGCTTCCTCTATAACTTTTATCTGGTGGGAAAGAATGCGGTCGAACGCAGGGAGCCTCCCTACGCCTTCGTCATACCGCCCGAGCAAAGGGACAGAGCGGCGGCGGCCAAATTGATCAACGTCCTCCGTTTCGGCCTGGTCGAAATGGGCCGCGCGCTCGAGCCCTTCCGCGCTGCGGACCGGGACTTTCCGGCGGGGAGCTATGTAATCCAGCTCGCTCAGCCCTATGGCCCATTCGCCAAAACGCTGCTCGAGCGGCAGAAGTATCCCGACCTGCGCGAATACCCGGGCGGTCCACCCAAGCGCCCGTACGACGTGACCGCGCACACCCTCCCCCTGCTGATGGGGGTTAAGACGATTCAGGTCGATGAGCCTTTTTCGGTAGCGCTCGAGCCTGTCGATAAGGCCGAGCCGCCGCGCGGCGAGGTGGTCGGCACCTCCAGCCACGGCTATTTGATCGGGCCAAATGGCAATAACGAGACCGCAGCCCTGTTCCATCTGCTCAAAAGGCGGGTCAAGCTGTATCGGCTGCTCGGCTCCGGCCATGCGCCCGGCACCGCCTTCATCCCGGCCGCGCCGCGCCTCGAGCAGGAGCTTGCCGAGGCGGCGCGCCGCTTCTCGGTTAAAATCGAGGCGGCGCCTGAGCCGCCGCGTGGCGCGGCGCTCGAGGTGAGGCTGCCGAGGGTCGCTCTCTATAGGAGCTACGTCGCCTCGATGGACGAGGGCTGGACGCGCTGGCTATTCGAGCAGTTCGAGATACCATTCGTGAACGTCTACGATAAGGATATTCGCGCCGGGAATCTCGAAAGACGCTTCGACGTTGTTGTCATTCCCGACAATTCCGCGCGGGCCATCGTCCAGGGACACAGGAAGAAAGAGCCGAATCCCCGCTCTGAAACGGTCATGCCCGACGAGTACACGGGCGGCATCGGCGAAGAGGGGGTGAAGAATCTGCGCGCCTTTGCCGAGGCGGGCGGCACGGTGATCACGCTAAACCAGGCCTCGGAGCTGGTGGTCGAAAAGTTCAACCTTGGTATAAAGAATGCCCTGGCCGGCGTATCGAACCGTGAATTCTACTGCCCGGGGTCGATACTGAGCGCTGAGCTGGACACGGCCCATCCGATTGCCTTCGGCATGGAGCGCGAGGCGCCGATATGGTTCGAGCAGAGCCCGGCCTTCGAAGCCGACGCCGGCGCGACGGTGGCGACCTATCGGAGCGAACCGCTGCTCAGCGGATGGCTGCTCGGCGAGCAAAAGCTCGCTGGAAAGGCAGCGCTGCTCGACGTTACCGCGGGCAAGGGGCGCGTCATCCTTTTCGGCTTCAGGCCGCAATATCGCGGCCAGTCGTACGCGACCTTTAAAATGCTGTTCAACGCCCTGCTCTGCGCCGCGTCTGTGCCGGCGGCGCTGTAGCACAATCTGCCCCGGTTCAGAATAGAAAGCAACAGGCCGCGGATAGTGTCACGGATCAGGTCTTATCCACAGTCCATAGCGATTTTAAATCCGAAGCGATCCTCTCTTCCAGAGGCCTTACGCCCTAGGCTTAAATCTCTAACCCCTTGCGGGCGGAATGTTTTCACTCCAGGGCAGCACGCTGGTAACAGCAAGGCTGATTTAAATTCGAGCCCCAACGGGGTAAGATGGAGCGTTCACAACACGCAAATTAAAACCGCTATAAACGTCAGTGATTCTATTTCGATTTAATCGCCAGATTTCAACGCGGTCGGGATTCTCCGGGCTAGTCCGATGCGGATAATTCGAAAAGGCTGCCCCGGCAAATCCCCCCCTCTTCCGACCCCTTCGATAAAGACCAGACCTCTTGCCAGGACTCGATATCCAAAATCACCACCTTCCTCATGCTGCTTGCCAGCAGCAGCCTCCCGTCTGGAGAAATATCAAGCCCCTGAACTGGTCCGGTGCGGCAACTGGAAGTCGGTAGATCAAGCAGCTTCTGTAAATTGTAGCGGCGCGCTTCAGCTCGCCAGGAAAGGTACCAGTACATCCCACCGCTCGATTGATACTCCACCCTCGCCCCAGGCACGCTCACATGCCACCTCTTCCATGCCCCTCCCTGAAACTCTCCTAGTCCAAAGGCATAAATAGTATATACCGACCCCTCCTTCTTCCACACCCTACCCCCATCCGCACCATACCCATATTCGGCCAATATCGACCCACTCGCCTTGCTCCTCACCAACCGCAGCCTCCCCTCCCCATCATACTCGTAGACCCTGGCCCCATCGTCCAGCAGGTTCCCTGCCGCATCGTAAATGTACCCTGCCACTCGATTAGTTCCGCTCTCTATATTTAAGCTCACAGTGGGTGCAGTGCCCTTCGTGGCCGACTGGCTCAGCCGGTTCCCATACCGGTCATAGCTCCAGACCAGCCCCCACCAGCCGGCTGTCTCGGCACTCCTCAGCCTGTATACCTCATCGTAGCTGAAGCTTGTGTCCTTCGTCCTGTCTAGATTGTCGATTATCGATGCTATCCTGCCGCTGTTTGCCACCCCTTCGTTGTAATTGTAAGCCAAATCCAAGACTCCCCCCACCTTGATCGTCTTTAGCTGCAGGTTGCTGTTGTAGCTCCTGCTCCCAACCAGACCATTGCCGTAGCTTATGCTTCTGACCAGTCCTGCTGCCGTGTAGCTAATGGCCGAGGCTAAAAGAGGAGGATGGCTGGCATCCTCTATGCTGCTTCTGACCTCTACCAGACGATTGGCTGAATTGTAGCTTCGCGTTATCACCATGCCGTTTGGATAGGTGATCGAAACCACATCCCCAGCAAGATTATAGCTTGTGCTCGTGCTTAAATTGTAGCCTAAGATGGTGGCGCTCTGGCCGACTACCCTCCCCATGGCATCATAGCTGAAGCTGTAGCTTGCGCCATTGCTTACACTCGATAGCCTCCCCTTGCCATTTACAGCCGTGTCGTAGCTGTAGCTTACTGCCGGAGTTACTCCCCCATCTCCAGTGTAGCTTTTGGCGGTTACTCGGTCGATTTCATCATAGCTGAAATTGATGCTCACCCCTCGGGCATCCCTCTTCTGCACCAGGTTCCCGTTGTCATCATAGCGGTAGCTGGTCACGCCCGATTCAGGATGGCTCTCGCTCAAGAGCCTGCCAAGGCTGTCGTAGTTAAACGTCCTCGTCTGCACCCCCTGGACTATCTTCACCAGCTTGTCCAGAGCATTGTACTGGTAGTCTGTGGCCAGATTCAGACCCCCAGCAGAATCCGGCTCAAGGACTCTGGTCAGCCGCCCCAGAGCATCATACCTGTAGCCGCGCCGCTTGCCCGCCTGGTCTGTTACCGTTACAGTATTGCCGCTCCAGCTGTAGCTAATGTTGTTTGCCGTGCTTGAGCCGTCAGGCCCGATTACCTTGCTCACTCTGCCAAGCGGGTCATAAACTGTGGTGGTCCAGTAGATAACCTCCCCTGCTCGATAGGGGTTTGAGACGCGCGCCGTCCTCGATGTGCACTGGCATGAGTTGTCGTATTCGGTATCCTGAAACACATCCCCCTCTGGATCAACCGCCTGGCTGCGCCTTAGTCGGCCAAGCCCATCGAAGTAAGCATACTCGACCAGGCTCTTTAGCGAGTCGATCTTGCGCGCGGTCCTGACCCAGACGTTGCCTGCCACGTCGTTATAGGCAAAGAGAGTCTCACCGCCATCAGGATAGCTTATGCTCGAAGGACGGCCCATAACGCTATAGCTTCTCCTGGTAAGCTGGCCGTTCGGGTCAGTGGTCGCAACCAGAAGCCCGGTGTTAAAGTCATAGGCGTTCCTGGTAGCGTGCCCTTTGGCATTGGTCGCCTGGGTAAGATAGGCGAAGCTGGAGCGATTTGCCCCATCGCTGAAATTATCAGCCCAGTCGAATAGCGTAGAATAACCCCTCGGGTCTGTAGTCTGGACCAGGTTGCCCAGGATATCATAGAAATTCTTCGTTGTAATCCAACGGTTCTCGCTCGAAAGAAATCGTGAAACTGAAGTTAAATTCCCCCTTGTCGTCATGCTTGAGCCGTAGTTTGCCGTGTCGTGGCCAGGCACGCCTGCCCTGGAGGTCAGGGTGAATTCATCGTAGTTGTAGGTGGTTTGGGCTTCGAGCTTGCCGGCTGAATCATAGACCGATTGGCTAGCAAGCCGGTCCAGGATGTGCCGGTCCTTATAAGCTTGGGCGGTAAGATAAGTATTAACTGTCCTGCGAACGAGCGGGCCAGGAGCGCCAGCCCCATAGTCGAACTCCTTTACTTCGATGACGTTGCCGTTTGTGTGCCTTACCGTAACCTGATTGCCAAAGGAGTCAGTGTAGCTGGTGACCGGCCCGTCTTGATCATAAGCGTACTGGACCATCGATTGCAGGTTGTTTTCAAGAATGGTCACTCGGCTCGCCACCCTCGGGTTGATGTAGAGGGCATCAGCCTTATCCGAGTCCCGCTCGAAGGCCCAACTGGTCGAGGTCTTTCGAAGCAAAGCGCCATCCGATGTCCGGTAGCGCTCGACTGCCAGCTCAAAGCCTCGATCGTTGAAAATGTGCCATTCGGTGCTGCCGTCCGGATTGGTAATGCGCGTCTTCTCGTTGTAGGTACGAGTCACCCAGGCCCCATCCTTGAACTCGGTAACTGAACCCTGGAAATAGCCGAATGTCCTCTGCGCCTCACCCTTGCCATCCATGGCATTGCGGTTCTGCGTCCAGACCGAAGCCTGGACCATGGGAAAGTAGTCGTATCGGGTATATCCTCCAGTCGGGTAGATTATCTTGGTCAGCTTCAAGGTGGTCGTGTAGGTGTTGTGTGCGCTGTCGAATGGCCCCTGGTCGTACTCGAACTGGTAGCTTAAGCCATTGGGCAGTGTAATCTTCGTCAGAACCACTACGTCCTGGTGCAGGGGACGAGTGTTCGAGTCGATGAGGCTGGTATTGATGTGCTTTGTCTCGTAGCTGAAGCTGTAGGCTTCGACTCCTCCGCCAAAGCCTGCGACCTCTGCCCTGGTCAGCAGGTTGTTACCGGAAGGGTGCCCGTAATAGAAACTGATCTGCCGGCCCAGGTTGTCAACCACGCTCGATGGTCGGCGCCAGCTGTCGAAATTATATGTGATGTAGTTGCCGTTTGTGTCCTTGAGGAAGCTGGGAGGAGGAGGGATAGCACTGGGGTGGCCGAAGATGAGGCGAGTCCCATCCTTGAAAAAGAGGGTGAGGGCCTGATGGTTGTACTCCATATGGGTGGAGTTAATGGTCAAATACTTTCCGGCCAGAGACTTCAACTCGTGCTGCCCCCCGTCGGGAAGCACAACCAGGCTGGGCTGCTGAGAGCAAATTCCAGTTGCAGGATCGCAGACCCACTCGAATTTTATCGAAGGATGATTGTTAACATACCAGCGCCCGCTATTTGGACCATTATAGAGAAGCTCATATTCATAGTAGGTGCTAAAGCCATCAGATTTCTGGCGCTTGACTATCTGAAGAGAATTATAGGCAAAGCTAAGCACGACGTTCTGGCCGTTCCTCCCTCTCAAGGAGACCACCGCTATGACCACGTTCAGGTTGCCGTTGTAGAGATTGACCGTCTCGCTGGCTGAACTCAGGTATGCTCCAGCAGGGTTTACACCGAGCGACTCTTCAGGCGGAACCTCTGACTGCCCAAACAGAGCAGGGCTCGACCAGACAAGCAGAAGGAAGAAGATGGGTCCGAGTCTCTCTCTTTTAATCATGGCGCTGCCACTCAAGGCCTCTCGAATTCCCTGAAATCGACCTGCTGGCCCAAGGATATGCTCGAAATCCTCAGCTCCCACTGCTTCCGGTCATCGAAGAGGTGGGTGACAACCTTGGGGACTATCTGCCCGCCAATGTCCTGGTAGTCGCCGTACCTGAAGACCATCCGGTTGTAGTCGCTCCCCAGCGTGTGATGGACCTCTAATACCAGAGAGCTTGCCTCGTCTATGAAAAGCTCCAGCTTCTCGCTGCTCCCTTCGTAGCCCTGCCACTGCCCAGCAAATGGGCGATAGCTCCTCGTTACCCGATGGGCGCGTCTCCCGCCGGCTATGGACAGTCCCTGATGAGAGTACTCTCGCCTGGACTCGACAGCCTTAAGGCTCGAAAGCACTCCAAACGCAGGATTCAGGTTCGATTCCTGAAGGAAGGGATGGCGGTTCTTGTATTGCTTGACCGCTCTCCCCCTCGCCTCCCAGACGAAGCTCCCGTTCTTAATGAAGACTACGGGCCCATCTTCGTCCTGGTACTCGGTGCGCTGGAGCTTCTCTCCCAAGGCCAGCTTAATCGTGCATGGATAGCTCTTCGGAACGCCTGCTCTAAAGAGAGTAAGCTCTCCTTGGACCAGGGCCGATTTAAATCGGGCCAGTTGGGCCAGCCGGTGCGCCTCAATCGAGCGCAAGATTACCTGTTCAGCCTGATCGGACTGGGCGAAGGCAGGGCGGGCAAAGATGAGAAAGGCAAAGAGCATGCTGATGATTCGATGACGATTGGAAAACATAACTGACCCCGATTGCTCCATCGGCCGCGCACGAGGGCTTGGCGATGGGCCTGGAAACAGGTTATGTGCCCGACCCGGTAAAACTCACTCCTCGGCAGGAGGAATATAGCAGGTGGAGGGGGGTGTCAATGGAAAAAATTGGCTTGGGGCGGCATATTATACTAAAGTATAATACTCTGATCTTATAAATCATTAAATTACAGGAAGTTACAAAACCACATGAATTGAGACTAATACCTTCGTATAATGTGACCGGAAAGGCAAAATTTGCCCGATCGCTCCGCAGCAGGTCTCCTCCTAAACCGGCGACGCTCTGGAAAAGAGCAGGCCGGCTGTCAGGAAAAGCATGCCGAAGTTTACAACCACTTCTTCTGTTACATGCAGCGTTAACCCGCCCAGCGCTTGAAATAGGCGGCGGAAAAGAGCTAAACTAGTCGAAGGATCGCTCGAGGCTGGAGGCTCAAAATAGCGATTAATACAAATTAAATTGCTTCTCGACGATCTCGAAATTCGAAGACCTCACCTGATGCGGAGGCCATGGCTGTTTAGAGTAATCGGTGGCTGCAGCGAGATCGCACAGCTATCGGTTACTTAATTTTTTAAAGGCTGTTTTCATAGAAATGGCAACGATTACACGGAACGAGGGTAAGGGCCGGGTGGCTGTCGCCATGAGCGGAGGCGTCGACAGCTCGACGGCCGCCGCGTTGCTGCTCGATCAGGGGCTGGAGGTGGTCGGCTTCTCGATGCAGCTCTGGAACCAGCGCAGGAACTCCGAGCAGCCGGCTGAAAAATTCGGCAGCTGCTGCTCGCTCGACGACCTCTACGATGCGCGCGCGGTGGCGGCGCGGCTCGGTTTCCACCACTATGTGGTCAACTATGAGCAGAATTTCACGCGCGACGTGATCAAGCCGTTCGTCGAGAGCTACCTGCGCGGCCTCACACCCTCTCCCTGCGTCCTGTGCAACAGCCGCGTGAAGTTCGACAGCCTGCTGAAGCTCGGCCTCAACGTCGGCGCTGACAAAATAGCGACCGGACACTATGCGCGAATCGCGCGCGAGGGCGACCGCTACCTCCTGTTGCGCGCCGTCGATAAGACGAAGGACCAGTCCTACTTTCTCTTCGAGTTAAAGCAGGAGCAGCTCGCGCGCGTCCTTTTTCCGATAGGAGAGAAGACCAAGGAGGAGGTGCGCTCGATAGCCCGCGCCAAGGGGCTGCCGGTGGCCGAAAAGCCCGACAGCCAGGAGATTTGCTTCGTTGGGAGCGCCGGTTACGCCGATTTCATAGAGCGGCACTACGAGGAGCTTTTCGAGGAGGAGGCGAAGGAGGGGTTCGCCCCCGGCGATATCGTCACCAGCGACGGCCGCATAGTCGGACGGCACAGCGGGCTCTTTCGCTACACGGTGGGCCAGCGGCGCGGGCTCGGCCTCTCGTCGCCGGAAGCGCTCTATGTTATCTCAATCGACCGCACAGCGAACCGCTTGGTGGTTGGGCCGGCACAGGAGCTTTATTGTAACCGGTTCGTCGGGCGGGGTCTGAACCTCATCTCGATTCCGCGCCTGGATGGCCCGCTCGATGTTACAGTCAAGGTCAGGTCGCGCGCCGAAGAGGTGGAAGCGCGCCTGCTGCCCGTCGGAACCGATGGCGTGAGGGTCGAGCTGGCGCGGCCGCAGCGGGCGGTAACCCCCGGCCAAGCGGCTGTATTTTATCAGGGGGAGGTAGTGGTCGGCGGCGCCTGGATCTCCCGCGTCGAGAATTAGTTATGTTTGCTCTTCACCACAGAGATCGAAGTCAACTATCTTCCGACCGCTCTGCGGTGAATTTTATTCAGGCTTCTGGCTCCTGAATTCTGAACCCTGTACTTATGGTGCCTGTGCTTATCGTTGCCGGAGAAGCGTCGAGCGATCTTTACGCAGCGCGGCTCGTGCGCACGATGCGCAACCTGCGGCCCGATGTCGCCTTTTTCGGACTCGGCGGCACTCGCATGGCCGGCGAAGGGGTCGAGCTAGTATGCGACCAGCGAGAGGTGGCGAGCATCGGCCCCTATGAGGCGGTGCGCCGGCTCCCGGCTTACTATCGCGCGCTTCGCCGCCTGGTAGCGGAGGCGAAACGAAGGGGGGCGCGCGCCGCCCTCCTGCTCGATTTTCCCGATTTCAATCTCCCTCTGGCCGGCAGGCTGAAAGGTTTCGGAGTGAAAACGCTTTATTACATCGGCCCGCAGGTCTGGGCCTGGCGCCCCGGCCGGGTGAAAAAGATCCGCCGGCTCTTCGATGAGCTTCTGGTTATTCTCCCCTTCGAGGAAGATTTCTATCGGGCGCGCGGCGTCGCGGCCCGCTACGTCGGACACCCTCTCATGGAGATTCTATCGCCTGAAGATCATAAACCAATGGCCGCGCGATTCGAGGCCGACGGCGAGCCTCGGCTAGCTCTCCTGCCGGGCAGCCGTCCCGGCGAGGTCGGCTACATCCTGCCGGTCATGCTAGAGGCCGCCCGCCTCATCTCTATGGCAAAAAGGGCAAGATTTCTCCTCTCCAGAGCGCCCTGGGTCGATTACGATGCTTATCGGCAGATCATCGAGAGGAAAGGGTCGGGCCTCGATCTGGAATTAGTCGAAGGGGAATCGTTCGAACTCCTCGCCTCATCGGACCTGGCCCTGGTCAAGAGCGGCACATCGACGCTCGAAGCCGCCCTGGCCGGAGTGCCGATGCTGGTGATTTATCGCATTTCGTGGCCGAGCTGGTGGGTCGGACAGGCTCTCATCGACACCCGCTATTATTCCCTGGTTAATTTGATTGCCGGAGAAGAGGTTGCTCCCGAGTTCTTTCAGGGAGCGGCCCGCCCCGACAAGATAGCTGCGGCCGCCTTGAAGCTGTTGAACGACACGGAACTGCGAAGCGCGACCGTGCGCAGGCTGGCCGGCGTCAGGGCCGCGCTCGGCGAAAGCTCTGCTTCGGAAAGCGTCGCGCGCATCCTCTGTCGCTACATCGAGCGCCCTTTAAGCATCCATCTGCTGGAGGCACAGGCCGCAGCCGCCCGCTATAAAAACGAAAAAGGAGAGGTTTCAGCCGATTGAAAAGAGCGCTGATTTCCCTGGCATTTACCCTGATTTTAGCGGCAGGAGGTCTCGCCCAGGAGCGTGAGCCGGAGGCGGCGCCGGCCGACGTCCTCAGCTACTCGATAGATGCCGAGCTGGTGCCGGAGAACCACGAGCTGAAAGCCAGCGCCCGCGTGACCTTCAAGGTGCTGCGTCCGGCAGACCGCCTCTCCTTCATGCTCAATCGCAACCTGGAGGTGGAGCAGGTGCTCGACGAAAAGGGAGGCGTGCTCGACTACGAGCAGGACCCCGGGGCCGGGACCGTCAACGTCCTGTTTGGCCGGCGCGCCGCGCCGGGCGAAGTTGTTACGATCAAGCTCTCCTACGCCGGGACGTTCGAACGGGGGGCCTTCCAGCGCGAGCGCAATGAAGGGATAGCCTACATCGGCCACGAGGGGTCTTATCTGCTGCATGCCGCCAGATGGGTCCCGCTGTTGAGCATCGGCGGCGATACGGCAACATTCGAGATCAGAGCGACGGCGCCGCTCGGCGTAACTGTGGTCGGCCCGGGACAACCCGGCCCGGTTAAGACCCAGGGGATCAAGGAGACCTTTACCTGGATCAGCAACCGCGAGATCTCGGGCGCCTCGATAGTCGCAGCCCGCTACTTTGAGAAAACGCACGACCTGGGCGAGCGGCGGCTCGTCTTCTACCTGCAGGAAAAGCACCTTGAGCATATCCAGCGCTACGCCGAGACTTTCGAAAAAGCCTTCGCATTTTACGAGAAGGAATTCGGGGTCTACAGCCTGGGCAACGAGATCAAACTGGTCGAGGTGGCCGATGCGGTGGTGGACAAGAGCGGGAGCGCCGGCCTCGTCTTCGTCAACAGCAAGGACCTTGAGCCGGGCCGTCCGCTCGACCAGCCGCTGGCGCGCGCCCTCGGCTATCAGTGGTGGCTGCACATGACCGGCCCTGAGTCCGAGGCTGATCTCTGGCTCTCGGACGCCCTGGCCTATTACAGCGCTGCCCTCTATGCCGAGAGGCAGGGAGAGGAGGCCTTCCAGAACGCGCTCACCGACCTGGCGATACTCGCCTTGAAATTCGAAGGGCGCAGCTCGATTTCCAGGGCGCTGGAAACGGGCTACGGCAGCGAAACCTATGAGGGGATCGTTGCGGGTAAAGGCGCCTGGACGCTACACATGCTCAGAAAGGTGCTGGGCGATGAGAAGTTCGCTGCCTTGATTAAAGGGCTGCGGTCGGGCTCCGGGTCCGATTCGGCGGCCTTATCCCGGTCGGAACTGGAACAGCAGGCGGGAACTGCTTTCGGCGGAAACATCTCCTGGTTTTTCGTGCAGTGGGTCGATTCGATTGGCGTGCCCGATTTCAAGGTCGAGTATCTGACCCTCAAGACCAAGGATGGTTACAAGGTCCGCGGCACGATCAAGCAGGACCTGGACCTCTTCAGGATGCCGGTGGAGATCGAGATAGAGACCAAGGGCGGAAAGAAAGAGTATACGGTCATAAACGTCCAGGGTAAAAACTCCAACTTCGAGGTCGAGGCGAAAGCGCTCCCGATAAAGGTCCAGGTGGACCCCAGGAACAGCGTGCTGCGCAATTCCGACTCGCTCAAGGTCTCAGTGCACATCGCAAAGGGGCGGCGGCTTTTCGAGCGGGGCGAATTCGTCGAGGCGATCCGCGAATTCAATGAGGCGATACGGCTTGAACCGCGCAGTTCGCTTGCCCACTTCTATCTGGCCGAGACCTTCTACGAACAGTGGAACAACCAATCCGCAGCCAACTCCTTCCGCGATGCGCTCAACGGCGACCTGAAGCCGAAATGGGTCGAGGTCTGGAGCTATATCTATCTCGGCAGGATCTTCGACATTCTCGGCCAGCGGGAGAGAGCGAGGGCCGAATATAACAAGGCGATCAATACCAAGGATGACACCTTCGGCGCCCAGGCCGAGGCTGAGAAGTACCTGAACCAGCCCTTCTCGCGGCAGAGGCCCTCGAAGAGCTAGCCCCGCCGGAAAAAATGCAGGAGAGTTTTATGAGGATTTTAGCAGTTCTCTTGACCGCCTTCCTGAGCGCTGCGGCGGCGGGAGAGGCAGAGCGCTTCTGGCAGAGGAAGCCCTACACGGAGTGGAGCGCGCTCGAGGCGCGCGTTCTGCTGAGCAATTCACCCTGGAGCCGGCCCGTGGAAGAAAAATTCAGAAGGCCGCAGGTGATTTCCAATTTCCCCTTTCCGGTGCCGACTCCGGGTTCGCCGCCGGTGCCCGGTCGTGGCCCCGGCCCATATCCGCCGGTGGGCGCGCCTCAGCCCTACCCCAATCCTGACGAGCCCCGGCAGTTCCGCTACGTCGTCTCCTGGTACTCGGCCCGGCCGATCAGGCTGGCGCTGGCTCGTCTGGCCGAACTGAACGGCTCGGCCTCCCCCGAGCAGATAAAGGCATTTATCGAAGAACCCCAGCAACACTATATAGTCGCCCTCTCCGGCGGCGACGTGGACTTCTTCCTCAAGACCCCGCCCGACAAGATCGTGAAGTACGCCTATCTCAAGAGCAAATCATCGGGAGGCCGCGTCTACGCCGTTGCCTACGTGCCGCCCCGTCCCGAGAAGGATGAGCCGGCGCTCTTCTTCTTCCCGCGCCAGGCCAACGGACGACCGATCGTCGGAGAAAAAGACAAAGAGGTCACCTTCGGCGTCGAGGGCGCAGAGCGAAGGATCAGGGTCGAGTTCGAACTCGGCGATATGGTCTACGAGGGGAAGCTGGCGCTGTAGGCCCGTTGAGCGCGAATAGCTAAGGCGACGTCCCGTGCTCGATGGTAAGATTTCGTATCACTGATTACGCAGCAATTCTTCATAATCTTCGATTCTATCTATATCGCGCAGCACATGATCGGTCTCCATCTCGACCACGAGCACCTTGTCTGGATTCCGCTTGATGACGTGTTTGCATCCCATATCACCCACGATCTCAAGTATCGCCTCTTTGTAGCACGAATCGAGAATCACCGGATTCCCTCTCTGCCCCCGGAAAAACGGGACCACTATGCTCTTATTCTTATCTTTCGCTTCGGCAAAAGCCCTGATCAATTGGTTCAAATCATCAGGCTCAAGCAAGGGTTGATCGGCGAGATAAATCATGATCGCGCTGGCCTCAGGAGGAACCGCTGCCAACCCGGCGCGAATCGAAGTGCCCATCCCCTCGTGGTAACTTGAATTCTCCACCACCCTCACCCGCTTCCCCTTTAGCTTCTCCTTCACCTTTTCAGCTTCATAGCCTAAAACCACGATAATCTCATCAACCTCAGAGCTTAAAAGGGTATCAACCGCGCGTTCGATCAGCGTCTTTCCCCTAAAGGTCAGCAGAAGCTTATTTGCTCCTCCCATCCGCGTAGACATTCCAGCGGCTGGGACGATAACTGCAATCATGGCCTAACCTCATCCGATCCGGGTTCGTTGAGAGCTTATCCGAAAATCGAGATTGTGGTCTGCCGGGGCCAGCGTAGACGTGATCAGAGATTTGCTGCAACGGCATATCTCTCGGGCTCCTTGTCGAACGCCTGCTTGCAATGCAGCGAGCAGAAGTAGAAAGTCTTGCCTCTATGGTCTGACTTGTACCTCGCTTTGCCCACGTCAACAAGCATTCCACAGATAGGGTCCTTTGATTCCTTAGCCGCCGCTTCCAAGACCTCTTCGAGCGCGAAAGCTTTAGCGGCGCTTCGCCGCACCCGAATGATCTCAGCCATAATGCTGACGGCGATCTCTTCAGGCGAAGCGGCTCCGATATCAAGTCCAGCGGGGACCTTCACCCTCTGCAAGCTTTCGGCTGCTATCCCCTTCTCCTCTAAGTACTGCCATATGAGCTTCGCCTTTTTCTTGCTAGCGACGAACGCGATATAAGAAGCGCCGGTTCCGATGGCTTGCTCCAGCGCTTCTTCGTCGTATTCTCCCTGAGTGGCTACCACTATGTACGTTTGTTGCGTAATCTTAGCTCGACTGAGGTCCAGCTCGTCCAGCACCAGGTCAGCTTCAGGGAAGCGCTCTTTATCTGCTCCCGGAGCAGCGACGCAGATAGCGTAGTTAAGCAGTTTGCCCAGGCTTGTTAGGGTGCGGGCGACGAGAGACTGACCGATGATCAAAATTTGTGGCTTCGGGAGAACGGGCTCGATGTAGATATCCAGCGCGCCGCTGCTCTGACAGGTCATCGGAAACTCCAGAATCCCCTCTTCGGACTCAGGTTCCGCTCCGGGGCTGAGGCGGAGGAACCTGGGGTTCCCGTCCTTGAGCGCTTCGAGCGCCTCTTTGACCACGACCGGTTGGGCACAGCCGCCGCCTACCCAGCCCGAAAGCGTTCCATCAGCCTTGATGACCGCCTTCGCTCCAGGCCTGGCTGAGGTCGGCCGCTCCGAGCGGACGACAATGGCTATCGCAAAGGGTTGTCCCTCAGAACTCAATTCATAAGCTTGCTTCAGAAAGTCATAGGACATTAAAACGCCGCTCCCTTCCAGCTGGCCTTCATGTGCTTTCCCAGCGCAAGCAGGCTCTCCAGGTTATGGCAGGCAGCAAAAACATCTATATAAGGCAGCGCCGCGCTCATCCCGCGGGTAACCGGTTGATAGTTGTCGAGGCCCAGGAGCGGGTTTAGCCAGATCACCTTCCTGACCCGGCGTTTAATCTTCCTGAGTTCATCCGCCAGGACTTCGGGCTCTCCCGTATCCCATCCATCGCTGAGGATGACAAAGAGCATATCCCTTGACAGTAGCTTTCTTCCATAGAGCGCGTTGAACTCTCCGAGCGATTCTCCGATTTTCGTGCCGCCGGACCAGCCTTCCGCCGTTCGCGATAACGCCTTTAGGGCCTCGGTCAGCCGTTGAGCGTTCAAAGCATCTGTGATGTTTACGAGCCTCGTGCTAAAAACGAACGATTCGACGCGCTTGAAATGTTTTTGCAGCGCATAGACGAATTTCAACAAAAATAAGCTGTATAGATCCATCGACCCGCTAACGTCGAGCAAAACCACAAGCCTGGCCCGTTGTGTCCTCTTTCCCCTGTAGCTCAAGTCGATAGGATCGCCGCCGCGACCGATGCTCGCTCTTATCGTCCTGCGCAGGTCTACCTGGCCCTTTGATTTCATGACCTCGAGTCTTCTGGAGAGCCTCAAACTCATCTGCCTCAAAAGGCGCAGGGAGAGCTGCTCGAGGATGGCCAAGTCGCTCTGCGGCACTCTGGAAAAGTCGGTCTTTTTAAGCCGTTCGTGCGCGCTTGCGCCTGAAATCGCTTTGCCCTCACCCTCCGCGCTGAGGGCGGAGCCGCCATCGTTGCCGCTTAGTATCCAGAAATCATATTCTTCTCCGCGCCCATCAGCCTTTGACGATTTGCTGTCTCCTCCAGTATTGTCGGCCTGCCGCTCGTATCCGCTCCAGAAGGCTTCGAAAACGTCGTCGAACAGGTCCCACTCTTCTTTCGAAGAGCAGAGCACTGCCCTCAATGCGAATTTGAATAGCTCTTTATCCGTGACCGCGACCGCCCTGGCAACTTCCAGAGAGTCGATGGTCTCCTTAACGCCCGCGTTCAGTCCATTCGCTCTGGCGAAGCGGCAGAACCCCACAACGGCTTTAACAAAACCATCCGACTGCTCTACGAGCACCCTATTTCCCCCGTCCCTTTGATTGTAGTGAGCGCTTCGGTGCTTTTTAAAGGGCCGAAGCCCTCGCTACGAACTAAACAATTTGCGAGAGGATCTTATCGATCCCCTCGGCTTTGATCTTTGCGATATCCTCGGCGGATTTCAGCATGCACCCCAGAGTTTCCTCGATCGCCCCAGCATCCAGCCTGTTTTTCCCCAGCGACATGAGCGCTATTGCCCAGTCCAGGGTCTCAGCAATGCCAGGCGGCTTATCCGGCCTCATTTGCCTTACGGCCCGAATGAATTTCACCACTTGCGTGCCGAGCTCCTTTTCGATGTGGGGGAGTTTGGTGCGAACAATTTTCATTTCCTTCTCAAGGCTCGGGTAATCGATCCAGTGGTAAAGGCATCTTCTCTTAAGAGCATCGCTCAGCTCCCGGCTGCGATTAGAGGTGAGAACAACGTAGGGAATATGCTTAGCCCTGATCGTTCCCAGCTCGGGAACGCTGATCTGAAAGTCGGATAAAAGCTCAAGCAGGAAGGCATCGAAGGCCTCATCAGAGCGATCGATCTCGTCCACCAGCAGGACCGGCGAAGCTTTTTCAGCCGTTATCGAGCGCAGCAAGGGTCGCTTGAGAAGGAAATCCGGGCCGAAGATGTGTTTCTCCTTCTCCTCGATTGTCCTGTCCGTGCCCTCCCGAATCTTTATAGCGAGCAGTTGCTTCTGGTAGTTCCATTCGTAAACCGCCGAGTTAACGTCGATCCCCTCGTAACACTGAAGCCTTATAAGCTCGGTGCCAAGGAACGAGGCGAGGGCTTTGGCGACTTCGGTCTTGCCCACCCCGGCATGTCCTTCTATGAGAAGAGGCTTTTGGAGTTTTATCAGCAGGTAGACGGCCGTGGCCAGAGCCCGGTCCATCACGTATCCTGCCCGCTCAAAACCGTCCATCACGTCTTCTATATTGATCACTTCGACCTTCCCAACCATCTGCGGAAGAAGCCCACGGCGGTTTGCCATATCGCGGTTAGAACTAAGGGTATGGCCTTAATCGACTGAGGCTGAGGGGCTTTCGCTTCGGCCTCAGGCTTTTCGAGCGCCTGGAGGCTAGCGGTCAGGTTCGCGGTAAACTGTGCGAACATCTGATCAGCGATGCTTTGCATCAGGCGCGCTCCAAACTGCGCTAGAGGCCCGACGAGGCTGATTTGGAACTGGCTGGCGACCTCGGTATTGCCATCGGCGAGGGCTCTTAGCTGACCCGTCATGCGCATCGAAGCGCTCCCCTTGCCCCCAACGTCCTGTCCCCGGCCGACCAGTTCCATCGCGTGGTCCCGTTCATCGAGGCGCGAAAGCGTCGCCTCACCTTTGTAATTGGTTACCACGGGACCAACTTTGACGCTGATGGTGCCCCGGTACGTGCGATCATCCACCGCCTCGGTGATCTGGGCGCCAGGAACGCAAGGCGCAACCTTCCTGGGGTCTGCTAAAAACTCCCAAACGCGGTCGATCGGAGCCTTTACCTGGAAAGTCTTGCTTATCTTGACCTCCATAACAGAAGACCTCGAGCCGGCCGACCCGAATTCCGGGCCGCCCCAACGGAGACGTTTCGGCGAGCTGCTCTACTCAGTTATGCCGTGCTCGCGCAGGATTTTATGGACCTTTTCTGGAGTTATCGGCATATCAATGTGTCTCACGCCCAAATGCGAGAGAGCGTCCACCACGGCGTTGACAAAGGCAGCCGGAGATCCCACATTCGGCGACTCGCCCACCCCCTTCGCCCCAAGCGGGTGATGCGGAGATGGGGTGCAGGTCTTGTCCGTCTCCCAATTCGGCGTCTCCACAGCCGTGGGGAGCAGGTATTCCATGAAGTTCCCGCCCAGTATGTTCCCGCTTTCGTCGAAGCCGATCTGCTGCATGAAGGCGATGCCGAACCCTTCGGTCAGACCGCCGTGGATCTGGCCTTCAACGATCATCGGGTTAATGATGTTGCCGCAGTCATCGACCGCCACGAAACGCCTGACCTTCACTTCGCCGGTCCCCTTGTCGATATCCACGACACAGATGTAAGTCCCAAACGGGAAGGTCATGTTCGGGGGATCGTAATAATGGACCGCCTCGAGCCCTGCTTCCATTCCCGGCGGAACATTAGTGTAGGCGGCGAAAGCGATCTCCTGGATCGTCTTAGCTTTGCCGGGCGCACCCTTGACGTAAAACTTTCCCGGCTCCCATTCCAGGTCCTCCTCGCTCGCTTCGAGCAGGTAGGCAGCGATCCTCTTCGCCTTATCGCGAATTTTTCGCGCAGCCATCGCGGTAGCCGCCCCCGCCGTGGGAGTGCTGCGACTGGCATAAGTACCGAGGCCGTAGGGCGCAACGTCGGTGTCGCCTTCCTCTACAGTAATGTGATCTACAGGAATCCCCAACTCCTCAGCGATGATCTGGGCATAGGTTGTCTCGTGCCCCTGTCCCTGGGCCTTTGTCCCCATTCGAGCAGTCGCCTTGCCCGTGGGGTGGACCCGGATTTCACAACTATCGAACATCTTGATGCCGAGGATGTCAAAGGTGTGTCCAGGGCCGGCCCCGACTATCTCGGTGAAGCTGGAGACGCCAATACCCATAAGCTCGCCCTTCTTGCGTTTCTCCTCCTGTTCTTTGCGAAGCTCCTGGTAACCGATCTTCTCCAGAGCTTTCTTCATGGCAGCTTCGTAATTGCCGCTGTCGTAAGTCCATCCGAGAGGCGACTTGTAGGGAAATTTGTCGGAGGGAATGAAGTTTTTGAGGCGAAGTTCAACAGGATCCATCTTCAGCTCATCGGCAAGGACGTCCACTGCCCTCTCGATCAAGTAGGAGGCCTCGGTGACACGGAAGGAGCAACGATAGGCTATGCCCCCAGGGGCCTTATTTGTATATACTCCATCCACCTCGCAGAAAGCGGTTGGAATATCGTAAGAGCCCGTGCAGATGCTGAACAGCCCGGCCGGGAACTTCGAAGGCTGAGCGGCAGCGTTGAAGGCCCCGTGATCTGCAAGGGTCTTGACGCGCAGGGCTTTAATCTTTCCGTCGCGATCAGCCGCGATTTCAGCGGTCATATGATAGTCGCGAGCGAAACTGGTTGACTGAAGGTTCTCCGAGCGGGTCTCGATCCACTTCACGGGACGGCCGAGCTTGAGCGAGGCGACGACAGCGCACACGTAGCCGGGATAAATTGGGACTTTGTTTCCGAATCCTCCTCCAATATCCGGCGAGATGACGCGGATATTATGCTCTGGAATGCCAGCAACCAGGGCGAAAAGCGTCCGGTGGGCGTGCGGCGCCTGCGAGGTGATCCAGGCGGTAAGCTTTCCGGTCGCCGGGTTATAATCAGCAACGCAGCCGCAGGTCTCAAGGGGAGCAGGATGGCACCGCTGGAAGACCATCTCCTGCTTGATCTTGACCGGAGCTTCTTGAAAGGCTTTCTCAGCAGCCGCCTTGTCGCCGACCTCCCAATGAAAGATATGGTTCGTCTTTTCATCCCGGTCTTCGCGAAGGACCGGAGCGCCGGGCTCGAGCGCCTTGTGCGGGTCTACAATCACCTGCAGCTCTTCGTATTCCACCTCGACCAGTTCGGCAGCATCGGCCGCCGCATAGCGGTCCTCTGCAACCACGAACGCGACCTCCTGCCCCTGGAACAGCACCTTGTCCGTTGCCAGCACCATCTGCTTATCGTAGAAGAGAGTGGGCATCCAGGCCAGCCCTGCTTTTTCCAGGTCCTTGCCGGTGATGACCGCCAGGACGCCCGGGAGCTTGAGAGCTTTATCAGTATTGATGTTCTTGATTCGCGCGTGAGCGTAAGGACTGCGCACCATGTAACCATAGACCATGCCAGGAAGCCGGACGTCGTCAACGTAATTGCCCTTTCCCTGAATGAACCTCAAGTCCTCTTTCCGCTTGACCGGGTGACCCATGCCACCTATTTCCGGAGACGTTTTGTTCGCCATTGCCTTTAACCTCCTTGTCTCATTTTTCCCGCGGCGTACTGAATAGCCTTCACGATGTTCATATAGCCAGTGCAGCGGCACAGGTTGCCTGCTATCCCCCAGCGGATATCTTGCTCGCTTGGGTTTGGGTTCTTTCGCAGCAGAGCATAAGCCGCCATGATCATGCCTGGCGTGCAGAAGCCGCATTGCAGGCCATGCTCCTCTCTGAAACCCTCCTGGAGCGGGTGAAGCTGCCCATCTTTAGCCAGGCCTTCGATGGTGAGGAGCTCTCGCCCATCCGCCTGGACCGCGAAGATGGTGCAGGACTTAATCCCCCTTCCATCCAGGACGACCGTGCAGGCCCCGCAGTTAGTTGTGTCGCAACCGATATGAGTGCCCGTCAGCCCAAGGACGTCACGGATGAAGTGGACGAGGAGCAGCCTCGGCTCGACCTCTGCTTCGCGCCGCACTCCGTTCACCTTTATAGAAATCTTTTGCTTTGCCATGACTAACCACCTCCCGCTCGTTCGCGGGCGCGAACCAGCGCCCGAATGGTCAGTATCCTCACCAGGTCTCGCTTATACTCGGCCGAGCCGCGCTGGTCCGTGCTCGGCTGAGACTCCTCGGCAGCCAGTTGGGCCGCTTGCCTGATGTTAGCCTCATCGGGCTTCTTTCCGCGCAGGAACTCTTCAGCCCTTTTCGCCTTCAAGGGCGTCGGGCCGACGTTCGTCAGTCCGATCCCAACTTTTTGGCAGCTCCCTTTTTTGCCATCAATGGTTAGCTGGGCAGCCACGCCCACGATAGCGTAGTCTCCAACCCTCCGCTCGACCTTGAAGTAAGCGCCTCCACTTCCCGAGGTGGAGATGGGAACGCGGACCTCGGTTAGAATCTCTTCAGCGCCGAGGGCGGTGGCAAAGGGACCGGTAAAAAAATCCGCAATCGGTATGGTCCTCTCCCCTTTAGGACCCGCAGCCACCACTTCAGCATCAAGGGCCAGCATCGTGGCTGGATGGTCGTTGGCCGGGTCCCCATGCGCCAGGTTGCCGCCGACGGTCGCTAGACCGCGCACCAGGGGATCGGCGATGACGGAGCTGGTATCTGAAAGGATAGGGTATTTTGAGCGGATCAGGTCGGAAGCTTCCAGATCAGCTTCCCTGGTCAGGGCGCCGATCTTGAGGTAGCCACCCTCTTCCTTGATGTACTCCAGCCCTGGAATCCGATTGATATCGATCAAGTAGCGAGGCTTGGCAAATCTGAACTTCATCAGGGGTATCAGGCTCTGGCCGCCGCTCAAAATCTTTGCATCGGCGCCGTACTTCTGTAACAGAGATACGGCTTCAGGAAGGGTCTCAGGCGCGAAGTATTCAAACGATGGTGGAATCATTTTTCACCTCCTCCCCGGCGTACTTCCTGATTGCTATCCTCATCCGACTTGACGGATCGAGCAATGCCAACCGTGCGCGCAGCAAGGTAGATTGTCTCGGGTTCAGCTCGTTCTCTTCCGGGTCCTGTCGAAAAACAGGTAATCGAACGTGAGGCGCCTCTCGAGCAGAGCGACTAAAAGCCGCTCTACCGGTTCTGCCAGGAGGTCGCCCCATGCTCACGCGAATTATACATGATTACATGATTAATTGGAACCACGCACCTTATTTGGGCAGTTGGACTTCTAGTTCTCCAACCAGCCGGCTCTTCTCCTTCCGAATCGAGCCGATCTCAACCTAATACCTTTGTATAACTTGACCGCCTCTGCGCGCGATAGTATGATGCTCGCGCTCTTGAAGCGAGGCCGCTATGAGCAAAAAGTTGCTTTCGCTGCTTGCAGCCATCGCGATCGCCGCCGGCCTTGCGATCACCCGCTACACCATGCAGAGCGTGCGCCAGCAGGACCCGGCAATCGCGCGCCGCCAAATTGTCGTTGCCGCGGTTGACATTCGTCCCGGGCAAAAGCTCGCGCCCGAGATGCTGCGCCTCGACCTGTGGGCCGAGGATAAGGTCCCGCAAGGCTCCTTCGCTCGCATCGACGATCTCGCCGGCCGGGTGGCCGCGACAAACATCGTTGCTAAAGAGGCGGTGCTTGCTTCCAAGCTCTACTCTCCCGAACAGCTTTCGCGCCTCCCCATGTCGATTCCGCCTGGAATGCGCGCCCTGACTCTGCCGGTCGATGATTCGTCGGCCAGAGGCGGCTTCCTGGCGGCAGGGAATCGAGTGGACATCGTTTATCTCGACAAGGAGGGGAGAGGGAGCCTGCTCGTTCAGGAGGCGTACATCCTTGATGCCCAGGTCGAGGGGAGCGCTTTCGGCGATAACTCAGCGGGAAAAGCTAAAGTGGAATCGATAACCCTGCTGCTCGACCGGGACGATGCCGAACGGCTGGCGCTGGCGCATTCGGTCGGGACGATCAGGTTTCTGGTGAGGGGAGAAAGCGATTACGGTAAGCTCGAGCCGTTTGCGGCAATCGACAAGCAGGCGCTGATAGCCGCCGGCCGGCCGAAGCCTCGCAGGAGCCTGGCCGTCTCGGAGCGGCCCGCTCCAGCTTCGAGCCTTCAGACGCAGGTCCTGCCGCCGGCAGAGCCCCGGCCAGAGGCGATTCCGGCCGGCTCGCAGATAGAGGTGATCGAGGGGGGCAAGATCGCCTCGGTGCGCTTCTTTCCAGATTGAGGATAAAGAGCATGCGCATGCTCAAGGCAGCGGCCCTGGTTATGACTCTTCTGCCGGTTACAGCTCTGGAAGACAGCGGGCCGCTTGAAATTTACCTGGGCGGGGAACTCTTCTTCGCCAGCAGTTCGGCTGTTTACGCCCGGCCCGGCACCTCGCTGCTGGCAATTATCGTCACAGGGCCGCGCGCCGAACTCGCCGTCTCGCTGGCCGGGCGGGCCCTGGCCCGATCGGATTTCGCCAGGATAGTTAAAGACTACAAGCGCGGCGTGGCTAAATATTACCTGCGCATAGTGGTCCCGGATGGAGAGGTCGAGCTGAAGGCGAGCGTGAATTCGCCCGCGCGGGTGGAGCGAACGTTCGTCGTGCGCGGCGCCGCCGCCCCGCCGCTCGAGCTTTTGCCTGAAACAGGCGAGGCGGAGAATCCGGAAAATTCACGCGACTGGAACAGGAATTGAGAATGAACGGGCCTTGCAACAAAAGCGCCCCGCGCATCCGATTTTTGATTTTCGTCATGTTCGCCCTGCCGCTTTCACTCGTCGCAGAGGGCCCGTCCGCGCCGGTCGTTGAGGTTTCGCACTCCGGCCCGCCGTCGGAGCTGATCGTCTTAAAAGGCAAGTATCTTCTGCTTAATTTCGACCGTCCTCTCTCGCGCTACGCCATATCGGAGCCGGAGCTGGTCGAGGCGCTGCTCGTCACCCCGCGCCAGCTCCTGCTGCGCGGCAGGCAGTTCGGCCAGCTCAGTCTAGCCGTATGGGATGAAAAGGGGACAGCCAGGGTCTACGACGTCGAGGTCACCTTCGACCGTCGGCAGCTCGAGGAGCGGCTGAGCACGGCCCTGCCGGGAAAGCAGATCGCTTTTACCAGGTTCACCGACAGCGCGCTCTTCTCGAGCGAGGGGCTCGACGGCGCGGAGGCCGAGAAGATTCAGGCGCTGGCCGAAGGGCTCGGCATCAAGGCGCGCATGGCGGCGCGCCCGCAGGCGGGCCGCGGCAACCGGCAGGTGCTCTTGCACGTCCAGTTCGCCGAGGTCAACAGCCAGACCATACGCGAACTGGGGGCTAATTTCCTGAGCGCGCAGCGCTCGCTGGCCGGCGCGCTCGGCACGCAGCAGTTCAACTCCATTAGCGGGGAACAGGAGCTTCCCGGCGCGGCCTCCTTCGCGGGCAGCATCTCGCCGACCGTCAATCTGTTTCTTTTCCACAGCGCGAGCCAGGCGGCCGGGTTCGTCCGACTGCTCAAGGAGCGACGTGCCTTCCAGACGCTGGCCGAGCCGACGCTCGTCGCCCTGGAAAAGCGCCCCGGCTCGCTTCTGGCCGGCGGGGAGTTCCCGATACCCGTCCCCTCTTCGCTCACCGGGTTTGCCGCCATCGAGTTCAAGAAATTCGGGGTCGAGCTGAACTTCACGGCGGAAAAAATCGAGGACGATAGTTTGATACTCGCTCTCGAGCCTGCCGTTTCCGACCTGGACTTTGCGCGCGGCATCCAGTTCGGCGGCTTCACCGTTCCCGCGCTGGTCGAAAGGCGGGCCAAGACCACGATCGAACTCAGGGACGGTCAGACCTTCGCCATCGCCGGGCTGACCAACGCCCAGGCGGCGCGCGTCAGGAACCGCCTGCCGCTCTTCGGCGATATCCCGTTGATCGGAAGGGTGTTTCAGTCCGAGTCGCTGAGGAAGGCCAACACGGAGCTGTTGGTACTGATAACAGCACAAATAGTGAAGCCCTATCCGGATGCCGGGCTGCCGGCTGCGCAAAAGCTCGAGCGGGAGGACGGCTTTATTCCGGAGGGAGCCATCCATCAACTGCTGCGCCAGCACGGCGAGCGGGCGGCGCGCAGCGCGCGCGGGCTATCGGTCTCCTCGCTGGAACTGCCGGCGCCGAGCTACGAGAAGAAATAATGGTTGGCGAAAGAGGAAGCATAGCCATTTTGTCGGCCGGCCTGATGCTGGTTATGCTCTTCTTTATCGCGCTTGCCGGCGACGTCCTGGTTTACCTGCATGCCAAGCGCAAGCTCCAGGCTTTCGCCGATGAGAGCGCAGCGGCGCGGGCAGCCGAGCGGCTGGAACAAGCCCTGCTCAACATCCCCGATACCGGCAGATTCTGGGAGCGCAGCCTCGGCCACGAGCGGGCGAAACTGGGAAGGCATAATCTTACCTATGATGGCACGTTAGAAGAATCTGGATGGATCTTCGTTCGCCGCAGTTTCTTCGAGCCGGTAAGGGTCATTCCATCCACCTACACGGTAAGGGCATCGCACCGGCTTCCGCTTGTTTTCTTCGGTCGCATCATCGGCCTGCGCGGTGTGAATTTGCAGGCCCAATCTCAGGCGGTGATCGCCAACCAGGCCAATCCGTTCACGTTCGAGGTACAACTGGTTCGTTGAGGCTGGCCGCCGCATACGAGTTATGAAAAGACCCTCTGCTATCAGAATCGGCATCTTCGGGACGCCCCGCAGCGGTCAGGTAGAGGAACTTTCGCGTATGGTCCAGGCGCTGCTCGCCCCGCGCGGCTGCAGCGCCCGCTTCATCGCGAACGGCGACCCGTCAGCCAGATGGCGCGCCGATGCGGCAGTCATTTTCCCGCAGGACGGTCGCCTGCCGAATGATCTCCTCCCGCTGGGCCCGCATCGTGCCCACATCCCCTTTTTGTTGTGTATCGCCGACGGTATGGATGCGCCCGCCATCGTGAAGCTGGCCAATGCCGGCGCGCGCTTTATTAACTATCCGTTCGCTGCGGAAGAGGTTGCCGGCGCCTTCGCAGCCCTGCTCGAATCGGACAGCCGTCGGCGGGGGACCATCATCGCGGTCATTGGGACCAAGGGGGGCGTGGGCGCTTCCTTTTTCACGGCGGGCCTGGCTGCGACGATTGCTTTAACTCGATTTCCAGAGCACTGTGAGGCGGCCGCTCGCAAGGTCTGTGCCATCGACCTGGTACCCTGCGGCGACCTCGCCCGATATCTCGGCGCTGACTCTAGATACACCACCGCCGATGCTCTACACCGCTCCGCGGAGCTTGACGGCGAGATCCTGGCAAACATCCTGTCGCGAGTCGAAATCTCTGAAGGCGCGGACCTGTTCGTTCTCGGTGCCGACGAGGCTTTCTCTGCGGGCCGGGCCGAAGAAGTTGTGGTCCTCATGCAAGCCGCGGCAGCGAATTTCGATTACGTAGTCTGCGAGTTTCCTTTAATCGAACCGTTGCTCCCGGCCCTGGCAGAGTTAGAGACTCTAATTCTGGTCACCGATCAGAGCCTGGCGGCGGTCAAACGGGCGCGCTCGCTGCTCGACAGGCTCCGCTCCGACGAAAAGCTTGGCTTTCTGAAAATCGCGGCGGTTGTAAATCGCATCCGTCGCCGCGACGATAATCCCCTGCTCGGCCTCTTCCCTTCTCCAGAAGAGATTGCCGAGCGGCTCGACCTGACCTGCATCGCGCTTTTTCCGGAGGACTTTTCGGCGGTCGCCAGATGCATCGCCGAAAACAGGCTGCACAGGCCTCCGTTTCCCAACGAATTCAGGAAAGCGGCGAAGTTCGTAGTTACCGGCGCATCGGAGGATGCGACCGCCAGAAATCCGAAAAGGTCGGGCCCGAGCTGGAGGGTTAAATTATGGTCTGGGAGGAGATGAAGAAGGAGCTTCAGGAGGAGCTTCTGAGGCGATTGAACCCATCAGCGCTGGGCGGCGACCGCATGAGCCGACAGCGTCTGCTCGTGGAAACCGAGCCGATGCTCGTCTCGCTCGTGGCGGAAAAGCGATTTCCCCTGAATAGATCTGACCGGCTGCGCCTGCTGCGCGAGGTCCAGCAGGACATGTTTCTCTACGGTCCGATAACCCCTCTGCTCGACGACCCGACGGCTTCGAATATCTTCTGCAACGGCCCGCACGATATCTTCGTCGAGCGCAACGGGCGCAAGCGGCGCGAGCCCGGAATCAGCTTCCGCGATCAGGCGCACCTTCATCAAATCATCGAGCGGATCGTGATCGATATGAACCGGCGCATCGACGAGGCCTCGCCGATGGTCGATGCCCGCCTCCACGACGGGTCGCGCGTTCACATCATAATCCCTCCCGTCGCCCTGAACGGCCCTTATGTTTCGATAAGGCGCTATCTCGATGAGGTTAGAACCCCGCAGGACCTTCTTCGGCTCGAGGCTCTGAACTCGGACATGCTCGAGCTTCTCTCAGCCTGCGTGCGGGCGCGCCTCAACCTGCTGATAGCGGGCCAGACCGGCTCGGGAAAGACCACTTTGCTCAACGTGCTGTGTCAGCACTGCGTGGCCGACGAGGAGAGAATTATCACCATAGAAGATCCGGCGGAATTTACTTTTCGCAAGCCCAACATGGTCCGCTTCGAGGCCAGGCAGCCCAACGTCGAAGGCAAGGGAGAGGTTACGCAGGGAATGCTGTTTCGCGAGAGCCTGCGCATGCAGCCCGACCGGATCATAGTAGGCGAAGTGCGAGACTACGAGACGCTTTGGCAGATGTGCCAGGCGATGATGACGGGCCACGACGGCTCGCTTTGCACGATACATGCCAATTCCTGCCACGAGACCATCGCCCGGCTTTTCAATATTTTTTCCATGCGTCCCGAGGGCAAGATGTCGGAAGAGACCATCGCTACCATGATCGCCGCTTCCATCGATCTGATCGTTTACATGGAGCGGCTCTCCGACGGCCGCCGCATCGTATCGGCAATCGCCGAGGTGGCGGGACGCTCCGGCTCCGAGGTGTTCGTCCGCGAGATATATCTTTTCGAACATGAGGGGATTGCTCCGGACGGGCGGGCGCTCGGTAAATTTCGTCCGACCGGATATGTTCCCCTGCTGCTGGCACGCCTCAAGAAATACAGCGTGAGGCCGCCGGCCTTTCTGGAGGTTGCCGGTACGCCATGATCGAGAAGGCGCTTCTTTTCGGCAGCGCCGCTGCTCTGCTTGTCGCCCTCTGGTATGGCTACAACTGCCTGCTGTGTACGATAGCGCGCCGCCGCTTCAATCAACGGGCGGCAGCGGCGCTCGGACGCCCCGATGAACAAACGCAGCCGGCGGCGGGCCGCGATGCGGCTCCGCACGCGCCATCCGCTTCCGAACCTGCATATGAACTGCCGTTGTTCAGACCGATCGAGAGACTGATATCGACGGCAGGCGTTAAGCTCAGGTCCGAGCAACTGCTTGCCTCGGCAGCGGTCCTGGCGCTGGTCACGGGCGCGGTCACGGCTCTCGCCGCCGGGCTCGTCTTTTTCCCGCTCGGGGCAGCCTTCGGCGCCTGGTTGCCTTTCTGGCATGTTGGCAGGAAGCGCCGGAAGAGACTCGCGCTGCTTCCGGCTCAACTCGAGCAGGCCTGCCATTTGATGATAATGGCCATGGAATCAGGGGCGCAGCTCCCGGCAGCGATTCGCTCGGCCTCAGAGGAGGTCGATGACCCTCTCGGCGCGGAGCTGCGCCGCCTTTACAGCCGCTGGTACATGGGCGAGGAATTCAGCGCCCTTCTCCAGGACTTCTCCCGTTCGGTACCACTTGCCGAGGCGCGGCCGTTTATCGCGGCCTTGATGCTGGCGCGCGAAAAGGGAGGTAATCCCCGCGCGCTTATGGAGAAAGTAGCGGCGGCGCTCGATGAGCGCAGACAACTTGCGGCGGAGGCCGACGTTGAAGCAGAACAGGGGCGCTATGCTGCTATCTTTCTTTCACTGCTCCCCCCCGGCGCGGCCCTGCTTCTTTTAATAATCAACCGGAGCTATCTTGAGGTCCTGTTTGTTGACCCGGTGGGGAGAGTGCTGATCACGATAGCCGCCGTGCTTCAGATCACAGGTGCTCTTCTGGCGCGTCGCATTTCGGGCATCCCACGCGAGCCATAAGTGGAGGTCGCCATGCAGTTTTACCTTTTGACCTTTGCTCTTACCGGGCTCGGTATCTTCCTGGCCGGAATTTCGCTGATGCGTTCGGCGGAAGAATTACTGGCAGCGCGCCGGCTCGAGTCGATAATCGCGCCGGGCCCAACCGCCCCATCATCTGCGGCGCGGGGCGCAGGCGCCAGGATCGACCGGGCGCTCGGCCAGTTCGTGGAGTTCCTCCCGACTCCGCGGCAGCAGGTTGCCGAGATCGAGCGATATCTGCAAATGGCGGGCCGGCATGGACCGGAAGAACTCAAGCGTTTCCTGGCCAGGCGCATCGGACTGGCCGCGCTCCTGCCCTTCCCGGCGCTGCTCCTTCCGCTGCAAAATCCTATGATCAAGGCGGGCGTTGTGGTCGGCGCTGCCGTCGCAGGCTATATCCTGCCGGTGCTCCTGCTGCGCCGCAGTGCAACGGCGCGCCGCCGTGAGATTCAGGCGGCCCTTCCCGATTTCCTGGATCTTCTGGCCATGGCTGCGACGAGCGGAATGTCGGCGGCCGCAGCCACTGGCTTTCTAAGCACTTTGCTGGCTAATGACTACCCGGCCCTTGTCGAGGAGTTCAAGCTGATCGAACTTCAGCAGAGCGCAGGCAGCAGGCGCGAGGCGGCGCTGCGGGCTGCGGCCGAGCGCCTGGCCCTGCCCGAATTCAAACTGGTGGCCTCGCTCATGGTGCAGGCTGAGCGCATGGGAGCCGGAATCGCCCGCCCGCTCGAGGAGCAGGCGCGGCGCATGCGACATGAAAAGTTTAACCAGCTCAGAAAGCGCATAAAGCGCATCGACGTAAAGCTGAGCCTGCTGCTCGTCTTCTTCTTTCTCCCCGTGACGCTGATCCTCTATATGGCGCCGGGGATCATCCAGATCGTTCGCCTGTTTTCGAGGTAACTTGCTATGCGAATAAAGATATATAGACGCATGCTCATCGCCGCATTGCTCGCCGTGCAGCCGGCAGTTTCTGCACCCCTCGATCCAGGGCCGGCCCAAACATTAACGGTGGCGGCCGCGCCGGGCGGCGCTGCCTCCATTACAGTTACCGCGGCTCTCGGCCTCGATATCGAGGTCGCGGTTGACGGTATCGAGCTGGGCGAGGATGAAAAAAGCCTCGAGATCATAGATACGGAACGGGGTGTTCGAACTCAAATCTACGAAGCGGCCGGTCCGCCCGGTATTGCGCGCCGGCTCAGGCTGGCCATCGACGGCCAAGTCCAAGAAGCGCTCTTCTCCGTCGGACCCTCGGACCAGGTTCTCCTGGTGCCTGCGCCGCAAATCACCGAAGCGATGCCGCGGGAATTCGCCGCCGGTGAAGAACAGGAGCTGTCCGTTTCAGGCATGGGATTCACCGCTGAAAGCAAATTTTTTCTCGTGCATGCGAGCGGGGCGATTCAGCCGCTGGCCATCAAGGGGGTGACGGGCACTGGCGTAGAGGTACTGCTTCCGCCCGGCCTCGAGCCGGGGCGATACAGCGTCCTGGCCAGAAACTCGCTGGGAGAGCTTGCGCTTGAATCAGAATACGACGGCCTAGCAGCGCGGCGCCCGGCAGCGCTTGAGTTCGCGAAAAAGATCATCGAGCTGAACGGTCAAATCATGGGCGCGGATGCGGCGGTGCTTCCCGGCGACATCCTGACCGTTGAAGTTGAATTCAAAAATATCGGAGAACTCAGCGCCGATGGGCAGATTCGCGACCCTCTGCCCGAGTGGGCCGAGCTGGCAGCCGAGGCCGTCGAACTGAAAGCAGACGGCCGTATCTTCAGGCTGGCGCCGGAGGAGGTGAAAGACGGGTCAGGCCTGCTCATCGACCTGGGCGGACTGCTGGCAGGAGTGGAGCCGGCCACATCGGCCTCGATTCGATACAAGATGGTAGTTAAGAGCCAGGACTTGCAGGGGAAGCACAAACAAAATTCAAACTAAGAGCCTATCCCAAAATATTGGCTGGTTCTGTATTTTCAAAGGCTTGGCTGGATTTTGGGATAGGCTCTAAGTGGAGGTCGAAATGACAAAGCGACTCGTAAAGGCCATCAGTGACGGCCTGAACCAGATAAGTTTGAGCACGATTGCTCGATTTCACCGGGCGCGGCTCGAGCGCGGCGCCTCGATGGTCGAGTGGGTCATTATCGTCACGCTGGTCGCGCTCGCGGCAATCGCTGCGTTCAGCGCGCTCGGCACGCGCATCGCGCAAAAGGTGCAGCAAATTGTCTCATCGCTATAAGCCGGACTGCTCTGCTCCAACAATGGGCAGCGCGGCGGTCGAATACGTTCTGGCAGCGGCCCTGCTTCTGGTTGCGTTGTTATGGCTGGTGCCGCAGTTGCAGAGCCGTCTGTCCGCCCTGTTCCAGCAGGCTTTGAATTTTCTCTTCGGTTACTTCTGAGGGAGACCGCGCGGGGCGCGGCCTCCCTCCTCGATGTCAAATGGCCGAGGGTCTCATGCGCGAACTGGAGAGGGCCGTGGCCGAAGCCGGGCCCCTCCGGTTTCAGAAGCTAACCGATACGCTGGCGAGGCGCTTCGCCCGCGCCCGGGTCTGCCTGGCGTGCGCCGAAGGAGAGACGCTGCGCGTGGTCGCCTATTCGCCCCCCAGCGAAGGGGTGGTCGGATTCTCCTTTCCCGCGCACCTCTCCATGGCTTTCGTTTCAGGACAGAGCTTCTATTCCGAAGAGGGGGTTTTCCTGCCCGGGCTGGGCGGAGCCAGCTCGGTGCTCGCTGATTCGCGCTGCCGCGCCATCCTGGAACTTCCACTTCTATCGGGCAGGAGAGTCCTGGCCGTACTCTGTCTTTTTTCCGCAAGCAGCATCTCGCCGCAGGTGGTTCGGATGCTTGAGGAGCTGGCTCCGGCGATTGGTCGGCTCTGCGATGGCCAGCAGGCCCAGCCCATGAAGCCGACCTCCCTCATCTACCGGAGCGAGGCCGTCAGGCGGGTGGTCGAGCGAGCGCTGCGCGTTGCCGATAAGCCCGAGATCAACATACTACTGGTCGGCGAGACGGGGGTGGGCAAGGACCTGCTGGCGCGCGAGGTCCATAACCAGAGCCAGCGCCGCAGCCAGCCTTTCCTCGACGTCCGCTGCGCTGAACTCCCTCCGACCCTCATGGAATCTGAGCTTTTCGGTTACCGGCGCGGCGCCTTCACCGGAGCGAACCTGAACTACAAGAAGGGACTGGTGGAGAGCGCCGAAGGGGGGACGCTGTTCCTGAACGAGATCAGCCGCATCCCGGTAGAGCTTCAGCCGAAACTGCTCCGGCTGCTCGAATACCGCGAGATATTCTCCATCGGCAGCACCAGAGGCCAGCCGGTCGACGTCAGGATCATATCTGCGACCAACCAGGACCCGGCGGAATTGATCAGCTCGGGGCGCCTGCTGCCCGACCTTTATTACCGGATGAAAGGGCTGGAATTAGTCCTCCCCCCTCTGCGCGAGCGGCGCGAGGACATCATACTGCTTGCCGAGCACTTCGCCGCCGCCTGCGGGCGCATGCTCGACGATGAGCTCAAGGTCTATCTCTTCACGCAGGAGTGGCCGGGCAACGTCAGAGAGCTTGAGAACCTGGTCCGCACAGCCTGCGCCTTCAGCGATTCGCGCCGTCTCGGGCTCGCGGCGCTGCGCCAGCTTTCGAGCCGCGACCTCCTTATCGGCGAAGAGAAGCTCGAGAGCATGGTGCGCGGCTACAGCGAGCTGCGCGCCTCCAACATCGTGGGGATTTCGCGCTACAAGCTGAAGAAATTCCTGCGGCGGGGCAGAAATGTTGAAAACAGCAGGGCATGAGCCGGGGAGCGAGGCGGTCGAATTTTCCCTGGCGCTCCCCTTTATACTGGCCATCTTTTTCGCCGCCATCGCGCTCGGCCAGCTCCTCTTCCTCTACGGCGTGCTCGAACATGCGGCGGCCGAAGGGGCGCGCGCCGCCAGCCTCAGCGGAAGAGCCGCCGACGGGCAGGCGGCCGTGCTCGCCGCGCTCCGCTCGGCGCGCCTCGATACCTCGGCCGCGCGCATCGACGTCGCATTTGCCGGGCCCCGCCTCTCGGTCTCAGTCGCCTACACCGTGCGCCTCCCGGCCCTCAAACTCATCGGGCTGAACAACTGGCCGGTGCTGCGACGCGAGTGCCGGCGCTTGGTGCGCAATTGAGAAGCCAAAGGACAGGAGCCAGAACAAAGCAAACGTAGCGGCGAGCTTCAGCTCGCCAGGATGGTACGGGTTAGCTCGTACACATGGCGGCCTAAAGGCCGCCGCTACATTTCACCCATTGCCACGCCACCACCTCTGTAGCTTCATCGAGATCGTTCTACTGGCTCCTGACTCCTGGCCACTATTTATGTTTTCGTTCGGCTGGTCTAAAATAAATTTATAGGCCACGAAACCCGAATTCAGCCCGTCCCATATGCTTAAATCTCAACGGGAGGTGCACATAAGTGAAGTCGCTGACCGTAATCGGCATACTGCTCATTATTTTCGGGGCGCTGGCCCTGGCCTATCAGGGCATCACCTATACAACCGAAGAGGAGATAGTCGACGTCGGTCCGGTTGAGGCCGAAAAGACCATTCCGCTGCCGCCGATTCTCGGAGCACTGGCTTTAGCCGGCGGTATCGTCCTGGTGATAGTGGGCGGAAGGAAGTAGCTGCGCAGGCCGTCTATATGGACCCGCTGATGGTAATCAACGCTCCTTTATCGTTTCGATAAAGAGCTTGATAAACCTTTCGACGTCGACCTCGAGACAAACGTCGGCGTTCGGCTCAACCGGCCGTAGCCCGGCTATTCTGTATCGCCCGCCTGTCTCGACGCGCCGGGCGACCAGGTTGTCGCGATAAGCCACGGTCTGCCCGGCGGTCAATTCCCCTTTCGTTTCGATCTCGATCCTCATCCGGCGCATGGTGACGAGCGAAGGGTCGATGGCGACACCGACGGTCAGAGGATCATGCATCTGAAAGCCCGGTATGCGATATAGTGCGGCAAAATCGATACCGATCGTGGCCAGCCCGACGATAAAGTCATGTACAGGCGATTTAGCCGCCTTGAGCGGCTCGAGGTGCTCGCGCCGGAGCAGGGCCTTATTCGTAACGTCGAGCCCGACCATGGTTATCGGAATCCCCGAATCGAAGACGGTCTTTGCCGCTTCCGGATCATTGAAATAGTTAAATTCGGCTGCCGGCGTGACGTTCCCTCCCGAAATGCTCCCGCCCATCGAAATTATCCCTTTAACCTTCCCCTTGATCGAGGGGTCTTTGAGAAGCGCCATCGCGATGTTGGTAAGCGGGCCGAGGGTTATCAGGGTTATCTCCCCGGGCCGGGCATTTACCATAGACAGGATAAGATCGACCGCGTGCTCGCTTCGAGTTGAGATTTTCGACTTAGGCAATTCGATTCCGCCCAGCCCGTTGTCCCCATGGAACAGCTCAGCCGTGGTGAGGGTTCGGGACAGTGGTTTTTCGGCCCCTCGGGCGACAGGGATTTCAGTTCGGCCGGCAAGCTCGAGCAGCTTGAGAGCATTTTCAGCGCCGAGCGCGACCTCGACGTTCCCCGCCACCACGGTGATGGCCAGGACCTCGAGCGCCGGCGATCTCAGGGCCAGCAATATAGCCAGCGCATCATCCGCCCCGGGATCGGTATCTATGATCACCTTCTTTGACGCCGCTCCGGCAGGCCCGATACAGGCCAGGGGCGCGAGCGCTGCTATCAAGAATCCCAGTTGTCTTACCCTCCAGCCTTTTCCTTTGCTCACGCCCAAATCTTAACCCCAACCCTCTCCGCCCGTCCAGCAGTTCGAAGCAGGAGCCGTAAGTCAGATTGAGGGGATTTGGCGGATCAATTAGTGAATTATCCACTCTGTTCAGATGCCGCATCAGTTTTTCTCCTGAGTTCTGACTCCTGGCTCCTGAATTTTCATTGACAGCGGTTGCGGGAAATTGTAACTTTTCTTTTTGCTATAGCATCAGCTAAGCTCTTTTGAAGCTGGATAACCGGTCGAGCAGTTCATGTTAAAGGTCTTCCTCCCCATCCTGGTGGCAGCGTTGGTTTCTTCCGTTGCGGCAGCCCAGGAGGTATCAGAGCGCCGGCCTCGCGTTTTGCATGCAGTTAAGACCGAGGTCGCACCAGCGATAGACGGTCTGGTTGACGAAGAGGTCTGGTTTCAGGCCGAACCCGCCACGGACTTCACCCAGCAGCAGCCGGCCGAAGGGATGCCAGCCACCGAACGAACCGAGGTCAGGGTACTCTACGACGATATCGCCATCTATTTCGGCGTTATCTGCTACGATTCCGAGCCCGATAAGATCGTGGTCACGCAGAGCCGGCGCGACGGCTCGCTCGACGAGACCGATTCCTTTCAGGTCATCCTGGACACCTACCACGACCGGCAGAACGGTTTCGTCTTCGGGACGACTCCGGTGGGAATAGAATACGATGCCCAGGTGACGCAGGAGGCGCGCATTTCGGTCAATGCCCCGCCAGCTTTCGGCGGGGGGCAGCAGCGCGGCGCCCTGGCCGGCTTTAATTTGAACTGGGATGGCGCCTGGCGGGTCAAGGCGCGGATTACCGAGCGGGGCTGGGAGGCGGAATTCGCCATACCTTTCAAAACGCTCCGCTTCAGCTCGCGCCGCGAGCAGAGCTGGGGCATTAACTTCTGGCGCAACGTCCGGCGCAAGAACGAGCAATCCTTCTGGGCGCCGATTCCCCGCGCCTACAACCTCTACCGCGTCTCCATGGCAGGCACGCTCGAGGGGCTGGTCATCCGGGCCGACAGGAACTTAAAGCTCATCCCGTTCGTTATCGGTGGGGTCGAGCAGGACCTGCTGCGGGCCGGGGATAAGACCAGGCCCCTGCGCGACGCTGGACTCGACGTTAAGTACGGCATCAGCAGCAATCTCACGCTCGATGTCACCCTGAACACCGACTTCGCCCAGACGGAGGTGGACGAAGAGCAGGTCAACCTGACCAGGTTCAGCCTCTTCTTCCCGGAAAAGCGCCCCTTCTTTCTCGAGAACGCCGGCTTCTTTCAGTTCGGCGTGCCGCAGGAGGTCGATATCTTCTTCAGCCGCCGCATCGGTATCTCAGACTCGGGCGAATTGATACCTATCGTTGGCGGGGCGAGGCTCACCGGCAAAGCAGATCGGTTCAAGTTGGGCTTGCTGAGCATGCAAACCGAGCGAGTGCCAGGAGAGGCACCTTCTAACAATTTTACCGTTGCCAGGATCAGCCGTGAATTTCACACCCGCTCGAGCGTGGGCGCGATTTTCGTAAACCGGCAGGGCTTCGAGTCCGACAAAGCCGGGGCCGATCATAACCGGGTCTGGGGGTTCGACACGGCAATAGGCGTGGGGGATAAGTTGACCGTCTTAGCCTTCCTGGCGAAAAGCCACACGCCGGGGCTGGTTGGAAAAGATTATGCGGGAAGGGTCTACGCCGAGTATCAAAGCAACCTCTGGCATATCCGCGGCGGCTATCTGGAAGCGCAGGATAACTTCAATCCGGAAGTGGGATTTCTGCGGCGCGTCGGGTTTCGCAAGCCCGACATAAGGGTGAATTTCACGCCGGAGCCGAAAAGCAGATGGATACGCAGGTTCAACCCACACGTCTTCTGGAGCGCCCACTATGACTTAAAAGGCGATAAGGAAAGCGAGTCCATGCACAACGACTTCGTAGTGGTCTTCCAGAACGGCTCCGAGTTCAGCATCGAGCTGAACCGGAACTTCGAGCGCATCGACGCTCCTTTCGACATATTTCCCGGCGTCATCATTCCGCCCGGGAAATATAGCTGGAATCGCGGGGGCATAGAATATATCACCGACCAGAGCGCCAGGCTCTTCTTACAGACCCAGTATCAGTTCGGCGGTTTCTACGATGGACGCATCAAAACGCTGAATCTTAACGGCGGCTTCCGCGTCGGCCCGAAGTTCCTTTTCGTCGGCAGGCTCAACTACAACGACGTGGACCTGCCGGCCGGCGACTTCAGCACCACCATCGCCAGCGCGCGCATAAGCTACTCCTTCACCCCGCACAGCTTTCTCCAGGGCCTATTTCAATACAACGATAGGTTCGATCAGTTTACCAGCAACATCCGGTTGGCCCTGCTCAGGTCGTCAAATACCGGCCTCTTTTTCGTTTACCTGGAGCGGCGGGCGACGGGAGCGGGCGCCGGCCTGCTCAATCGGGCCTTTATCGTAAAGTACACCCACCTTTTCGATTTTTAAGCCCAACATTAGGGAGGTCTCTTGGCGATAAAATCCGACAAATGGATCAAGAGAATGGCCCTCGAGCGAGGGATGATCGCCCCCTTTGCCGAAAACCAGGTGCGGGAGGGAGTGATCTCTTACGGTCTCTCCTCGTATGGCTACGACTTTCGTCTGGCCAATGAGTTCAAACTATTCCGCGGATCGCTGCCCGATCTGATAGACCCGAAGCGGCCCGATGCGACCCTCTTTTCCGATCATACCGGGGAGCAATGCACGATCCCGCCTAATTGTTTCGCGCTCGGGCGCTCGCTCGAATATTTCAAAATACCGCGCCGTGTCCTGGCCCTGTGCACCGGCAAATCGACCTATGCGCGCTGCGGGCTGATCGTAAACGTGACGCCGCTCGAGCCGGAATGGGAGGGTTACATTACCGTGTCGATCGCGAATACCGCGCCGGCTCCCGTCCGCGTCTATGCCAACGAGGGGGTGGGCCAGGTGGTCTTCTTCGAGGCCGACGAGGATTGTCTCGTCTCTTACCGCGACCGGGGCGGCAAGTACCAGGCGCAGCCGGGAATCTGGTTGCCGCGCCTCTAGAGCAGTTTGAAATTTTGAAAGATTAGAAGGCGGATGCCACTTGTCCCCGCGTTGACCATCAGTCCGGAGCGGTCCAGGACCACTTTTACTTTCCCATCGCCTCTGCTGGCAATCGCCATTTTGGCAGAGTGCTCCATACTTCAGCGATTCGCTCTTGACAGCCCGCTCCAATAGTTGTATAGTGTAACATGTATCTTCTTTGTAGATACAATGGGAGACAGCCAGATGCGAGTGCGAATTCAAAAATGGGGCAATAGCCTGGCCCTGCGCATTCCCAAGGCATTTGCCGCCGAAGCGCGCTTGAGACAGGGTTCCCTGGTGGAAGTATCGTTAGCGGATGACAAAATCACGGTAACTCCTGTGGTCAGGGTGAAGTTAACGCTGGAAAGGCTCATGGCGGGTGTAACCGAGCAGAACCTGCACCGCGAAGTTGATACCGGACCGGCGATGGGAAATGAGGCCTGGTGAGCGGTATGGCGTATGTCCCCGACCGCGGCGACGTGGTCTGGATCACCTTAAATCCTCAGGCGGGACACGAGCAGACAGGGCGCCGTCCGGCGCTGGTGCTCTCGCCTGCTTTATACAACGGTAAGGTTGGGTTGGCTATCCTGTGCCCTATCACCAATCAGATAAAGGGTTACCCTTTTGAAGTACAGATCCCGCGAGGCTCAGCGGTGACTGGTGTCATATTGGCTGATCAGGCCAAAAGCCTGGATTGGCGCGCGCGCAGGGCAGAGTTAATTTGCAGGTTGCCGGCGGAAACAGTTGCCGAAGTGCTGCGGAAATTAAGGGCATTGCTGTAGTCAACTGCTGTCTGCATCGGTAGAGCAGAGGCTTATAGACATTTGAAAGATTAGAGCGCGGATACCACGGATCGATCAGCTAATATCCGATCGATCCGCAGCATCTGTGCTCTATCCTTATCGTTTGCCGGCGATTCGCCTAAAGCGTGCCCGAATCGGTGATCTCGATGGTGAAACCGTTCGCGCGCCGGTGCTGGAATTTCTTGCCGTGCCCCTCGTAGCGGTGGTTCGAGTGATAGAGGGTGAAACCGGCATTGGACTTGGCGCCCCAGTACTTCAGGTTCTGGATGACCACCGGCTGTCCCTTCGAGTTGACCAGCAGTTCGGAGCGGTCCAGGACCACCTCTCCTTTGCCGTCGCCTCGCCTGGCAATCGCCTTGTTGGCGGTGTACTCCATGCTAATCGTCGTGGTGTCGATGCCGAGCACCTGCCACTCCAGGGGGTAAAGCTTAGCCATCAGCTTGGTCGCCGCGTCAACCTGCTCCTTGGTCGCGGTCGGCTCGAAGGCGAAGGCCAGCCATCCCGCTTTGCCGCCCGACCAGTCGCCGCCAAGGTCGCCGGTCAGCCAGATCTTCATGCCGTCGAGCTTCACGTTGCCGACGTTTCCTTTCACTATCTGGAGGACGTTATTGAACTCGCAGAAGTGGCCGCGGTCGCCGTGGTGCGCGGGCTGGGAGTTGAAGTAGCAGGAGCAGAAGAGGGGACAGCTACAGGCCTCGATGTATTTTGCGGTTATCGAGTAAGGAGTCCCTTGCTTCTGTGCGGCAGGCCCTTTGCCGTACTGGGCCAATGCCACATAGCTCGCCGCCGCAAGCAGCAAACAGAAGACCATAAATTTCCTCATCTTTTTTCGTCTCCTTTCAAAATGCTCGGGGAGCAGCTTGATCTCATGGCCTCCCCTCGGTACCGGAGATGTTACCTCTTCGCGCCCTCTGATTCAAGCTAAAATTCCGCATCGATTGGAAAAGCGATTTTTGCTCATGCGAGTGAGGGCCGCTGCTCTGTTCCCCACCTGATCCACAAAGCCTAGCTCGGTGCCCCCCGGCCGGTCTCGTACGAGTCGCTGCACCCGAAACCGGCAGAGTTCAGCCGGCCCGACGCTCCGCTCCCGCCATTCGCCCGCGCGGCCTATTTTTTTCCTCTTGACTTGCGGCGGCGGCTCTATTAAAAAGTACGAGACAGAGATGTCAGGATGTTCAATGGGGAGTTCGTATGAGCAGGACGGCGGCAGGCTCATGTTGCCCGAAGCCGCGCCGCCGCAGTTCGATCGGGGCGACGAATTCTTGGTTAATCGAGAGGTCGCGGCCGCTTTGCCGAAACGACGGGTTACCCCTGAAGGAGGTGGGGATTATCATGTCATCGAAATCGGTCAAATCGCTTCTTTGCCTCGCCATCGTATACAGCGCCCTTTCGGCCTTTCCATTAATGGCAATCGAGACCACGGGAACTATACTTGGTACTGTGAAGGATCAAACTGGATCAATATTACCTGGGACTACAATAACCGTGACCAACGAGCTTACGGGCCTGACGCGCAGTACAGTTACCGACGACAACGGCAACTACGTCCTGCCTCTGCTTCCCGTAGGGAAATACCTCATCACGGCTGAGCTTCCTGGATTCAAAAAGTATGTTCAGAGGGGCGTTGTTCTCGAAATCAACCAGAGCGCGCGGGTCGATATCACCTTGCTGGTCGGCGAGATTACAGAGACGGTTACGGTGGAAGCTGGAGCTGTGCTGGTAGACACAACAACCTCGACCCTGGGCAAGGTGGTGGAAGAGGTCCGGATGGTCCAGCTTCCGCTCAACGAGCGGAACTTTCTCCAGCTCGGCCTGCTCCAGCCCGGCATCACACCGGCCATCTCCGTCAGTCCGATCTTCTCCTCCCCCAACCCCGGGGGTATAGCCTCGAACTTCCAGGTCAATGGCCTAAGACTTCAGTCGAACAATTTTCTCCTGGACGGCGCCGATAACAACGAACCTTTCCAGGGGACTGCCGCCGCGGTCCCATCTCCGGACACCCTGCAAGAGTTCAAGATTTTGACCAACATGTACAGCGCCGAGTTCGGCCGCGCCGGCGGCGCTATCGTGAACGTCGTGACCAAATCGGGAACCAACCGGTTTCGGGGCACCGTCTATGAGTTCCTGCGCAACAACGTGCTAGACGCCAGGAACTTCTTTTCCGAGGAGACCCCCCTGCTCATCAGGAACCAGTTCGGCGCTACGCTGGGCGGGCCGATGGTCAAAGACAGGAGCTTCTTCTTCGCGAGCTACGAGGGCTTTCGCCTGCGCCAGGGAGTGACCAAGAGCGCATCGGTACCCACGCCTCTCGAACGAAAGGGCGACTTCTCACAGTCGCTGGTAAAGCCTTTCGATTTCGTATCGGGACGCCCCTTTCCTAACGGCGTCATCCCGGATGATCGCATCAACGCGGTGGCGCGACGCCTCCTGAGCTTCTACCCGCTGCCCAACCGCGGCATCAACCAGTTCGCCTCGACGCAGACGCTGACCAGCAATCGCGACCAGTTTACCATCAGGATAGACCATTCCCTGAGCAAGAAACAAAACCTCACCGGAAGATACTACTTCGAAGACGGCTTCACCATGCGCCCCTTTCAATCGACGATTTTCGGGGTCGATGTCGGCGTGCCCGGCTTTCCGCATCGCGATGATTTCAGGATCCAGCATCTGGTGCTTTCGGACACCATCACCTTCTCGCCGACCCTTCTGGGCGAATTGCGCTTCTCCTTCAACCGCAGCAGGATATTCGGCCTGGTGCCCGATTTCAATATAGATCCGGCTCAGCTCGGCTTCAGGATCCCGACCACGCGGCCGCCCAATTTGCCGCTGATAACGGTGGCCGGCTTCACCACCATTGGTCAAAACAATGAAGCCAACGCATTCCGACACAATAATATATTCCAGTACCAGGGGAGCCTGACCTATACCAAAGCCCGGCACACGCTCAAAGCAGGGATCGATATTCGCAGGACACAGATCAACAATCAGGGCGACGTCGTCAATCCGGGCTCTTACTTATACATAGGGATCTTTACCGGCAACCCGTTCGCCGATTTCCTTCTGGGGAATCCCATCCTCTTTCTACAAGGGGGCGGCGACTCGGTGCGCCACTGGCGAGCATCGGCCTATCACTTTTATCTCCAGGACGATTTCAAGCTGCGGCCCGATCTCACCCTCAACTTCGGTCTCCGCTACGAGCTTGATACCCCTCCGATCGACCGGCGCGATAAGGTCGTGGCCTTCCGCCCCGGCCAGAGGTCTAGCGTGAGGCCCGAAACTCCCGCCGGCCTGGTCTTCCCCGGCGATCCGGGGATCTCCCGCTCCACAATCGATACCGACAAGAATAATTTCGCCCCGCGCTTCGGCTTCGCCTGGGATATTTTCGGGGACGGCAAGACCAGCCTGCGCGGCGGGTACGGCGTATTCTTTGACACGATCATAGGCATCGTGCCCAACGAGCTGAGCTTCAACGCGCCGTTCTACCTGGTGCTGGCCCTGGTCCCCCCGCCGTCCTTCGAGGACCCCTATCTTGGCAGCAATCCCTTCATTCCCGGCCCGAAAGGGGAATTCCCGGTGCTCCCCTTCTCCCAGTTCGAGCTGGTCGATGCCGACGTGAGATCGCCTTACGTTCAGCAGTGGAACCTGACGCTGCAGAAGCAAATTGCCGGTGATTTCCTTTTCGAGGCCGGCTATGTCGGAACCAAGGGAACGAAGCTTATCGGAACTAGAAACATAAACTCGGCCATATTCATCCCCGGCCAATCGAATCCGGCCAACGTGGGATTGCGTCGGCCCTTTGCTCCGGCATTCGGACCGCTCTTCAACTACGAGACCGTTTTCAATTCCAACTACCACGGCCTTCAACTGAGCCTCAACAAGCGGTTGAGCAAGGGCTATTCGCTGCTTGCGGCCTACACGCTCTCCAAAGCCATCGACTTGCTGTCGATCCCGGTCAATTTCCAAACGACTCCCGGACAGGCAACCTATCCGCAGAATCAGAACGATCTGCGCGCCGAAAGAGGGCTGGCCGCCTTCGATGTCAGGCACCGATTCGTCATCAACTACATCGTGGATCTTCCCCTGTTCAAAGGGCGCGGCGGGGCTTTGGAGAAAGCGCTTGGGGGCTGGCAGTTGAGCGGGATCACCACATTTCAGTCGGGCACCCCATTTACCGTCCTCGATACATCCGATCCTGCCCTGGACGGCGACCCAACCGACAGGCCCGACCTGGTCGGGAATCCCGAGGGGGCGCGCACGGTCGAAGCCTGGTTCAATACGGCGGCATTTCGTCCCGTGCCTTTCGGTTCGGGAAGGCTCGGCAACGCGGGGCGCAATATTGTTACCGGCCCCGGATTCAATAACTTCGACGTCTCCCTGATCAAGAATTTCAAGATCAAAGAGGATGTGAACGTGGAATTTCGCGCGGAGTTTTTCAATCTCTTCAATCACCCCAATTTCGACCTGCCGGTCAACAACATCGTATCGCCGGATTTCGGGCGAGTCCTCAACACCAAGCCGAACAGCGAAAGGCAGCTTCAATTCGGCCTGAAGCTGCATTTTTAGATAGGCCGCCGGGGGGAGCATGAGTTACGTCGGGCAGAGGATAAAGCGCCGGGAGGACGTGAGGCTTATCACCGGGCGCTCTCGCTACGTGGATGATATTAAACTGCCCGGAATGCTCCATGCCTCCCTTCTCCGGAGCGTCCATGCACACGCCCGGATCAGGAGCATCAAGATAGATGGAGCGCTCGAGCTGCCGGGAGTCGTTGCGGCGATCACGGGCGATCAGGTCAAAGATAAAATAGGTCCGCTGCCGTGCTTGGTCCAATTCCCTGACCTCAAGGTGCCTGCTCATCACGCGCTCGCCCTTGATCTTGATAAGGTGCGCTACGTGGGAGAGCCCATTGCGGCGGTGGTCGCAAACGACCCATACATCGCCCGCGACGCCCTGGACCTGATCGAGGTGGAATACGAACCGCTGCCGGCGGTGGTCGATCCTGAAAAGGCGCTCGAAAAGGAGACGAGCCCGATCCATGAGGGCCTGGAGGGTAATGCCGCCTTCACCTGGAAGCGCGAGGCGGGAGATGTGGATGCTGCTTTTCGCAACGCTGATCTGATTATCAAGCAGCGGGTGATAAACCAGCGATTGATTCCGATGGCGCTCGAGCCGCGCGGGGTCATCGCTCTGTACGGGCCCGTGCCGAACACGCTGACTATTTGGTCATCCACCCAGACGCCGCATCTCCTGCGCACGCAGCTGGCCGGCATCCTGAATCTGCCGGAAAACCGCATCAGAGTCATAGCTCCGGAAGTGGGCGGCGCTTTCGGCAGCAAGGGACAGGTCTATGGCGAGGAGGCGCTGGTCGCCTATCTCGCCATGAAGACGCAGCGCCCGGTGAAGTGGGTCGAAACCAGGCGGGAAAACTTCATGGCGACGATCCATGGCCGCGGGATGATATTCGATACCGAGGCCGCGACGAAGAGTGACGGCACGCTGCTCGGCTTGAGGTGCAGGATCATCTCTGATCTCGGCGCCTACTTTCAGCTATTCACACCCTTGATCCCAACCATGGCGGCCATGATGCTCTGCGGGCCCTACAGAATCCCGAGCATTTCCGTAGAGGTCGTGGGCGCTTTTACCAATAAGATGTCCACCGACGCTTACCGCGGCGCCGGCAGACCGGAAGCGACATGTGTGCTCGAGCGCATGATTGATAGGATAGCAGGCGAACTCGGGCTCGATCCTGCCGAGGTGCGACATAGAAACCTGATTGGCAAGGACGAGTTTCCCTATCAGACCCCCATGGGCCCGGCGTATGACAGCGGCGATTACCAGGCAGCGTTGAACAAAGCCCTGGAAATACTCGGCTACAACGAGCTACGGCAGGAGCAAAAAAGGTTGCGCGAGAGGGGAAAGTATATCGGAATCGGCATTTCGACCTATGTCGAGATGGGCGCCCTCGGCCCCTCGGCCGCCGCGCCGATACCGGGCTGGGAAAGCGCGACCGTCAGAGTAGAGCCGACCGGGAAGGTTACAGTCCTTACCGGTTCATCGCCGCACGGCCAGGGACAGGAGACCTCTTTCTCCCAGATCGTCGCCGATGAGCTTGGCGTCGAGTTCGACGACATCAACGTCGTGCACGGCGATACGTCCGTGGTCCAGTACGGCATAGGGACGTTTGCCAGCCGCGCTACCGCCGTGGGCGGCACGGCATTGCTTATGGCGCTGAGCAAGATAAAAGAAAAGTCGATGAAGTTCGCGGCGCACCTTCTCGGCGCCGGCGTTGAAGCGGTGGTGTTCGACCGGGGCAGGTTTTATATCGGAGAGAATCGCGAAAGGTCTCTGACCCTCAGGGATATCGCCGCGGCGGCCTACAGTGCCAAGAGCCTTCCGCCCGACACGGAGCCTGGCCTCGAAGCCACCTGCTTTTTCGAGCCGGCCAATTTTACCTTTCCCTTCGGGACGCACATCGCGGTCGTCGAGGTGGACGTTGAGACCGGGGAGACCAGAGTTATCAGGTATATCGCAGTGGACGATTGCGGGCGGGTGATAAACCCGCTCATGGTCGATGGCCAAATTCATGGCGGAATTGCCCAGGGGATCGGCCAAGCCCTTTACGAGGAGGCGGTCTACGACGAAAACGGCCAACTCATCACCGGCGAACTCATGGACTACGCGGTGATGAAGGCCGAGTACGCCCCGTGGATTGAAACCGCGCGCACGGTAACGCCATCGCCGGTCAATCCTCTCGGGGCAAAAGGAGTAGGCGAGGCGGGAACAATCGCCGCACCCGCGGCAATACTGAACGCGGTAGTCGATGCCCTGTCGCCCTTCGGCGTCAAGCACATCGAAAGCATGCCCCTCAAACCGGAGAAAATCTGGCGGCTTATTAGAAGCTCTGCGCAGCGGGACCTTACTTAGAGCGCCTGACGAAACCGGACTGTGAGGCTGCTTTCGAGCCGTCAGCTTTCAGCTCTCAGGCTTTTAGCTGACGACTGAAAGCTGATAGCTGATTGCTTATAATGAAGATGAAAACACGAGACTCTGTGGATATCCTGATAGAGGGCGGCACCGTAATAACTATGGATGCCCAACGCCGGGTGCTCAAAGACGGAGCCGTGGCGATAAAGGGCAACTCGATTAAGGAGGTGGGCCGGTCGAAACAGCTCGCTGGAAAATACTCGGCGAGCAAGATAATCAACGCGGAGAACGCCATCGTTATGCCGGGGCTGGTGAGCGCTCACAACCATCTGTTCCAGGTCTTGTTTCGCGGCCTGGGCGACGACATGGCGCTCTCCGATTGGCTCGATCGTATGATCTTTCCGCTTTCCAGGCACCTCAACGAGTATTACTGTTACGTAGGGGCCAAGCTCTGTTCGCTCGAGATGATCAAAAGCGGCACCACCTGCTTTTCGGACAGCCACTATGTCCATATAGATAAGCAGTCTATCGACGGCGTTGCCCGCGCCGTGATCGAAGCGGGAATGCGCAGCGTGCTCGGCCGCGCCAGCCTGGATACGGGAGAGGTTCCGGCCGTTTTCAAAGAGGACATCGCTACCATCGTAAAGGAGACCGAGAGGGCGATTGCCGCCTGGAACGGCAAGGCCGACGGTCGCATCGCGGTCTGCCCGGAGGCGCTCTTTTCCCTTTTCTGCAGCCCGGAGCTTTGGCGCGCCCTGTGCGGAATTGCCGACGAGGCCGGGACCGGAATTCACTGCCATGCTGCCGAGACCCTCTGGGAGGCGCAGCAGGTGTGCAGGTTGACGGGCCGAGGCGTTATCGAATACTTTGATTTTCTGGGCGTATTGAGGCCGGACCTGCTTATCGCTCACGCCGTATGGATCACGGAGCGCGAGCTTCAAATCCTCAGAACGAGAGACGTTAAAATCGCCCATAATCCGGTGAGCAATCAATATCTCGCCGATGGCTTCGCGCCGGTCCCGCAGATGCTGAAGGCCGGCATAACGGTCGGCTTGGGGGCGGACGGCGCTGCCAGCAACAACAGCCAGGATATGTTCGAAGCCATGAAAAGCTGCGCCCTGATACACAAGGTGGCAGCGCTCGATTCCACGAGGATCACCAGCGAGCAGGTGCTGGAAATGGCGACGATCGGGAGCGCAAAGGCGCTCGGGCTCGACGACAAAATAGGTTCCATCGAGCCGGGCAAAAGGGCCGATATAATCGTGATCGGGCTCGATGGCAAGCCGAACCTGGCGCCTAACTTGAAGCCGGTTTCAAATCTGGTTTACGCGGCGAGCGGCGGCGACGTGGACACCGTGATCATAGATGGCAAAATCGTTATGGAGGCCCGCAAGGTGAAAACGCTCGACGAGGCCGAGGTTATCGCTGAGGCCAATCGCGTGGCTTTAGAAATTATCAAGAAAGCCGGCGCGAAAAGCCTGCTCGCTCCAACCACTCTTGGCCCAAAGAGGCACGCTCGGCAATCAGGTCATGCCCGCGCGGCATGGCCAGAGGCACAATCGTAGGGAACAGCTATGAACTATGTAATTGGGGTGGACGTGGGCGGCACCTGTACCGACTGCGTAGTACGAGACGAAGCGGGCGCCATCAACATCGGCAAAGCCTTCTCAACCCCGCCGAATTTTACCAAGGGGATCATGGACAGCATAGCGGTGGTTGCCGAATCGCTCGGGCTGACTGTGGCCTCGCTGCTCGAGCGCACCTCGCTTTTTCTGCACGCCTGCACCGTTGGCGAAAACGCCATCATGGATGGTACCGGAGCGAAAGCCGGACTGCTCTTGACCCGAGGGTTCGAGGAGACGCTGTTCGCCATGCGCGGCGGCTACGGACGCTGGTCGGGGCTGACCGAGGATGAATTGAAGCATCCGACCCGCACCGACAAGCCTGCCCCCATTATCCCGCTGACCATGACGCGCGGCGTTCGCGAGCGGACAGACTACAAGGGCGCCATTCTCTTAGCTATCGATCCCGATGAGGTGAAGCAGTCGGCCGAGTCGCTGTACGCTTCGGGCGCGCGGGCCATCGGGGTATGCTTCCTCTGGTCGTTCAAAAATCCTGCCAACGAAATCGCAGCAAAGCGCCTGATCAAAGAGCTTTACCCGGAAATGTTCGTGGCCATCTCAAGCGAGGTTGCCCCGACTCTGGGCGAATACGAGAGGGCATCGACCGTAGCTTTGAGCGCCTATCTCGGCCCGGCCATTTCATCGTACATCGGGACCCTCGAGCAGGCCCTTTCAGAAAATGGCTTCCGCGGCACGATCCTGATCATGCAGGCTTACGGCGGCCTGGTTCCGCCCGGCGAGGCGGTGGCCAGGCCGGTGGGCACTATCGAGTCGGGCCCGGTAAGCGGGATCAAAGCCAGCGAGTTCGCGCTCAATGCCCTCGGCGAGATCAACATCATTTCCACCGATATGGGCGGCACCACCTTCAAGGCGGGCATCGTTCGCGCGGGGAGATTCGAGTATGCTCGCGAACCGATGGTCGGGCGCTACCATTATGCCATGCCCAAGATCGACGTGGTCTCGATCGGCGCGGGAGGAGGGAGCATCGTATCGCTCGATCCGCAGCTCAATCTGCCGCAGATCGGCCCGAGGAGCGCAGGGGCATACCCGGGCCCGGTCTGCTACGATTTCGGCGGCCAGGAGCCGACCCTGACCGACGTCGATCTGATCCTGGGGTATCTTGAGCCCCGCTACTTCCTGGGCGGGCGGTGGAAGCTAAACCGGGAGAGGGCGTTTCAGATCTTCAAGACCAAAATTGCCGATCCGCTCGGCGCCGATGTTCTGGAAGCGGCGGCCAAGATCTACAAGCTGGCCAACAACATCATGTTCGATCTGCTGCACAAGATCACGGTCGAGCGCGGGCTCGATCCGCGCGGCTTTGCCCTGGCTGCATACGGCGGGCAAGCCGGGCTACACGTCGGGGCCTTCGGGCCGATGCTCGGGGTGAAGAAGATCATAATTCCGCATGCCGCATCGGTCTTCGGCGCCTTCGGGCTCATCGCTTCGGACGTGGCGCACGAATACAACCTGTCGCATCCGATTCGCGTCCCGGCGCGGCCCGCTGAAGTGAATGAGATTTTCGAAGGGATGAAGCAGCGGGCCGTTTCTCAGTTGCTCGGCGAAGGTTTTCGAGAGGAGAATATAAGGATCGAACGCTTCCTCGATCTCAGGTACGGCCGTCAGGTGCACGTGGTAACCACGCCGCTCGAGACGCGCACCGTGACCGCGCCTGTCGATATGGGCGAGGGGCGCGTCGTGACCACTCCGGTTAGAATGCCCGGCCCGCTCGCCGAGCAGGACCTGGAGGAAGTTTATGCCCGTTTCGAGACCCTCTATGAAGAGCGATACGGAAAGGGGTCTGCATACAAGGAGGCAGGAATGGAGATAATAAACTTCCGCCTGAGGGCCGTGGCCCTGATTCCCAAACCTCGACTCTACGAGCATCGAGCGGCCGGCTCGAACGCGGAAAAAGCGCTCATCGGCACGAAGGAAATATACCTGGAAGGGAAAAATGTGCGGGCCAGGCTTTATGATTTCGCGCGATTGCTGCCGGAGAACCTGATCAAAGGCCCGGCGATCATCCTCACCCCGGTTACCACGATCCTGGTCTTTCCCGATCAGGTCGCCGTTTGCGATCGTTTCAAGAATATCGTGATCGCCTACTGAGAGGATCGAGCCATGACCAATATCGACCCGGTTACTTTTCAGATCATTCGACACAAGCTGTTCAACATCGTCGAGGAGGCGATTATCGCGCTGAAGAACGTCTCCGGCTCGGCGATAACCAATGAAGGTCATGACCTGATGGTATCGTTGTATCGCGCCGACGGCGGGCTGCTGGCCAGCGGTGTCGGTTTCCTTCACCATCTAACGGCCGCCTCGCGCGCGGTAAAGCACCTGCTGGAGCAATACGCCGAAGATCCCGGAATATATGAGGATGACCTTTACCTTCTCAATGATCCTTACACTGCTGCCCTCCATCCCCCCGACGTCTATTCGATCGGTCCGATTCACCACAACGGGCGATTGGTCGCCTTCGTCGCCAACTTCGTCCACGTTACGGATATCGGCGCCATGGACCCTGGCGGCTTCTGCCCGCGCGCCACAGAGTGCTTCCACGAAGGCTTTCGCACCAGGGGGATAAAACTGATCGAACGAGGGAAATTCAGAAGGGACGTTTACGAGACCATTTTGAATATGGTTAGAGACCCCGGGCTTACGGGCCTGGATATCAGGTCGCAAATCGCGGCCTGTAACGTCGCCAAGATGCGCATGAAAGCGCTGCTCGATGAATATGGGTTCGAGGTGGTCGATTCCGTGTGCCAGGGATTGATCGACCAGTCGGAGATGCTCTTGCGGCAGCGGCTCATGGAGCTTCCCAACGGGACCTGGCGGGCCAGGCAGTATGTCGATTCCAGCGAAAGAATCTTTACGGTCAGCCTGGCCATGACCAAGCGAGATGATCGCTTGATCTTCGATTTCAGCGGGTCGAGCGAACAGGCGCCGTTTGGCACCAACTGCACTTACGGGGCGACGGTCGGGGCGCTCTTCGCTCCTTTGTTCCCGCTCCTCTGCTACGATATCGTATGGAACGATGGGGTGACCAAGCCGGTGGAGGTGATAGCTCCCGAGGGGAGCATCGTCAACTGCCGTTTTCCGGCGCCTATATCAATCAACACGGTCGGCGTCATTCAAATCGTGAACAACTTGTCAACTTACTGCATCTCCAAGATGCTCAGCGCCAGCCCGCGCTACCGCGACGAGGCGACTGCGGTCTGGCACGGCAGCCACGCCCACATCGAGCTGCACGGCATTAACCAGTATGGATACGGCTTCGTTTCCCCGCTGACTGATACCTTCGCCGGCAGCGGCGGCGCCCGCGCCTTCCGAGACGGGGTCGACGTGGGAGGAGAGATTCCAAACCTGGTCTCGCGATGGGCAAACGTGGAGACGCATGAGCTGATACTGCCTATCATCTACCTGTATCGCCGAATCGTGCCGGACTCAGGCGGTCCCGGCAAGTATCGTGGAGGCGCCTCACATGAGTATGCCTTTACCAGCCACGATACGTCACAGCTCGGATTCGTAACTTTCGGCAAGGGGGTTCACGTTCCGATGAGCTACGGAGTCAGAGGCGGTTATCCCGGCTGCTGCGTCGATTTCCTGCAATTCAAGGAAACAGACCTGTGGGATAATCTGGAAAGCAAAGGTCTCCCGGCCGATTTGGGTTCTACGCCGGGAAGAGCCGAGCGGGCCTCCTGGGGAGTCTATGAGGCAGATGATGGCGATATCATGTATATTCGCTTCATGGGCGGCGGCGGCTATGGCGATCCGCTGGACCGAGACCCTTATCTGGTCCTTCAGGATGTAAACTCGGGGCTGGTCTCCAGGATGGCGGCGCGTGAGATCTACGGGGTTATACTCGACCCGCAGGCCCAGGCGGTCGATGTCGAAGCGACACGCGCCCAGCGCCAGGCGATCAAAGCCCGTCGCCTGGAAAGGGCGAAGGTCAGGGACGAGCGCTTTGTGCTCTGCCCGAGATGTGATGGCACCGAGATGCGCAGGCGTACCGCGTATATGAGCGAGGGCCCTCTGAGCCAGGCGGGACCGCTGCGCTCCGAGGATAAAAGGTTCGTCCTGCGCGAATTCTTCTGCCCGGATTGCGCCGGCCTGCTCGATGTCGAGGTCGCCCTCAAGGGAGACCCGATATTACACGACGAGCTTTTCGCTTAGCCGATTGCTTTTACCGCCGGGGTTGCAGGGGCACGAAGCACCGACCGCGGGCCCCTCTGCCCCAGGCAAATATATAAATGGGAGATCAAATTATGAGCAGCATCGGGGTATCCCAGGAGGTGTTGGAAGCGGTCCGAAAGCGAAGAGGCCGGGTGCGGGTTTATCAAGACCTGGACGTCGAGAGGATGGCGATGCTGGTTATCGACATGGAGAACTGTTTCTGCGCGCCGGGCGGCGCAGCCGAAGTGCCCAGGGCGAGAGAGATCGTCCCTAACATAAACAAACTGGCGGAAGCCTGTCGGAGGCAGGATATACCGGTAATCTGGGTGGTGCATGCCAATCGCGACGACGGCGCCGACTGGACCCTGTTCTTCGATAATTTTCTGTCCGCGGAGAAGAGAGAGCAGACGATAAAGCAGTTGACTAAAGGGGACTGGGGCACGGAGATTTGGAAGGGGCTTGAGGTAAAAGAAGACGACCTGATCATCAACAAGTGCCGGTTCAGCGCCCTGATACCCGGCTCGTCTAACCTGGAGAGGATCTTGCGCAGCCTGAATAAAGACACCCTGATCATTACCGGCACTAAGACCAATATCTGCTGCGAGGCGACGGCGCGCGACGCCATGATGCTCGACTTCAAGGTGCTGTTTATCAGCGATGCCACGGCCGCGCTGACCGACCAGGAGCACCAGGCCACGCTGAACACTATCATCCAGAACTTCGGCGATGTATTGACCGCCCAACAATTGATCGATGAGCTTGGAGCTAAGCAGCCAAAGGTAGAAATAGGCCGCTGATGACCGCGATCAAAGTTTATCCGCGGAAATGCAGAGTATCGGCGCCATCCGCATTCATCATCCGTTACACAATGCGGTTATCGATGCAATTAAGGCTCTTGCGGAGACTCCTCGCCCGCTAGGATCTGTTAAACTTGTTGGTCGTGCTGAATGGCGCATCCGGGTTGGAGATCATCCTGTGAGTTCTTGGGACTTATCCTCTCCCGTTTGGGGTTGGGCAATGGAGCTTAACCGAGCTTTCTTCCCCACCTTCGCGTGCTGGGCTCCCCCTATCGGCACCAGTCGGAAGTCAGTCCCCCTTTCGGCCGCGTCATGAGACGCTATCCTCCTCATTAACCAGGTGCCAGACATCATAGTTTGGCTAACAATGGTCGTCCGGAAACTCCGCCTGTTAGCCCATTAGCCCGAAGAGCTTTTAATTTTTACCTTAATCTGTGCAAGCTTCCTTCTTGTTTCCTTGAGAGCCCTACGGTCCACCTGCCCTGTTTGTTTGGCAAATTTTACAACCTTCCTCAAATACTCTTCTGCCTTGCCGTAATTCCCGCGTTCGAATAGAAAAGAACCAAGCCGATAATTCGCCCATATTGTGTCCTGCAATAGACCTTTAGATTCGGCTGTCTCGAGCGACCTCTCAAGATAATATTGAGCTTTCTCGTGCTCCCCACGGCGCCAATACAAGCATCCGAGATTAATCTGAGCTATCAAATCGCCAGGATCGTAATCAAGCGCTTTTAGATACCACTTTATCTCTTCTTCTTTGCTTTCAGCTAACATGGCCCTCATAGAACAAATATCTGAATCTTCGCTGTGTATTTGTTCAAGCTCTTTTAAGATCTTCCTCGCCGCATCATCTTCCCCAGCAAGATAATAAGAGGCAATCATCCGAATATATGCCTTTTTATGATTCGAATCTATCTCGAGGATCCGCTCAAGTATAGGTATCGCAATATGCGGGTAGGGGGTGTATTTCTCAGACAAATCATACAATTTGTCGATGTCTGTTTCTAGAGATAAAAGAAGAGAGAATTTTGACTCTAGATCCTTTGAACTCTCTGATCCGGCGAGCTTATCCGCGATAAATTCTAATTTGTCCTGCATAGGACCAAACTCTATTATTTGATAAACGCAGTGTTTATTTCAATATCATTATTGCCGCGCCTAAAGTATCTGATCACTAAAATCCCTCGAGCAGTTTTTATTTCCAATTTGTTCAGCCTGGCCGAATCTACTTATTGTTCCTGGTAGAGCTTTGACATCCTTTGCTTCTTTAGGCGCGAACTTCTTCACAGCCTTTATAATAACAGACTCTTGTGTCTTTAGATCCCCAAAAAGATCCAGCTTGTGTTTCGGTACAAATACATGCTCCCTTTTAATAGAAATTCTACCAATTTTGTCGGCGAAATTAACGGTGCTGGCAGCTGTGCTTAGACGTGTGGCCGGTAGGAAAAAGGCCAATGGCCCAAGCCCCAGATTTTCCAGCCCCGGCTCAGGGAAAGCCCCAGACAGAGCGCTGGTTATTTCCAGCGAGGCTTGAGGCCTTAAGGCGGCAAATGCCGAGGAGCTTAACTCCGCACCGCCAGCCTCGCCTCTGGCTATCTCCTCTACAAACTCGTTAAAAACTCCCGGCTCTCCGAACCCAGCAAAAACACCAGATCTCAAGCCAACACTTAGAGTCCTGCTTGCTCCTGAATCGGAAATCACAAGAACCCTCTTGCACTCGGAGAACTCTGCCCTGCAATTTGCCTCATCGCCCTGGACGAAAACTCTGGCCAGGCCAAACGGGTCGATGCTGTTTAGAGGATTATTTGAGACGTAGGAATACTTGTTCAAGCTTTGGGGATCGGCGATTGTTCCTGGTATTTGATCAGGGCTCATCCGGCGTCCAAGCAGAGGCGAATACTTCCTGAACCAGGTGTGATCCAGACCGCTCTCCGAATCACGATAAAGCCCTGTCGAGGCCGGGTGCCTGGAGCGCCGTCTGCCCTGGCCGAAGGAGGTGAAGGCGCGAGGGATGATATCAGGCTTTAGCCTGTATACTATTAGACTCGCTCTTGTTGGAGCCTTCGAGCACTCTGGTGCTCCCGCTGCTCAATTGGAGCGCTCGGCCGGGTCGAGCTTCTTTTCAAGGTCGCGTAAATCCCTAATCACTTGCGGCAGGTTGCTGACTTCGGCAATCTGCCAGTATCCGTCAAGTTGCAGCATCTTCACTTCCACTATTATTAGAGACCGATACTTTTCGACGTGGAATTTTAGGCCGAGAAGCGCGGTCTTATCATCTTTTTTAACGTGATCTATACCCCGGAACTCAATTCGCTCGATTTCGGGGCCGAGCTCAACCGAAATGCCTGTCGCCGCATCGGGGTCGTCACGGAAGCGGCCGTTCTCAACATAAAAAGCGATCTGCTCTTTCAGTTCGCGGATTATCTGTGGCCTTTGAGCATAGTAGCTTTCCCTCACAAGCTCCAGCAGCTTTCTGCGGAACTCTCCGGTCGCTTGTCCTGGGGATTCCAGCGCTTCCGCATCGAAGATTTCGTCTAAAGAGCCACCCAGCCCGTCGGCCAGCCGCTCTGCCAGCCTATCCACATCCACATATTTTCTGAAGGAGGCCAGATCATGCCGGTCGATGGCTTTTTTCGCCTGCCAGAGAGAGTGTTCGGGAGACACAAGCCACTGGCGGTAGAGCACGGCGGCCGCGAGCAGAGCTGCGGAGAGAGTTAAAATAATAAGCAGGACGGTTTTTTTGGTCATCCCACAAACAGGTTCCGGAGCAGGAACATTAGATTTGCCGGGCGCTCGGCGAGCCGCCGCATGAACCAGGGGAACCAGTGGGCTCCGTATGAGATCAGGACACGGACCCGGTAGCCGTCGCGGGCCAGGCGGAGCTGTTCCTGGCGCTGAATGCCGTATAACATTTGAAATTCAAAGCTCTGCTTGTCGAGCCCTGATGATGCCGCAAGCTCTTCGGTGCGGCGGATCAGCTTGCGGTCGTGGGTAGCAATGGCCGCCCGCACGCCGGCCCGTCGGGCTTCGGGCGAGAGCAACTGTCTGGTCAGGGCGAAGAAGTTCTCGTCAACGTCCCGCTTGCGCGGAAAGGCGCGGTCGGGCGGCTCCCGATATGCTCCTTTGACCAGGCGTATCGCCGGGCCGAGCGGCATCAGGGCGGCGAGGTCGCTCGCGGTCCGATAGAGATATGCCTGCAGGCAGACGCCGACGTTCGGATAGGCCAGCCGCGCGCGGCGATACATTTCGAGCGTCGCATCGACATAGTCGCTTGCCTCCATGTCGATCCAGACGATGCTTTTCGGATCGGCGTGCTCGATGATCCTTGTGAGGTTTGCGTAGCAAAGCTCCGCGTTGAGGTCGAGGCCGAGCTGCGTTAGCTTGACCGAGATCTCGGCGTCCAGCCCGAGCAGGCTCACGCGATCGAGCACCTCGATATAGTGAGAGGCAACCTTCTCGGTCTCGATCCGATCGGTTATGTTCTCACCAAGATGCGTCAGGACGGTTGCGATGCCGTTGGCTTGGAGCGCGCGCGCGGCGGAGAGGGCATCGCTCAACTCCTCGCCGGGCATGAAGCGCGCGACCGTGCGCCGCACGAACCAGTAGCGCGGCGCCTGCTCGCGCAGCCACCGGTTGCGCGAACCTGCCAGAAGCACGCTGCGCATTATCCCCATAGGCCGATCATCTCCACCGCAGTGCCGGCCAACCCGCCTCGAAGGACCATCGAGCGACCTCCTTACATTATGGGCTGTTCGGAATCTAATCTCTAATTCCGATGATGAGCGGCGAGTGCAGGCCGATGTCAGCCGTCTCGACTCGGGCGTACCCGGCGCCGGCAAGCCACTCGGTGTATTCGCTGAGCGTGAAGGTCCCACCCTCTTCGGTGTTGACGAGCATGTTCACGGCAAAGATTATCGGGAAAGGGGGACCAGTGCGCTCGTCGTTCGGGACCATATCTATAATCGCGATGCGCCCGCCCGGCCGCAGCGCGCGATAGAGCCGCCGGAAGAGGGCGCGCGAGGAACGCTCCCCCTCCGAGTGAACGATATTGCCGAGCAGGGCCAGGTCGTAACGATTCTCGCCGAAATCGACCTCCTTTAAATCCCCGGGCAGGAAGTCGTAGCGGTCGAGCAGGCCGTGGCGCTCGAGATAACGGCGCGTAACCTCAAGCATGGCCGGAAAGTCCTGCGCCGTGACACGCGCTTCGCGGTCGGCCTCGGCTATAGCGATGCTCCAGACGCCGCTGCCGCAGCCAACGTCAACCACGCGCATGCCTCGGCGAGCGCTCCCGGCGCCGAGCACGGCTGCCGCGCGCCGCGCCGGCTCGCGGTTCATGATATGCAACGTGCGCACTAGGATCGGGAAAAATTGCTCGGCCTTCTCCTTCTGCTCGATCCGGCGGACCGGCCGGCCGGTCCGGATCACCTCCACCAGTCGGCCCCATGATTCCCAGACCGCGTCGATCTCCATCATCGCTCCGACATAATCGGGGCTCTCGCGCACCAGATACTGTGCGGCCAGAGGCGTCAACTCGTAGCGGTCGCCCGACTTGGTCAGGATTTGGAAAGCTACGAGCATGTCGAGCAGCATGCGCATCCCTCGCTCGGAGGCGCCGGCCGCCCGCGCGATCTCCGCCGCGCTCTTGTGACCGGCAGCGATATGGGAGAAGACATCGAGCTGCGCGCCGGCCGAAAGGGCGCGCGCGGGCGCGAACGACCAGACCATCTCCATCAATGTTTGCAGGCTCGGTCCCATATTGCCTTGATTCATAGTCCCTGTCATGGCTTCTCCTAGAGGCTCGACAAACTCCTCATAAATGAGATATTAAGGACAAAGGTTGCTTCTGTAAAGTCATGCGCAAACAAATCGAGTCTTTTGCCAATTGCCCTATCCGGTTTGATTCTCGCCCTGCCCGGGCTGACTCCAAACTAAAGCCAGGTCGGGAAGGCCTTTTATCGCGCATCGGTAAGGGCCGCTGCCATTTTTTTGTTGACACTCATGGTCCGCCATGATAGTCTAGCTATCGCGAAATTTCAAAACCTTGTTTCTCATGGCGGAACGAGGTTCGGCTCCCATGCAGCGGGTTAATAAAAGCCAGCGAAAAGGCGGCCAATTCGTCGCCTCGCTGGCGCGGGGCCTCGCTATCCTGGAAGCCTTCGATAGCGAGGGGACGGCAGAGATGACGCTGACCGAAATTGCGCGTCGAACAGCCCTGCACAAAACAACTGCTTTCCGGCTGGTGCGCACTCTGATCGACCTCGGCTATTTGAAGCAAAACGGCGAAAACCAGAAATATTGCTTAAGCCCAAGGGTGCTGAACCTGGGCTATGCTCTGTTTCAGAGCATGGAGTTGAAACAGCTAGCCTTTCCCTATCTGGAGGAGCTGTCGAAAAGGTGCGGAGAGACGGTGAACATGGCCGTGCTGGATGGCTACGAGCTGGTTTACATAGAACGGATAAAAACGCAGCAGATCGTCAATATAAACCTGCACATCGGATCGAGGCTGCCGCTTTACAACACATCTATGGGGCGGGCGCTGATTGCCTATAAGCCCGAGGAGTGGCTGAGGCAGTACATCGATATGCTCGAAACCTTGCCCGGCGCGGAGGAGTATGCCAAGAACCAGGGGAGCAAGCTGCTCGAGATTCTGGAGACGACGCGCAGCCGGGGCTACGCGGTAAATAACGAGGATCTAGCCCAGGGGCTTCGCTCTGTGGCTACGCAAATTCGCAATGCTAAGGGGGAGGTGGTGGCGGCAATTAATATTGCCGTTCCATCTGCCAGGGTTACTTTGAAAGAGCTCGAGGAGAGATTTGCTCCGCAGCTGGTTGAAACAGCAAAGCAAATATCAGCTGCCTTGGGTTACATGGGAAGAAGATAAACACGACCATCGTCGATACCGGGGCAAGGGGCTCGACCCATGGTGGAGAAATTTTTAAATCAAAGCGAAACGAATATCGGGCGGTTTATAGATAAGGTTTCCGATAAGAGCCTGGAATTCGAGCTTGGCTGATAGCTTGGCGACTTCGGTCGAATCGGCCGGTTAGCGCTTCGGCATGGGAAGGAGGCAAGTAAAATGACAGGAAATCATGAAATGGCGAATTCGACTCGTGTGCACCTCGGTTTATTTGTGTTGATTTTGATGATCGCTGGCATGGCTTATGCCCAGGTAACAACCGGGACGATATCTGGAGTTGTTAAAGACTCCACAGGAGCTGTGCTGCCAGGAGCTGCAGTAACCGTTAAAAACCTGAACACTGGATTGACGCGGACCATCGTGTGTGACGACCAGGGCAGGTACTACGCTCCCAACCTAGCCCTCGGCGACTACGAGTTGCAAGCAGAGCTGATGGGTTTCCAGACCGAGATAAGAAGGGGAGTCAAGCTCACTGTCGGTCGAGAGGCGGTCGTGGACTTCACTTTAAAAGTTGGGGAGATAACCGAGAAGGTGCTCGTGGTAGGGGAGGCGCCGCTTGTGGAAACCTCAAGCCCAACTCTAGCCGGTTTGGTGGACGATAGGACGATTCGCGATCTCCCCCTCAACGGGCGAGGCTTTACTCAGCTGGCGATGCTTGAGGCGGGAGTGGGCCGAACGGTAAACGTGCGGCAGGAGATAAACAAAGGCTTTGGCCCTAAGATCTCGTTCGCCGGCGCCCGCCCGGAGTTTACCGGCTTTCTGTTAGACGGGACCGACATAAAGAACGAGACGAACTTTCAAACGCCGGCCAGCGCCGCGGGGGTTCTATTGGGGGTTGATACGGTGAGGGAGTTTCAAGTGGTAGTCAGCAGCTACAGCGCGGAATACGGGCGCACGGCGGGAGGGGTAGTTAATGCGGTCACACGTTCGGGAACCAACGAGCTCCACGGCTCGGTCTTCGAGTTTCACAGAAACAGCGCCCTGGATGCAAGGAACTTCTTCGATCCGACTAAAGAGCCGCCCGAGTTTAAGCGCAATCAGTTCGGCTTCACCATCGGCGGCCCGCTCAAAAAAGACAGGAGTTTTTTCTTCGGCAGCTACGAGGGCCTGCGGGAGCGCCTGGCTATGACGCAAATCGTAAACGTGCCTACGGCCGAAGCGCGTCAGGGCAGGCTCCCCGGCAGGACGGTACAAGTGTCCCCATCGGTTGTTCCGTTCCTATCGCTCTGGCCTCTGCCTAATGGTCGAGACTTCGGAGATGGAACCGGCGAGTTCCTCTTCGCATCCAACCAGCCCAAGGGTGAAGACTTCTTCGTGGTTAAAATCGATCATAACTTTTCCGAGAAGGATTCGTTCTTCGCCCGCTACTCCTTCGACGATGCTGTTTTCACCTCTCCGTCTGGACGGGGCTCGCCGAATTTCGTCGTCGATGCGGTTACTCGTGCTCAGTACACCACCGTTGAGGAGAAGAAAATCATTTCTCCTAACCTGGTGAATCTCTTCCGATTCGCTTACAACCGAACTAAAATCGGCGCCGACGATCGCGCCATACGCCCCATCGACAAATCGCTGTTTTTCGTGCCGGGGCCGTTCTTCGGAAAGATACGGATCGGAAACGGGTTCATAGTTGATCCCGGGGTCGATGGCAAATGGCCGCGCAACAGCGTCCTGAATCTGTTCCAATACATAGATACGCTAACCTATACGAAAGGAAGGCACATCTTGAAGGCCGGCATCTCTGCGAGCCGATACCAATACAACGAATTCGCGCCAACCCGGCTGGGCGGCGAATACCAATACGACTCTTGGGAAGACTTCCTGCGGGCGAGGCCCAGGTCCCTGCGCATCGCGGCTCCCGGCAGCGATTGGAACCGCGGTTGGCGGCAGAATAAATGTTCCGACAAAGTCTAAAAGAGGTGCACCTCACCTTGCTTGCCTTGCGGCAGACATACTTAAGCCAAGGGGGTTGCC
>FWPU01001673.1_pt1 | contig 65407 bp, 75 predicted proteins | sample 2228361 | NCBI WGS metagenome assembly FWPU01 (sample SAMEA103939777, study PRJEB20133) | metagenome
TCCCGTCGCGATGGAGGAGGGATTGCGCTTTGCCATCCGCGAGGGCGGCCGCACGGTGGGCGCAGGGGTGGTGGCGAAGATATTGGAGTAAGGTGCAGACTCATGAAAGGTGAGAAAAGGGCCGGTGTGAAAGGGCATTTGCGTTCCTCTTCTCCCTTTTCACCGGAGAGTTCACAGGCCAGTAGCTCAATCGGCAGAGCGGCGGTCTCCAAAACCGCAGGTTGGGGGTTCGATTCCCTCCTGGCCTGCCAGGGTCTGGCGAAGGGTTTTTCAGGCGGTGCATGGCGGACAAAGTAAAACTCACTGTGGCGATGCTGATCGTCGCGATCGGTATCGTGGGTTTCTATTATTTCGGCGATCATGAGCTGATCCAGTGGCTGAGCCTGCTTGTGGCCGCCGGGCTCGCCATCGCGTTGGCCATGCAGTCGGCACAGGGCAGGGCGGTCTGGGCCTTCGCCAAAGAGGCACGCATCGAGCTGCGCAAGGTGGTATGGCCCACCACGCGCGAGACTATGCAGGTCACCATCGTTGTGTTCGTGCTGGTGCTGCTGGTCGCGGTATTCCTGTGGGTGGTGGACTGGGTGTTGCTCCAGGTCGTGCAAGGGTTGACCAGGTAGGACAGCGTCGAGAGGGCGAGCGATGGCGATGCGCTGGTATGTCGTGCATACCTATTCCGGCTTCGAGAAGCAGGTAGCACGTTCGCTTGCCGAGCACGTGCGCATCGCTGGCATGCAGGACAAGTTCGGCGAGATCCTGGTGCCGACAGAAGAGGTCGTGGAGCTCAAGGCCGGCCAGAAGCGCACCAGCGAGCGCAAATTCTTCCCCGGGTACGTGCTGGTGAGAATGGAGATGGACGACGATACCTGGCATCTAGTCAAGAATGTGCCCAAGGTGACCGGCTTCCTGGGTGGCTCGGGGACGAAGCCCACCCCCATTACGGACAAGGAGGCAGAGGCCATCTTGCGTCAGGTGAAGGAGGGTGTCGAGAAGCCCAAGCCCAAGTTCTCGTTTATCCCTGGTGAGCAGGTGCGGGTGATCGAAGGGCCGTTCCAGGACTTCCACGGCACTGTCGAGGACGTGAACTATGAGAAGAACAAGCTTAAGGTATCGGTGTCTATCTTCGGGCGTATGACGCCGGTGGAGCTCGAGTTTTCGCAGGTGGAGAAGGCGTAACAGTAGAGAAAAGAGGAAAGCATATTTTTTCTTTTCACTTTAACCCATTCTCTGAGTTAACAGCGGGGAGGCCGGCATCGGCCGTTCGGACCCGCACAGGAGCAAATCCGTGGCAAAGAAGGTAACCGGCTATATCAAACTGCAGGTGCCGGCCGGCTCGGCGAATCCCTCACCACCGGTAGGGCCGGCGCTCGGCCAGCATGGCTTGAACATCATGGAGTTTTGCAAGCAGTTCAACGCCCGTACCCAGAGCATGGAGAAGGGCGTGCCGATCCCTGTGGTGATTACGGTCTACAGCGACAAGAGCTTCACCTTCATCACAAAGACGCCGCCGGTGACCGTCCTGATCAAGAAGGCGCTCGGCATCGAGTCGGGCTCAAGTAAGCCGAACGCCGAGAAGGTCGGAAGACTAACGCGCAAGCAGCTCGAGGAGATCGCCAAGGTAAAGTTGCCTGACCTGAACTGCTACGACATCGACACGGCCATGCGCATCGTCGCCGGTTCCGCCCGTCAAATGGGTGTGGACGTCGAGGGGGTGTAAAATGGCGCGATTGAGCAAGCGAATGCAGGCGGTGCTCGCCAAGTTCGACCGCAGCCGGCTCTATTCGCCCGAGGAGGCCATGCGGCTGGTGAAGGAAACGGCCAGCGCCAAGTTCGACGAATCCGTGGACGTCGCCGTCAACCTCGGCGTGGATCCGAAGAAGTCCGATCAGACCGTGCGCGGCACGGCAATCCTGCCGCACGGTACCGGGAAGCAGGTACGCGTGGCGGTATTCGCCGAGGGTGCGTCGGCCGAGGCGGCTCGGCGTGCGGGCGCCGACATTGTCGGCTTCCAGGACTTGGCCGAGCGCATTAAGGCCGGGCAGATTGACTTCGATCTGTTGATCGCTACCCCCGAGGCGATGCGGGTGGTCGGCGCGCTCGGACCAATCCTCGGCCCGCGCGGCCTAATGCCGAACCCGAAGGTCGGCACCGTCACGGCAAGCGTGGAAAAGGCGGTGAGTAACGCCAAGGCCGGCCAGGTGCAGTTCCGCGCCGACAAGGGTGGGATCGTGCACTGCGCCATCGGCAAGGCGTCCTTCACCCCCGAGGCGCTCAGGGACAACCTCACGGCGCTGCTGGCGGCCATCAATAAGGCGCGCCCTCCAGCGGTCAAAGGTGCTTATATAAGAAAGGTTACGGTCTCGACTACGATGGGCCCAGGTATCCCCGTGGATACCGCGGGGCTGTGAAGAGGCAGCGGCCAGCCGTCGGCGATCTACTCTCGGAGAACCGTGAAAGATTTCGCGAGTTGCTGGAAGCGAATCGCCGATCGCTTCCCCTTAGCGCGTATGTCTCAGATCGAATATTGAGAAAAGTTCTCGTAACGACTTTGGGGGGCTGCCGGGTTGCACCCGGCAGACCGTCAAAGACCGCAGGTGCGCAGGTGCACATGCTGTCTGGCACCGACGCTTAATGAGGCCCAGGCCAGCCTGCGCAGACGGTGAGCCCGAAGCAGGAGTCACTTTACTCTCCTGAATACGGTCACCGTGGTGACAACTGAGGAGCCATAACGCCATAGCCGTCAACGCATAGCGAGAGGCTAAAGGCTGAAGGCTCTTATTTTGGAGGTGACTCGTAATGGGTCGGAGTCTAGAGAGCAAGAAGGCCGTCGTTGCCGAGGTGTCGCGCCGGATCGCCGATGCTCAGGTGGCGATGCTGGCTGAGTACCGTGGCCTGACCGTTGCGCAGATGACGGAGCTGCGCCGCAAGGCGCGACAGGCGAATGTCTTCCTGCGAGTGGTCAAAAACACGCTCGCGCGTCGCGCGGTCAGTGGAACGGGGTTTGAGTGCCTGAAGGATCAGCTGGTCGGTCCGCTCGCGTTCGCGGCAGCCGCCGATCCGGTGGCGGTGGCCAAGGTGCTGAGCGAGTTTGCCAAGGATAATCAGGCGTTTGTCATCAAGGCCGGGGCCATGGGTGGCAAGCTTATGACGGCGGCCGAGATCGAGGCCCTGGCGAGACTGCCTGGGCGCGAGCAGCTGCTGGCAACCCTCATCGGCACGATGCAGGCGCCGATAGCAAGTTTCGTGCGTACGCTCGCCGAGGTGCCCGCCAGGTTCGTGCGCACGCTTGCTGCAGTGCGCGACGCCAAGCAGGCCGCGGCCTGACGACCCACCTATCCGTTTTAGATTCTTATCAGGAGAAAACCTCATGGCTGTCAGCAAAGAAGACATTCTCAACGCCATTGCCAACATGTCGGTGCTCGAGCTCTCCGAGCTCATCAAGGACATGGAGGCCAAGTTCGGCGTCTCCGCCGCGGCCGCCGTGGCCGTGGCCGCCGCCCCGGCCGCAGGTGCCGCGGCTGAGGCGGCACCGGCCAAGGACACCTTCGACGTGGTGCTCGCCGCCGTCGGTGATAACAAGGTGGGCGTCATTAAGGCGGTGCGCGCGGTGACGACGCTCGGCCTGAAGGAGGCCAAGGACCTCGTCGAAAGCGCGCCGCAGACCGTCAAGGAGGGCGTGTCCAAGGAAGAAGCCGAGAAGATCAAGAAGGAGCTCGAGGCGGCGGGTGCCAAGGTCGAGCTCAAGTAAACGCTGCCTCGATGGCGGCGGCGGGCGCGCGTCGTGCGCACGCCGCCGCCCACGTCTTCTCCGGGCGCGTCGGAAACGGCAGGCGACGCCGGAGAGGTCCCAGGGACGGACGAATGCAATTTTTGCCGTATGTCGAACGCAACACCGCTGAGCGCGCGTTGACCATGACCTATTCATTCACCGAGAAAAAGCTCATCCGCAAGAGCTTTGCCAAGCGCCCGAGCATCCTCAAGGTTCCCTACCTGCTCGAGATCCAGAAGGACTCGTACCGCAAGTTTCTTCAGTTGGACGTGCCTCCCGAGCAGCGCATTGACCAGGGGCTGCAGGCTGCGTTCAAGTCGGTTTTTCCCATCGAGAGCTACAACGGCAACGTGGCGCTCGAGTTCGTGAGTTACGAGCTGGGCACACCGCAATTTGACGTCAAGGAGTGCCAGCAGCGTGGTCTGATTTACGCCGCTCCGCTGCGCGCACTGCTGCGCCTGGTGGTGTTCGACAAGGACGAGGCCACGGGGGCCAAGACGGTGCGCGACATCAAGGAGCAGAAAGTCTACATGGGCGAGATCCCGCTCATGACGGACCACGGTACATTCATCATCAACGGTACCGAGCGCGTGGTGGTCTCTCAGTTGCACCGTTCGCCGGGCGTGTTCTTCGAGCACGACTTCGGCAAGACCCATTCCTCTGGGAAGCTGTTGTTCTCCGCGCGCATCATCCCGTACCGCGGCTCATGGCTAGATTTTGAGTTCGATCCCAAGGACTACCTGTACGTGCGCATTGACCGCCGGCGCAAGCTCCCGGCGACTATACTGCTGCGCGCCCTCGGCATGACGACCGAGGAGATTCTGCGGACCTTCTTCGAGATGGATACGTTCCATTTGACGAAGGGCGAGATCCGCCTCGACCTGGTGCCAAATCGTTTGCGCGGCATGCAGCTTGATTTTGACATCAAGACCCCGAAAGGCGAGCTGCTGGTCGAGGCCGGCCGGCGCATCACCGGCCGCCACGTGCGCGAGCTCGAGCGTGCCCGGCTCAAGCAGATCGTTGTGCCGGTCAGTTTTCTCGTCGGACGCGCCCTCGCCGAGGACCTGATTCATCCGCAGACCGGTGAGCTGCTCGCGCGCGCCAACGACCTCCTCACGCAGGAGATCGTCGAGCGGGCAACCGGGGCAGGGCTCACGCAGCTCAAGACCATCTACACCAATGATCTCGACCAGGGACCATTCGTCTCCGAGACGCTGCGCATCGACCCCACGCGTGACGCGCTCGAGGCGCAAATCGAGATCTACCGCATGATGCGCCCCGGCGAGCCGCCCACCAAGGATGCGGCCCAGACGCTTTTTCACAACCTGTTCTTTAGCCCCGATCGCTACGATCTCTCGGCAGTCGGGCGCATGAAGTTCAACCGCCGGGTGGGTCGCGATACCGACGAGGGGCCGGGCATCCTCACGAAAGAGGACATCGTGGACGTGATGCGGATCCTCATCGAACTCAAGAACGGCAAGGGCGAGGTAGATGACATCGACCACCTCGGCAACCGTCGGGTGCGTTCAGTGGGCGAGCTCGTGGAGAACCAATTCCGTCTCGGACTAGTGCGCGTCGAGCGGGCGGTCAAGGAGCGGCTGTCGCTCGCTGAAAGCGAGAGTCTGATGCCGCAGGAGCTGATCAACGCCAAGCCTGTCTCGGCCGTTATCAAAGAGTTCTTCGGCTCGAGCCAGCTTTCACAATTCATGGACCAGACCAACCCGCTTTCCGAGGTCACGCATAAACGTCGCGTCTCGGCGCTCGGGCCCGGGGGGCTGACACGCGAGCGTGCCGGCTTCGAGGTGCGCGATGTGCACCCCACGCACTACGGGAGGGTGTGTCCGATCGAGACACCGGAAGGCCCGAATATCGGACTGATCAACTCGCTTGCCGTCTACGCGCGTACCAACGAGTACGGCTTCCTTGAAACACCTTACCGCAAGGTGGTCAACGGCCAAGTGACCGACGAGGTGCACTACCTCTCGGCGATCGAGGAGGGCAAGTACGTCATTGCCCAGGCGAATGCCGCTATCGACAGCCACGGGCGGTTGACCGACGAGCTCGTCTCCTGCCGCTACAAGAACGAGTTCACTCTGTCCACGCCGGACAAGGTCGAGTACATTGACGTGGCGCCCTCTCAGATCGTCTCGGTCGCCGCCTCGCTCATCCCGTTCCTGGAGCATGACGATGCCAACCGAGCGCTCATGGGCTCGAACATGCAGCGCCAGGCCGTTCCCTGCCTCAAGACCGAGAAGCCGCTGGTTGGTACCGGTATCGAGCGCATCACCGCTGTCGATTCGGGCGCGACCGTAGTGGCAATGCGCGGCGGGGTAGTGGACTCGGTGGACGCTTCACGCATCGTGGTGCGTGTGCACGACGCAGAGACCCGTCCGGGCGAGGTGGGTGTAGACATCTACAACCTTACCAAGTACCAACGTACCAACCAAAACACCTGCATTAACCAGAAACCGCTGGTCAAGGTGGGCGATGTCATCGCCAAAGGTGACGTGCTCGCCGACGGGCCCTCGACCCATATGGGGGAGCTTGCGCTCGGTAAGAACGTACTTGTGGCCTTCATGCCTTGGAACGGCTACAACTTCGAGGATTCGATCCTGATTTCCGAGCGCGTGGTGGAGAATGACGTGTTCACCACCATCCACATCGAGGAGCTGCAGACGGTAGCGCGCGACACCAAACTTGGTCCAGAGGAGATTACGCGCGACATTCCGAACGTCGGCGAATCGGCGCTCGCGAAGCTCGACGAGTCGGGAATCGTATATATCGGCGCCGAAGTAGACTCTGGCGACATCCTGGTCGGCAAGGTCACGCCCAAAGGCGAGACCCAGCTCACGCCGGAAGAGAAACTTTTGCGCGCGATCTTTGGCGAGAAGGCCTCGGACGTGAAGGACACCTCGCTGCGCGTGCCCCCAGGTATGTCCGGCACGGTCATTGACGTGCAGGTATTCACGCGCGAGGGCGTAGAGAAGGACGCGCGCGCCAAGGCGATCGAAGAGGCCGCACTTTCGCGCATCAAGAAGGACCTCGACGATCAGTTCCGCATCGTCGAGGCCGACGCCTACGCGCGCCTTGAGCGCGTGCTGCTCGGTAGGATCGCCGACGGCGGCCCGGCCGGGCTTGAGGAGGGCGACAAAATCACCAAGGAGTATTTGGCAAAACTTCCGCACCACAAGTGGTTCGATATCCGCCTGAAGAACGAGGAGGCGAGTCAGGTCCTTGAGCAGACCAAGGAGTACCTCGCGCGGCAGCGGGCGCTCTTCGATCAGCGCTTCGCCGAGAAGAGGGCCAAGCTCACAAGCGGTGACGATTTGCCGCCCGGTGTGCTCAAGATGGTTAAGGTGTATCTGGCGGTCAAACGCCGGCTGCAGCCGGGTGACAAGATGGCCGGCCGTCATGGCAACAAGGGCGTGATCTCACGCATTGTGCCGGTCGAAGACATGCCGTACATGGCCGACGGTACGCCCATCGACATCGTGCTCAACCCGCTCGGGGTGCCCTCGCGCATGAACGTTGGCCAGGTGCTCGAAACGCACCTCGGTTGGGCGGCGCGCGAGCTCGGCCGCAAGATTGGCCAGATGTTGGAGGAAAACCGCCGGGTCGAGGAGCTGCGACGCTTTCTCGACCGGATCTACAACAAGGTTGGCAAGGGCGTGATCATGGAGGACTTGAACACGTTGTCCGACGAGGAGATCGTCGAGCTCGCGCGCAACCTGCGCGACGGCGTGCCTGTCGCCTCGCCGGTGTTTGACGGCGCCACAGAGGAGGAGATCAAGGAGATGCTCAGGCTCGCGGGACTACCCGAGAGCGGACAGACGATCCTCTACGACGGGCGCACCGGCGATCCCTTCGACCGGCCGGTGACAGTGGGCTACATGTACATGCTTAAGCTAAACCACCTGGTGGACGACAAGATGCACGCCCGCTCCACAGGGCCGTACTCGCTTGTCACCCAGCAGCCGCTCGGCGGCAAGGCCCAGTTTGGCGGCCAGCGCTTCGGCGAGATGGAGGTTTGGGCGCTCGAGGCCTATGGCGCCTCCTACACCTTGCAGGAGATGCTAACCGTCAAGAGCGACGACGTACAGGGTCGCACCAAGATGTTCGAGAACATCGTCAAGGGCGAGCACCGCATGGAGGCTGGTATGCCGGAGTCCTTCAATGTGTTGGTAAAGGAGATCCGCGCGCTCGCGATCGACATCGAACTCGAGCAGCAAGACAACCAGTAGCCGCCCGGTCGCAGGCGGCAGTCGTGATGTGACGGAGGCAGGACCTTGAGAGACTTGCTCAATCTGTTCAAGCAGCCGGGGAAGATCGAGGACTTCGATGCGATTCGCATCGGGCTCGCCTCGCCCGAGAAGATCCGCTCCTGGTCGTACGGCGAGGTCAAGAAGCCGGAGACCATCAACTACCGCACCTTCAAGCCGGAGCGGGATGGATTGTTCTGCGCCAAGATCTTTGGTCCGGTCAAGGACTACGAATGCTTGTGTGGCAAGTACAAGCGCCTGAAGCATCGTGGGGTTATTTGCGAGAAGTGCGGTGTGGAGGTGACGCTGTCCAAAGTGCGGCGAGAGCGTATGGGCCACATCGAGCTCGCCTCGCCGGTTGCGCACATTTGGTTCCTGCGTTCGCTGCCCTCGCGCATGGGCCTGGTGCTCGACATGACGTTGCGCGACATCGAACGCGTGCTTTACTTCGAGGCCTATGTGGTCATTGACCCGGGCATGACCCCGCTTGAGAAGGGCTCGTTGCTGTCCGAAGAAGCCTACCTCAATGCTATCGAGCAATACGGCGATGAGTTCGTCGCCCGCATGGGCGCGGAGGCGATCCGCGATTTGCTGCGCTCCATCGATCTTAAGGAGGAGACCGCGCGGCTACGCGAGGAGCTCGCCTCCACGACCTCCGAGACCAAGATCAAGAAGCTCACCAAGCGCCTGAAGGTGCTCGAGGCCTTTCTGCTGTCCGGCAACAAACCCGAGTGGATGGTGCTAGAGGTTCTGCCGGTACTGCCGCCCGAGCTGCGTCCGCTCGTGCCGCTCGACGGTGGGCGGTTCGCGACCTCGGACCTGAATGATCTGTACCGGCGCGTCATCAACCGCAACAACCGTTTGAAGCGCCTGCTCGACCTCAATGCCCCGGACATCATCGTTCGCAATGAGAAGCGCATGCTGCAGGAGGCGGTGGACGCGCTGCTCGACAACGGCCGTCGCGGGCGCGCCATCACCGGCGCCAACAAGCGCCAGCTCAAGTCGCTCGCCGATATGATTAAAGGCAAGCAAGGCCGCTTCCGCCAAAATCTGCTCGGTAAGCGCGTGGACTACTCGGGCCGCTCGGTGATCGTCGTTGGCCCGACCCTGAAGCTGCACCAGTGCGGGCTGCCCAAGAAGATGGCGCTCGAGCTGTTCAAGCCGTTCATCTTCAGTAAGCTCGAATCCAAGGGTCTGGCGACCACCATCAAGGCCGCCAAGAGGATGGTCGAGCAGGCCACCCCCGAGGTGTGGGACATTCTCGAGGAGGTGATTCGCGAGCATCCGGTGCTGCTCAATCGCGCCCCCACACTGCATCGCCTCGGCATCCAGGCCTTCGAACCGCAACTTGTCGAGGGCAAGGCGATCCAGCTCCATCCGCTGGTGTGCGCAGCTTACAACGCCGACTTCGACGGCGATCAGATGGCGGTTCACATCCCGCTGTCGGTCGAGGCGCAGCTCGAGGCGCGTGCGCTCATGATGTCCACCAACAACATCCTCTCGCCGGCCAACGGTGAGCCGATCATCGTGCCTTCCCAGGACATCGTGCTCGGCCTTTACTACATGACCCGTGAGCGTGTGAACGCCTCGGGCGAGGGGTGGGTGTTCGCGGATGTGGCCGAGGTGCACCGCGCCTACGAGACCCGGCAGGTTTCGTTGCACGCGCGCATCAAGGTACGCATTCGTGAGGTGCAGCTTGATGCCGAGGGCCGCCGCCACGAGACCTTCAAGCGCTATGACACCACTGTGGGCCGGGCGCTGCTGTCGCAAATTCTGCCCGAGGGGCTGCCGTTCGAGCTCATCAACCGCGAGCTTAAGAAGAAAAACATCTTGGAGCTGATCAACGCCTGCTACCGTCATCTGGGGATCAAGGCCACGGTGATCTTCGCCGATCAGCTCATGTACACCGGATTCTACTACGCCACGCGCGCAGGCATCTCCATTGGTGTGGACGATATGCTCACCCCAACAGAGAAGGCGGCAATCATCGCCGAGGCCGAGGCCGAGGTGAAGGCGATCCAGAGCCAGTACGCCTCGGGCCTGTTGACCGATGGCGAGCGTTACAACAAGGTGGTGGACATCTGGACGCACACCTCGGAGAAGGTCGCCAAGACCATGATGGAGCAGCTCTCCACCGAGGAGGTGGTTGATGCAGGTGGCAAGCGCGTCAGGCAGAGCTCGTTCAACTCCATCTACATGATGGCCGACTCGGGCGCGCGCGGCTCGGCCGCTCAGATCCGCCAGCTTGCTGGCATGCGCGGCCTGATGGCGAAGCCGGACGGCTCTATCATCGAGACCCCGATCACGGCGAACTTCCGCGAAGGCCTGAACGTGCTGCAGTATTTCATCTCCACGCACGGTGCGCGCAAGGGCCTGGCTGACACCGCGCTCAAGACCGCGAACTCTGGCTATCTCACTCGACGCCTAGTGGATGTCTGCCAGGATCTGGTGGTGACGGAGGACGACTGCGGGACTAACGAGGGGGTGACCAAGAGTGCCCTCGTTGAGGGCGGGGAGGTCGTGATCCCGCTGCGAGATCGAGTGCTCGGGCGCATCGTGATCGGTGACATCCGTGACCCGGACGACGAAAGCCAGATCCTCGTGCCGGATGGCACCATGCTCGATGAACGGCACGTCACGCTGATTGAGCGCAAGCACATTGACCAGGTACTGGTACGCTCGCCCGTTACCTGCAAGACCCGCTACGGCGTGTGCCGCAAATGCTATGGGCGCGACCTCGGTCGCGGGTACCTCGTGAACCTGGGTGAGGCAGTGGGTGTCATCGCCGCGCAGTCGATCGGCGAGCCCGGTACCCAGCTCACCATGCGTACCTTCCACATTGGCGGGGCGGCCACACGCGCCGCAGCCATCTCGCACATTGAGGTGAAGACCTCGGGAACGGTGCGCCTGAAGAACGTCAAACTCGTTCGGCATGCGAGCGGCCACTACGTGGCGGTGTCACGCTCCGGCGAGCTGATCGTGCAGGACGAACAGGGCCGCAATCGCGAGCGCTACAAACTGCCGTTTGGTGCCGTGCTCACCACCGGCGACGGTGGCAAGGTCAAGGCCGGCACCGTGGTCGCGAACTGGGACCCGCATACCCACCCGATCATCACCGAGGTGGCCGGGCGGGTGGCGTTCTCCGACTTTATCGAGGGTGTGACGGTCAATCGCCAGATGGACGAGATCACGGGGTTGTCCACCTACGTGGTGCTCGAGGCCAAGCACCGCGCGGGTACGCGCGATATCCGGCCCATGATCACGCTGGTGGACGAAGAGGGCAAGCCGGTGACCATCCCGGGCACCGAAATCGTTGCCAAGTACATCCTTCCGCCCGGCGCCACCATCACCGTGGCCGACGGCCAAAAGGTGGGCGTAGGTGACGTGCTAGCGCGCATCCCGCAAGAACTCCAGAAGACCCGCGACATTACCGGAGGTCTTCCGCGCGTGGCCGAGCTCTTCGAGGCGCGCAAGCCCAAGGACGCTGCGATCCTCGCCGAGATGAGTGGGGTCGTATCCTTCGGCAAGGAGACCAAGGGCAAGCAGCGTCTGGTGATCACCGACAAGGAAGGGGTCGAGCACGAGTACATGATCCCCAAGGGCCGGCACATCACCGTCTTCGAGGGTGAGACCGTGGAGCAGGGCGATGTGATCGTGGACGGCGCCCCGGTCCCGCAGGACATCCTGCGTCTGCTCGGCATGGAGGCCCTGACCAACTACCTGGTGGACGAGATCCAGGACGTCTACCGCTTGCAGGGCGTCAAGATCAACGACAAGCACATCGAGGTGATCGTCCGCCAGATGCTTCGCAAGGTAAAGGTGCTCGACCCGGGCGACACCCGCTTCCTTCCCGGCGAACAGGTAGAGTTTGCGCGGCTAATCGAGGAGAACGAGGCGCTGCCCGAGGGCAAGAAGCCGGCCACCTACGAGCGCTTGCTCCTGGGGATCACCAAGGCCTCGTTGACCACCGAATCTTTCATCTCGGCGGCCTCTTTCCAGGAGACCACCCGCGTGTTGACCGAGGCAGCCATCCAAGGCAAGCGTGACCTGCTACGCGGGCTGAAGGAGAACGTCATCGTCGGCCGTCTGATCCCGGCCGGCACCGGCCTTGCTTATCACCAGGAACGCCGCCGCCGGCACGCTGAAACGCGCCGTGAGGCGACTCGCGATCTGGAGCGTAGCCTAGGGCTGGCATCCAAAGGCAGCACGGTGGAAAGGGCAACGAAATAGCGTCAGTTTGACCGGAGCGACTTGACACATCCGGGGCAGATCCATAAAATCGCGCCCCTACCTGACAGGCCGGCCGGCGCCGGCCTGTTTGTTTGTACCGGAGCGAAGCGGAATGCCGACGATTAACCAGCTGGTCGCCAAGGGCCGGCACCCCAAAACACGCAAGTCGAAGGTGCCAGCGCTCGAGGCCTCGCCCCAGAAGCGCGGGGTGTGCACGCGCGTGTACACCACCACGCCGAAGAAACCGAACTCGGCGCTGCGCAAGGTCGCCAAGGTACGCCTGACCAATGGCTACGAGGTGATCACCTATATCGGCGGCGAGGGCCACAACCTCCAGGAGCACTCGGTGGTGCTGATCCGCGGCGGCCGCGTGAAGGACTTGCCGGGTGTGCGCTACCACACGGTGCGCGGCGCACTCGACGCCGCCGGTGTCGCAGATCGCAAGCAAGGCCGGTCCAAGTACGGCACCAAGCGCCCGAAGTCCTGACGCGAGAGCCGAAGCCATGCCGAGGAGGAGAGAGGTTCCGAAGCGTCCGATCACGCCGGATCCGAAGTACGGGAGCGAGACGGTCGCGAAGTTCATCAACGTGGTCATGCGCCACGGCAAGAAATCCACTGCCGAGCGTATCGTCTATGGCGCATTCGATGTCATCACCGCGCGCGGCCGCAAGAACCCGCTCGAGGTGTTCAACCAGGCGCTCGACAACGTCCGCCCGCTGGTCGAGGTCAAGAGCCGGCGCGTGGGCGGCGCCACCTATCAGGTGCCGGTCGAGGTCCGCCCGGCACGCCAGATTGCGCTTGCCATGCGCTGGATCGCGGATTCCGCGCGCGGCCGTAGCGGCAAATCCATGGGCGAGCGCCTGGCCGACGAACTGATGGACGCAGCCGAGAAGCGCGGTAACGCGGTCAAGAAGCGCGAAGACGTGCACCGCATGGCCGAGGCCAACAAGGCCTTCGCGCATTACCGGTGGTGATCCTCGATAATCTGGCGTGAAGCACTGAGGCGAGAAAGGTATTCGATCATAAGGAATTGCTGTCGTGGCACGTACTACACCGATCGAACGATACCGAAACATCGGCATCATGGCGCACATCGATGCCGGTAAGACCACGACCACCGAACGCATCCTGTTCTACACGGGCGTCTCGCACAAGCTCGGCGAGGTGCACGAGGGCACGGCCATCATGGACTGGATGGAGCAGGAACAGGAGCGCGGCATCACTATCACATCCGCGGCCACTACTTGTTTCTGGAAGGGCATGGACCAGAAGCGGCCCGAGCATCGCTTCAACATCATCGATACCCCCGGGCACGTGGACTTCACCATCGAGGTGGAGCGTTCGCTGCGCGTGCTCGACGGGGCGATCTTTGTGCTGTGTGCCGTGGGTGGCGTGCAGCCGCAGTCTGAGACCGTCTGGCGCCAGGCCAACAAGTACAAGGTCCCGCGCATTGCCTTTGTAAACAAAATGGATCGTGCCGGCGCGAACTTCCTTAACGTCGTCAAGCAGTTGAAGGAGCGTCTGGGCGCGAAGGCCGTGCCTCTGCAGCTGCCGATCGGTGCCGAGGACCGGTTCAAGGGGGTGGTAGACCTGGTCAAGATGAAGGCCATCTACTGGGACGAAGAGACCATGGGCAACCGCTTCGAGGAGCGGGATATCCCGCCCGACATGCTCGCGGAATGCAAGATGTATCGCGAACAAATGGTCGAGGCGGCCGCCGAGGCCAGCGAGGTGCTGACCGAAAAATATCTCTCCGGCGAGGCGTTGACCGAGAGCGAGATCAAACAGGGGCTACGCGAGCGTAACCTCAGGCTCGAAATCGTTCCGGTACTCTGCGGCAGTGCCTTCAAGAACAAGGGCGTGCAGGCGGTGCTCGACGCGGTGATCGATTACCTGCCCTCGCCGGTGGACCGACCGGCCATCAAGGGCCATCTCGACGACAAAGAAGGCACGGTCGCCGAACGTCACGCCTCTGACGACGAGCCGTTTTCCGCGCTCGCGTTTAAGATCGCCACCGATCCGTTCGTCGGTGCGCTTACCTATATCCGCGTGTACTCCGGGGTGCTCACTTCGGGCGACACCGTTTATAACCCCGTCAAGAACAAGAAGGAGCGCATCGGCCGCCTGTTGCAGATGCACGCCAATGAGCGCAGTGAACTTAAGGAAGTGCGCGCTGGCGACATCGCGGCCTGTGTCGGCCTTAAGGACGTAACTACCGGCGACACACTTTGCGATCCTAACCACATCATCACGCTCGAGCGCATGGAGTTCCCCGAGCCGGTGATCTCACAGGCGGTCGAACCCAAGACCAAAAGCGACCAGGAGAAGATGGGTCTCGCGCTCCAGCGCCTTGCGCAGGAGGACCCCTCGTTCCGCGTGTGGACCGACGAGGAGTCGGGCCAGACCATCATCGCCGGCATGGGCGAGTTGCATCTCGAGATCATCGTGGATCGCATGAAGCGCGAATTCGGCGTTGAGGCCAACGTCGGTAAGCCGCAGGTGGCCTACCGTGAAACCATCCGCAGGCCGGTGGATCAGGAATACCGTTTTGTCAAACAGACCGGCGGCCGCGGCCAGTACGGCCATGTGGTCATCAAGTTCGAGCCGAACGAGCCCGGCAAGGGTTTCGAGTTCGTGGATGCCATCAAGGGCGGCGTGATTCCGCGCGAGTACATCCCGGCCGTGAAGAAGGGCCTTGAGGAGGCGCTGCGCCGCGGTATTCGCTTCGGTTATCCGGTAACCGACATCAAGGCCACGCTACACTTTGGTTCGTACCATGAGGTGGACTCGAACGAGAATGCCTTCAAGATGGCGGCCATCATGTGTTTCCGCGAGGCCGGTACCAAGGCGGACCCGGTGCTGCTCGAGCCGATCATGGACGTCGAGGTCACGACCCCGGCCGATTACCTCGGCAACGTGATGGGCGACCTCAATTCGCGCCGTGGCATCATCCTAAGCCAGGAAGAGGGCCACGGCGGCGCGAAGATCATCCGCGCCGAGGTCCCGCTCGCCGAGATGTTCGGCTACTCGACGGCGCTGCGTTCCGCCACACAGGGCCGCGCAACTTATACCATGGAATTCAAGAAATATTTGCCGGTCCCGGCCAGCGTCGCCGAGACTGTGCTGAAAAAAGCCGTCTAGAGGCGGGGAGCAAGCTAAAGCAACGGCGGACCGTGCGCACGACGGTCGCCGGTCGGAACCGAGAAATTTAAGCAAGCGAGGCGCAGACCATGTCCAAGGAAAAATTCGTCCGCACCAAGCCCCATATCAACGTCGGCACCATCGGCCACGTGGATCACGGCAAGACTACGCTTACTGCCGCCCTCACCCGCGTGCTTGCGGCCAGGTATGGCGGCGAGGCCAAGAGCTTCGAGCAGATCGACAACGCGCCCGAGGAGCGCGAGCGTGGCATCACCATCGCCACCTCCCACGTCGAATACCAGACCGACAAGCGCCACTACGCCCACGTGGACTGCCCCGGACACGCCGACTACGTCAAGAACATGATCACCGGCGCGGCCCAAATGGACGGGGCGATCCTGGTGGTGTCCGCCGCCGACGGCCCCATGCCCCAGACCCGCGAGCACATCCTGCTCGCACGCCAGGTGGGCGTGCCCCACATCGTGGTCTATCTCAACAAGGCCGACATGGTCGATGACAAGGAACTGCTCGAACTCGTGCAGGAGGAGATCCGCGACCTTCTGACCAAGTACGGCTACCCCGGCAAGGACACCCCGATCGTGGTCGGCAGCGCCTTGAAGGCGCTCGAAGGCGATACCTCCGAGCTTGGCGAGCCCTCGGTCCTCAAGCTCGCCGAGACCTTGGATAGCTACATTCCCCAGCCCCAGCGCGCCGTAGACCAGCCCTTCCTGATGCCGATCGAGGACGTCTTCTCGATCTCCGGCCGCGGCACCGTGGTGACCGGCCGCATCGAGCGCGGCATCGTCAAGGTGGGCGACGAGGTCGAGATCGTAGGACTGCGCCCCACGCAGAAGACCACCGTCACCGGGGTAGAGATGTTCAGAAAACTCCTCGACCAGGGCGAGGCCGGCGACAACGTGGGCGTGTTGCTGCGTGGCACCAAGCGCGAGGAGGTCGAGCGCGGCCAGGTGCTCGCCAAGCCCGGCACCATCACGCCGCATACCAAATTCGAGGCCGAGGTCTACGTGCTGACCAAGGAAGAAGGCGGGCGTCACACGCCGTTTTTCACTGGCTACCGCCCGCAGTTCTACTTCCGCACCACGGATGTCACCGGCGCCATCGACCTGCCGGCCGGTACCGAGATGGTGATGCCCGGCGACAACATCAAGCTCACCGTCACCCTCATTTCTCCCGTCGCGATGGAGGAGGGATTGCGCTTTGCCATCCGCGAGGGCGGCCGCACGGTGGGCGCAGGGGTGGTGGCGAAGATATTGGAGTAAAGCGACTCGTCCGAGAGAGAAAGAGGTTATTGAGACAGTCGCTCAGCGGCGAAGGTTTAGAGAATGGCAAATCAGCGAATCAGGATACGCTTGAAGGCGTTCGATCACCGACTAATCGATCGCTCGGCGCTGGAGATCGTCGAGACGGCGAAGCGTACCGGCGCGCTTGTGCGTGGTCCGATCCCGCTGCCAACCAAGATCGAGCGCTACACGCTCAATCGCTCGCCGAACGCGGACAAGAAGTCACGTGACCAGTTCGAGGTGCGTACGCACAAGCGGATCATGGATATCATCGAGCCGACTGACAAGACGGTGGATGCGCTTATGAAGCTCGATCTGGCGGCGGGTGTGGACGTGGAGATCAAGTTGAGCTGAGCAGATCGCCATGGCGCTTGGACTGGTAGGTAAAAAGATCGGCATGACCCGTGTGCACGACGCCACAGGTGCGGCCGTGCCGGTAACGGTGCTCGAGGTGACACCGAATCGCGTCATTCAGGTGAAGACTAAGGAACGCGATGGCTATCGAGCGGTGCAGGTCAGCGTGGGCGAGCGCCGCGCTGACCGGCTGTCCCGGCCACTCGCCGGCCATTACGCCAGGGCTGGCGTGGCCCCAGGCCGGGGGCTGTGGGAGTTTCGTCTGGAGGACGGCGAGGGGACGGAGCTCGCCCCCGGCGCGGAGATCAAGGTGAGCCTATTCGCCCCCGGACAGAAAGTGGATGTGCAGGGCAAGACCATCGGCAAGGGCTATGCTGGTGTGATGAAGCGCCACCACTTCGGCGGCGGACGCGCCTCACATGGTGCCTCGATCGTGCACCGCGCGCCGGGCTCGATCGGCCAGCGCCAGACACCGGGCCGCGTGTTCCCGGGCAAGCGCATGGCCGGCCACATGGGCCACGTCACGCGCACGATGCTCAATCTCGAGGTCGTAGGCGTTGATGCCGAGCGCAATTTGCTTCTCGTCAAGGGTGCGATCCCGGGCCCCAAGGGCCAGGACGTGGTCATCCGCCCGAGCGTGAAGGAAAAGAATTTGAAGAAATAGAGCGATCAGCTAGCCGCCCAGAGGTATTAGCGAGAGCGACTTACCATGAAGCTGACAGTCGTTGACGAGGCAGGCAAGAAGACCGAGTCGGAGATCGAGGTTTCCGACGTGGTGTTCGGAACTGCTTTCAATGAGCCGCTGGTGCACCAGGTGGTGGTTGCCTACCAGGCGAACGCCAGGGCGGGCACGCGTGCCCAGAAGGCTCGCTCCGAGGTGCGTGGCGGCGGGCGCAAGCCTTGGCGCCAGAAGGGCACAGGTCGGGCACGTGCTGGCACTATCCGAAGCCCCCTGTGGCGCGGTGGTGGCAAAATTTTCCCGTCATCGCCAAACGAGAACTTCAGCCAGAAAATCAACCGCAAGATGTACCGTGGTGCGATGCGCGCGATCCTTTCCGAACTGATCCGCCAAGGGCGTCTGGTGGCGGTGCCGGATTTCAAGGTGGAGGTGCCCAAGACAAAGGTGCTGGCCAGCCGGCTCGAGCAGATGGATGCGGCCGATGCTCTGATCGTGACCGAGGCCGCGGACGAGCATCTCGAACGCGCGGCGCGCAACCTGCCAAAGGTAGATGTTCGCACGGCATCGAGTGTCGACCCGGTGAGCCTTATCGCCTTCGAGAAGGTGATCGTGACCGCAGGCGCCCTCAGGCGCCTGGAGGAGCGACTGTCGTGAGCGATGTAATGCTTTTCGAGGTCATCCGTGCGCCGCGCTTGACGGAGAAGAGCACGCGGCTTGCTGACAAGCACCGCCAGTTTGTCTTCGAGATCGCGCGCACGGCCACCAAACCGCAGATCAAGCAGGCGGTGGAGAAGCTGTTCAGCGTCCAGGTCGAATCCGTGCAGGTGGTCAATGTAAAGGGCAAGCGCAAGCAGACCGGCCGCGTCGTTGGCCAACGCCGCGCCTGGAAAAAGGCCTATGTGCGTCTCAAGCCCGGTCAGGACATTGATTTCATGGGCGGCAAGTAGAAATTCGAGGATCTGTCGCAATGGCACTCGTCAAAGTCAAACCGACATCGCCGGGCCGCCGAGGGCTAGTGAAGGTCGTCATCCCCGAGCTGTGGAAGGGCAAGCCGCACGAAGCGTTGCTCGAGAAAAAGATCCGCGGCAGCGCTCGCAACCATTACGGGCGCATTACCGTGCGTCACCAGGGCGGCGGCCACAAGCGTCATTACCGCATCGTAGACTTCCGACGCGACAAAGACGATATTCCGTGCCGGGTGGAGCGGATCGAGTACGACCCGAACCGCAGCGCACACCTTGCGCTTGTACTCTACGCCGACGGCGAGCGCCGCTACATTATCGCGCCGAAGGGGGTGACTGCCGGGACCGAGCTGCTGAGCGGTCCGCACGCCCCCATCAAGCCGGGCAATGCGTTGCCGCTCAAGAATATCCCGGTCGGCAGCACCGTACACTGTGTTGAACTCAAGCCTGGCGGCGGCGCTCAGCTCGCGCGCGCGGCTGGTGCCGGTGTGCAGCTCGTGGCCCGCGAAGGCAGCTACGCGCAGTTGCGCCTCAGAAGCGGCGAGGTGCGTCTGGTGCACGTGGACTGTCGCGCCACGATCGGCGAGGTCGGCAACAGCGAGCACAACCTGCGCAAGCTTGGCAAGGCCGGGGCCGCGCGCTGGCGCGGTATCCGTCCGACGGTGCGTGGCACCGCCATGAATCCGGTGGACCATCCGCACGGCGGCGGCGAGGGCCGCAGCAAGGGTGGCAACCATCCGACCAGCCCCTGGGGCCAACCCACCAAGGGCTACAAGACGCGCAAGAACAAGCGCACCGAGCACATGATCATTCACCGGCGTAAGGGTAAGAAGTAAAAGGGGTAACGAGCCGTGGCACGTTCCATCAAAAAAGGCCCATTCGTTGACGCGCACCTCATGGACAAGGTGCTAAAGGCGCGCGCCGAGGGGTCCAAGAAGCCGATTAAGACTTGGTCGCGGCGCTCGACCATCTTGCCGGAGTTTGTGGGGCTCACGATCGCCGTGCACAACGGCCGCCAGCACGTGCCGATCTTCGTCACCGAGAACATGGTCGGCCACAAGCTCGGCGAGTTCGCCGCCACCCGGACCTTCAAGGGCCACTCCGGCGACCGCAAGACCGCTGCGGAGTAACGGACATGCCTGCGACCGCTACCGCCATTTTGAAGTACGCGCGCATCTCGCCGCAGAAGGGCCGGCTCGTGGCCGACCAGATCCGTGGGCTGAAGGTCTCGCGTGCCCTCGAGCTTTTGGAATACAGCCGCAAGAAAGCCGCCCGGCCGCTGCGCAAGGCGCTCGAGTCGGCGATCGCCAACGCTGAGCACAACGAGGGGGCGGACGTGGACGAGCTGCATGTGGCGGCCGTTATGGTGGACGGCGGTCCCATGCTCAAGCGCTTCCATGCCCGCGCCAAGGGGCGAGGCACACGTATTCTGAAACGTACGAGCCACATCACGGTCACGGTGAGCGATGCGCCGGTCAAATCCGCCGGTCGCCGCCGGGGAGGGAAGTAATGGGCCAGAAGGTCAACCCGATCGGCTTCCGCCTGGGCGTCACGCGCGACTGGAACGCGCGCTGGTTCTCGGCCAGCCGCGACTACCGCAACAACCTGATCGCGGACCTCAAGATCCGCGATTACCTCAAGGAGCGGCTTGCGAACGCTGCGGTAAGCACCATTCTTATCGAGCGACCGGCGCAGACCATCAACATCACGATCCGTACCGCGCGTCCTGGCATCGTGATCGGCAAGAAGGGCGAGGATATCGAGCGGCTGCGCCAGGAGTTGGCAGGCATGACCGGCAAGCCAGTACAGCTCGCTGTCGAGGAGGTGCGCCAGCCGGAGCTTGACGCCCAACTGGTCGCGGAGAACATCGCGCAGCAACTTGAAAAGCGCATCATGTTTCGCCGCGCCATGAAACGCGCCGTGCAGAACGCCATGCGCCTGCGCGCCCAGGGCATCAAGGTCATGGTCGCCGGTCGACTGAACGGTGCAGAGATCGCGCGCACCGAGTGGTACCGCGAGGGGCGCGTGCCGCTACACACCCTGCGTGCGGACATTGATTACGGCTTCGCCGAGGCGTTTACGACCTACGGGACGATCGGCGTCAAGGTATGGATCTTCAAGGGCGAGGTTTTCGATCAGACCGACCTCAAGGGGGATGATCTTGAGGGTCAGAGGAAAGGCTTAATGGCGTAAGCGATTGACTCATGCTGCAACCGAAACGAACCAAGTACCGTAAGGTCCAGAAGGGCCGCCTGCGCGGCATCGCTACACGCGGCCACAAAGTGAGCTTTGGCGAGTACGGGCTGAAGGCCACCACGCACGGTCTCATCACGGCGCGGCAGATCGAGGCTGCACGCCGGGCACTCACGCGCTACATCAAGCGCGGCGGGCGGGTGTGGATCCGGATCTTCCCGGACAAGCCCGTGACCCGTAAGCCGCTCGAGGTGCGCATGGGCAGCGGCAAGGGCAATCCAGAATTCTGGGTGGCACCGGTCAAGCCCGGCACCTTGCTCTACGAGATGGAGGGCGTGACCGAGGCTGAAGCGCGCGAGGCATTCAAACTCGCCGCCGCCAAGCTGCCGGTGAAAACGATGTTTGTGAGCCGCTCGATCGCGGGAGTGTAAGGAACCATGAAGGCGAAGACGGCAAAAGACTACCGATCCATGGAGCGTGCAGCGCGCAACCAGGAGCTCGCGGAGCTGCTACGTGAGCAATTTAACTTGCGCATGCAGAAGGCCACGGGCCAGCTCTCGAACCCGGCAAACCTGCGCAAGGTGCGACGTGCGATCGCACGGCTGCGCACGGTGATGAACGAGGAGCGGGGTAACCCATGAACGAGCAGACAAAGGCGTCCCGGATGGTTTCCGGCCGCGTGATCAGCAACAAGATGGACAAGACGATCACGGTGGTCGTCGAGCGGCGCATCCGGCATCCGCTCTACGGCAAGATCATCTCGCGGCGCACCAAGCTACACGCCCACGACGAGCACAACGAGTGCCGGGAGGGCGATCTGGTGCTGGTCGAGGCCTGCCGCCCGCTGTCGCGAACCAAAACCTGGCGGCTGGTGCGGGTGCTCGAGCGCGCACGGGAAGTCTGAACAGTTATCTTGGGGGAATGTTATAATTCCACGCTTACGGCTCGGGCAGAGTTTTTCGGAGAACGACGATGATCCAGATGCGCACACTCTTGACGTGTGCCGACAATAGCGGCGCCAAGACGGTGCAATGCATCAAGGTATTGGGCGGCTCCAAACGTCGCTATGCAGGCATCGGGGATGTGATCAAGGTCAGCATCAAGGAGGCTGTTCCGCGTAGCAAGGTGAAGAAGGGGGATGTCTACAACGCCGTGGTCGTGCGCACCCGCAAGGGTGTGCGCCGTCCGGACGGTTCGGTGATCCGCTTCGACACCAACGCCGCCGTGTTGCTCGACAACAAGCGCGAACTGATCGGGACACGCATCTTCGGGCCGGTGACCCGTGAGTTGAGAAGTGAGCAGTTCATGAAGATCATTTCGCTGGCACCGGAAGTTTTGTGAAGGCAAGGATTCCCTCCTTCGTTCGCTAGCGCGAGAGGGGCAAGAGGGTTTGCAGGGTTGACATGAAAAAGATTCGTAAAGGCGACGAGGTTGTGGTGCTGGCCGGCAAGGACAAGGGCAAGCGCGGCAAGGTGCTCGCCGTGCTGGCGGATGATCGCGTGCTCGTGCAGAACGTCAATATGGTCAAGCGCCACACCCGCCCGAATCCGAACCGCGGGATTGCGGGTGGTATCCTCGACAAGGAGGCGCCGATTCACATCTCCAACGTTGCCCCGGTGGATCCGAGTACCGGCCGGGCCGGGCGCGTGGGGTTCAAGCGCCTGCAGGACGGCAGCAAGGTGCGTTATTTCAAGAAGAGCGGCGAAGTACTCGATGCGGTGAAGTAGGCCGGCTTATGGCGAGATTGCAGCAATATTACAAGCAAACCGTAGTGCCGCAGCTCATGGCACGCTTCGGCTACAAGAACGTCATGCAGGTGCCGAGGCTCCTTAAGATCACGCTCAACATGGGCGTAGGTGAGGCCACAGCCGATCGCAAGGTGATCGAGAACGCGGTTAACGATCTCATGGCCATCAGCGGCCAGCGGCCAGTGATCACGCGCGCGCGCAAGTCTATCTCTAACTTCAAGCTACGCCAGAACTGGCCGGTGGGTTGCAAGGTAACGCTGCGCGGGGTGCGCATGTATGAGTTCCTTGACCGGCTGGTGAACGTGGCGATCCCGCGCATCCGCGACTTCCGCGGCCTGTCGGCACGGTCCTTCGATGGGCGCGGTAACTACTCGCTCGGTATCAAGGAACAGATCATCTTTCCGGAGATCGACTTCGATAAGATAGACGCGATTCGCGGCATGGATATCACGATCACCACCAGCGCGAAGACCGACGAGGAGGCGCGGGCGCTGCTGGAAGCGTTCAATTTTCCGATCCGGAGTTGACGATGGCTAAGAAGAGCTTGCTAGAACGCAACAATCGGCGGATGAAGCTCGTGGCCAAGTATGCGACCCGGCGCGAGGAGCTTCGCCGTAAGGTTCGTGATATGCGACTTTCCGAGGAGGAGCGCCACGCGGCGATGGTTGCGCTGCAGAAGCTACCGCGCGACTCGTGCTACGTGCGCCTGCGCAATCGCTGCGCGTTGACCGGTCGCCCGCGCGGTTACTATCGCAAGTTCGGCCTGGGGCGCAACAAGCTGCGCGAACTTGCCATGAGGGGCGAGATCCCCGGGGTTACGAAGGCAAGTTGGTAAAACATAGTGGCGAGTGAATACGTGGCGAGGGAGGGGAGAAAAGCAACCCGAGGCTTGCTGGCCGCACGAAACGCGCAGCAAGGAACAGATTTTTAAGGTACTGAATCGATTATGATCACCGATCCGATCGCCGACATGCTGACCCGCATCCGCAACGGCCTGCGTGCCGAGAAGGTTTCCGTGCGCATAAGTAGGTCGCGGGTGTGTGGCGCGATCGCACAGGTGCTGAAGGACGAAGGCTACATCGCTGACTTCCGCCTTGTTGAGGGCGAAAAGGGCCGGGCCTGTCTCGAGATCGTCTTTAAGTATCACGACGGCAAGCCGGTGATTGCACGCTTGCAACGCGTGAGCAAGCCTGGGCGGCGTGTGTACGTTTCACGCGACAGATTGCCGCGCGTGGACGGTGGCCTCGGGGTTGCCATCGTCTCGACCTCGCGGGGGGTCATGTCCGACCGTGCGGCGCGCGAGGCCGGTTTGGGCGGCGAGGTTCTTTGCATCGTGGCGTAAGACGACCATGTCCCGAATCGCGAAATATCCGGTCACTGTCCCCAAGGGTGTGGAGGTCAAGCTCGAGGCGGGTTGGCTGCGCGTTAAAGGCCCCAAGGGGGAGCTTACCCAGGCCCTGCATCCCATGGTCAAGGTTGTCCAAGAGGGCGAATTGCTGCGCATCGAACGGCGGAACAACGAGCGGCTGGCACGCGCCATATCCGGCACGACGCGTTCGCTTGTGCACAACATGGTGAAAGGTGTTACCCAGGGCTTCGAGAAAAAGCTGATTATTGTCGGCGTGGGTTACCGCGCCCAGGTCACGGGCCGCACGCTCAACCTGACGCTCGGCTATTCGCACCCAGTGGTCTATGAGATCCCACAGGGCATCACCATCGAGTGTCCGGACCAGACCACCATCGTGGTGCGCGGTGCCGATCGTCAGCGCGTCGGTCAGGTGGCCACGGAGATTCGCGCCTTCCGGCGCCCGGATCCCTATAAGGGCAAAGGGGTACGTTACGCCGATGAGCGCATCTCACTGAAAGAGGCTAAAAAGAAGTAAGCCATTATGTCCAGCAAGCACGACAAACGTCTGCGCCGCGCCAGCCGGATACGCCGCCGGATACAGCGGCTTGGGATCGCGCGGCTCACTGTCTTCCGTTCGCCACAACACATCTACGCCCAGGTCATCGACGCGGGCAGCGCTCGGGTGCTGGCCGCCGCCTCGACCCTTGAGCCCGAGCTGCGAGCGAGCCTCAAGCATGGCGGAAACATCGAGGCAGCTAAAGTGGTCGGCAGACGCATTGCCGAGAAGGCCAAGGCCGTGGGCGTGACGCGCGTAACCTTCGACCGCTCCGGTTTCAAGTATCACGGCCGCATCAAGGCGCTCGCGGACGCCGCGCGCGAGGCAGGGCTGCAGTTCTGAGGAATTGACGCATGAGCGCATACATCGAAAGCGAAGGTCGTACCGACCAGCTCCAGGAGAAACTCATTAACGTTCGGCGTGTAGCCAAGGTGGTCAAGGGCGGCCGGATCTTCGGTTTCTCGGCGCTCACGGTGGTCGGCGACGGTGCTGGGCGCGTCGGCATCGGGCGCGGCAAGGCACGCGAGGTGCCGGCCGCGGTCGCCAAGGCGATGGAGAAGGCGCGTCGTAGCATGTTCAAGGTGGATCTTAAGGGTGCAACCCTGCACCACCCGGTGGTAGCTCGGCACGGTGCTTCGAAGGTCGTCCTGCGACCCGCCTCGCCAGGCACCGGGATCATCGCTGGCGGCGCGATGCGCGCCATCTTCGAGGTCGCCGGCGTGCATGACGTGCTCGCCAAGTGCATTGGCTCGCGCAACCCGATCAATATCGCGCACGCCACCATCAAGGGGCTGCGCACCCTGCAGAGCCCCCAGCAGGTAGCTGCCAAGCGCGGCAAGAAAATCGAGGAACTGTTTCGTTGAAAATAAAGGCAACGACCGCCATGTCCACCAAGAAACTCAAGGTGACACTGGTACGCAGTCCCGCCGGCCGTGGGCGCGTGCACCAAGCCTGCGTGCGCGGATTGGGGCTTCGCCGCCTGCACACCAGTCGCGTGCTCGAGGACACGCCGGCGGTGCGCGGCATGATCGACCGGGTTTCCTATCTCGTGAAGTATGAGGAGGTCTGAGGCGGTGCGACTCAACACACTTAAACCAGCACGCGGCGCCAGGTCCTCCGGCAAGCGGCTCGGGCGCGGCATCGGCTCGGGTTTGGGCAAGACCAGCGGCCGCGGCCACAAGGGTCAGCACGCACGCGCCGGCGGCTATCACAAGGTCGGCTTCGAAGGCGGCCAAATGCCGATCCAGCGGCGGCTCCCGAAGCGTGGTTTCAACGCCCTCCACTACCACGGCAAGACCGTCGAGGTGCGTCTGTCCGACCTGAACAAAATGAAGGCCGATGTCATTGATCTCGCCGCGCTCAAGCAGGAGAACAAGGTGCCGCGCGCGGCGGCAGCCGCCAAGGTCATCCACTCCGGCGTGCTTAAACGTGCCGTGACGGTCCGGGGGCTGAAGGTTACCCCAGGCGCCCGTACAGCAATCGAGCAGGCCGGGGGCAAGGTCGAGGCCTGAGGATGAGTTCGCCGGCCGCACGCTTCTCGGCCCTGGGTGGTCTGGGGAAACTGACGGACCTGCGCCAGCGGCTCCTCTTCGTGCTCGGGGCGCTCGTCGTCTACCGCATCGGGACTTATATTCCCGTGCCGGGCATCAACCCGGAGGCGCTCGCTGAACTGTTCCGCGGCACCCAGAGCTCGATCGTGGGGTTGTTCAACATGTTTTCGGGCGGCGCACTCGAGCGCTTTTCGGTGTTCGCGCTGGGGGTGATGCCATATATCTCGGCCTCGATCATCATGCAGCTCATGAGCACGGTCATCCCGCAGCTCGAACAGCTCAAGAAGGAGGGCGAGGCCGGCCGACGTAAGATTATCCGCTACACCCGTTACGGCACGGTAGTGTTGGCGGCCTTCCAGGCGATAGGCATCGCCATTGCGCTCGAGAGCCAGGGCGCGGGCAGCCTGCCGGTGGTGGTGAGTCCGGGAATCGGGTTCAAGCTGATGACCGTGATTACGCTGGTGACCGGCACGGTGTTCCTGATGTGGCTCGGTGAGCAAATGACCGAGCGCGGCGTGGGTAACGGTATCTCGATCATCATCTTCGCCGGCATCGTGGCGGGGCTGCCAGCGGCGGTCGCACATACCCTAGAACTGGTATCGCGCGGGACCTTCCAGCCACTCTTCGCGCTGTTGCTGTTCGCGATTGCGCTGGCGGTTACGGGGTTTGTGGTGTACATGGAGCGCGCCCAGCGGCGCATCACGGTCAATTACGCCAAGCGTCAGCAGGGGCGTATGGTCTTGGCGGGGCAGACGAGCCACCTGCCGCTGAAGATCAACATGGCCGGAGTGATCCCTCCGATCTTTGCCTCGAGCATTATCTTGCTGCCGGCGACAGTCGTGAGCTGGTTCGGCCAGGCACAGGACGCAGGCTTTATTGCCCGCTGGCTCGGCAATGTGGCCACAAAGCTGCAGCCTGGCGAGCCAATCTACGTGATCTTTTACGCGGCGGCGATCATCTTCTTCTGTTTCTTCTACACCGCCCTCATGGTAAACCCGAAGGACACGGCGGAGAACCTGAAGAAATCCGGGGCGTTCATTCCTGGGATACGCCCCGGCGAGCAGACGGCGGCGTACATAGATGGTGTCATGTCGCGCCTGACGCTGGTGGGTGCGCTCTACGTGACCGCCGTCTGCCTGCTGCCGGAGTTCATGATCGTCAAGTGGCAGGTGCCGTTCTACTTCGGCGGTACTTCACTGCTGATCGTGGTAGTCGTGTGTATGGACTTCATGGCACAGGTCCAGGCGCACCTGATGTCGCACCAGTACGAGAGTCTGCTTCGGAAGGCGAACCTGACAGGCGGGATGGGGGTACCCAGGTAGCCGATTCGAATTGACGGGGGCAGAAACGATGAAAGTCAGAGCATCGGTGAAAAAGATGTGCCGAAACTGCAAGATCATCCGGCGCAAGGGCGTGGTACGGGTGATCTGCACGGAGCCGACCCACAAACAGCGCCAGGGATGAGGCTCGTGGGGCATGTGGGTTGATTTTTCGCGGCAGCGCCGGTAACTTTCCGCACCTTTCCTGCAGGGTTTTTACAGGATTTAAGAAGGAGGCCTCCCGGATGGCCCGTATCGCAGGCGTCATCATACCGAACCAGAAGCATGTCTGGATCGCGCTCACGTCGATCTACGGCATCGGGCGCTCGCGTGCGCGTCACATTTGCGCGGCTGCCCAGATCAGCCCGTCCACCACAGTCAAGGATCTGACCGAGGCCGAGCTCGAGCGCCTGCGCGCTGAGGTCGGAAAGTTTACGGTCGAGGGTGACCTGCGCCGTCAGGTCACCATGAACATCAAGCGCCTGATGGACCTCGGCACCTACCGTGGCCTGCGGCATCGCCGTGGGCTGCCGGTGCGCGGACAACGTACGCGCACCAACGCGCGTACCCGCAAGGGGCCGCGCAAGGGCATCATGCGCAAGCCCACGATGACGTCGAAGGCATAGAGAGGAATATTGCCATGGCGAATCCCGGCAACACCGAGAGCACGGCGAGCCGTCTTCGCAAGCGCGCCAAGCGCAGTGTCACGGAGGCTGTGGCCCACATCCACGCCTCGTTCAACAATACCATCGTGACCATCACCGATCGTCAGGGGAATGTGCTTTCCTGGGCAAGCTGCGGGGCGTCTGGGTTCAGCGGTTCGCGCAAGTCTACCCCGTTCGCTGCGCAGATCGCCGCCGACAAGGCCGGGCGCGCGGCGCAGGAGTATGGGGTACGGTCGCTCGAGGTCCGCGTGAAGGGGCCGGGGCCTGGCCGCGAGTCCGCGGTGCGAGCCTTGCACGTGTTGGGGTTTGAGATCAGCAACATCATGGACGCAACCCCGATCCCGCACAACGGCTGCCGCCCGCCGAAGCGCAGACGGGTCTGATTTTCGATCTCGCCGCGGAAGTCGCGTCGCGCGCGGTGTGTGCGGCATAAATTTCATGAAAGAAGGGGTTTTCGACAGTGGCACGCTACATCGGTCCGAAATGTCGCCTGTGCCGGCGTGAGGGCATGAAGCTGTTCCTCAAGGGCGAGAAGTGCTTCACTGAAAAATGCCCGGTGGAGAAACGCTCGTACGCCCCGGGCCAGCACGGCCAGGCGCGCGCCCGCCAAACCGACTACGGATTGCAGTTGCGCGAGAAGCAGAAGCTGCGCCGCATCTATGGAGTGCTTGAGCGTCAGTTTGAGAACTACTTCAAGAGTGCTGCGCGCCACAAAGGTTCCACAGGGGAAGATCTGCTCACGCTGCTCGAGCAGCGCCTGGATAACGTCGTCTACCGCATGGGATTTGGCATCTCGCGCACCGAGGCGCGCCAGCTCGTACGCCACAATGCGGTACGGGTAAATGGCCGACGCGTCAACGTGCCCTCGTACCTGCTGCGACCGAACGACGTCATCGAGCTCACTTCCCGCGCGCGCGAGCAGCTGCGCGTCAAGGCGGCGATCGAGGCGGCCGAGCAGCGCGGTATACCCGAGTGGCTGGAGGTCGACACCAAGGCGATGAAGGGTGTCTTCAAGCGCATCCCGGACCGCAGCGACCTACCGACCGAAATCAACGAGAGCCTCGTTGTCGCGTTGTATTCCAAGTAAGGCTTCATGTCGAGGACGCCCATGCAGACATCGGCAACGGAATTTCTTAAACCCCGTCACGTCCACGTCGAGACGCTGTCGCCCACGCATGCCAGAATCACGCTCGAGCCTCTGGAGCGCGGATTCGGCTACACGCTGGGCAATGCGCTGCGCCGCATTCTGCTGTCATCCATGCCCGGCTGCGCCGTCATCGAGGCGAAGATTGACGGTGTACTGCACGAGTACTCAACGATTGAGGGCGTGCAGGAAGACGTTATCGACATCCTGCTTAACCTCAAAGCGATCGCCTTTCGCATGCACGGGCGCGAGGAAGTAACCCTGCGCCTAAGCAAGCAAGGCCCCGGCGAGGTCACGGCCGGCGACATACAGCTCGAGCACGATGTCGAGATTGTGGATCCTTCCCAGCACATTGCCACGCTCACCAAGCCGGTCTTGCTTGGTATCGAGCTTAAGGTGGCGCGCGGGCGTGGCTACCAGCCGGTCACGGCGCGACCGAACGAGCAGGGGCGGGCCATCGGGGTTGTGCCGCTCGATGCCTCTTTTAGCCCGATCCGGCGTGTGGCCTATGCGGTCGAGAACGCCCGCGTCGAACAGCGCACTGACCTGGATAAGCTGATCCTCGACATCGAGACCAATGGTGCCATCGACCCGGAGGAGGCAGTGCGGCGCGCGGCCAATATTCTGCGCGACCAGCTTTCCGTGTTCGCCGAACTCAAGGTGCCTGAGGCCGAACGTGTGGAGCGCAAAGAGCCGGAGATGGATCCACTGCTGCTGCGACCGATCGACGACCTGGAATTGACCGTGCGCTCGGCGAATTGTCTGAAGGCCGAGAACATCTTTTACATCGGCGATCTCATCCAGCGTACCGAGACCGAGCTGCTCAAGACCCCCAACCTGGGCAAGAAGTCGCTCACCGAGATCAAGGACGTACTTGCGCAGCACGGGCTGTCGCTCGGCATGAAGCTTGAGAACTGGCCGCCGCCGCAGCTGCGCAGAGCCGGCGAGGGCGGCACCCAGCGCTAGCGTCTGCGGAGAAACCACACCATGCGCCATCGTCACAGCGGCCGCAAGCTCAACCGAACTAGTAGCCACCGCCAGGCCCTGCTACGCAACATGACGTGTGCGCTGCTGCGCCACGAACAGATTGTCACTACCCTGTCCAAGGCCAAGGAACTGCGCCGTCTGGCAGAACCCCTGATCACCCTGGGTAAGCGGCCGACAGTGGCCAACCGCCGGCTGGCGTATGCGCGTCTGCGTGATCGCGAGGCGGTCGGCAAGCTCTTCGACGACCTCGGGCCGCGCTTCCAGAACCGCTCGGGCGGCTACCTGCGCATCCTCAAGGCGGGCTACCGGGCCGGCGACTGCGCACCGCTCGCCATCGTGCAGTTCGTCGAGCGCCGCGCAGCTTCAGTCGCAAAGCCGAAGGATGCGATGCCGTCTGAGAAAAAAGATTAAAAACAACCGATAACTCCCTGAACGAAGAAGCCGGGTCTGCCGGCTATTCGTTGCTCAGGCGCGCGGGTGGCGGTTGCGGTCAGGCTGTTATATTGTGAGCATGATCGCACTTTTCACCGATTTCGGTGTGGCAGACCCCTATGTCGGCCAGATGCACGCCGCGATTGCGCGCGTCGCGCCCCAAGTACGCATCATTGACCTGTTTCACTGTGTGCCGAGCTTCGACATCCGGGCCGGGGCATACCTACTGCCCGCCTACGCTGAGCCCTTCCCAGAGGGGACGGTGTTCGTGGCGGTGGTGGATCCGGGGGTGGGCGGCACGCGGGTACCGGTCATGCTGTTCGCCGACGGGCGTTGGTACGTGGGACCGGACAACGGGCTGTTCCACATCGTGGCACGCCGCGCTCGACACGTGCAGTGCCACCGGATCCTATGGCGGCCAGCGAAGCTCTCGGAGAGTTTCCACGGGCGAGATATTTTCGCGCCGGCAGCGGCGATGCTTGTGAAGGGCGAGCTGCCCGAATCGCAACCGGCGCCGCTCGCCGCCCCCGTCGGCCAGTGGCCCGATGACTTAGCGCAAGTGCTGTACATCGATCATTACGGCAATGCGATCACTGGATTGCGCGCCGGTTGTCTGCGCCGTGATCAGCGGCTTTGTGTCGGTGAGCATGTGCTCACCTATGCACGGGTGTTCGCCGAGGTCGAACCGGGACGGGCCTTTTGGTACGAGAACGCCAATGGCCTGATCGAGATCGCCGCGAACGGCGCGAGTGCCGCCAAACGACTGCGGTTGCGGCTGGGCGATAGTGTAACGTCGCTGGATTGAGCAGCGCGCGTGTGCCCCCAGCATGTACTTTCCTCTGCTAGCCTGCGGACACGCGCCGCTGCAGGAAGGATCGCGGTCTGTGGAGGAGGAGTAAGAGGAAAGGAGGGGAGAGCACGGGACGCGCGCGCACCTAGTCGACTGGAAGACATAACAAACGGATAACGAAGGCGCTGCATGAAGAGCTGGGGTATCCAGGCGCGAGTCCTGTTTCTGGCGCTCGTGCCCCTCACGGTGATCGTGTTACTGATTTCCGCGCACTACACCGTGACGCGACTGCAGGAACGCAAGCAGCTGCTGGAAGAGCGCGGCGCAGCCATCGCCCGCGGCCTGGCCCCGGCCTGCGAATACGGCGTGCTCGCGGGCAACCGCGCCATCCTACGTCATCTGGCCCAGGCTGCGCTGCGCGAGGCGGACGTATTGAGTGTGACCATCGCCGATTACGGCGGTCATGTCCTCGCCCAGGCGAGGCGCGAGCCAGCTCACAACGATCCCGCCGCCGTGGCCTCACCGACTGACCAGCGACATGTCTTTGAGGCCCCCATCCATCAGAGCCAGGTGGTGCTCGATGAGCTCGTAGATGCAGGTAGGTCGGACGGCGAGCTGCTGATCGAGCCGATCCGGCAAATTGGCCGGGTCACAGTGGAGCTGTCCGACGCGGCCATGCGTAGCCAGCAAGCCCGCATCCTGGTGGAAAGCCTGTTGATCGCGCTGATCGGGCTGGGGCTGACTGCCTTGCTCGCGCTTCGTATGGCCGGTGGGGTCACGCGCCCTATACTCGCCCTGACGGCTGCCGTGCAGCGTATCAAGGACGGTGATTTGCGCCATCGTGTGGAGACAGGCAGCAGCGGCGAGCTGGGCAGGCTCGAGGCGGGCATCAACACCATGGCCGAGGCCCTGTGCGCCGCGCGCGAGCGCGAGAAGAAACAGGCTGAGGACGCCCTGTATCAGGAAAAGGTCCGTGCCCAGGTAACCCTGGCCTCGATCGGCGACGGCGTCATTACCACCGACACGCGCGGGCGTGTCGTCTACATGAACCCCATGGCCGAGCAGTTCACCGGCTGGCGCAGCCAGGACGCCTCGGGTCGAAACCTGTCCGAGATCTTTCGGATCTTCGACGAGACCGCCAGCGCCGTCGAGGAATACCCGATCCACTACTGCCTAGAAGAGGGCCGCACCATCCGCCACGACAGCCATCACCTGTTGGTAGGGCGCGGCGGCAAGCGGGTCGAGATCCAGGACTCTGCCGCCCCCATCCGCGACCGCGACGGGAGCATCATCGGCGCAGTGGTCGTGTTCCACGACGTCACCGAGATCCAGAGCATGGCGCGTCGCATGGCCTTCCTCGCCTCGCACGACCCGCTCACCGGACTACTCAACCGGCGCGAATTTGAAACACGCCTGCAGCAGGCCCTGGAGAGCGCGCGTACCGAAGGCAAGACGCACGCGCTCTGCTACCTCGATCTCGACCAGTTCAAGATCGTCAATGACACCTGCGGGCACATCGCCGGAGACGAGCTCCTGAGACTGCTCGCCCATCATTTGCAGAAGGAGATCCGCGTCAGCGATGTGCTCGCCCGCCTGGGCGGTGATGAATTCGGCGTGATCCTCGAGGACTGCACGATCGACAAGGCGAGCCGCATCGCCGAGGGGTTGCGCCGTGCGATCAAGGACTTTCGTTTCGTGTGGCAGAACCGCAGCTTCGAGCTGGGCGTGTCCATCGGGCTTGTGCCGATCAGCGCCGAAAGCGGCAGCCTCACCGACGTGCTGGCGGCGGCCGACTCGGCGTGTTACGTCGCCAAAGACCACGGTCGTAACCGTATTCACATCTACCAGACCGACGATGTTGCGCTCACTCAGCGCCAGGGCGAGATGCAATGGGTGCAACGCCTGCGCCAGGGGCTCGATAACAATGAATTCGATCTCTACGGCCAGGCGATCCTGCCGCTCGCCACCACGCGTGCGACACAGCGTTTCTACGAGATCCTGCTGCGTATCCAGGGCGAAGAGCTGGTCGCACCCAATATCTTCATCCCTGCCGCCGAGCGCTACCACCTCATGCCGGCCATAGACCGTTGGGTGGTGGACCGTGCCTTTCGCATGCTAAAGAGTTATTTCGCCGGATCACACGCCGATCCCCACGCCTGCTTCGCCATCAACCTCTCCGGACAGTCGCTCGGCGACGGCCAGTTTTTGGAGGAGGTGATTGCTTGTTTCGCACGCCACGGCATACGACCGGCGAACGTCTGTTTCGAGATCACAGAGACCGCGGCCATTGCCAACCTGGCGCGCGCGCGCGATTTCATCGTTCGGCTGAAGAAGATGGGTTGCCTGTTCGCGCTTGACGATTTTGGCAGTGGTCTGTCGTCCTTCGGCTATCTCAAAAGCCTGCCCGTAGATTACATCAAGATCGCCGGGGCCTTCATCGAGGACATGACCGAGGATCCGGTAGCGCTCGCCATGGTGGATGCGATCAACCAGATCGGCCACGTCATGGGGCTCGGTACCATCGCCGAGTCAGTGCAGAGCGAAGAGGCGGTCGAGCGTCTACGCGAGGTGGGCGTGGACTACGGCCAAGGCCATGGGATCGAAGCGCCGCGCCCGCTGCACGCGCTGCTCCACCTTCCCGAAAACGAGTGGCAGGCTGTGCGCCTGAGCACTGGGGCAACGGGCTGAGGCGCAGCGCGCGCGCTCAGCCGGTCCTACGCCGAGGGGTGCGATCGTGTTCGAGCACGCCGCGCAGAAAGCGCCCGGTGTGCGAATCAGGGTGTGCGGCCACCGCCTCGGGCGTGCCTTCCGCCACCAACCGTCCGCCGCCCGCCCCGCCCTCGGGGCCAAGATCAATGATCCAGTCGGCGGTCTTGATCACGTCCAGGTGGTGTTCGATAACCACCACGGTATTGCCACGGTCGCGCAGCCGCCCGAGTACATCGAGGAGGTGCCTGATGTCGTGGAAGTGCAGGCCGGTGGTGGGCTCGTCGAGGATGTACAGCGTGCGGCCAGTGTCACGCTTGGCGAGTTCGCGTGCGAGCCTCACGCGCTGTGCCTCGCCGCCGGACAGGGTCGTAGCGCTCTGGCCGAGGGTAAGGTAGGCGAGCCCGACCTCGACGAGTATATCGAGCTTGTGCTTGACGGCGGGAATGGCCGCGAAGAAGCCGGCGGCCTCCTCTACGGTCATGGCCAGCACTTCGTCAATGTTCTTGCCCTTGTAGCGGATCTCGAGCGTCGCGCGATTGTAGCGCTTGCCTTTGCAGACGTCGCAATTCACGTACATGTCGGGCAGGAAGTGCATTTCCACCTTGATCAAGCCTTCACCTTGACAGGCCTCGCAGCGTCCACCACGCACGTTGAAAGAGAAACGCCCTGGCCCGTAGCCGCGTTCACGGGCTGCCGGGGTCTGGGCGAAAAGCTCCCGGATGGGCGCGAACAGCCCTGTGTATGTCGCGGGGTTCGAGCGCGGTGTGCGGCCGATCGGGCTCTGGTCTATGTTTACCACCTTGTCGAAGTGCTCGAGACCCTCGATCGCTTCGCAAGGCGCCGGTTCGATCCGGCTGCCGTACAGTCGCCTGGCCGCGTAGGCGTAGAGCGTGTCGTTGACGAGCGTGGACTTGCCCGAGCCGGAGACACCGGTGACGCAAGTGAAAAGCCCCACGGGAATAGAGACGGTCAGATCCTGGAGATTGTTACCGCGCGCCCCGCGAATGACGATCTGCTGCTGCGGATCGCGGGGCGTGCGGTGCCGAGGGATCTCGATGCGCTGCTCGCCGCACAGGTATGCGCCGGTGAGTGATTGTGGATGGCGCATGATCTCCTCGGGTGTCCCCTGGGCGACCACGCGTCCGCCGTGCACACCAGCCCCGGGACCCATGTCGAGCACGAAATCGGCGCTCAGAATCGCCTCCTTGTCGTGCTCCACTACGATCACGGTGTTGCCGAGGTCGCGCAGGCGCCTGAGCGCCTCGAGCAGCCGGGCGTTGTCGCGCGGATGCAGCCCGATCGAGGGTTCGTCGAGCACGTACATCACGCCCACAAGGCCAGCCCCAATCTGCGAGGCGAGGCGGATGCGCTGCGCCTCGCCGCCGGACAACGTGTCGGCGGCGCGCTCGAGCGTGAGATAGTCAAGCCCTACATCTACCAGGAAACCCAGGCGCTGGACGACCTCCTGCACGATTTTGGCGGCGATCTCGCCGCGCGTACCTTCAAGCGCAAGATCGCGGAAAAACGCGAGTGCCTCGCGCACCGAGAGCTTCGTGATCTCGGGCAGTGACCGTTCCGCGATGAAGACATGACGCGCCTCTTGCTTCAGGCGCGAGCCACCGCATTCGGGGCAGGGCTGTGTGCTGAGAAAACGCGTGAGCGCCTCGCGCAGCGCGACCGATTCGGTCTCACGCCACCGCCGCTCGAGGTTAGGGATCACGCCCTCGAAGGGGTGGAGGCGGGTGTAGGCGCGCCCACCCTCGCCGAGATAGCGAAACGCGATCGGCTCCTCGCCGCTTCCATAGAGAATCACGTCACGCACTTTCGGCGGCAGCTCGCCGAACGGCGTATCGAGGTCGAAGCCGTAGTGGCGCGCGAGCGACTCGAGCATCTGAAAGTAAAAGGCATTGCGTCGGTCCCAGCCGCGAATGGCCCCGGCCGGCAGCGGTAAGGTGGGATCACTGACTACACGCGCCGGGTCGAAATATTCCTTCACGCCAAGCCCGCTGCAGGCCGGGCAGGCACCGCTCGGGTTGTTAAAGGAGAATAGCCGCGGCTCAAGTGCCGGCAGCGAGTAGCCGCAATGCGGGCAGGCGTAGCGCGCCGAGAACACAACCTCCTCGACGACCGTGCCGTCCTCAGAGAGCCGTGCCACGCGCGCTAGTCCCTCGCCAAGAGCGAGCGCTGTCTCGAAAGACTCCGACAGGCGAGAGGTTTGGTCAGGGCGTAACACCAGGCGGTCTACGCAGGCCTCGATGCGATGCCGGACGTTCTTTTTCAAGGCCGGCAGCTCGTCGAGGCTGACCACAGTGCCGTCGATACGCGCGCGCACGAAACCACGGGCGCGCAGCTGCTCGAGCAACTGTAGATGCTCGCCCTTGCGCTCCTCGACGAGCGGGGCGAGCAGCATCAGGCGCGTGCCTGAGGACCACTGCATCACGTGGTCCACCATCTGGCTGACGGTCTGGGTGGTGAGGCTGACGCCGTGTTCTGGGCAGCGCGGTTGGCCGACGCGCGCAAAGAGCAGGCGCAGGTAATCGTAGATCTCGGTGACGGTGCCCACCGTGGAACGTGGGTTGTGCACGGCCGCCTTCTGCTCGATGGCAATGGCCGGCGACAGGCCCTCGATCAGGTCCACGTCCGGCCTCTCCATGAGAGAAAGGAACTGGCGCGCATAGGCCGATAGTGATTCGACATAACGGCGCTGGCCTTCGGCGTAAAGCGTGTCGAACGCAAGCGACGACTTGCCCGAGCCCGACAGGCCGGTGATCACGATCAGCCGCTCGCGCGGCAAGTCCACATTTACATCCTTGAGGTTGTGAGTGCGCGCGCCACGGATGCGGATGCTGTCCATCACGGAGCTGTTTCGGGTGCGTGCGCGATGCGGGCCGAGCGAATACGGGTTCGAAAGGCGATCTGTTAATATACGAAAAAACGGCGCTTTTTCCCAACGAATTTCATGTCTCTTCCTCTCGACCGAATGTCTTCCCTGGAATGGCGGACCGCAGCGGGGCTAGCGGGCATTTACGGCCTGCGCATGCTCGGGATCTTTTTGATCCTGCCGGTGTTCGCCCTTTATGCCGAGCACCTTCCGGGAGGCGAGAACCATACCCTAGTCGGCCTGGCGTTGGGCGCCTATGGCCTTACCCAAGCGCTTCTGCAATTGCCCTTTGGCATGGCCTCCGATTATCTCGGGCGCAAGCGCGTGATCTATTTCGGCCTTGCCCTGTTCGCGTTCGGCAGTTTTATCGCCGCGGCGGCCGAGGATATCTACCTTGTCATCCTCGGGCGAGCGATCCAGGGCTCAGGCGCGATCAACGCCGCGGTGACAGCACTGCTTGCTGACCTCACGCGCGAGGAGCATCGCACCAAGGCCATGGCCTTGGTCGGCGGCTCGATCGGGCTGACCTTCGCGCTTTCTCTGATCCTGGGCCCCGCGCTTTATCACCTCGTCAGCGTCCCAGGTATTTTCGCGTTGACCGGCGCTCTGGCAGCCGCCGCGATATTCGTGGTGAGGTTCGCCGTGCCCAACCCTCGGGCGAGTTATTTTCATTCCGATGCCGAGGCTGCTCCCGCCAAGCTTGGCCTCGTCCTGCGCGACGGCGAACTGATTCGGCTCGATTTCGGCATCTTTGTCCTGCACGTGGTGCAGACGGCCATGTTCGTGGTGCTGCCCCTGCAACTGCGCGAAACGGGCGGTCTCGACGCCAACCATCACTGGCAGGTCTACCTACCGGTACTCGCGCTCTCGGTGGTCTTCATGATCCCCATGATCCTCTACGGCGAGCGCCGTGCACGACTCAAGCCAGTGTTTTTGGCCGCGATCAGCCTGATGCTTGCCGCTGAGCTGCTGATTGTTCCGGCGCTTGGTCACTTCTGGGTGCTAGCCATGGTGCTGACGCTCTATTTCGTGGCCTTCAACGTGCTCGAGGCCACCTTGCCGTCGCTGGTGAGCAAAATTGCGCCGGCTGGCGCCAAGGGCACGGCCATGGGAGTGTACAACACCGCGCAGTCGCTTGGATTATTCACCGGGGGTGCACTCGGTGGATGGCTGTCGCACAGCTTCGGCCCAGAGGCAGTATTCATCGCCAGTGCCATCCTGGTTGCCCTGTGGCTGGCATGGGCGGCCGGTATGCGGCGGCTGCCGGCGATCCGCAACCTGATGTATCCCGTCCAGGTGAAAGACAGCGAGGCGGCACATGCACTCGAGCGGCGTTTGGCGGCAGTCACGGGGGTGACCGAGGCGGTCGTGATCGCCGATGAGAGCGTGGTCTACCTCAAGGTGGACCAGCGTCTCCTCGACAAGCGAGCGCTGCAACAGGCGCTGATTTCGGCGTAACGGCGAGTTCAGGAAAAGTCAAGGCATTTTTTAGCGATCCGGTTTTGCTCCCGGCAAATTGTGGTTATGATGGGCATCCCGAGTTTCACGGAGAATCGGGAGCGGTCGGGACGGGTGGGCTCCGTGATCAACCATCACGTGGAGGCGGACATGGCGCGCGGTGTGAACAAGGTAATCCTCATCGGAAACCTCGGACGTGATCCGGAGGTGCGTTATTCCCCGAACGGCCAGGCGATCGCGAACGTCACCATCGCTACCTCGGAATCGTGGAAAGATAAGAATTCCGGCGAAAAACAGGAGCGCACCGAGTGGCACCGGGTGGTGTTCTTCGGGCGCCTGGCCGAGATCGCCGGGGAATACCTGAAGAAGGGCGCTCAGGTCTATATCGAGGGGCGACTGCAGACCCGCAAGTGGCAGGACAAGGAAGGGCAGGACCGCTATACCACGGAGATCGTCGCCACCGAAATGCAGATGCTCGGCTTGCGCGGCACCGCGGGTGTACCCACCGACGTCAATCACGACATGCCCGAGGCGGTCGCCGCGCGCGCAGTTCCTGCCCGCAGCGCCACCGCCCAGGGCGGGGCGGATTTCGACGACGATATCCCTTTTTAACGAAATTAAAGGTATGACGGTCGAGGAACGAAAGCGGAAGGGACGAGGAGGATATCCTCGTCCCTGTCCCTTGTTTTCGTCCTACGTCTCTGTTTTATCCAGGCGGCCAGCCCATTATCCGCCCCCCTAGCACGTGCAGATGCAGGTGCCAGACCGACTGGCCAGCGTCGGCGTTGCAGTTCATGACCGTACGGTAGCCGGCCTTTGCCACCCCTGCTGTCTTCGCCACGCGCTGCGCGGCGAGGAACAGCTTGCCGACGAGCGCGACGTCCTCATCGGTGAGATCGTTGATCGTCGCGATGTGCCGCCGGGGGATGACGAGCACATGCAAGGGGGCTTGCGGATTGATGTCGCGAAACGCATAGACCTCGGCATCTTCGTAAACCTTGTCGGCCTTTATTTCTCCCGCTACGATTTTGCAAAAAAGGCAGTCCGTCGTCATGGTTTTCCTCCCGCGAATAATCCATCCCGGAGCATAACCGGAAACTGGGGCGGTTGTCTGTGCGGGTGCACGCAGACCTACGGATCGCGGATCGGGGTCGGTGCGCGGTGTGCCGGCCAGCAAGGCGGTAAGCGGGCCGCCGGTTTTGTGCCGCGGTGCGGGATGCCGGTAGAATCAACGAATGCGAAGACGCGCTGGAGGTGAGGTGTTATGCCGATGGAAGAAGAACCCATCGTCGGAGCCGTGTATGAGGACGAGGACGGCCGGTCGTTCGAGGTGATCTCTTTCGATGAGAACCTCGGCACGATCGAGATCCAGTACGCCGATGGCTCGCTCGACGAGATCGATCTCGATGCGTGGTACGACATGGACCTGACGCGCCTGGACGAGGAGGAGGAAGAGGAAGAGGGCGGTGATTTCGAGGGTTACGAAGACGAAGACTTCGATTCCCGCTACGAGGAGGACGAGGACGAAGACGACTACCGAGACGGATGAGTGCGGTTTGCCACAAAGGTGCATGCCGCGCAATCGTCCGGGCAGTGAGCGGCCACATACCGGGATTGTGCTTGCGGCCTGGTCTACAGCCCCGCTCACGCGGCGGGTGCCGGCGGAGTGCCGCGGGAACCGCAGTTTGCGGAGGAACGCGTGGCGCTTTGCGAGCGCCTCTACGCGCACCGGTGTCGACGAGAGGTGGGGTGCAGCGGGGCTATCACCGTCTGCCAGGGTTCTACGATGAGATCCGCCACGGCGACCGTCGCCAAGACAGTTTGATTTGCCACGTCGAGGGGGGCGCGCAGATGCTAGATGCCTGCATCGCCGCTGAGGCGTATCTCTACTGCGAGGACAGGGGGGTATGGTGCGCCACTACTCATCAACCAACTTCCCGGAAGCACAGCCGACCGGTCCAGACCCTTGATCGACCTGCGCCGCGATAAGCCAGGCCCGCGCGCCCTTCGCCAGTTCAATACCTCGGGCAACCTGCTCTACGAAGACCGCCGGGGGCCGGTTTGTAAGGGCAGACCATCGAGCCCAGGGCCCAGGACCGGGGCGACGCCGATCCCGAGGCCAACGAACGGGTGGTGAGAACATCGGCATACCGCGCCTCTTTAGCGAGTATGCCGGAGGGCCTCATCTGGGGAAATATCTCGATCCGCAGTAGCCGACACGCGGGCCCAAAAACAAATGGCGGGCTTGTAGTTTCCTTTCCTGGTTGCGCGCCGGCCCCTGCGGTCGCCACAGGGCCTGATGCAGTTCGGCATCAGACCATCTCTTTGAGGTTCTTGAGCGGCTGGATCTTGACGACGTTGCGTGCTGGTTTGGCCTTGAAGATCACTTCTTCCTTCGTGAAGGGATTGATCCCTTTGCGTGCCGGGACAGCAGGCTTGTGCACTACCTTGATCTTCATAAGCCCGGCCAGGTTGAAGATGCCCGGGCCCTTTGTCAGATCGCGCTTGATGAGATCGCCCAGCGCGTCAAAAACGGCGACCACGTCTTTTCTCTTCAGATTGGTCTTCTCGGCAATGTACGCGAAGATCTCCGATTTCGTCGTGGGTTTTTTACCGGACTTGTTATTGGCTGCCATTAATCCGCTCCTGAGTGGATGGGTGTTTGGGTGAAGATTACCTCCAAAAAACCGGCATAATCTAGCGTAAAGCCTGCAACGAAAGAAGGGTGGCAAGCGGTATTTCAGGCAATTTTTCTCGCGAAACGCCGAGTGTTTCACCAGTGAACAGTCAGCATCTTAATGGGCAACATGGGGAAGGTGAGGCAATGCTTTAATTTCTTGATTCATTTACGCCCTCGGTTTCGTGTGCCCCCCCATACGTTTTGGCTGCGCGGTCAGTTTCGTGCACGCGTACGCTCTGGCCAGCGCGTTTTACAACCGCTGGGCTCCGCCTCGCCGCACGGGGAGAGAAAAGACGAGATGAGCGGGCCTTGGGGCGCGGCAGGAGGTGTCGCGAAGAGTGGGCACGGGTTGAACGGCTAAACGCGTTTTACCTGGCCAGCGCCCTGCGTCACTGGCCGAGGCGCTGCCTAAGCTGATGAAATGCCAAGTAATTTCCAGTGCCCGGCATTTGCGCGATCGGCAAGACCTCGGAGCGTCCAGGAGGTGCAGCCAAGACCTTGAAAAATAATGCTTTATCTAGTCTGTCCCGATATATAAAATTGCTGGCCTTGCATTGGATATGTCCCGCCCCCACATCGCGGGGCGGAAGAATAGCGCTGCTCTTCTTGCCCAAAGGCGCAAAGCAGCGAGTGTGGACAAATTCTGAGAAGTGATTGTGGAGGTGATTCTGTATGCCGATCTACGAATACCGTTGCGAAGGTTGCGGTTACGAGCTCGAGGCGATTCAGAAATTCAGCGACGCCCCGTTAACGGATTGCCCGACTTGCGGTAGGCCGGAACTTAAGAAATTGATTTCCACCGCCGGTTTTCAACTCAAGGGTACGGGCTGGTATGCCACCGACTTCAAGACTCGGGACAAGGCCGCGGCGAAGAAAAATGGTGAGAACGGCTCATCAGGCCACGGCTGCGGTGGCGGTACCTGCGGTTGCGCCAACTGAGCGAGCGAGGGACGTCTTTTGCGACGTTATCTGGTAGCGGGACTCCTGGTATGGATACCGCTTGCGGTCACGCTGCTCATCATCAAATTCTTGGTCGACCTGGTAGACCAGACCCTCCTGCTGTTGCCAGAAGCCCTGCAGCCGCAGAACCTCATTGGGTTTCGCATCCCGGGGCTGGGGTTGGTACTGACCGTCGTGGTGGTGTTTGTCACCGGCATGGTGGTCGCCAACCTGTTCGGCCAGCGGATTTTGCGTCACGGCGAGCGTTTGCTCGCACGCATCCCGGTCGTGCGCTCGATCTATACTTCGGTCAAGCAGGTGACCGAGACGCTGTTTTCGAGCTCCGGCCGCTCGTTCCGCAAGGTGGTGCTGGTCGAGTTCCCTCGCGCGGGGACGTGGAGTCTTGCGTTCCAGACGGGTGAGGGTGCCGAGGAGATCTGCCGCAAGACCGGCAAGGCCGTCGCCAACGTGTTCGTGCCGACCACGCCCAACCCGACGTCGGGGTTTTTCGTCATGGTACCAAACGAGCACATCATCGAGCTCGACATGTCGGTAGACGAGGGCCTGAAAATGCTCCTGTCGGTCGGGGTGGTACAGCCGCGAAATCGCGACGCGCATCCTGACACCTCGCGCCACGCTGTGCCCCGTTAAGCCCTTTTCGCTACCCTCGATCCCACGGACATGCGTAGCCATTACTGCGGGGCGTTGAGCCCGGCCATGATCGGCAGCCCGGTCACTTTGTGCGGCTGGGCACAGCACCGCCGCGACCACGGCGGCATTATCTTCATTGATCTGCGTGATCGCAGCGGCCTGGTGCAGGTGGTCGTGGATCCACAGCACCGCGCGGCCTTTGCCGTGGCCGAAGAGGTACGCGCCGAGTTCGTGCTGCGCGTGGCAGGCCAGGTCCGTCGCCGCCCTGCCGGTACTGAAAACCCGCATCTCGCCACCGGCGACATCGAGGTCGAGGCCTCGGCTGTCGAGATCCTGAACCGCGCCGAGCCGCTGCCTTTCCAGCTCGACGAGGCGGAGCTCGGTGAACCGGTGCGCCTCAAGTATCGCTATCTCGACCTCAGGCGCGAATTCATGCACCGCAACATCCTGCTGCGCCACCGTGTCACTCGCGAGCTTCGTCGCTTCCTCGAGGATCACGATTTCGTCGAGATCGAGACCCCGATGCTCACCCGTTCCACCCCGGAGGGTGCGCGTGATTACCTCGTGCCCTCGCGCACGCAGCCGGGGCACTTCTTCGCGCTGCCGCAGTCTCCGCAGCTGTTTAAGCAGATCCTGATGGTGGCAGGCTTCGAGCGTTACTTCCAGATCGCGCGTTGCTTCCGAGACGAGGACCTGCGTGCCGATCGGCAGCCCGAATTCACCCAGCTCGACATCGAGACCTCATTTCTCGACGAGCACGCCATCATGGGTCTGATGGAGGACATGCTGCGCCAGCTCTTCAAGGCCGTGCTCGAAGTGTCGCTGCCCAACCCCTTCCCGCGCTTGTCCTACGACGAGGCCGTGCGCCGCTACGCCTCCGACAAGCCCGATCTGCGCAACCCGCTTGAGCTCGTGGACGTCGCCGATCTTGTGAGGGAGACGGAGTTCAAGGTGTTCGCCGAGCCAGCCGCCCGCCCCGACGGACGTGTGGCGGCACTGCGCTTGCCAGGCGGCGCAGATATGCTCACGCGCAGCCAGATTGACGCCTATACCGAGTTCGTCAAGCGGTACGGCGCCAAGGGGCTCGCCTATATCAAGGTCGCTGATCCGGCCAAAGGGCGCGAAGGGTTGCAGTCACCGATCCTGAAATTCCTGCCGGATGCCGCCCTCGCCGCCATCCTCGAGCGCACCGGCGCGCGTGCCGGTGACCTGATCTTCTTCGGCGCGGACCAGGCCAGGGTGGTGAACGACGCACTCGGGGCGCTGCGCCTCAAGCTCGGGCAAGAGCATGGCCTGGTGGAGGAGGGCTGGCGGCCGGTGTGGATCGTGGACTTCCCGATGTTCGAGTTCGATTTACAGCAACGCCGCTGGGTGTCTCTGCACCATCCTTTCACCGCGCCTAAGGCCGAGGACGCCGAGCGCGTAGACATCGACCCGGCTAACGTGCGGGCGCGCGCCTACGACATGGTGCTCAATGGCGAGGAGATCGGCGGTGGCTCGATCCGCATCCACCGCCCCGAGCTCCAGCAGCGCGTCTTCGAGGTGCTTGGCATCGATGAGAAGGCCGCGCGCGAAAAGTTTGGCTTCCTGCTGGAGGCGCTCAAATACGGTGCCCCACCGCACGGCGGCATCGCCTTCGGACTCGACCGCATCGTCGCACTGATGGCCGGGGCCGGCTCCATCCGTGATGTGATCGCCTTCCCCAAGACGCAGAAAGCCACCTGCCTGCTCACCGATGCGCCGAGCCCGGTCGCTGAACAGCAGTTGCGCGAGTTGCACATCAGGCTGCGTCTGCCGCACGAAAGAAGCAGCGCCGGTCAGGTGTGATCGCGCGAGGGCCTGCGCACGCGCGACCTTATCGCGAAAGGCATGGCGCAGGAGACTTGCAAGCGCCCGGAATCGGTCCTCGTCGTGGTATACACGCGAGCGGGCACCACCCTGCTGTTGCAGCGGGCCGACGACCCGTCCTTTTGGCAGTCTGTGACCGGAAGCCTCCTCTGGGGGGAGGATTCCCCGCGCGCCGCCGCGGTGCGCGAGCTGGCCGAGGAGACCGCCATCATTGCCGATGGACGCGAACTCGAAGATCTCGGCCTGACTTTCCACTATCCCATCCTGCCTCGTTGGCGGCCATATTATGCGCCCGAGGTCACGCACAATACCGAGCACGCCTACGCCCTGGCACTTGCGGCCGAGGTCCCCGTACGGCTTGATCCGGCGGAACACCGCGCGTATGCCTGGCTCGATCTGGCCACGGCCAGCGCGCGTATTAGTTCCTGGAGCAACCGCGAGGCCATCCGCGCCGTCGCGGCGCGCTGTTGTGGCGCGAATGACGGGCATTGACCGTTCACCCGTTGTGCTAGTGCCCGGCCTGTGGATGCCGGCCTGGAGCCTACTTTACCTGGCGCACGGATTGCGGCGTTGCGGTTTCAATGTGGTGTACCGCTTCGGCTATTCCTCGAATCGGGCGGATCTCGCGACGAATGCCGCTTGCCTTCGGCGCTTCATCGTTGAGCACTGCGACCGACCGGTGCATCTCGTCGGCCACAGTCTCGGTGGGCTCGTGGTACGAAGTTTGCTGTACGCCTATCCCGAGCTGCCGGTCGCACGAGTGGTCACGCTCGCCACCCCGCATCAGGGCAGTGCGGTTGCACGAAGGCTCTCGACTTGCGCCTTGGGCCGCGCGCTCCTCGGTCGCAGCGTAGAGGATATGTTGGCCGGGCGGGTGCCGCCCGGCAGCGGACGGCTGCGCCACTCGATCGGCGTGATCCGAGGCGATCTCGCGTTCGGCCTCGGCCGGCTGCTCGCGCCCGGACTCCCTCAGCCAAACGACGGTTTGCTGAGCGTGACAGAAACCCGGCTGCCGGGCGCGGACGACGAAATCACTCTGCCGGTGACCCACACGGGCATGCTGATGTCGCGCCGTGTGGTGGCACAGATCTGCCGCTTCCTCGCGAGCGGGCGTTTCCACCACGGCGCACTTGGTGGATAAAAATTTTCAATGCTCGGCGGCCCGCTCGGGAACGAACTCGATGCCACCCACCGCCTTCTTGGCCAGCAAGGCGAGGTCTATCTCTTGTCCGGACTGGAATACCCGCGCAAGCCCTCGAGCGAGCTCCTGGCTGGCCTTGCCGACCTCTGGCGGGGTATGAGCGGCGTATTCGGCGGCGCGCGCGATGTGCAGCGCGGCATGTGTCAGATGGTCCAGGCGTGCGGCGAGCTTAACGTCATTGCCAGATTCTCCCCAGGCGGCGAGTGTCCTCAGATCTTCGGCCGCCTGGATTTCGTGCTCGGCGGCACGGCGCTGGGTCTGGGCTGTTGCCAGGCTGCGGTCGCGGCCGGCGAGCCAGCCCTCCGCCCACTTGGCGTAATCCTTGTGTTTGTAGACTTCCCTCATGACCAGGAGCGCGAAGCTGATCTTCTGCGCGAGGGTGACCGGCGGAACCGGTTTGACCTCCTTGACCACGGTATAGGACTGAACCTGCCGGGGGTCTATGCCCACTTTCCAGCAGTTGATCTGAAACAGCCGGCAGCCGCCGGGGCCGGTGGACAGCGGACTGGTGAGCACGGCCACCAGTGGGTCGTCGCAACAACAGTCCCCGAGCCGGGTGAGCAGATCCTTGCCTTTGTGAGCCTCCTCGATGAGCTTGCCTGGCTGAAGCTTTTGGCCCTTCGGGGTCAGGCCGTTCTGGTCGGTCAGGACGTATTTGCGCATGGGTCTCCTCGCTCGCATGGGAATGCGTAATGGATGTCTAAAATAGGGCGATCCGTGCCGACCGTTCCCGCGGGTATTGCTGCATCTTTCGTGCCAGGCTGCCTGCACAACTTGGACGGATAAAGCGCTTGTGACGGTTGGGAGGCGCCGCCAGAGGTGTTAAACTGCCTGGGCGAGGCCGGTAACCGATCATAGCCATTAAATTCAATAAGTTACCTATACGTCATGGCCGGTCATAGCAAATGGGCCAATATCCGCTTCCGTAAGGGAATACAAGACGCCCGGCGCGGCAAGCTCTTCACCAAGCTCATCCGCGAGATCACCGTGGCCGCCCGGTTGGGTGGTGGGGATCCGGCGGCCAACCCGCGACTGCGGCTGGCCATTGACCGGGCGCTGGCGCAGAACATGCCCAAGGACAATATCGAGCGAGCCATTCAGCGCGGCACCGGCCAGCTCGAAGGCGCGTACTATGAGGAAGCGCGTTTCGAAGGTTACGGGCCGGGCGGGGTGGCGATCATGGTGGACTGTGCCACGGACAATCGCACGCGCACCGTTGGCGAGCTGCGTCACACCTTTTCCAAGCATGGCGGCAAGCTCGGCACCGACGGTTCAGTGGCCTATCTGTTCAAGCGGTTCGGCGTGCTGGGCTATCCGCCCGGTGCCGACGAGGATGCGATCGTAGGCGCGGCCCTCGAGGCCGGTGCGGAGGACGTCGTGACAGACACCGATGGCTCGGTCGAGGTGTTGACCGCACCCGAGGATCTCTCACGCGTGCTCAAGGTAATGACACAAGCCGGCCTCAAGCCGGAGAACGCCGGGCTCACGGAGCGCGCCCTCACCACAGTGGCGCTCGACGAAAAGACAGCCAGCGAGGTGCTCAAACTGCTCGACGCGCTCGAGGAGCTGGATGACGTGCAGCAGGTGTACTCGAACGCCGACTTCCCCGAGGCTGCGCTCGCCCGCGAGGCCGCCGCCTGATGCGCACTGCCCCGCCTTTTCAGCCTCGGCACGCGCGGGATTCGCTTCTGCTCCTGCGCAGAGCACCGAAGATCGGGTACGTGGATGCAAATACTCGGCATTGACCCGGGTTCGCGCGTAACCGGTTTCGGGGTGGTGCGCCTGTCGCGTACCGGGAAGGTGGAATACGTCGCCAGCGGTTGCGTGCGCACCCCGCCGGACGGCAGCCTGGCCAGACGACTCAAGGTGGTCTACGACGGTCTGCGGGAGATCATCGCGCATTACCGACCGGAGATGTTCGTCATCGAAAAAGTTTTCATGGCTGCCAACGCCGACAGCGCGCTCAAGCTCGGCGGCGCGCGTGCGGCGGCCCTCCTCGCTGCCGCCAACTGCGAGCTTCCGATCGCCGAATACACGGCGCTGCAGATCAAGCGCGCCGTGGTCGGGCGTGGGCGCGCCGACAAGGCACAGGTGCAGCACATGGTGCGGGCCTTGCTCGCATTGCCGCGCACGCCCCAAACGGATGCGGCCGACGCGCTCGCTTGTGCTATCTGCCACGCCCACTATGCCGCCGGCAATATGGGATGGCTGGCCGACGCCCGGCGCTCGCGCGGGGCGCGCTCGCGCCGCGGCCTGAGGTGGGGGTGAGGCGCGGTGATCGGCCGGCTGCGCGGGATCCTGGTGCGCAAGGAGCCGCCCGTGCTGATGGTGGACGTGGGTGGGGTGGGTTACGAATGCGAAGCGCCCATGACCACCTTCTATGACCTGCCGCCACTCGGCGAGAACGTCATCCTTTATACCCATCTGGTCGTGCGCGAGGATGCGCTCGCGCTCTACGGTTTTGCACGCGAATCCGAGCGGCGGTTGTTCCGCGACCTGCTCAAGGTGAGGGGGATCGGACCGCGCGTCGCGCTGGCAGTGCTTTCCGGGCTCACCGACGAGGAATTCGCCCGGTGTGTGCAGCAGCAGAATACCGCCCGCCTCGCTGAAGTGCCCGGCATCGGGCGCAAGACCGCAGAGCGCCTGATCATGGAGATGCGCGACAAATTGCCTGCGCCGTGCAAGTCCGCTGCCGCCGAGGGGCTGCCAGGCGAGGACGCTGCCGCGGTCACCGATCCGGTGAGCGAAGCGGTGAGTGCACTCGTCGCGCTCGGCTACAAGCCCCACGAGGCGGGCCAGATGGTGCGCCGGGTTAAAGCCGAGGGTCTAGCCACGGAGGAAATCATTCGCCAGGCCCTGAAAGGCGTGGCAAGATGAGACCAGTATTTCGTGACTCGTGCTTGGTGGTTCATAAGCCGATGCCTTAGACTAACTTTCTATTAATAACGAGTCACTAAACAAAAGAATGACCGTTTACAAACCTATACTCGAGACAGACCGATTGGTATCGGCGAAGATCCTGGATCCCGCGGAGGAAGTGGACATCCGCCGCCTGCGGCCGGCGCGGCTCGCCGAGTACGTCGGCCAGGGGCCGATCCGTCGCCAGCTCGAGGTGTTCGTGCCGGCCGCGCGCGCCCGCGGTGAGGCCCTGGACCACGTGTTGTTGTTCGGCCCGCCGGGGCTGGGCAAGACCACGCTTGCGCACATCATCGCCAACGAGATGGGTGTGGGCCTGCGCAGTACGTCGGGGCCGGTACTCGAGCGTCCCGGCGATCTCGCCGCACTGCTCACTAGCCTGCAGCCGCACGAGGTGCTGTTCATTGATGAGATCCATCGCCTCTCGCCCGTGGTGGAGGAGATCCTCTACCCGGCCATGGAGGACTATCAGATAGACATCGTGATCGGCGAAGGCCCGGCAGCGCGCTCCATCAAGCTCGACATCCCGCCTTTCACTCTGGTGGGCGCAACCACGCGCGCCGGGCTGCTCACCTCGCCGCTGCGCGACCGCTTTGGGATCGTGCTGCGCCTGGAGTTCTACACGCCCGAGGAGCTCTCGCGCATCGTGACCCGCTCGGCCGCGATCCTCGGTTGCGCGATCGAGCCTGCGGGGGTGGAGGCCATTGCCCGGCGCTCGCGCGGCACCCCGCGCATCGCCAACCGGCTGCTTAGGCGCGCGCGCGACTACGCCGAGATCAAAGGCAATGGCGTCCTGACGGGCGACATTGCCGAGGCGGCGCTGTCCATGTTAGAGGTGGACACGAACGGCCTTGATACCCTGGACCGCAAGCTGCTCGCGACAGTCGTGGAAAAGTTCGCCGGCGGCCCGGTGGGTCTCGACAGCTTGGCGGCGGCGATCGGCGAGGAGCGCGACACCATTGAGGACGTGATCGAGCCGTTTCTGATTCAGCAGGGCTTTCTTGCGCGCACCCCGCGCGGACGCATGGCCACGGCCGCCGCCTTTCGTTACTTCGGTTTGCGCGCGCCTGGAGAGGCTGAGGCGGTGCAGCGTGGGCTATTCGAGCGTGAATAAGCATTATCGCTTGACGCAAAGACACAAAGGCGCAAAGGTCTGGAAATTTTTTTATGCCGTCTTTCTAGGCGCCTTCGCGCCTTTGCGGCCGAAATGGATATGGATCGTGTCTTTTCCATTCCGATACGCGTGTACTACGAGGACACCGACGCGGGTGGGGTGGTCTATTACGCGAACTACCTGCGCTACCTGGAGCGGGCGCGCACCGAGTGGCTGCGCGCCCTCGAAGTCGAGCAGCATGAACTTTCGCGCACGCACGGAGTCTTATTCGCCGTGCGCCACGCGTGCTTGGAGTTCCTGAAACCCGCGCGGCTCGACGATCTGCTCACCGTGACGGTTCAGGTCGCGCGCCACGGTGCTGCCAGCCTGACCTTCCGGCAGAACATCGCGCGCAGGGGGCAGTTACTCTGCGAGGCTGAAATTAAGGTGGCCTGCCTCGATGCAGCGAGGCTGACCCCACGCGCCGTGCCGCCGGACATCGCCGCGAAGATCGCAGCGGGAGGATAGGCCTTGCGCATCACCGCCTCGCCCGAGGGTATCGCGCTCTGGGACCTCATTGCCAACGCCTCGTTGCCGGTGCAGTTGGTCATTGTCCTGCTGCTTGCGGCTTCGTTTGTCTCCTGGATCATGATTTTCCGCAAGCGGCTCGCCCTACGTGCGGCCACACGTGAGGCCGAGCGCTTCGAGGCGCGCTTCTGGTCGGGCAGCAACCTCAACCAGATATACACTGAGCTTGCGCACGACAAAGGGGTCTCGGGCATGGCAGGGGTGTTCGTTGAGGGCTTCCGCGAGTTCAAGCGCCTGAATGGCCAGCCCGGCGTGGAGCCGCAGGACGTGCTCGAGGGCGTGCAGCGCGCCATGCGCGTGGCGCTGTCGCGCGAGACGGAGTATCTCGAAACACACCTCGCGTTCCTCGCCACGGTCGGCTCGACCAGCCCTTACGTGGGCCTGTTCGGCACCGTGTGGGGCATCATGAACTCCTTCCGCTCGCTCGGCACGGCGCAGCAGGCGACCGTTGCTGATGTGGCCCCTGGCATCGCCGAGGCGTTAATCGCCACTGCCATCGGTCTGTTCGCCGCCATTCCCGCGGTGATCGCTTATAACCGCTACGTCAACCGCGTGGAACAGCTGGTGACGCGCTACGAGATCTTCATGGACGAATTTGCCGCGTTGCTGCACCGCCAGGCGTTCGCTGCGAGGGCCAAGGCATGATGCCCTACCGGCGGCGACGCAAGCGTCTTATGAGCGAGATCAACGTCGTGCCGTACATAGATGTGATGCTGGTGCTGCTGGTGATCTTCATGATCACCGCGCCGCTGCTCTCGCGCGGCATCCAGGTGGAGCTGCCGCGGGCCGCCGCAAAAACGGTGGACGCACGCCGCCATAAGCCGCTGGTGGTGACCGTGGACCGCGCAGGCCGCTATTACCTCGACGACGACCCCATGAGTGCGCAAGCGCTGGCGGTTCACGTCGGAGCAGTCTTGCGCCGCGCGCCCGCGACCCCGGTGCTGGTGCGCGGCGACCGCAGCGTGGATTACGGCAAGGTCATAGAGGTCATGGCGCTGCTGCAGGAGGCGGGCGCACCGCGTATCGGTCTTGTCACCGAGCCGCCGCCGGCAAGGCGCTGACGCACGTGGTACGCCGCCGACGCTTGAACCCGGGCGCCTTAAGGGCGATCGTTTATGCTGTGCTGGTGCATCTTGCTGCGATTGCCATCTTCGCGGTGAGTCTGCGCTGGGGGGAGTCCGGACGGCCGCAGCATGAGATGATCGAGGCTGTGGTTGTGCCCGCGCAGGACACCAAGTCGCCGCCAGCACCGATGGCGAGCGCCGAACGCGCACACGACGAGATGCAGCGCCACCCGGAGGAGGAGGCGCATGCTCGGGCAGAGGCCGAGCATCAGCGCCAGGTTGCACTCCAAAAAAAGCAGGAAGAGGAGCGCAAGCGCCTGGAAGCCGAGCGCAGGAATACGCAGGCCGAGAAGAAGCGCCGCAAGGAGGAAGCAAAACGTCGCGCTGCCGAGCAGGAAAAGGCCAGGAAGGAAAAGGAGGCGGCATTGCGGCAGAAGCAGGCCATAGAGGCGTTACGTGCCCAGCTCGAGGCAGAGGAGCGTGCACGCGCAGCGGCCGCGCGCCGCGACCAGGCACTCGCCGCTGCTGACCGCTACCTGGCCCTGATTCGCCAGAAGGTCGAGCGCAACTGGAGCCCGCCGGTTGGGGCGCGTCAAGGCCTGGAATGCATCGTGCGGGTGCGGCTGACGGCTGGGGGCGGGGTGCTCGAGGCGCGCGTAGTGCGCGGAAGCGGAGATGCAGCCTTCGACCGTTCCGTGGAGAGTGCCGTGCACAAGGCCGCGCCGTTACCGGTCCCGGAGAGCCGGGAGATTTTTGATGACTTTTTCCGTGAGCTCGAATTCGTCTTCAGGCCGCAGGAGTGAGCGATCGTGAGTCGTGAAACAAGCCTCGTGAGTCGTCTGTCGCTGACCCTTGTCGTGGGGTGGCCGTCTCTGCGTGCCGCCGCCCTCGTGCTGCTTCTCGCCACGCCTCCGTCGCCGGTGCAGGCGCTGCTCACGATCGAGATCACGCAGGGACTGGACACTGCTGTGCCCATTGCGGTGGTACCGTTTCACTGGGATGGACCGGGGCAGCCGCCGCAGAGCATTGCGGACATCGTCGCTGCGGACCTCGTGCGCAGCGGGCGATTTCGTGTGCTCGCCCGCGCGGACCTTCCCGCACAGCCGCATGAGGACAGGCAGGTCATGCTCGAGGACTGGCGCGCCGTGAAGGCCGAGGCGCTGGTCATCGGCAGTGTGCGCGCGCACGTGCCAGGCAAGTACCAGGTTGAGTTCCGGCTATACGACGTCTTTAAAGGCAATCAGCTCGCCGGTTACCGTTACACGGTTGGCGCCGGGCACTTGCGCAAGGTGGCGCACCAGATCGCGGACGTTCTCTACGAGAAGCTGATTGGTGTGCCCGGCGCGTTCAACACACGTATCGCATACATCACCAAGCAAAACGGCCCGCGCGGCGACGCCGTTTACATGCTGCAGGTGGCGGACTCGGACGGTCACGACCCACAGACGATCGTGACCTCTGCCGAGCCGCTGCTCTCGCCGGCCTGGTCACCGGACGGGAAGCTTCTTGCCTATGTCTCTTTCGAGGACAGGCGCGCTAAGGTCTACCTCCAGGATCTGGCCACTGGCCGCCGCGAGCTTGTGGCCGAGCACCGCGGCCTCAACAGCGCGCCAGCGTTTTCGCCAGACGGCCGGCGGCTTGCGCTCACACTCTCGCGCGATGGCAATGCCGAGATCTACGTGTTCGACCTCGCCACGCGTGAGCTCAAGCGCCTGACTCGCGAACCGGCCATAGACACCGAGCCGGTCTGGTCTCCGGACGGTCGTCATATCGTGTTTACCTCAGACCGCTCTGGACAGCCGCAACTCTACCGCGTGGCGGCCGATGGCGGTGTGGCCGAGCGCCTGACCTTCGAGGGCGACTACAATGCGCGCGCAAGCTTCTCGCCCGACGGGCAGACGCTCGCCCTGGTGAGCCGCCAGCGCGGCCATTTTCACATCGCGACACTCGATCTCAACAGCCGGGCGCTCACAGTGTTGACTGATACGCCGCTCGACGAGTCGCCGAGCTTCGCGCCCAACGGGCACATGATTCTGTACGCCACCGAGGTGCGCGGGCGTGGTGTGCTCGCCTCGGTGTCGGTGGACGGACGCGTGCGCCAGCTCTACCGCTTCGAGGCGGGCGACGTGCGCGAGCCCGCCTGGTCCCCTCTTAATCGTGAACTGCAATACAAGGAGTGATGCCATGAAGAAATCCATACTCTGGATCGCGCTGCTGCTGACAGCGTGGCTCGCCGCCAGCTGCGCCACCACTGAGGACACGGTCCCGCCGCCCGCTGCCGCCCCCGGTGCGGCGGTTGAGACCGCACCAGCCGTCGACCGCGCCGACCTGAACGGGCGCGCGCTCATGCCCTCTGAGGAACGGCGGCGCCAGGACGAGCTTCTGGCCAGGCGGCGCGTGCACTTCGCCTTCGATTCGAGCGCCATTGATGAGGAGGCGCGTGCCGTCATCGAGGCGCATGCTGCACACCTTGTGGCCAATTCGCACATCAAAGTTCACCTCGAAGGACACTGCGATGAACGCGGCACACGGGAGTACAACCTCGCGCTCGGCGAGCGCCGCGCCGAGGCTGTAGCAAAGCTGCTGCGGGTGCTGGGGGTAGAGGGCGCGCGCCTCAGCACGGTCTCCTACGGTGAGGAGAAGCCGCTCGACCCCGAGCACAACGAATCCGCCTGGCGTCTGAACCGCCGGGTGGAGATCATCTATCGCTGAGCCATGTGCGTGGCTGCTCGCAGCTTTTTTCGGGGCATCGCCGCTGCGTTACTGGTCCTGACCGTGTTCCCGGTCGCTGGCGCCGAGGCACCGTTTCGGCCGCGCCAGGACCCGGCCGCTGCCGCGCCTTCCTCGCCGGCCGATCCGACACGCAAGGCGCTCGCCGACCTGCTGCTGCAACTGGAGAGTTTGCAGAACGAGGTGCGCCGCCTACGCGGGACCCTCGAGGTCCAAGAGCACAAGCTCAAGCAACTCGAGCAGCGAAGCCGTGAGGCCATGGCCGATATGGACCGGCGGCTGCGTGCGCTCGAGCGTCGCGGCGCCGGCTCCCCCTCCGCCGCCGGTCCGCCGCCAGCTCTGGAGGTGCAAGGGGGGTCGGGGCCGATGCCACCTGCAGCGGCGGCCATGCCGGTTGCGGAGCAGGAACAGTACGACGCCGCCTTTCATCTGCTCAAGCAGGGGCTGTACGAGCGCGCTGCCAAGGCATTTCGCGCTTTTCTCGCCGAACATCCACAGAGCGCACTCGCGGATAATGCCCAGTACTGGATCGGTGAGGCGTATTATGTGACGCGCAATTTCCATGCCGCGCGCGAGGAATTCGCCAAGGTCGTGAAGCACTATCCGGCGAGCCCCAAGGTGCCCGACGCGCTACTCAAGATCGGCTACTGCCATTACGAGCTCGCCGAGTGGGGTAAGGCGCGCGAGACGCTAAACGAGGTGGTCAAGCGCTTCGCGGGCACCACCGTGGCCAAATCCGCCGAACAGCGCCTGGCAAAGATGAAAAAAGAGGGTCATTGAAAGCATTAGCGATAGCGAGTTTCAAGCGGCGAGCGCGTCGAACCGCACGCGGGGCGTGCGGCTGAGGTATAATTTCTCGGTGGTTCCTCTTTTTGGGGTGTCTGCCGGGGCATGTTTTGGTGGCCCGCATGACTTCTTCTGATTTACTCACTCCTCTGCCCTCGCTACGCGCCTCTGCGGTCGCATCGGCGCGGTTGCGGATCACAGAAATCTTCCATTCCCTTCAGGGCGAGGCGCGCACCGTCGGTTTGCCCACGGTGTTCATACGCCTGACCGGCTGTCCGTTGCGCTGCACGTACTGCGATACGGCCTATGCCTTCAGTGGCGGGCAGTGGATGACGCTCGAGGAGATCCTCGTGCGCGTGCGCGGATTCGCAGCACGCTACGTCACCGTCACTGGCGGCGAGCCACTCGCGCAGCGCGACTGCCGCACGCTGCTCACACGGCTTGCCGAGGAGGGCTATGCGGTCTCGGTCGAAACGAGCGGGGCGCTTGACATCGGCGGGATCGACCCGCGCGTTTCCATCGTCATGGACCTCAAAACCCCTGGCTCCGGCGAGGTGCACCGCAACCGCTACGAGAACATCGCGCAGCTCGGCAGGAAAGACCAGGTCAAGTTTGTGATCCGCGACCGCGCCGACTACGAGTGGAGTCGCGCCAGGCTCGCCGAGTACCGACTCGAGGAGGTCTGTGGTGAGGTGTTGTTCTCGCCCGCCTGGGGGGAGTGTGCGCCGCGGGCGCTCGCCGAGTGGATCTTGAGCGATCGGCTTGCGGTGCGGCTGCAGCTGCCCCTGCACAAGCTTCTCTGGGGCGAGACTCCCGGACGCTAGTATCGTGACAGGTCGCAAAGCAGTGGTGCTGATCTCGGGCGGTCTCGACTCGGCCACAGTGCTCGGTCTTGCCCGCGACCAGGGTTATGTCTGCTATGCACTCACCTTCGACTACGGCCAGCGCCACCGCATAGAACTCGAGGCCGCCCGACGCGTGGCGCGGGCGCTCGGTGCGGCCGATCAGCGCGTGGTCTCTCTCGATCTGACCTGGATCGGGGGCTCGGCACTCACCGATCATCGAATCTCTGTGCCCCATCGGCCCTCGGAGGGTATTCCGGTTACCTACGTCCCGGCTCGCAACACCGTGTTCCTGGCGATTGCGCTCGGCTGGGCCGAGGTGCTCGATGCCAGGGATCTGTTCATCGGCGTCAACGCCGTGGATTTTTCCGGCTATCCCGATTGCCGCCCGGCCTTCATCGCTGCCTTCGAACAGCTGGCCAATCTGGCCACCAGGGCAGGTGTCGAGGGCCGGACCTTTCGCATTCATGCCCCGCTCCTTCACATGACCAAGGCCGAAATCATCCGCACCGGAATGCGGCTCGGAATAGATTACGCGCTAACGCTGTCTTGTTACGACCCAGACGCCAGCGGAGCCGCATGCGGGCAGTGCGACGCCTGCCGGTTGCGTGCCCGGGGTTTTGCCGAGGCTCAGGTACCAGACCCTACGCGCTACCGCGAAAAGGCCCCGCCTATGGCGGTCTGAGTGGATGCCGGGCACAATATACGCCCTGCTGTAAACAGGCGTCCGGCGAGTGTGCGCGCGGTCCGAAGTGCCTAACTTGATAAATCTTTATTTCCCGGAGGAATCTTATGGATTTGACCATCGCGCAAAAAACCGCCCTATGGGGCTTTCTGGTGGCCGTGGCCTTCGGGGCTATCGGAAATAAAACCAATTTCTGCACCATGGGCGCGGTGAGCGACTGGGTGAATATGGGTGATAAAAACCGCCTGCGCGCCTGGTTTCTCGCCATCGGGGTGGCCATCCTCGGCAGTCAGATCCTGGCAGCAACTACCGGCGTCGACCTTACCAAGTCCATCTACCTTACGACCAACTTCGGCTGGCTGGGGCATCTGCTCGGCGGTTTTCTATTCGGCATCGGCATGACACTCGGCGCGGGCTGCGGACAACGCACGCTGGTGCGTGTCGGCGGCGGCAATCTCAAGTCGCTTGTGGTGATGCTGGTGCTCGGTATCACGGCCTACATGACGCTGCGCGGATTGCTGGCGCTGGTGCGCATCAATGCCATCGAGGTCACGAATGTAGACCTCGCTGCGCGCAACATTCCCAGCCAGGGCGTGGATGCGCTAGTCGCCGCTGCCCTCGGACTCGAGAACACCGCCGCGCTGCACTGGGCGGTGACCCTGGTCGTGGGGCTCGGTTTCGTGCTGTTCGCGTTCAAAAGCGCCGATTTCCGCCGCAGCTTTGACAACATGCTGGCCGGCATCTCCATCGGGCTGTTCATCGTCGCCGGCTGGTACATCACCGGTGTCGTGGGCTTCGACGAGTTCGAACCGGTGCGCCTCGAGTCCTATACCTTCGTTGCCCCGGTGGCGGAAAACATCAACTACCTCATGACCTACACTGGCTCAACGATCAACTTCGGCATCGCTGCGGTATTCGGCGTGATCGTGGGATCGTTCCTGTACGCGGTCCTGAGCGGCAAGTTCCACATCGAGACCTTCAGCTCCCGCAGCGACATGATCGCGCATATCATCGGCGGTGTGCTCATGGGCTTCGGGGGCGTGCTCGCGCTCGGCTGTACCGTCGGCCAGGGTATCACTGGTATGTCTACCCTGGCGCTGGGTGCAGTGATTACGCTCGCTGCGATCATCTTCGGGGCCGCGCTCACCATGAAGGTGCAGTACTACATGCTGGACAACCTGGGGTTCTTCCGCGCGCTGCGCGCCGCGCTCGTCGATCTGCGGCTCATGCCGGCCGCGCGCAAGGCCGAGGCGACATAGCACGTGCCGCCTTTGCACAGGCCGGAAGGGGCCCGCGCGGTGCGGGCCCCTTGCTTTCTGGCGCGAGTTTGACAGTGCAGCAAGAGGCCGAGATAATGCGGCCCTCGGTTTTCCGACACACCCGAGTTCCTCCTGCCCGCGCGCGGGCCGTTAGCTCAGTCGGTAGAGCACCTGCCTTTTAAGCAGGGTGTCGCTGGTTCGATCCCAGCACGGCCCACCATTTGCCAAAGCCAACCGCGCTGAACGCCAGGGTCGCCCGATGGGCGGTCTTGGCGGTTCAAGAGATTCAGAGATATTTAGCCGGCCCTGACAGGGCCGATGAGGCGTATACTGCGGCCGAGGCGGCGGCGGAGCTCGCGGCGCAGTTTGCGGATGTCGGAGTGCGTGGAGACCTCCTTCTGCGGCGTACTGTTGCTCCCTTCGCGCACACGCAAGGCAAGCTTGCCGGTCTGCTTGTCACGGAAGATTTCCACACTCTTCATGCTTCGGTCCTCCTCATCGGTTCGCTTCGCACGGTGGGGGGCGAGACAGGCGGATTTTGCCATAATATGGCGGGGCGGTTGAAACCGATCATGGGCGAAACACTCGATGCGACACTCGAGCCCGTGGCCCCAGAGGGGCTGCACCCGCAGCGGCTGTTTTTCGCCCTGTGGCCGGACGCCAGGCTGCAGGAACGGCTGCACGTGCTTGCGCGCGAGGCGGTGGCTGGGCGGCGCGGACGATGGCTTGCTGCGCAGAACCTGCATCTGACGCTCGTGTTTCTGGGCTATGTGAGCGCGGGGCAGCGGGCCTGCCTGGAGCGGGTTGCGGCAGAGGTGTGCGCGACGCCCTTCACACTCGTGCTCGACCAGCTCGGCTGTTTCCGGCGCGCCGGCATCCTGTGGGCGGGCGCACGGGATGTACCGCAGGCCCTGCGAGCCCTCGTCCAGGGCCTGAACGCCGGCATGAGGGGCTGCGGGCTCACCCCGGACGAACGCGAATTTCATCCCCACGTGACGCTCGTGCGCAAGCTGCGTCGTTGCCCGCCGCCGCAACCGATCGCCCCGCCGTTATCGTGGCACGTGGAGCGCTTTAGCCTCGTGCTGTCGAACATGTACCCGGATGGTGCACGGTACGAGATCCTGCGCACGTGGCAATTAACGGCTACGAAGGGATACGAGATACGAGATGCGAGGGATACCTGAGGAAAGAAAGCGGCCGCTTTTCAGGCACCCTTTTTCCCCTCGGATTTTGCCCCTCGTGCCCTGTCTTACCACCGGGCGTAGAGCCTGTCGTTTTCGATCTTGGTTTCGAAACGCCTGAGCGGGCGATTGCCCTTCTCGATGCATGCTCCGGTGCGCACATCGAACCGCCAGTGGTGCTTGGGGCAGGTCAGGCGCGTACCCTCGAGCGCCAGTTGCGGGATGTTGGTAACCTGATGCGGGCAGCGGCTATCATAGACGCGGATCTCGCCGTCACTGCGGTAAATGAACAGGCTGCGCCCGTCCACATCCGGGCAATATAGCACCTCGCCATCGGGGATCTCATCTGTGTTGCGGACCAGATGCCAGCGTTTCTCCGCCCCAAGATTTTCGGGACGGAATTCGGGCAGGTCCATGGCGAGCAGGATGTCGATCGCCCAGACGATCTTGGTCAGGCCGAGCGCCGGGAAGGCGTGCAGGATCGCATCCAGGATCTCGTCCGGTGTGCAGCCGGCCTCGAGTGCGCGCACCAGGTACTGGCGAAAGCCGTTCTCGGTCTGTGTGGCCACCTTCGTGATGACCGTGATCAGTGCCCGCGTTTTGGGATCGAGCGATTTGCCCGTCTCCTTGAGGAACTTGAGGTAGGCGGTCATGGCCGCGGGGCGGGTTCTTACGAGGTAATTCAAGGCGTCGCTCATGGGTACCCTCTTACGGCGTGGACAGATCGAAAGGGCCGCTATTATGCGTAGGCAAGCACGGCGGCGCTAGACGGTGAGGGGCAGGTAATCCGTCGGGTTGATGTCAAAGGCGCCCGCCGGCAAAACGCGGCGGATCTCGATTTCGCGCCCCGGTCCCTGGTGAGCCGCATCCGTAAGGTCAATAATGCGGGTAGGCGAGAACGGTTCTCTCTTGGCGTTTAGCACCAGTGCCACACGCGGCTTAAGGCGCCGCTCGCGGTTTACGGAGATGACTACGCCCACGCTGCCGGTGTTGAGCTCCACCACACTGCCTATCGGGAAGATACCCAGGCACTGGATGAACTGCTCGACAAGTTGGGGATGGAAATCCTTGCGCCGCCATTCGTACATTTTGCCCAGGGCCTCGTAGGCCGACATGCCGCAGTGATAGGCGCGGTCCGAGGTGATGGCGTCGTAGCAGTCCACGATGGCGCCGATGGCGCCGAACAAGCCCACCCCCTCGCCCGGGATGCCCGAGGTGTAGCCACTGCCGTCGAAGCGCTCGTGATGGTAGCGCGCTACGTCAATGGCGGCCGCAGGAATGCCGCGGCTGTTCTCGAGGATCTCCACGCCGAGCGGGACGTGACGCTTCATGATTGCGAATTCCTCCTTAGTCAGGTGCCCTGGCTTGTTGAGGATGTCGGCGGGCACTTTGAGCTTGCCGATGTCGTGCAGCAGCGCACCCAGGCCAAGGACATTCAGCTCCTCGGGCGAGAGCCCGAGATGCCGGCCAAAGGCAAGCGCCAGGACGGCCACGCGCAGGCTATGCAGCGCGGTGTACTCGTCCTTGTTCTTGAGCTGGGTAAGACAGGTGAGCGCGTCGGGATTGCGCAGGATACTCTCGACCATTCCGGCAACAGCACGCTTGGCGCCCTCGCTGTCGATGCTGCGCCCGAGGCGCACGTCGTCCATGATGGAATAGATGAGCGTGCGCGTCTCGCGCACAACCGCGCGCGCCCGCGGCATCTCTTCCTCCAGCGTTGCGCGATCCGGGTAACGGGGCTCGTGGTGTCTGCCCGGAAGGAATTTTTCCAGGACATCGAAGCCACTCGTGATCCGGGGGGTGGCCGACTCTTGCTTGAGGCGCAGTACTGTGGACGCTGCTAGAGACCCACGGCGCAGGTGCGTTGCCGATACCGGTGCATTGGGGATTGGAGACGTGACAACGTAGACGTATTTGCAGAGGCGGCGCAGCTGCTCGAGCTCATCCTGGGTCCGGATCTCAAACCCCTGGAACAAGAACGGTGTTTCGCGCCAGGGGCGGTCGAGCTCCGAGACGTACATCCCTATACGCAGATCCTGGACATCCAGCCTCTTTTTCATACCGGAGATATCCAGCAATAAACGTGCCGCATCCACGCCCCATCGAAGGGGGGAGGGGGCAGAATGCCGCGCCGGGAGGTGATCAGGCGAGCTGGCGTTTGCGTCCGACCGCCTCGAGCTGCTTCTTGCGCTCCATCATCTCCTGGATCATGGGCGTCAGGATGATCTCCATGGCGAAGCCCATCTTGCCGCCCGGGACCACGATGGTGTTGGGGCGCGACATGAAGGAATTATGGATCATGTTGAGCAGGTAGGGAAAATCTATGCGCTTCGGGTCGCGGAAGCGAATCACCACCATACTTTCGTCTGGGGTGGGAATGTCGCGGGCGATGAACGGGTTGGATGTGTCCACCGTCGGCACGCGCTGAAAATTGATGTGCGTACGCGAGAACTGCGGGGTGATGTAGTGCACATAGTCGTGCATGCGCCGCAAGATCGTATCCACCACCGCCTCGGCCGAATAGCCGCGTTCGGCGCTGTCGCGGTGGATCTTCTGGATCCATTCCAGATTCACAATCGGCACGACACCGACGAGCAGGTCCACGTGTTGCGCGACGTTGACTTTGTCAGTGACTACACCCCCGTGCAGGCCCTCATAGAACAGCAGATCGGTATCCGCGGGGATTTCTTCCCATGGCGTGAACTCGCCCGGCTTGAGATTTGTGCCGAGGCGCGCATTGTGCTCGGCTGCCTCCTCGGCGCTGTGCAGGTAATAGCGCTTCTTGCCGCATCCCGTCTCACCGTAGGTTCTGAACAGCTTCTCGAGCTCCTCGAACAGGTTGGCTTCGGGGCCGAAGTGGCTGAAGTGCGGGTTGCCCTCGACGGTCGCCTTCTTCATCGCCTCGCGCATTTCCGCCCGGTTGTAACGGTGGAAGCTGTCGCCCTCGATGACGGCAGCGGTGATCTGCTCCCGCAGGAAGATGTGCTCGAAGGCGCGCTTGACGGTCGTGGTGCCGGCACCGCTCGAGCCGGTGATGGCGATGATGGGGTGTTTGGCCGACATCTGCTCGCTCTCCGCAATCTGGGTGATTCAAGGCAAGCATTCTACCTCAGGCCCGAGGCGAGATGCTATGTGCCGTGTTTGGCGGCCGCGCAAGAAGCGCCCGGCCTAGGCCCCCGGGGTCGTATGATGAAAAGGTCGAGGCCGGGGCTTTTGTGCGGATGCGTGACGGACCTAGACCGCAAGCCCGGGATTGCCCTCGACTCCCTTGAGTTCTGGAAGGTAGGGCTTGTCCACGCGCACCGTCTTTTTGGCACGCAGCCACTCGGCCACGAGCTCCCAGACCGGACGGGTGCCCGCCGGATTCTCCTGCACGCTTGCCCAGCCGGCGACCTTGTACGTACGGTTCGCCTCGAGCGGCTTGCCGCGCACCAGGACGTTCTCAATGCGTCGGCCGTGCGTCTGGGTGAGGTCGAGGGTATAGGTCATGCCGCCGACGCGTACCATGTCTCCGCCCTGCTGGTAGTAGGGGTCGGGGTGGTAGAGGTTGTCGGCGATGTCTTCCATGATAATCTTGATCTGCTCGCCGGAGAGCTCATTGAGCGTGGCGATCGGGTAGGTGATAGCGGTGTGCGACATCAGATCGTCCACGGTGATGGCGTCGCCGGGCAACAGGGTCGTCCCCCAGCGGAAGCCGGGCGAGAAGGCGATCTCGGCATCCTGGACCTCGAGCAGGGCGTCGCAGATGAGCTGATCGAAGGTGCCGTTGAAGTTGCCTCTACGGTAGAGTAGCGACTCGGTAGTAGCGAGTTTCTCCTCGAGCTTGGCCCGGTACGGGGCGCGCACCTTTTCAATGTAGTCCGCCATTTCCTTGTCCGGCGCGATCAGCTTGGAGAAGATCGGCAGCAACTTGTAACGGTAGTCCGCAACCTTGCCGCCCTTCACCTCTAGATCGAGCACCGACAGGAACTTGCCGTAGCAGCCCGAGTTGACCACTAGGGTCTTGCCCGACTTATTCGAGACCAGCGACGGTGCTGGCATGGCGTCGTGAGTGTGGCCGCCGAGGATGACATCGATGCCGGTGACACGCGAGGCCATCTTGAGATCCACGTCCATGCCGTTGTGCGACAGCACCACGACGACCTGCGCGCCCTTGGCGCGCGCCTCATCAACCATCTTTTGCATGTGGTCGTCGTTGATGCCGAAGGTCCAGTCCGGCACCATCCAGCGCGGGTTAGCGATCGGGGTGTACGGAAAGGCCTGGCCGATGACGGCAATCGGGATCTTGTTGACCTCGCGGATCACGTAGGGGGTGAAGATCATATCGCCCCAGGTGGCGTCGGCAACGTTTTGGGCGACGAAATCGATTTTGCCTTTGAGATCCTTCTCCACGACCTCCTTGACGCGTTCAGCGCCGTAGGTGAATTCCCAGTGGGCGGTCATGATATCCACGCCGAGCAGCTTGCAGGCGTCGATCATGTCCTGGCCTTTGGTCCAGAGCGCGGTCGCCGAGCCTTGCCAGGTGTCGCCGCTGTCGAGCAGCAGCGTGCGTCCCGGGCGACTGGCGCGCAGATTCTTCACCAGGGTAGCGAGATGCGCGAAACCGCCGACCTTGCCGTAGCGGCGTGCCGCTTCGGTGAAGTTCAGGTAGGTGAAGGCGTGCGCCTCGATCGTGTCAGGTGGGATATCGAAGTGCTTGAGCAGCGACTCGCCGACGAGGTGCGGGGGCTTGCCTGCGGCCTCGCCGACACCGATGTTTACGTTCGGCTCGCGGAAATAATTCGGCAGGAGCTGGGCATGGCAGTCGGTGAAATGCAGCAGCGTCAGGTTGCCGAACGGCGGCACCTCATAGAGCTCACCGCCTTGCCGGGAAGACCCCTTCTTATGCTTTCCGTCGCAGCCGGCAACGAGGCCGGCGGCGGCCCCGAGGGCCAGCATCTGCAGAAACTCGCGTCGGTTTAGGCTCATCTGCGAAACTCCTGTTTTGAACTGAACCGTTTGGATCGAAGGCGATAGGTCGACTTTGTTTATTCCCTGACCGGCAGAAAAAACCCGGCCTGGCGGCCGGGTTTTCGCAATCACTGCCGGCAGTACGCAGGTCAGTTGCGCATGGACGGTGCAGTCAGCGGCAGACCGCTGCTTAGGAAGGTCTCATAGGCCTGTAGGTGGTTGTAGATCTTGGCACCGTGCTTGAACGGCTTGGCGCGCACCTGTTTGTTGCAGGTCTGGTAGCGGAAGTGAATGGTCTCCAGCCGCCCCCAAGCGGGACGGTACGCTGGCCAGCCGACCGGATGGCCGAGCGCTGGCGACAGCGGTTGATTGCCGCCCAAATTCTTGCCGGCCGAGTCCATGTGGCAGTTGGCACAAGCGAAATTAAGCTGACCGCGGCGCTGCCACCAGAACTTCTTGCCCTCTTCGTAGGCCTTGACCGCCTCCGGGTCAGAGAGGTCGATGCTCACGCGTTGTCCCTTGGAAAGCTTGTAGAAGGCGGCCGTCAGGTTGGCGAGCTCGACGCGCGCCTTGGTGTCTTTATCGAGATCAGCGGTGAGAAAGGCGAAGTTCGCGCCGTTCTTCCTGGCACAATCCATCAGATCCATCTCCGCCGTGCGGAACTCCTTGCTGTTCTTGTTCCAGTAGGGGTAGTGCTGGGCGATGTTCTTGCCGCCGTTCTTGAAGCAGCTCGCGAAGGTCTTGCCGTTCGGGAAGGGTGTGTTCCACAGCTTCTCGCCCTCGGCCAGCCCGATCTCATATGGCGGGAACTCATTGATGGCTTCCCACTGCTCGCGGTATTCCTTGAACTGGGTAAGGGCGTATAGGCCGTTGGCGTACTCGTCGAATGGCACGTCCGGAAAATTCTTCTTGAAGTAGGCCCGAAACTCTTTAAGGTCGGACTGTGGATCAGCATGCACGGGCAAAGTGACGACCGTAGCCAGACCGAAGGCGGTAATCAGTAGGGTCAGGATTTTTCTCATCTCGCGTCTCCTCCTGTGGGATGGACGGTGCCGGGAGACATTCCTTCCCGGCGTGCGCGCCCGCGTTGTTGTGTTTTACACCGTGGCTTCCGCGGAGCCGGTCTCGCCCTTGTTGTCGCTCCAGGAGACCTTAATCTTGTCGCCGGCCTTGGTGCCTTTGATGCGGATGCCGACCAGGGGGTCCTTCGAGACTGCTACCCCCATGTCCACGTCCGCGACCTGCTTGCCGTTCAGAGTGAAAACCATCTTCTGGATCCAGTGCGCCGGGATCTTTTCCTTGGTCTTGCGGTCTACGCGCAATCCCGTCTCCATGGGATGGTTCACCAGCACTAAGACCTCGGCCGCGTCATTCTGCCGCTTGATACGTATGCGTGTCTGTCTTGCCATGTTGCGATCCTCAATAAATCTTTTCGTTGCCTTACCCGCCGCAGCCACCGACGGTCACCTTGATGGTCTGCTTGGCGGCGTAGAGCTTGCCGCCGGCGCGGCAGACCACATGC